>Ga0070682_100000079_pt1 | contig 87919 bp, 90 predicted proteins | sample KBSC63LmetaG_FD_64668 | JGI IMG/M metagenome (GOLD analysis project Ga0070682, IMG submission 64668) | Corn rhizosphere microbial communities from Kellogg Biological Station, Michigan, USA - KBS C6-3L metaG | ecosystem: Host-associated > Plants > Roots > Rhizosphere | place: USA: Michigan...
CAATTCACTCCGAGCGCAGCGAGGAGTCAACGACGGCGCCGCGAAATCACGTGGCTGCGAGTGGCGCCGTTGATCCCTCGCTGAGGCTCGGGATGAACTGAAGAAGAGACTTATGAGCGATACGATCGAACAAATTGCCAATCAGGAATACAAGTGGGGCTTCGTCACCGACGTCGAAGTCGATGAGGCTCCGCTCGGTCTGAACGAAGACATCATTCGCCTGATCTCGCGCAAGAAAGAGGAGCCGGAGTGGCTGCTCGAATGGCGGCTCAAGGCTTACCGCCACTGGCTGACGATGAAGGAGCCGACGTGGGCGAATGTCCACTACGACCCGATCGATTACCAGGCCACGCGCTACTACTCGGCGCCGAAGGCGAAGAAGAAGCTGAGCTCCCTCGATGAAGTCGATCCGGAAGTTCGCGCCACCTTCACGAAGCTCGGCATCTCGCTCGAGGAGCAGAAGCGCCTCACCGGTGTCGCAGTCGATGCGGTCTTCGATTCGGTCTCCGTCGCTACGACGTTCCGGACGGAGCTGGCCAAGGTCGGCGTGATCTTCTGCTCGTTCTCCGACGCCGTGAAGAATCATCCCGACCTGGTCCGCAAGTACCTCGGCTCGGTCGTTCCGTACACCGACAACTTCTTCGCCACGCTCAACAGCGCCGTCTTCACCGACGGCTCGTTCTGCTACATCCCGAAGGGCGTCAAGTGTCCGATGGAGCTGTCGACCTACTTCCGGATCAATAGCGCGAGCACGGGCCAGTTCGAGCGGACGCTGATCGTCGCCGATGAAGGCGCCATCGTCAGCTACCTCGAGGGCTGCACCGCTCCGATGCGCGACGAGAATCAGCTGCACGCGGCGGTCGTCGAGCTCGTGGCGCTCGACAACGCATCGATCAAATACTCGACCGTGCAGAACTGGTATCCGGGCGATAAGAACGGCAAGGGCGGCATCTTCAACTTCGTCACGAAGCGCGGCAAGGCGTTCAAGAACGCCAAGCTCTCGTGGACGCAGGTGGAGACCGGCTCGGCGATCACCTGGAAGTATCCGAGCTGCATCCTGCAGGGCGACAACTCGGTCGGCGAGTTCTATTCGGTGGCGGTAACGGCGAACTATCAGCAGGCCGACACCGGCACGAAGATGATTCACATCGGGAAGAACACCCGCTCGACGATCGTGTCGAAGGGGATCTCGGCCGGACATGGCCAGCAGACCTATCGCGGCGCCGTGACGATCATGAAGAACGCCACGAACGCCCGCAATTACTCGCAGTGCGATTCGCTGCTCCTCGGCGACAAGTGCGGCGCGCACACGTTCCCGTACATCGAAGTGCGCAACTCTTCGGGAACGATGGAGCACGAAGCGTCGACGTCGAAGATCGGCGAGGATCAGTTGTTCTATTGCCAGCAGCGCGGCATCAGTGCCGAAGACGCGGTCTCGATGATCGTGAACGGCTTCTGCCGCGAGGTGTTCCGCGAGCTGCCGATGGAGTTCGCGGTCGAAGCGCAGAAATTGCTCGGAGTCTCTTTGGAAGGAAGCGTCGGTTAAGAAATGCTGAGGAGCGAAGCGACGAAGCATCAACCAAGGCGCCGGAGCTGTGGTGCTTCAGGCGCAGCGCCTGAAGGACGCTCTCCGCGGCGCCGCCAATGATCCTTCGCTACGCTCAGGATTGGGAATGAACATGCTCGAAATCAATGACCTCCATGCCGGAATCGACGGCAAGGAAATCCTCCGTGGGCTGACGCTCAGCGTCGGCACGGGTGAAGTGCACGCGATCATGGGGCCGAACGGCTCCGGGAAGTCGACGCTGGCGAACGTGCTGGCGGGGCGTCCGCGATACGAAGTCACGCGCGGCAGCGTGACGTTCGAAGGGAAGGACCTGTTGTCGCTGCCGACCGAGGAGCGGGCCCGCGAGGGAGTGTTCCTGGCGATGCAGTACCCGGTCGAGATCCCGGGCGTGAACAACATCTACTTCCTCAAGGCGGCGGTGAACTCCGTCCGCAAGCATCGCGGCGAGGAAGAGCTCGACGCCATGGAGTTCCTGCAGATCGCGCGGGAGAAGATGAAGCTCGTCGAAATGGACGAGGCGTTCATGAACCGCGCGGTGAACGAAGGGTTCTCCGGCGGCGAGAAGAAGCGGAACGAGATCTTCCAGATGGCGGTGCTCGATCCGAAGCTGGCCATCCTCGACGAGACCGATTCGGGCCTGGACATCGACGCCCTGCGGATCGTCGCCGAAGGAGTGAATGCTTTACGTAGCGAGAAACATTCAGTCCTTGTAATCACCCATTATCAGCGTCTATTAACATATCTCGTTCCCGACTTCGTGCACGTCCTGGCCAACGGCCGGATCGTGAAATCGGGCGGGAAGGAGCTCGCCTTCGAGCTCGAGCAGAAGGGCTACGAGTGGATCGAGCAGGAGGTCGTTGCCGCGCAATGACCGCCGTCGACACACTCACGACGATCCGCGAGCAGGCCGCGCAGCGGTTCGCGCAGCTCGGCTGGCCCACTCCCCGCCAGGAGGAGTGGCGCTACACGAATGTCGCCCCGATCGCGAAGATCGACTGGCAAATGGGACAGGCGGGGGCGCCTGTCCTACACGAGACCTCGATGCGAGGGCGCGCGCTGGTAGAGCTGATCTTCGTCAATGGTCAGTTCGTCGAGCGGAGCGGCGACGGCGCGGCGGGTTTGCACGTGTCGCGACTCGCTGAACAATCGAACGAGCACCTCGCCAAATACGCCGACTATCAGGACCATCCCTTCACCGCGCTCAACACGTCGCTGTCGAACGACGGCGCGCTCGTCGTCGCCGACGCAGGCGCGGCGGTCGAAGGCTTCATCCACCTTCTCTACATCGGACGCGGCGACGGCGTCTGGTCGCATCCGCGCAACCTGATCGTCGCCGGACGCGGCAGCCAGCTGACGGTCGTCGAGACCTACGCCGGCGACGGCCGTTACTTCACGAACGTCGTCACGGAGATCGTGGCGGAGGATGGCGCGGTCGTCGATCACTACAAGGTCGAGTGCGAGTCGATCGACGCGTATCACGTCGGCACGGTGCAGATTCACCAGGAGCGTTCCAGCAGCGTGACGGCGCACAGCTTCGCCCTCGGCGGCGCGATCGTTCGCAACGAAGTGAACGCCGCGCTCAAGGGCGAGGGAAGCTCGCTCGTGCTGGAAGGGCTCTTCATCGGCGCCGGCACGCAGCACCTCGACAACAAGACAGTCATCGATCACGCCCGTCCGCATTGCGAGTCGGTGGAGCTCTACAAGGGCATCCTCGACGACAGCGCGCGCGGCGTCTTCGACGGCCGGATCATCGTCGGCATCGGCGCGCAGAAGACAGTCGCCCGCCAGACGAACAAGAACCTGTTGTTGTCCGAGACCGCCATCGTCGACTCCAAGCCGACGCTGGAGATTCACAACGACGATGTGAAGTGCAATCACGGCTCGACGATCGGCCAGCTCGCCGAAGAGCCGCTGTTCTATCTCCGCTCGCGCGGCATCGGCGAGGAAGAAGCGCGTGGACTGCTGATCTACGCGTTCGCCAGCGAGCTCGTCGACCGGATGAAAGTCGAGCCGGTGCGCGAGGTCATCCGCCGGACGATGTTCCGGCAGATGCCGAACCGTCTTCCGGAGCGGAGGGGAGGCACACGATGAGTCTCGCCGTATCTGAAGTTTTCACGTTCGATGTGGAGCGCGTCCGTCGCGACTTCCCGATCCTGCGCCGCACGGTTCGTGGGCGCCCGCTCGTCTATCTCGACAACGCCGCCACGACGCAGAAGCCGCGTCAGGTCATCGAGCGTCTCGTCCGCTACTACGAGGATGAGAATTCGAACGTGCATCGCGGCGTGCACTACCTGAGCGAAGTCGCCACCGCGGCGTACGAAGGAGCGCGCGGCGTCATTCAGCGCTTCATCAACGCCCGGAGTGAGAAGGAAGTGGTCATCACCCGCGGCACGACCGAGGGGATCAATCTCGTCGCGCAGACGTGGGGACGGCAGAACGTGCGCGAAGGGGACGAGATCGTCATCACGGCGATCGAGCATCACTCGAACATCGTTCCGTGGCAGATGCTCTGCGCGGAAAAGGGAGCGACGTTGCGCGTCGCGCCGGTGAACGACGAAGGCGAAGTCGTCATCGAGGAATTCGCGAAGCTGCTCAACGAGCGGACGAAGATCGTCGCGTTCGGTCATGCATCGAATGCTCTTGGCACGATCAATCCGGTCCGGCAAATGACGCAGCTGGCGCACGACGCCGGCGCGATCGTCATCATCGACGGCGCGCAGGGAGTGCCGCATCTTCCGATCGACGTGCAGCAGATCGGCTGCGACTTCTACGCCTTCTCCGGGCACAAGGTCTACGGCCCGACCGGCATCGGCGCGCTCTACGGACGCGAGGCGCTGCTCGAGGCGATGCCGCCCTGGATGGGCGGCGGCGACATGATCCTTTCCGTGTCGTTCGAGAAGACCACGTACAACGCATTGCCCTACAAATTCGAGGCAGGCACGCCGAACATCGCCGACACCATCGCCCTCGCCACCGCGCTCGAGTACGTCGCATCGCTCGGGCTCGAGAACATCGCCGCTCACGAGCACGAACTACTGACGTACGCCACCGATCGGCTGCAGGAGATCGAAGGCCTGCGCATCATCGGCACCGCCCGGCAGAAAGCGAGCGTGATCTCGTTCACGCTGGAAGGCGTGCATCCCCACGACATCGGCACGATCCTCGATCAGGAAGGGATCGCCATCCGCACCGGCCACCATTGCGCGCAACCGTTGATGATGCGCTTCAACGTCCCGGCCACGGGGCGCGCGTCGTTCGGCGTCTACAACACGCGGGCGGAGGCAGATCTGCTCGTCGAAGGTCTGCGGAAAGTGATCGAGGTGTTCCGGTGATGTCCATCCAGTTTATCCCGCGCGCAGACGCGGGATCTCCGGTGGCGCCGGGACGCGAGCGCCACGGACGATCCACGTGGCACTCGCAGCGCGGTGCCGCCAGAGATGCCGCGTCTGCGCGCGGCATAAACTAGAGAACCAATGTCCGATCTCCGCGAGCTCTATCAGCAGGTCATCCTCGACCACAACAAGAACCCCCGCAACTTTCGCGAGATGGCCGAAGCGACCTCGAAGATCGAGGGTTACAACCCGCTGTGCGGCGATCACTACACGATTTTTCTGCAGGTCGACGGCGACACGATCAAGGACGTCAGCTTCACCGGCAACGGCTGCGCGATCTCCAAGGCGTCGGCGTCGGTGATGAGCTCGATGATCAAGGGGAAGTCGCGTGACGAGGCGGCTCACCTGTTCGACGTCTTTCACCAGCTGATCACCGGCGACGCGAGCAGCCTCGATGCGGCCGAGCTGGGCCGGCTCGCGGCGTTCTCGGGCGTTTCGGAGTTCCCTGCGCGCGTGAAATGTGCAACGCTCGCGTGGCATACGCTGAACGCGGCGCTGAAGGGCGAGGGTCAGCCAGTCAGTACGGAGTGAGGTCCATATCCACATGAGAGAAGAAATCGTCGTCAGCCGGACGTGCGAAGCGGTCATGATCCCGAGCGGTGAGAAGGTCCTCGTGCCGCAGGGCGCTCACGCCACGATCACGCAGGCACTCGGCGGCACCTACACATTGATCACCGACCGCGGCCTGATGGTCCGCGTGTCCGGACGCGAAGTCGAAGCGATCGGAAAGACGCCCGCCGAAACGCCGCAGGTCGCGGAAGGCGAACAGGTCAGCCAGCCGAAGCTCGAGGAGCTCGTCTGGGATCAGCTCAAGACCTGCTACGACCCGGAGATCCCGGTCAACATCGTCGACCTCGGCCTCGTCTACCTGTGCGATCTGCAGCCTCACGACGGGGGCGGCTACGACGTGAAGATCAAGATGACGCTCACCGCTCCCGGCTGCGGCATGGGTCCGGTGCTCGCCGCCGACGTGAAGCACAAGGTCGAGTCGCTGACCGAGGTGAAGGATGCGGATGTCGAAGTCGTGTTCGATCCGGTGTGGGATCGCAGCATGATGTCCGACGCCGCGAAACTCCAACTCGGCATGATGTGGTGAGCTGACGGGGGCTACAATCGGCGCAAATGTATTGCGCCTGGTGCGGCACTCCTGTCACCACGGTCTCCTACGCGCCTTGTTCGCGCTGCGGCCGCCCGACGAATGGCGCACAGACCGCGCCGCCAGCCGGCGGAAGCAGCAGCACGATCGTCACCATCGTCGTGGTCGTCTTCGGCGGACTGGTGGCGATCGCGATCGTCGGCATCATCGCCGCGATCGCCATTCCGAATTTAGTCACCGCGAAACAGCGCGCGAGCCAGAAGCGGACGATGGCCGACATCCGCCTGATCGGCACGGCGGTCGAGGCGTATTCGACCGACAACAACGGCTACCCCGACACCACCTCGATCGAAGCGCTCCGTCCGATGCTCAGCCCGAAATACATCGGCGCGTCAATGCCGCAGAGGGATGGATGGGATCATCCGCTGATGTATTTCTGCTACGACCATCAGGAAGGACGCTGTGCCGGATATGTACTCGGCAGCGGCGGGAAGGATGGGATGTTCGAACACTCCGAACCGCGTGCCTACGTCGCCTCCCCACACGGAGCGACGACCAACTTCAACGACGATCTGATTTTCTCGAACGGGCAATTCATCGAGTATCCGGAAGGGGTTCAGCACTGAATGTTCTGCACGACTTGTGGGAATCAACTCTCGCCGGGCATGAACCTCTGTCCGAATTGCGGCGCGCAGGTGGTCTACCCGACCGCCGCCGTGCAGATGCCGGGGATCAACAACTATCTCGTGCCGGCCATCCTCGTCACGCTCTGCTGCTGCATGCCGTTCGGCATCGTGGCCATCATCTACGGTGCGCAGGTCACCTCGAAGATGGCCGCGGGTGACATGGCCGGAGCGCAGGCCGCGGCGAACAACGCAAAGCTCTGGTGCTGGCTCGGATTCGGCTGCGGTGTGCTGATCGCGATCGGTTATGGCGCTTTCACGGCTTACCAGTTCTCGACAATGGGCCATCACTAGCCTGGTCCTGGCGGCGGGCGCGTTCGTGCTCTACCGCTTCGATCCGACGATGGCGCACTTCTATCCGCCGTGTGTGTTCCATGCGCTGACCGGCTTGCAGTGTCCGGGATGCGGCTCGACGCGCGCGCTGCATCACCTGCTGCATGGCGATGTCAGCGGCGCGTTCCGCCTGAATCCGCTGCTGTTCGCGATGGCGCCGTTCATGGGCATCGCGTCGCGCTGGCCCCGCATCCTGACGAAGCCCGCGGTCGCGTGGACGATCGCCGCGGTGGTCGTCACCTACGGGATCGTCCGCAACCTGCCGTTCTGGCCTTATCCGTTGTAGGCGTCGCGGATTGGAGAAAAAAGGGGCGGGTTGGAGAACCCGCCCCACGCACAACATCAACGGTGATCGTTGAAGAACGTCCACTGGCCGACCGGGTTACCGGCCTGGAGCTGCATGGCCTGCAGATAGCCGTCGATCGCGCCGACGACGCAGACGATCATCGACGGGATGCCGCACATGATCAGTCCGACGAGCCAGACGACGATGGCCACGATGCCCTTCGTTTTCTGTCCCATGATGATGTAACCGACGCCGCCGAGGGCGATCAGGTTGAGCACCAGGATGAGCACCGGGTTCTGCGGGGGCTGCGTCGGATACACGAGATCGCCGCCGGCAACCGGCGGTGGTGCTCCGCCGTCCGTGGGCGGTGGAGGTGGAGGTGTGTACGTCCCTCCGGGGGTGTTTTCCATTGGCATGGTCGTCTCCTCTTACATCTTTTCGGCGAAATCGGTGATGACGGGGATGCGCATACGCTCGCCGCCGAACGCCTTCACCATCGCCATGATGTCGACGATGAGAAATCCCAGCCAGATCAGGCAGCGGACGCCGAGCATCCCCAGCCGGATGAAGCTCGGAAGAACGAAGGCGACGCAGAAAAGAGCGATCAGCACGACGATCCAGGCCACGGCCAGCGCAAAGCCGTTCTTCGCGTGCCACTGAATGTCCGGATCATCCTTCTTCGTCAGGAGCGGGATCAGCGCGAAGAGACCGAAGTAGCTGAGAAAGATCATCACCCCGCGATCGGAGCTCTGAGGGGCGGGGCCGCCGGGTGGTGGTGGGGGCGGCGGGGTATACGAACCGCCTCCGGGAGGCGGGGGAGTTGCTGGTGGAACCGTGGGCGGAGGAATCTCGCTCATTCCATCTCCTTGTTCCGCAGACTGTCGAATCGCATCGATTCTAACAGAGCTATTCGCTCCGTCCGGCGAGTCGTTTTTCCGCGGCCAGTAGAGGAAACACCGAGAGTGCGATTGACACAGTGACCCCGGTCACGACGGGGAGCAGAACCGCGACATCACTTTCGATTCCGAGCACGCGCCAGAAGAAGTAGCGCATGACCGGCCGCGCCATCAGCAGCATGATCGAGCCGACGTAAAGCAGCGACACGGCCATGTAGGCGAAACCGCCGAGCGAAAGACCGACCTGCAGCGGATTCTCGGCAGCGAAATCGGGCGCGAACGCGCCCATCGCCACGCCGAGACTGACGAGCGTGACGGCGAGCATCGACGCGCCGATCATCGTGAAGATCCACACCACGAGCGTCGCGTGCAGGATGACGTTCGCCACCGCGGTGAGGATGAGTGCAAGCAGAGTCAGCGGTGCCGAGTAGACGAAGACTTTCACGCGCAGAAAGTGCCGGTACGACACTGGCGCCGTTTGCACGAGCCAGAAGGCCTTCCCCTCGGCCGACACCGACGGATACGCGAAGCGCATGCAGATCGCGGAGATGACGAACCCGGCCATGCCGAGATTCGCGTAGGCGACGATCGTGGCGCGCGCGTCGCCGCCGAGCGGCAGCATCCGGACGTTGTAGAGATAGATGAACATCAGCGCCGCCATCAGGAAGACCTGCGACCACTGCGCGACGTCGCGCGAGACGGTGCGCACCTCCTTCGCGATCATCGCCCGCACCGGCGCATCGAGTCGCGAGAGAAGACGATCGGTCACGCGCGTCGCGGCGGCCGATCCGATCGCCGCCGGCGCCATCGTCTCGCGTGCGCGGACGAACGCGATGAAGTACGAGCGATTGGCGATGATCGCGAAAATGATGAAAAGCGCGAAGGCCTCGGATGCAATGTGTACGACAGGCGCCCTCGCCTGTCCCCTGACCATCAACTCCGCCAGCGCCGTTCCCGGATAGATCTCCATCGACGGCAGCTCGATCTGCCGCAGCACGCGGATCACGTCATCGGTCGTGACGTTCGCGAAGAAGCGCTCGGGACGCGACATCCGGAAGGCGATGACCGCGACGCAGAGCACGAGAATGGCGATCGTGGCGACGATCTGGTGAACGCGGCGGACCGGAAACCAGCGCACGAGCAGGAGGATGACGATCGACGCGAGGCTGACCGGGATCGAGAGCAGCAGCGCGAGGTTGGTCACGATCAGCGGATAGAACGAAGGCTTCGCGCCGTACTGCCGCGCGAACGCCACGATCATCGGAATCAGAAAGGCGAAGACGATCGTCGCACTCTGCACGAGCGTTTTGCCCCAGCGCGCGATGGCGATGCGCGTCCGCGAGCGCGGCGCGGCGTGGTAGGTGTCGAGGTCGAGATCGGTGAAGAACGAGCCGATCGCCACCGTCATCGCCGACGAGAAGAGCACGACCGTGCCGACGAGAAACACGAGCGCCAGCAGATTGCGCAGCAGCCCGAGCGCCAGCAGCGGCGTCATCGTCTGCAACTGCGACGTGGCGAGGAAGAGGCGGCGGAAGAGCGCGTAGTCGCCGTAGATGAAGAGCGCGAAGACCGCGACGACGATCGCCGTCCGCGTGAGCGACTTCGCGTTCACGGGACGGAGTTTGGAGAGCGCGATGCGGAGGGACCACATGGTTGCTGGGTTGTTGAGTTGCTAGGTTGTTAGGTTGTTAGCAACTCAGCAACCCAACAACTCAGCAACCCAACAACTACGTCAAAGACGCCACCTCATCGAAGAACTTCATCATCGTCCCGCTGCGTTCGGAACGCGTCTTCGCGCGCTCCAGTCCGTTCTCGATCAGCTTCTCGATCAGGCGCGGGTACTTGAGCTCCGTCGCTTCCCACAACTTCGGGTACATCGAAATGCTGGTGAAGCCGGGGATGGTGTTGATCTCGTTGACGTAGAGCTTGTTGGTGCCGCGCTCGACGAAGAAGTCGACGCGCGAGAAGCCGCGGGCGCCGACGGCGCGGAACGCGGCAATCGCCAGCCGCCGCAGCTCCTCCGACTTTTCCTTCGGCAGCTTCGCCGGAATGACGAGTGAGGAGCGGTCTTCGATGTACTTGTCGGTGTAGTCGTAGAACTCGCGTCCGGCGACGACTTCGCCCGGGACGCTCGCCTGCGGATCGTCGTTGCCGAGGACCGAGACCTCGATCTCGCGCGCATCGATGCCGCGCTCGACCAGGACCTTTTCGTCGAAGCGGAACGCGCTCTCGATCGCCGCGGCGAGCTCGTTGTCGTCCTTCACTTTCGTCACGCCGATCGACGAGCCGCTGTTCGCCGGCTTCACGAAGTACGGCAGCCGCAGCGCGTTCCCGACGGCGCGCAGAACGCGCTCGCGCTCGTTGTGCCAGTCGCTTTCGAGCACCTGCACCCACTCGACCATCGGCAGCTTCGCGGCGCCGAACGCGAACTTCATATGCGCCTTGTCCATCGCCACCGCGGATGCCGTGACGCCGCTGCCGATGTACGGCAGTTGCAGCATCTCGAGGTAGCCCTGCAGCCCGCCGTCTTCGCCGCCGATGCCGTGAATGAGCGGAAAAACGATGTCGATGTTCTGCGCGCGGATCCACTGCTCGAACGAGAAATCGGCATCGCCCGTGGCGCTCGAGTCCGATCCTTCGAGGATGCGCGCGCTCCGCTCCGGGGCGACGAAACGGCCGTCCTTCGCGATGCAGATCGGGATCATCTCGATGCGCGGCTTCGGCGCTGCGTCAGCGACCGAGCGTGCCGAAAGGATCGAGACGTCGTGCTCCGGGCTGCGGCCGCCGAAGAGGAGCACGACGCGGATGACGTCGTCGCTCACTTCCCCACCGGAATGCTCGACAACAGGTACTTCAGATCGTCATCCCGCCAGCGGATGCCGCCTCCGAAGAGGAACGCGGTGTCGTTCAACACGTTGTCGACGCCGCTGCTGACGAAGAGGAGCGGCGTGCGCGGCTTCTCCTTCCGCACGACGTACTCGCCGTAGAGGCGGAGGTGCGGATTGGCGTCGCGGCGCTTGCTGAAGTCGAACGCTTCGCCGGTGATCGTCAAACGGTTGTTGAAGTGATAGTCGAGGCCCGCGCCGCCGGTCGAATCGAAGAGGCCGAGGCGGACCGACACCGGATTCAGCGTCCATCCCGCCTGCGCCGAGATCAGGAAGGCGCGATCGAATTTCGTCTCCTTCGTGATCGTCGTCGACGTCAAGCCGGTTGCCGGATCGGTGACCTGTTCCTCGATGACCTTGTCGCGCCGCCGCCCGCGCGGATCGTCGACCAGCTCGAGGTTGTAGAAGCGGTTGCGCTCCGGATTCGGGATCAGACGAAGCGTCACCGCCGATCGGGAATTGCCGCTGTTGAGCGTGCTCGCGTCGCCCTTCGGCAGATTGAGTCCGGCGTAGTAGTCGGACTTCATGCCGAGGTCGAGGCCGATGCGGTTCGCGCGGCCGAGCGCCGTCTTCAGCTCGTTCACGCCGCTCTCCACCGACTCCAGCGCGGCGGTCAGTTTGTCGTGTGCTTCGTTGCTGTAGATCAGCTTTCCGACCGTGCCCTCGCCTGACTTCATCTGCCCGGTGATCGAGTTGAGGTTGTCGGCGGTGGTGCGGAGGTCTTTCGAAAGGTCCTTGAGATTTTCGACGACCTGGTGCGCGTCCTGGCGGTTCTCGCCGATCGTGCCGTTGAGCTGATTGGCGGTGCGCTCGATCGAATCGGCCAGGCGCGGGATGTCGGTCTTCAGCTGCGCCGTGATCTCGCGAGTATTGGCGAGCGTGGCGTCGACGTTCATCCGGTTCGCGGCGATCAGCGCGCGCACCTGCGCCGTGATCTCGTGCACGTTCTCCACGATGTCGCTGAGCCGCTGCTGGCCCTGCGGCCCGCCCATCGTGGCGCGCAGCGATTCGGTGATCGCCTTCACGTCGGTGGCGATGGCGGACACCTGATTCGTCACGTCGTCCGTCGAGGCCGGCTGCGAGCCGCGCAGCACGAGGTGCTGCTCTTCGGGGACGACCGGCAGGTTCGGCGAGCCCGGCTCGAGCTCGACGTACTTCTCGCCGAGGAGGCCGAGATTCGCGACGTGGGCGCTCGCGTTCTGGTGCAGCTGCACATCGCGATCGAGGTCCATCGTGACCTCCGCCTTTCCGTCAGGACGGAGGCGGATGTCGGTGACCTTCCCGACGCGCACACCCGCCACGCGCACGGCCGACTTCTTGTCGAGGCCTGCGACGGAATCGAAGATGGCCGACACCTTTTTCGTCCCCGCCCCGCGATCGACGCGGATGTCCTCGATCTTCAGAACGAAGTAGCCGAGGATGGCCAGGATGATCAGCATGAAGACGCCGACTTTTGCTGCGGAAGACATGCGCGAATACCCTTCTCCCCCGCCGCGCGGGGGAGAAGGTGCCGCAGGCGGATGAGGGGGATTCTGTCGCCAGTGGCACGACCCCTCACCCGCCTGCGGCACCCTCTCCCCGCCTTCGCGGGGCGAGGGACGTTGACGGGGAGATCACATCCTATCGAGGCGCAACGGGTCAATCCCGGCGCGCCGAAGCATTTGAAAAAGCAAAGCAAGGGGCAAGCCGACCACATTCGTGTAACTGCCGTGAATCGAGTCGATGAACATCGCTCCGATGCCCTGCACGGCGTACGCGCCGGCCTTGTCCATCGGCTCGCCGGTCTCGACATACCAGGCGATCTCGCGGGCATCGAGCGGGAGCATCCGCACCTCCGACTCCGCGACGCGCGTGTCGTGATGTTCACTGGCCGCGTTCATCACCGTGACGCCGGTGTAGACGATGTGGGTTTGTCCCGCGATGGTCGCCAGCATCCGCCGCGCGTCGGCGGCATCGGCCGGCTTCTCGAGCAGCTGTTCGCCGAGGAGCACGGTCGTGTCGGCGGCGATGATCCAGCGGTCGTGATGATTGCTGGCGATCGCGGCCGCCTTCTCGCGAGACAGGCGCGCCACGTACTCCTCCGGCGCCTCGCCCTCCGCGCGAACTTCGGGGATGTGGCTCGGCACGATCTCGAAATCTAGTCCGATCGATGCGAGCAGCTCGCGGCGTCGCGGCGAAGCCGAAGCGAGGATGAATTTCACGCCGGCTCCGCGGTGCGCGCGATGGCCAGGATCAGGACGAAGCGCGCCTCCGGCATGATCTTGTAGAGGATGCGCAGATGTTCCGTTCGATGGCTCCAGAGTCCGCGCAGCGGATCGAAGAGCGGCGCTCCGGCGATCGGATCCTCATCGAGCCGCACGAGGGCCGCGCGTGCCGTTTCCCGTTCGTGATCGGCGAGCGCGTTCCAGTCGCGCTCCGCCGACTCGCAGATCCGCAGGCGGTCGTTTTCGAGGCGCTGGCCGAACAGATCCTCCGTCAGCAGCAACTCCTGTTTCTCGCCGAGGGCGAGCTCTTCGCGCAGATCGGGATCGTTGCTGATGTCGATCGTTTCGCGCAGCGCCATGTATTCGTCATACGAGATCAGGGTGGCGACCGGTTGTCCCATCCGCTCGAAAACCGTCCGCTTGCCGGTCAGCTCGCACTCGCCGATCAGGGCGCGAACGTCGTCCGGCTGTTCGAGGATCTCGAGTCGTTTCACGGTTTCGCGACCGGCTCAACGCTTACGTCAAGGCGCGACTCGAGGTAAGAGCGGAACTCCGCGGCCAGCGCGGGATGGCGCAACGCGTAGTCGACCGTGGCCTTGAGGTATCCGAGCTTCTCGCCCGCGTCGTAGCGGCGTCCTTCGAACACGTAGCCGTAGAAGTCGCCCTCGCTGACGAGCTTCCGCAGCGCATCGGTGAGCTGGATCTCGCCCCCCGCGCCGCGCGGCGTCTTCTCCAGATGACCGAAGACCGACGGCGGCAGGATGTAGCGGCCGATGATCGCGTAGCGCGACGGCGCGTTCGTCTTCGGTTTCTCGACCATGTCGGTGACGCGGAAGCGGCGGTTGCCGGTCATCTCGCCTGCGACGATGCCGTATCGCGATGTCTCATCCGGCGCCACTTCCATCAGCGCCACGACCGGCCTCCCGGTCTCCTCGAACACGCGGCGCATCTGCTTGAGGCACGGCTCCTCGGCGAGGATGACGTCGTCCGGCAGCACGACCGCGAACGGCTCGTTGCCGACCGCATCACGCGCCACGAGCACGGCATGCCCGAGGCCAAGCGCTTCCTTCTGGCGGACGGCGATCAGATCGACCATCCGGCTCACCGTGTCGACCTCGGCGAGCAGATCGAGCTTCCCCCTCTCAATCAACGAGCGCTCCAGCTCCGCGGTGCGGTCGAAGTGGTCGAGGATCGTTTCCTTTCCCTTCGAGGTGACGATGATCAGTTTGTCGAGCCCCGAGTCGCGCGCCTCTTCGATGCCGTACTGCAGGATCGGCTTGTCGACGAGCGGGAGCATCTCCTTGGGGATCACCTTCGTCGCCGGAAAGAAACGGGTGCCGAATCCGGCACAGGGAAAAACGCACGTGCGGAGGGTTGCCATCACCGCGAAGATAGCAGATAGCAGATAACAGATAGCAGGGGGACGGTTTTTCCTGCTATCGGCTATCTGCCAACTGCTATCTAACGGCCTGTCACGCAGATTGCTTGAGCGGACTGTGGTAAATACATGTCCATCGGGTGTGCATGCGTAAGTCCTTGATTCTTTTTGTGATTCTTCTGGCGCTTCCGGCGGCGGCGCAGTGGCGGCGGGGCGGGTTGTTCGGGGCCGATGTCCGGGCGCTGATCGTCGATCCCGCGAACGCCGATCGTTACTACCTCGGGACCAGCGGCGGTGAGATCTACGTCTCGAATGACGGCGCCCACACCTGGAGCAATCCGCGCGTCGGAGTCCCGTTCCCCGGCTACGTCGTCGACAACCTGGTCATCGATCGCAAAGGGAGCCTCTGGGCCGCCTGCTGGGGTCTGTGGGACGGCGGCGTCATCGCGCGCTCGGACGACGGCGGCCGGACCTGGATCCGCCGCGACGCGGGGCTCGAGGACTTCTCGGTCCGCGCCATCGCCATCGATCCGCATGACTCCGACTTCGTGCTTGCCGGCGGCTTGAGCGGCGTCTATCGCAGCACCGACGGCGGCGAGTCGTGGACGAAGATCTCGAATCAGATCAACGTCGAGTCGCTGGCCCTCGATCCGCGGTCGCGCGACCGCATCTACGTCGGCACGTGGCGCCAGGGTTGGCGCACGGACGACGGCGGCAAGAACTGGAAGCTGATCAACAACGGGATGGTGCTCGACACCGACATGTTCTCCATCACCATGGAGCCGGACGATCCCGACAGCATCTGGGTCTCGACCTGCGGCTGGGTCTACAACACGGCCGACCGCGGCGACAACTGGCTGCGCTATCGCAACGGCTTCGACAATCGCCGCATCCACGACATCGAGATCGATCCGTGCGATCGCGATTCGCTTTACGCCGGTTCCGTCGCCGGGCTCTATCGCACCGACGATCACGGCAAAAGCTGGTACCTCGTGTCCGACGAACAGCTTGTCGTCAACTCGATCGCACTTTCGTCGCAACGCCCCGACCGCGTCGTCCTCGGCGTCGAAGGGGACGGCATCTACGTTTCGGAAGATCGCGCGAAAACGTTCGTCCGTACCTCGGACGGATTGCGCAACGTGCGCGTGTCGGCGGTCGTCACCGATCCGATCGTTCGCGATCGCGCGTACGCCGCGGTGGCGTTCGGGGGCGCGGCGTCGGGCATCTACGAATCGAGAGATGCAGGCAAGTCGTGGTCGAAGCTGAGCACGACAAAACTTCCCGAGGTGCTTTCGCTAGTGATCAGCGACGAGCCGGATGCCGAGGCGCGCTTCATCGCCGGAACGGACAAGGGATTCTTCTGGAGCGGCGACGGCAAGGAATGGACGCAGGGCGCGCCGTCGGGTTTCCCGATCCGCGTCGACAAGATCGTCCGCTTCAATCGCACTCGCTCATTCGCCGCGACTTCGGAGGGCGTGTTCACGACGCGCGACTCCGGCAAGAGCTGGTATCGCCTCGCGGGCGAGGAGCTGCGCACCGTCGATCTCGCGGTCGGATTTTTGGGCGAGCGGCGCGCGCTTTTCGCGCTCACGAGCAGCGGCCTCGCGGTGTTCGATGGCGAGCGCTGGACGCACATCGCCGGCGCGCCGGTTCGCGGAAGGACGCTCGCGCTTCGAACGGTGGCAGGCTCGCAGGTGATCTTCGTCGCCGGCGCGCAAGGCGTGAAGTCGGGCCAGCTCGACGACGACAGGAAGTGGCGCGAAGTGGAAGCGCCCGACGCGCAGTACGCCGCGGTGTTCGGCGGCAATGACCGGCTCTTCCTCGCCTCGCGCCAGCAGCGCGAGCTGCTCGTCGGCGATCCACAGCAGAGCGAGTGGCTGTCGCTCGAGATGCCGTCGCGCAGCGCCGACGTGACCTCGGTCGCCGCCGATTCCTTCAATCACGATCGCATCTACGTCGGCACCCTCGGCGAAGGGATTTACGTGCACGAGGGGAAGGCGCAGCCGAAGTTCATCCCGAGCGCAAGCGAGGGATCAGTGGCGGCACAGCGCTGATTGAGCCACGTGCGGCGTTCGTCGGTTCACGCTGCGCGGCGCCGTCGATGATGCCTCGACTTCGCTCGGCATAAACTTCAAAGCGGATCGAAGTAACGCACGACGAGCAGTCCAAGCCCCTTCTGCCCGTTCTCCGACTTCGGATCGGCGGAGAGGACGACCATCACGTTCGGCAACACGCGGTCGTAGAGCACGATCGATTTCGATTTCAGTTTCTTCGGCGCCCCGAACGCGCTGCGCAGGTAATCCTTCACCTCATCGAACGCCGTGCGCGAATCCTGAAGGAAGGCGAAGTGCTCGAACCGGATGGCCTGCAGGCGGTCCTTCCGGAACTGCAGCGTGAAGGAGTCGGCGTCGCTGTAGTCGACGATCAGTTCGTTCTTTTTCTTTCCCGGCTTCGTGGCCCAGCCGCCGTCAGCGAGCCGCTTCAGCGCCTCGGCGCGTTTCAGGCCGACTGTCAGATGAAATGACTCCGGCCGCATCCACGAGGTCTTGCTCGCGGATGGGAACGGATTGGCGAGGAACAGTGTGAGCAGCGCCGCGAGCATCAATGCACGTAGGACGTCTCATCCGCGATCTCGCGCCGCGACTGAATGATCGACGTGGCGAGAATGGCGCGGCGGCCGATCTCTTCCCAGTCGCCATTGCGCACGAGGTCGGGGACGGCGAGCGATGGACCGAGGTTGACGGCGACGCAGCCGGAGTCGAGATACGGCTCGATCATGTCGAGCGGCACGGGACCGCCTGCGAGCATCGGGACGTCGCGGATCGGACCGCGGATCGTGCGGATGAAATCGGGGCCGCCGAGGAATTGCGCGGGGTAGACCTTCACGATGTCGCAGCCCGCTTCCCAGGCCGTGATGATCTCGGTCGGCGATGCGGCGCCGGCGACGCAGAGCAGATCGTTCTCGTTCGCGTAATCGATCACCTGCACGTTCGTGTGCGGCGAGACGATTATCTGCGCGCCCGCGCGCCGCGCCGTGGCGGCATCGGTCGACGAGCGTACCGTGCCGGCCGCAATCACGACCTGCTCGCCGAAGCGTTTGGCGAGCCGCGCGATCAGATCGAACGCGTCAGGCGTCGTCAGAGTGACTTCGACGATGTTGATGCCGTGGTGCGCGTACGCAATCGCGACATGCTCGGCAAGCACGGCATCGTCCTCGCGGACAACACCGATGATTTGTTCTTCACAGACGCGTGCGAAAAGCTGCTTTCGGGACATGAGGGTAATTGTACCTGCGCACGTTGGAGTGCGGCGGCCATGCCTGAGCGGTGGGCGGGCGGCGTGGCCGCCCTTACGAAAAGCAGCGGCGGCATGGCCGCCGCACTCCGGCAACTAGCCCACTCGCGAGGCCAGCTCCTGAAACTCAGCTGAGGACCGCAACGGATCGAGTCTCGGGTCGACGGTGATGAACACCATCCACGCCGATCGATCATCGAACGCCACGCGCAAGGTCCGCATCGCCTCGCTTTGATTGCCGAGGCCTGCGTGGATCACGGCGAGGTCGTAAGGCGACACGTAGCGCGACTTCGCTTCCTCGCGCAGGGCGTCGAGCGCCTCGACCGCTTTCGCGCGCTCGCCCGCGATCGCGTAGGCATGGCCGATCATCGCCAGGAGGATCGGCGTCCGCTCGACGTCGAGCGCGCGGCGGAACGTATCGATCGCTTCGCCGTGCCGGCCTTGTTGTCCGAGCGACATACCGAGCCAGCCGTGCGCGGGGATGAAGTTCTCGTCGAGCTCCAGCGCCTTGCGGAAGCGGCGCGTCGCCGATTCGTAGTCGCGGGCGAAGTAATGCGGCCAGCCGGCGTGCACGGCGATGATCAGCGACAGCGGATCTAGATCGGTCGCCTTCGTGATCTGCACGATCGATTCATCGAAGCGGCTGCGCGCGGAGAGGAGCATCGAGTACCCCTCGTGCGCGTTCGCGTAATTCGGATTCAGCTCGATGGCGCGCTTGTACGCCTCTTCCGCGCCGCTCCAGTCCCACTCGTACCACCAGCGGATCGCGGCCAGCGACGCCCAGGCCTGCGCCAGGCCGTCGTCGATCTCGACCGCGCGCATCGCCGCCGCCTTCGCCTTCGGCATCGCTTCCTTCGGCGGAAGCGGCACGTTCGTGGCGAGCGAGATGAAGCAGTCCGCCAGTCCGGTGTACGCGCTGGCGAACGACGGATCGCATTCGATCGCATCCCTGAAGAACGAGATTCCCTTCCGCAGGCTCTCCTCGGTGCGCTTGTTCCAGTGATAGCGGCCCTTGAGGTAGAGCTGGTACGCCTCGCTGTTCTCCGTCGTTTTCTTGCGGAGCTTCTTCTTCTCCGCGCCGGTCAGGCGGATGCGCAGCTTCTCCGCGATCTCGCCCGACATCCGCGTCTGCAGCTCGATCAGGTCGGCGAGCTCCTGGTTGTACGACTCGCCCCAGAGGTGCGAGCCGTCGACCGCATCGACCAGCTCGACGTTGATCAGCAAGCGATCGCGCACGTGCTGTACGCGGCCGGTGAGCACGGCGCGGACGCGCAGCTCGCGTCCGATCGCCTGCGCGTCGGCGTCGCGGTTGCGATAGCGGAAGACCGTGCTGCGCGCCATCACGCGCAGCTTCGGGATCTGCGAGAGCTTGTTGATGATCCCTTCGGTGATGCCGTCGCTGAGGTAGTCGGCATCGGCGTCGCCGGTCGCGTTCTGCAGCGGCAGGACGGCGATCGAGTCGATGATCTTCGAGCGCGTGCGTCGCCGCGGCACGACGTCGGAGATGCCGGTGAGCGTGCCGCTGCCGATGGCGCGAAGAGTGAGGGCCAGATCGCGCGCCGACTGGAATCGCGCGGAGGCGCGTTTCTCCACGCATCCTTCGATCACCCGCTGCACTTCCGACGGCACTGCCTGCGAGAGATCGTCGTGCGGGATGTCGTCGTGCAGCACGGCGGCGATCGTCGCGGCGCCGGAGTTGCGCTGGAACGGACGCTTGGTCGTGACCATCTCGTACATCACGCAGCCGAGGGAGAAGATGTCGGCCGTGACGTCGACCTGCTCGCCGCGGAGTTGTTCGGGCGCCATGTAGCCGAGCGTGCCGATGATCGCGCCGGGATCGGTCTGGAACCATTTCGTCGTCGGGATCGACGTCTCTTCCTGCTGCGAGAGGATCGGATCGGTCTGCGCCAGTCCGAAGTCGAGGATCTTCACGTGGCCGTCGGCGGTGAGGAAGATGTTCTCCGGCTTCAGATCGCGATGCACGACCGATTTCGAATGCGCGGCCGAGAGTCCTTCGGCGATCTCCGCGCCGATCTCGATCGCCTTGCGCCACGACATCGGCGTCTGCATCTCGTCGCGCAGCGTCCGTCCCTGCAGCAGCTCGGTGACGACGAAGAAGATTCCGTCGTCGCTGCCGAAGTCGTGAATGGAGAGGATGTTCGGATGCGAAAGCGAGGCGACGGCGCGCGCCTCGCGCTCGAAGCGGGCGATGGCGTCGTCGTTGTTTCGCGACTCGGCGGTCAGAATCTTGACGGCAATGTCCCGTCCCAGGCGCGGGTCACGGGCGCGATACACCTGCCCCATTCCGCCTTCGCCGAGGAGCTCCACGATCTCGTATGGACCGATCCTGCTGCCTGTCGCGAGCGACATCGAGTGGATATTGTAGGTTGCGCAGCGTCAGACAGAGATAGCAGGTGGCAGATAGCAGATAGCAGACTTCCTCCGCCGCTTCGCGGCTACTGCTATCTGCTATCTGCTGTCTGCTATCTAACCCGGTGCTAAGCTTTTCCCGCGGTCCGACGGAGGAGATCCATGGTTCTGATCAACAAGGCGATCAACGAGATCACGGTCAAGCTTGTCTATTACGGACCAGGTCTGTGCGGAAAGACGACCAATCTCGAGAAGATCTACGGGAACCCGAAGCTCGACAACAAAGGGAAGATGATCTCGATGTCGACGGAGACGGACCGCACGCTCTTCTTCGACTTCATGCCGATGGAGCTCGGCACGATCGGAGGCCAGAAGGTCCGCGTGCAGCTCTACACCGTTCCGGGCCAGGTCTTCTACGACGCCACGCGCAAGCTCGTGCTGCGCGGCGCAGACGGCGTGGTCTTCGTCGCCGACTCGCAGTCGACGATGCATGAATCGAATCTCGACAGCCTCGGGAATCTGAAGACCAACCTCCGCATCAACCGCATCGATCCCGACAAAGTCGCGCTCGTCTTCCAATACAACAAGCGCGATCTGCCGAACGTAGACAGCATCGAAGACATGAACGCCTATCTGCATCCCGGCACGAATCCGATCGTCGAGGCGGCGGCGATTCAGGGCGTCGGCGTCACGGCCACGCTGCGCGCGGCGATCGGCCAGATCCTCGACAACCTGAAGAAGAACGTCGACGTCACGCTCTACGATCAACCGGAGCTCGGCGCTCCCGACATGACGCAGCGCTCCGGCGTAACGCAGGGATCGGCCGGCACGCCGAAGCTTTCGATGCATCAGACGCCCAAACCGCAACCGGAGCCGGAGCCGGAACCGATCCCGGTCGCGATCGAGGAAGACCCGTTCGGCAGCTACGCGGCGGTCGAAGAAGAGGGCGAGGCGATGAGCGTCGATCCGTTCGAGACCGCCGTCGCGGTCGCCGAGCCGGAGCCCGAACCGGACGTCGTCGAGAACCCGTTCGCCTCCACCGCTGGCATCCACGACGAGTCGCAGGACCGCGCCGAGCTGGAGACGCTGCTCGCCTCGACCCGCCGCGTGATCGCGTCGCTCGAAGCGGCGTTGCATGAGGCAAGGCGGAACGAGAAGGTGCTGACGGAGAGGCTCGGGAGAAGCTAGTTGCTGGGTTGCTGAGTTGCTTGGTTGCTCAGTGGGCAACGAAACACCAAGCAACCAAGCAACCAAGCAACCCAGCAACCGCGCAACTGGTAATGGCCTGGTACCAGGAATGGTTCGGCGAGGAATACCTCGAGCTCTACTCGCATCGCGATGAGCACGAGGCGAGGCAGCAGGTCTCGTTCTTCGTCAAGCAGTTCGGGCCGATCGCCGGACCCATTCTCGATCTCGCCTGCGGCATCGGGCGGCACATGCAGGAGCTGCAGGCCGCGGGGTATCGCACCGCCGGGTGTGATCTGTCGTACGTCATGCTTCGCACGGGCCGCTACGAATACGGATCGATGCCGGTGGCGCGTGCCGACATGCGCCACCTCCCGTTCCGCACCGGCAGCTTCGGCGGGTTGGTCAACTTCTTTACCAGTTTCGGCTACTTCTCGTCGGAGGATGAGAACTGCCAGGTCGTGCGCGAGATGGCCCGCGTGCTCGAGCCGGGGGCGCCGTTTCTCTTCGATTACCTCAATGTCCATCGCGAGTTGCAGAAGCTCGTCGAGCGCGAGGTGCGCGCCACGCCGATGGGTGACGTGCAGATCGAGCGCTGGTTCGATCCGAATGACCGCTCGTTCAACAAACGGATAACGATCGGTCAAAAGCGTTACCTGGAGCGCGTTCGCGGGTACGATCTCGCCGAGATCTCCACGATGTTCGCCACCAGTCAGCTCACCATCCGCGGCGCATTCGGCGATTTCGACGGCAGCGCCTTCACCGACTCGTCGCCGCGCCTCATCCTGGTCGGGAGCAAGGCCCGATGACGGCGACCGCCGAACCTGCCTGTCTCGAGCTCTCCCTCGCCGATTACCCCGGCATGAACCCGTTCGTCCTCGACTGGCTCGCGGGAAAGGCGGATGCATTCCTGCCTCGTGTAGGACAGGCGCCCTCGCCTGTCGAATCGTCCCGACAGGCGGGGGCGCCTGTCCTACACGAGGCCCTCATCGAATCGAACAAGCGCTGGGGGATGTTCGTCCGCGATGACGTCGAGCGTTGGGCGCGCGGCGAAGCGGTGGCGCTGATCGCCGGCCAGCAGGTCGGCTTCGCGGGCGGTCCGCTCTACACGCTCGCGAAAATCGCCACGCTCATCAAGATGAAGCGGAAGTTGGAGGCCGAGGGGAAGCGCGCGACGATCTTCTTCTGGCTGGCGACTGAGGATCACGACTTCGATGAAGCGGCCCGTCTTTCGATACCGGTCGCGAACCGGCAGCTCGATCTGGCGCACATCTCCATCAGCCGCGGCGTCGACTCGAAGGCGATGGTCGGGCCGCAGGCCGTTCCCGAGACGCTCACCACCGAGCTTCTCGCGCTACTCGAGATCGCGCGTCCATCGTGGCTGCGCGAAGGAATCACCTTCCGCGATTCGTTCGCCGAGTTGATCGCCGCCGCATTCGATGAGCCGATCGTGCTCGTCGATTCGCTGCTCCCCGAGCTCCGCCGCGCCGGCGCTCCGCTCTTCGAACAGATCGCCTCGCGCGCCGATGAAGTGCAGAACGCGCTCGCCTCGCGCTCCGCGGCGCTCACCCGCGCCGGCTATCACCCGCAGGTCAATCCGCGCGATGGCGATCCGTACACGCTCTTCTTCCGCATTGATGAAAAGGGCAATCGCGAGATCCTCACGCCGCCGTTCGAAGTCGGCGATCCGGCGACGATCTCGACCTCCGCGCTGACCCGTCCGCTGCTTCAGGACTTCGTCTTCCGTCCCGCGGTGTTCGTCGGCGGACCGTCCGAAGTCGCCTACTACGCGCAGATCGCGCCCCTTCACGACCTTCTCGGCATCCCACAGCCGCGCGTCGCGTTGCGCGGCCACGCGCTCGTCGCGCCGAAACGCGTGGCGCGGGCGTTCACGCGCTACAAACTCGAGCCGCGCGAGATCTTCACGAACGCCGACGCCATCCTCGCCGAGCGCGAGCCGGAAGGCGTGGCGCGTGTCCGCGAGCTCACCGAGGAAGGGAAGCGTGAGCTGCTCGCGCGGATCGAGCAGATCGCGGAGATCGCGCTGCCGGCCGATCACGCACTGGCGCGGGCGATCAATCGCTCCATCGGCCACCTCGAATACCACTTCGGAAAATTGTCCGAGCGCGCGATCCGCGGACTGGTGCGCAAGGATCGCGAGCGCTGGCTCGCCGTCCGCGAGCTCGTCGCCACGCTCTATCCCGACCGCCACGTGCAGGATCGCATCGTCGGTTGGATCCCGTTTTTCATGCAGTACGACAAGTTGTTGATCGAGCGGATGGTCGACGAGATCGAGCCTGACGCCGCGGTCTGCCGGGTGATTGCGCTATGAACCCTCGTGTCATCCTGAGGCGCGAAGACGCCGAAGGACCCCGAGCCTTGAACGCTAAACCATCATCTGCAACGGGTCCTTCGCCGTCTTCGCGGCTCAGGATGACACCCTGATATGAACGAACAAGTCGATCTGCTTTTCTTCGCGGCACATGCGGATGACCTCGAGCTCTCGTGCGGCGGCACGATCGCGAAGTCGGTGAAGGACGGACTGCGCGTCGGTCTCGTCGAGTTGACGCGAGGCGAGATGGGAACGCGCGGCACGCCGCAGGTGCGCTACCGCGAGTCGCAGCGCGCCGCGAAGATCCTCGGCGTCGAGTTCCGCTACCAGCTCGACCTCGGCGACGGCGGACTGCGTACCGGACGCGATGAAGAGCTGGAAGTGATCGACGTCGTCCGCCGCCACAAGCCGCGCGTCGCCTTCGCGCCGTGGCCCGACGAGCGGCATCCCGATCACATTCGCACTGGCCGCATCTGCACCGACGCGTCGTTCTACGCAGGACTTCGATCGCTGCAGACTTCGCGTCCCGCGCATCGTCCGCAGGTCGTCGCGTACTACCTGCAGAACTACGTGCTGCACCCGACGTTCGTGGTCGACGTGACCGCGGCGTGGAAGACGAAGCTGCGCGCCATCGCCGCGTTCAAGTCGCAGTTCCACAATCCGAAATCGAAAGAGGCCGCGACGTTCATCGCCGACCCGAAGTTCCTCGGCATGATCGACGCGCGCGCCAAACACTTCGGCGCGCTGATCGGCGTCGAGTACGGCGAGGCCTACGTGACGAAGCAGCCGCCGAAGCTCGACGACATCATCGGCGCGTACGAGGGCCGCGAGCAGTGAGGATCGGCATCACCTGCTACCCGACCTTCGGCGGCTCCGGCGTCGTGGCCACTGAGCTCGGCCTGGCGCTGGCGAAGGGGGGCGACGATGTGCACTTCATCAGCTACGCGCTTCCGTCGCGCCTGAATCTCAAGCACGACCGCGTGCACTTTCATGAAGTCACGGTCACGTCGTATCCGTTGTTCGATCCGTATCCGCCATACGCGCTGGCCCTGGCGACGAAGATGGCCGAGGTCGCGGCGTACGAGCGGCTCGAAGTGCTGCACGTGCACTACGCGATTCCGCACGCCATCAGCGCGTTCCTCGCGAAGCAGATCATGCATTCGCAATTGAAATTCATCACGACGCTGCACGGCACGGACATCACGCTGGTCGGCCGCGACGAGAGCTATCTGCCGATCACGAAGTTCGGCATCGAAGCGTCGGACGGCGTGACGGCGGTGTCGCGGTGGTTGAAGGATGAGACGGCGGTGAACTTCGCCACCGACAAGGAGATCGAGGTCATCCCGAACTTCGTCGATCCCGATCGCTTTCATCACGATCGCGGCAACCTCTTTCACCTCTTCGACGTCGTCGACGACAAGCTGATCTGCCACGTGTCGAACTTCCGACCGGTGAAGCGGATCATGGATGTGCTGGCGGTTTTCGAGCGCGTGGCGAGCAAGGTGCCGAGCCGGTTGATCATGGTCGGCGACGGTCCCGATCGCTCGCGGGCCGAGGCGTTCTGCCGCGATCATCACCTGCGCGATCGCGTGTTTTTCCTTGGAAATGTGCCGAATCTCGAGGAAGTCGTCGGTTCGGCGGATCTCTTTCTGCTGCCTTCGGAGGCGGAGTCGTTCGGCATGGCGGCGCTCGAAGCGATGGCCTCCGAGGTGCCGGTCATCGGGACGAAGACCGGCGGCATGCCGGAAGTCGTGATCGATGGCGAGAGCGGATACCTCTTCCCGGTAGGCGACATCGAAGCGATGTCCGACTGCGCGATCGAGATCCTGCAGAACGACGAGCTGCGGCGGAAGCTCGGCAGGAAAGGGCGGGAGGTGGCGGTGGAGCGTTTCGACGAAGGGAAGATCGTGCCGCTGTATCGGCAGTTCTACGAGCGGGTCATTTCTCAGTAGATCGCTTTGTACTCCGCGTACGATTTCATCACCTTCCGCACGTAATCCCGCGTCTCGTCGAAATTGATCGAGGCGTCGAAGTTCTCATCGCCCGGCCCCGGCGCGAGGCGTTGCCAGAGCGCGACCTGCTTCGGGCCGGCGTTGTATGCGGCGACGATGGCGTGCTTGTTTCCGCCGAGCTCCTTCGACAGCGTGGCGATGTACTTCGTGCCGAGGCGGATGACGATGCGCGGATCGTAGAGATCGTCCGGCGTGACGTCGACGAGACCGACGTCGCGTCCGATGTCGCGCGCGGTGGTGATGATGAACTGCAACAGGCCTCGCGCCGCGGCTTCCGATTTCGCACGCGGATTGAAGCGCGATTCTTCGCGCATGATCGCCAGCACGAGCACCGGATCGGCGCCGAACGTCTTCGAGTCGTCGACGATGTAGTCGTAGAAGTAGCGCGGATAGAGCAGCTCGCGTGCGATGCGCGGAAGCTTGTCGGGATCGCCGAACGACTTGGCCATCACCTCGATCGCGTAGATCGATTGCCGCGACGCGCCGGCGCGATTGAACGCCAGCGATTGCGTCAGCGCGCTGCTCGCGGGATGCAAGGGCCAGCGCTTCGGAATCACGTCGATCGCTTCGTCGAAGAGGCCCATGGCCATCAGCTGCGAGCCGCGATCGGAGTCCTTGAGCGGAAAGTGGGGGAAGGAAACGTAGGGCGGGTTCTCTAACCCGCCCGGGCGGGTTGGAGAACCCGCCCTACGTTTTGGATTTGGCTTTGTGTACAGCGTGTAAGCCTCTTCGGCCTCGGCGATCGCAGCGCGATCTTTCGTCTTGCGGATCAACGCCAGATCGGCCGCGCCCGCGGCGACGCGATGCTGCTTCAACCGCGTTCGCATCCGTTGCGTGAGCGCGGCGAGCGTCGCCGGTGTCATTACCGGAACGGCGATCGCCGCGGTCATCAAGCGCTCCGCTTCGGCATCGTCGCCGAGGATCTGCGTGGCGCGCGCGGCGTGCCAGAGGAAGGTCACCTTCTGCTTCGGATCGCGCGTGGCGTTCGCGCCGCGGAGGTACCACTGCCGCGCCTCGGTGAACTTCTCGTCGCCGTAGTAGCTGCGGCCGATCGAGAAGATCGTGTCGTCCGTCTTCGGCACCGACGGCATTGTCAGCAGCGCTTCCGCGCGATCGAAGTGACGATGGTCCTGCATCGCTTCGCCGAGTAGGGCGAGCTGCTGCGGAGCGAGTCGTGGGATGAGATCGGGATGATCGAGCGCACGCGCGGCGCGCTCCGCCGGATCGTCGAGCGTCCCGCCGCGCAGCACGCCGAACGCTTTCGCGATGCCCGCGCCGGTTTCTCCGAGGCGGATCATCATCTCCGCGATGTGGGCGTCGAGGTCGCGGCGGCGCGCGGTCGGAGCGCTTGCGTAGAGCTTTGTCGCGAATGTCGCGAGTGCATTCACGTCGTTGCCGCGCGCGAGGAATTCCGTCTCGTCATCGATCGCCTCATCGCGATGAATCGAGGCCGGATAGCCGAAGATCAACGCCATCCGCGCCGCGCTCGAGTCGTCGATCTCCGCTACGTGAAAGAGCGCGAGATCGCGATACGGATTGCCGATCGCCAGGAACGGCTGCAGTTTCTCCTTCGCGTCGGCGAGGTCGTTCGTCTCGATCTTCGCGCGTGCGTGCAGGTAGCCGAGCGCGTTCTGCGCGTAGAGCGCGGGAAAGCGCCGCGCGATCTCATCGAGCAGATCAGAGAGCTCGCTCCATTGATCCGCCGTTTCGAGTTGCGAGAAACGATCGGTCCATTGCTCGATCGGAGGTACGCCTGGCGGCAATTTCACCGGCTTCGCCGCGGCCGGGCGATGGAACAGCTGGCGCCGGCGATAACGCTGGCGTGAAAGGACGATCGCGAACGTGAGCAGCAGGATCGAGACCGCGGCCGTGGTGATGAAGAGTGCGCGTCTGGTCAAGCGTCATCTCGGGCGAGCGTCCCCGAGACGATGGCCTGCGGAGCGCGCCTGAGGATCTCCGCGCGTGCAATCGCGTAGCCAAGGATGGCGTCGACGAGCATCCGCCGCCCGTCTCGCGAGAGTAGCACCAGCACCTTCCGCTTGATCTCGCGCACCTCGACGATGTCCTCCCACCGCATCCACTCCCCGCGGCGTCCGAACCACTTCAGGAAACGGTTCTCGTACATCACGCCGGAGTTGCTGACGTAGATGTGATCGCCGTACTGAATGACCATCGCGGCGAACGTGCCGAGGAAGAGCAGGATCAGGCTGCCGAAGGCGAGGACGTCGATGTCGTCGGCGCTTTGCGAGAGGTAGACGAACACCAGCGCGGCGGAGCCGAAGACCGACGCGCAGGAGAAAAGGCGTGACACGGGAGGGCGGTCGAACTTGAGGATGGTGTCGTCGTTCATTCGTCCCTCGACTACGCTCGGGATGAGTCGCATCAGTATAGAATTCGCGCTCTTCTATGCGCTGGACCAGCTATTTCCTCAATACGTTGCGTGAAGTTCCATCCGACGCCGATGTCATCAGCCAGAAGCTGATGATGCGCGCCGGCATGATCCGGAAAGTCGCGGCCGGGATCTACACCTACCTGCCGCTCGGCCTCCGCTCCATCAAGAAGCTCGAGAACATCGTGCGCGAAGAAATGAACCGCGCCGGCGCCGTCGAGCTGCTCATGCCGGCCATTCAGCCGGCCGAGCTCTGGATGGAATCGGGCCGCTGGCAGAAGTACGGAAAAGAGCTTCTCCGGATCAAGGACCGCCACGACCGCGATTTCATCTTTGGCCCCACTCACGAAGAGGTGATCACCGACTCCGTCCGCGACGCGATCAATTCGTATCGCCAGCTGCCGGTCAACCTCTACCAGATCCAGACCAAGTTCCGCGATGAAGTGCGCCCCCGCTTCGGCCTGATGCGCGGACGCGAGTTCATCATGAAGGACGCGTACTCCTTCCACACGACGCGCGATTCGCTCGATCAGACCTACGAGGCGATGCGTGAGGCTTACGGCCGGATTTTCCATCGCTGTGCGTTAGACCACGTTCCGGTCGAAGCCGATACCGGCAACATCGGCGGATCCGCTTCGCACGAGTTCATGGTCCTCGCGCAGTCGGGCGAAGACGCCGTCGTCAGCTGCCCGAATTGCCGCTACGGAGCGAACATCGAGAAGGCGACTTCCAAATTCTTCGATGATGAGCCTGAACCTGCTCCGATGATCGAGGAGATGGCGCCGATCCATACTCCCGGCACGCAGTCGATCGACGATGTCGGCAAGTTCCTGGGCAAGCCGACGTCCGACCTGGTCAAGACGCTCGTCTTCGACACCGACTTCGGTCCGGTGATGGTGCTCGTGCGCGGCGACCGCGAGGGGAACGAGATCAAGATCAAGAACCACCTCGGCACGACGTGGATGGAGATGCTCTCCGACACGCGCTTCGAGGAGGCGACCGGCGGACCGGTCGGCTACTGCGGACCGGTCGGGACGAAGTGCGCGCGCGTGCTCGCCGACGTCGCGTTGCGCGGCCGTGCGAACTGGGTGGTCGGCGGCAACAAGCGCGATACGCACATCGGCGGCGCGAGCGCCGGCCGCGATTTCCCCGAGCCGGAGTGGGGCGATTTCACGACCGTCTTCGCGGGCGATCCCTGCCCGCGCTGCTCGACGCCGCTGGAGATCTATCGCGGCATCGAGGTCGGCCACATCTTCAAGCTCGGCACGAAATACTCCGACTCGATGCACTGCACGTTCCTCGACGAGAAGAGCGAGCGCCAGAGCATGATCATGGGCTGCTACGGTCTCGGCATCGGACGCACGGTGGCCTCGGCCGTCGAGCAGAGCCACGACGACGACGGCATCATCTGGCCGATGCCGATCGCGCCGTTCGAAGTCGTGGTGACGTCGCTGGGCAAGGACGAGAGCGTGCAGCAGGCGGCCGGCGACATCTATCAGAAGCTGCTCGCCGCGGGCGTCGACGTGCTGTTCGACGATCGCGACGAACGTCCCGGCGTGAAGTTCAAGGACGCCGACCTGATCGGCTTTCCGCTGCGAATCGCCGTCGGCGCGAAGAGCCTCGCGAACGGCCAGATCGAGTGGAGCTTCCGCAAGGATCGCGAGAAGCAGCTCGGCGCGCCGGACGAGGTGCTTGCGCGCATCATCGATGAAGTGAAGCAGGGGCGCGGAGCCGGCATCGCGAAAGCTGCTGTGACCGAGCTAGTCCGGTAGACCTTGCGTGTCATCCTGAGCCGCGTAGACGGCGAAGGACCCGTAGCCGACGTGCGCTGCGCCTGAAGCTACGGATCCTTCGCCGTCTGCGCGGCTCAGGATGACACTTGTACTTCCTGCTATCCTTCGATCACTCGTCAATCGGAGGATTGCATGCGCAAATCACTTCTGCTCATCACGTTGTGTGTGATCGTCGCGCTCCCGGCCGCGGCCCAGAACACCGACATCGAGTCGCTCTCCGGCCTGCAGTTCAACTTCGGCAATCCAGGCGCCCGCTCGCTCGGCATGGGCGGCGCGTTCATCGGCCTGGCCGACGATGCGTCGGCAGCCGAGGCGAATCCGGCCGGTCTCTCGATCCTCAGAAAGCCGGAAGTCTCGATCGAGGCGCGCAACTATCTCGAGCAGCAGATCCTCACGACCAGCGGCACGTTTCCCGACGTGAAGCGCACGGCGTTCACGCACTACAGCCAGCGCGTGCAGCTCTCGTTCGCCAGCGTCGTCATGCCGCTGCCGCACAACTTCACCATCGGCGCCTACTTCCACGAGCCGCTGCGGAATGCCGGCGCCGGCGAGGTGCTGCCGGTGCGCGACCCGTTCACCGGTCAGCTCAAATCGAACGTGCCGAACTTCTTCCTTCCCGCCGCGGGCGGCAATCCGATCTCATCGAACGATTGCGATGCGCTCCGGCAGAGCACGCACAATCCCTTCTCCTGTCTGGAGTACCGCGTGAATCCGTTCGTCACCGCGCTCGACGTCAAGCAGCAGACGTACGGCGTGGCGGGCGCGTGGCAGATCGGTAAGTTCTCGATCGGCGCCACGGCCCGCTATCAGAAGTTCGATGAAGGGGCGTTCACGTTCCGCTTCACGCAGGACTTCGACCTCGACAGCGTCTCCGTGCAGGCGACGGCGAAGGCCAACGGCGCCGACGTCACGATCAAGTCGCAGACCGACGTGACGCTGGCCGGCGGCATCAAGTGGGCTCCGAACGACAAGTTCAGCGTCGGCGCCGTCTACAAGCAGGGACCGAAGTTCAACACGCCGACGTTCATCGCCAACGGCCAGACGAATTTCGATTTCGTGAAGCTCGCGGACACGACGTTCCACATCCCCGACGTGGCCGGCGTCGGCATCTCCGTCCGTCCGATTCCGGTGCTGACGATCAACGCCGACGCCGTGCACGTGACGTATTCAAACCTCACCGACGACTTCGTCTCGACCTCCCTCGGCATCCGCGACGTGCAGGGCTACGTGGCCCCCGACGTCACGGAGCTGCATCTCGGCGGCGAGTATTTCTTCGCCACCAAGGTGCCGTTCGCCCTCCGCGCCGGCGTCTGGCGCGACCCGGCGCACTCCATCGAATGGCGCGGTCCGCTCGATCAGTTCGAAGGCGTAGCCGCCGCGCTGCTTTTCCCGAAAGGTGAAGCGCAGACGCACTACTCCGTCGGAGCCGGCATGGCCTGGCCGCGCTTCCAGATCGACGCCGCGTACGATTCGTCGAAGCACTACAAGGTCGGCTCGCTGTCGGTGGTGACGAGGTTCTAGGCGCGGGGCGCGAGGCGCAAGGCGCGAGTAGAATCTCCGCTGCGTTTCGCGTCGCCCCGCGCCCCGCGCCTCGCGCCCGTTTCTATGGAATTCGACATCTTCTTTTCCATCTGCCAGACGGAGGTTCACGGCTACCTTCCGTCCGAGCAGGTGATGCTCGAGAACTTCTTCGAGCAGATCGAGCTGGCCGACCGGCTCGGCTTCGGCACCGCGTGGGTTGCGGAATCGCACCTGTCGACCGAGGTGCAAAAGACCAATCCCGGCGCGGTGATCCCGCACTTCGTCGGCGAGATCGGGCTGAACACCGACATCCTCCAGCTCGCGCATCGCGTCTTCGCGCGGACGAAGCGGATCGGCATCGGCTCCGCGATCCTCAACATCCTCTGCAACGGCGGACCGATCGCGCATGCGGAGCGGATCAGGACCTTCCTCGCGCTGCACGGACTCGATCGCGACGAGCAGCGCCCGCTGACCATCGGCTTCGCGTCGGGCCGCTTCCCGTTCATCAACGTGCCGTACGGCATCGTGCCGCGGACGCCGGTCGAGGCCGCGGCCTGGCCGGTGGTGAAGAACAAGATCTTCGAGGAGGCGACCGAGATTTTTCTCCGCCTGCTCAACGGCGAGACGCTCAACTCGTCGATGATCGCCGCGCGTTCGCTGAAGCGCCCCGACTTCCGCGCCGACGCCGACTGGCTGCGGGTGCAGGAGGCGTATGGTCAATATGTTGATGAAGTGCCGCTCGATCCCCGCTGGCGCTTCCCGAACCTGAAGATCGTCCCGCAGGAGTCGCGCATGGACCTGCTGCGGCTCTCCATCGGCTCGCACGATCCCGCCACGCAGATCTTCGCCAACACCATCCTGCCGGTCGGCGTCTTCAACCTCTCGATCACCCCCGGCGACGAGATCGAGAAGACGAACGAGCGGATGGCGACGCACTACCACCCAGCCGGCGGCCCCTGGCACCGCCGCCTCATGCCCCGCACCGTGCTCGTCTTCATCAACGACGATCCGGAGAAAGCGAAGGAGGAAGCGCGCGACGCCCTCTCGAACTACTGGCGCGCCCTCGAGGGCACCCTCGACGAGGCCAAAGTGCAGCGCGCGACCAACAACGCCCTCGTCGGCGACGCCGCGTCGATCCTCGAGCAGATGAAGCGGTTCCACCCGGAAGACCGGCTGATGCTCTGGTTCGACTTCAATAATCATGACTCGAAGAGGGTCATGAAAAATATGGATGATTTTATGAATGCGGTGGGGCGCGAGGCGCGGGGCGCGGGGCGCGGGTGACGCGCGTCGAGCGATTCGAAGACATCGTGGCCTGGCAGCAGGCGCGCGTCGTGACCCGCGAGGTCTACCTGCTGACGCGAAGCCCCGACTTCGGGCGCGATTGGGCGCTGGCGTCGCAGATGCAGCGGGCCGCCGTTTCGGTAATGGCAAATATCGCGGAAGGATTCGATCGCGAAGGGCCCGCCGAGTTCCATCGCTTTGTAACGATCGCCCGCGCATCCTGCTCGGAACTGAAATCCCATCTGTACGTTGCCCTCGACATCGGCTCTGTCGGACAGGCTGACTTCAATCGACTGGTGCCGGCGATCGACGAGCTCACCAGAAAGCTCGGCGCCCTTCGCCGAAGCCTGAAAGCACGCACGATGCGTTGACTTTGCGCCCCGCGCCCCGCGCCCCGCGCCTATACAATCGCGAAGCATGTCCTTCGACGAATCCGCCGCCCCCAACTTTGCGCGCCCGATGCCCAACTGGCAGCCGCTGGTCGAGTACCGGCGTAACGGCGTCGCGGAGAACACGGTCCATGGCGCAGTTTCCTGGGTGAGCGGCCGGAACGTCATCTACTCGTTCGGCGGGAACGTCGAGGTCTATGGGCGCTCGATGGTCAAGCCGATCATGATGAAGGTCTTCGCCCGCGAGTTCGCGCGCGAGCTGAACGGCGAGCAGCAGGCGATCTCCGTGGCATCGCACAACGGCGACACCGAGCACGTTCGCGTCGCGCGCTCGATCCTGCGCGAGTCGGAGTGGGGACTGATGCAGACGCCGCACGACGTCCCGCTGGTGCAGTTCGGCCGGCAGGTGCGGCGCCCGCGCCGCTGGTACCACTGCTGCTCCGGCGAGCACGCGGCAATCCTCCGCGGCTGCCGCGTGAAAGGCTGGTCGCGCATCGGCTACGTCTGGCCGCACCATCCGTTCTTCCAGGACTACCTCCAGTACATCCGCGAGGCGCTCGGCAACGATTGGAAGATGGGAGCGATCGCGAAGGACGGCTGCGGATTGCCGACCGTTTCGATGACCGTAACCGATCTCGCGCGTCTCTTCGCGAACCTCGTCACCGAGCGGCAGAGCGACTGGATCTGGGACGCGATGATCGAGCATCCCGATCTGATCGGCGGCTTCAATCGCCTCGACTCGACGATCCTGAAGGCCTGTCACGGCCGCGTGCTGGCGAAGGAAGGGGCGGATGGCCTGCTCGGCCTCGCCATCGAGCATCCCGAATTTCCTGAAGGCCTCGGCGTGGTCGTGAAAATCGCGCACGGCTGGAATCCGCAGGCCACCTGGTACATCGCCCGCTACATCCTCGGCGTCCTCGGATTCGAGTTCCGCAATCCATACAAATTGCGCAGACAGAAAGCGTTCATCGTCCCCGAGGCCATCCCGCCGCAGTTGCGGGAACGGATGGCGGCGATCGTTCCGTGGGACTCATGGGATCCCGACATCGATCGTTGGGAGTTCGAGCCCGCTGACTTTATCCCGAGCGAAGTCGAGGGATCAGTGGCGGCACCGCGCGGCTCGCGCGACAGGCCGTGAACGTTCGATCTTCGCGACGCCGTCGCTGATCCCTCGCTGCGCTCGGGATAAACTCGAACCCATGCCACTCGGTAATTTCATCGGCGGCCGTTTCGTCCCGCCGCACTCCGGCGCGTACATCGACGACCTCAATCCGGCGACGGAAGAGGTCATCGCCGCGATTCCCGACAGTGATGGTCAAGATATTGACGATGCCGTCGTCGCCGCGAAGGAAGCGTTTCCGGTCTGGTCGCGCACGCCGGCGGCGGAGCGGAGCCGGCTGCTGCTGAAGCTCGCCGATCTGATCGAGCAGAACCTCGAGGAGCTTGCGCGTCTCGAGTCGATCGACAACGGCAAGGCGCTCTCGCTCGCGCGCCGGCTCGACATTCCGCGCGCCGTGCTCAACTTCCGCTTCTTCGCCACCGGCATCCTGCATCAGTCGACCGAGGCGCATTCGACCGACGGCGCGGCGCTCAACTACACGCTCCGCCAGCCGCTCGGCGTCGCGGGTCTGATCTCGCCGTGGAACCTGCCGCTCTATCTACTGTCGTGGAAAATCGCGCCGGCCATCGCCACCGGCAACACCTGCGTCGCGAAGCCGAGCGAGCTGACGCCGCTGACCGCGAACCGCCTGGCCGAGCTTTCGATCGAGGCAGGCATTCCGCCCGGCGTCATCAACATCGTCCATGGTTACGGCAGCAAGGCGGGCCGCGCGCTGGCCGCGCATCCCGACGTGCCGCTGATCTCGTTCACTGGCGGAACCGTGACCGGCGCGGCGGTTGCGGCGAATGCCGCACCTCGATTCAAGAAGCTCTCGCTGGAGCTCGGCGGAAAGAATCCGAATCTCATCTTCGCCGACGCCGATCTCGATGACGCTGTCGCGACTACGATCCGCTCGAGCTTCTGGAATCAGGGTGAGATCTGCCTCTGCGGCTCGCGCATCTTCGTCGAGCGGAGCGCGTACGACGCATTCGTCGATCGCTTCGTCGCCGCGACGCAGAAGCTGAAGATCGGCGATCCGCTCGATGAGTCGACCGACGTCGGCGCGCTGATCAGCGCGGAGCATCTGAAGAAAGTCACCGGCTACATCGAGTTGGCGAAGCAGGAAGGCGGCACGATCGTCGCGGGCGGCCATCGCGTCGATCGCCGCGGCTACTTCGTCGAGCCTACGATCATCACCGGCCTCGGTACGAACTGCCGCGTGCTGCAGGAAGAGATCTTCGGTCCCGTCGTCACCGTCACGCCGTTCGACGGCGAAGAGGAAGCGATCGCGATGGCCAACTCGACGCGCTACGGCCTCGCGTCGACCGTCTGGACGCGCGACCTGCAACGCGCGCATCGCGTGGCCGCCGCCATCGACAGCGGCACGGTCTGGATCAACTGCTGGCTCCTGCGCGATCTGCGCGTCCCGTTCGGCGGCATGCGCGAGAGCGGCGTCGGCCGCGAAGGCGGCTTCGAGTCATTGAACTTTTTCACCGAAGCGAAGAATGTGTGCGTGAAGCTATGACCAAAAAAGGCGAAATCGTCGGCGGCCTCCTTGCGCCTCATCCACCGCACATTGTTTATGGCGAGAACCACTGGCGCAACGAGCCGAAATCGGAATGCGGATGGGAGGTGCTGCGCTGGGGATACGAGCGCGCGCGGAAGCACTTTCTGGAGAAGAAGCCGGACGTGCTGCTGGTCCATTCGCCGCACTGGCAGACGGTGATCGGGCACCACTTCCTCGGCATCCCGGAGTTCCACGGGCTGTCGGTCGATCCGATTTTTCCGAACCTCTTCCGCTTCAACTACGACATCAAAGTCGACGTCGAGCTGGCGGAGCTGATCGCCGAGGAGGGGCGGGAGGCGGGGCTGATCACGAAGATGATGCGCAACCCGCACTTCCGCGTCGACTACGGCACGATCGTCTCGTGTCACATGATCAATCCCGAGTGGGACATCCCGATCGTCGGCATCTCGTCGAACAACTCGCCGTACTACTTCTCGAATGAGATGGGACAGAACGAGATGATCAAGCTCGGTCAGGCGACGAAGCGCGCGATCGAGAAGAGCGGGCGTCGCGCCGTGCTCCTCGCGTCGAACACCCTCTCGCACCGGCACTTCACGACCGAGCCGGAGATCCCCGAGGACATGTCGCGCGAGCACGTGTACGAGCATTCCGGATATCTGTGGGACATGAAAGTGATCGACCTCATGCGCCGCGGCCGCACGCGCGAGCTGATCGCCATCCTCCCCGAGTTCATGGATCACGCGGTGAGCGAAGTGAAGGCGGGATCGCTGGCGTGGATGCTGTCCGCGCTCGATTTCCCCGACTACCCGGGCGAGCTGTTCGGATACTGGACCGTGATCGGGACGGGGAACGCGGTGGTGGGGTGGGATCCGCAGCTGAAGGGTGCGGCGACTACGCAAGGGGCGAACGCTTGATCACTCGCGCATACATCGTCCCAGGGCAGCCGCATCCTCTGCTCGCTCCCGATCGCAACGAAGGCTGGGCCCGACTCCGCCAGGCCTACGAGCACGTCGGACGCGAGATCGAAGCGAGTGGCGCGGAGCTCATCCTCGTTTACTCCACGCAATGGTTTTCCGTCATCGGACATCTCTTCCAGACGGATCCCCAGCCGAAGTGGGTGCTGGTCGATCAGAACTGGTACGAGCTCGGGGAGATCCCGTACGAGTTTCGGATCGATCCGGCGTTCGGGGAGCTTTACAGCCGGCTCTGCAAGGAGCATGGGATGCAGGCGGCGACGGTGAACTATCGCGGCTTTCCGATGGACACCGGGACGGTCGTGGCGCTGAAGCTGCTGACGCCGAACAACGCCATCCCCGCGAGCGTCGTGTCGTGCAACATCTACGCGGAGCGGGAGGAGACCCGCTCGCTAGGCTTCGCGGCGCGGGCGGCGATCGAACGTTACGGGAAGAAGACGATCGTCGTCATCGTGACGAACCTCTCGAATCGATACGAAGTCGCCGAGATCGATCCGGCGAACGACCGCATCTCATCGCAGAAAGACGACGAGTGGAATCGCAAGATCCTGGAGATGCTCGGCGAAGGACGGCTCGAGGATGTGGCGCAGGTCGCACGCGAGTTCGGCCGCGAGGCGAACGCCGACATGGGTTTCAAGGCGATCTGGTGGCTCGGCGCGGTGATGGGTGAGCACAACAGGTACGACGGCAAGGTGTGGGAGTACGCGCCGGTGTGGGGGACGGGGAACGCAATCGTCTCGCTCACGCCGAACGACCGCAAGGAGATCGAGTTCGAGAAGGAATTCGATGAAGGGCCGGTGCCGAGCTTCGAGGAGATCGGGACGGGGCTGGAGACGCACAACATTCTCGTGGAGCTGCCGCCCGCGCCCGCGGAGCCGTCCGACATCGTCAACACGACGAAGGCGGCGAAGCCGGTCGGACCGTATCCGCATGCGCGGCGGGTCGGCGATCTCCTTTTTCTTTCCGGCATCGGGCCGCGCAGGGCGGGAACGAACGAGATCCCCGAGGGCATCGAAGCGCAGACGCGGGCGGTGGTCGACAACCTGCGCGCCATCCTCGCGGAAGCCGGCAGCTCGCTCGAAAAGATCCTCGACGTGACGGTTTATCTGACCGACATGAAGCGCGACTTCGATCGCTTCAACAAGGTCTATGGTGAATACTTCGGCGCGATTCAGCCGACGCGCACCACGGTCGGCGTAGACTCCCTGCCGACTCCGATCTCCGTGGAAATGAAGGTCATCGCTTCGATATGAAAAGAATGCTCATCGCTTCGTTCCTCTTCGCCGCCGCCTGCGCGAGCACGCTCGCGGCGCCGCCCGCGGAGCGGCTGGACAATGTCGAAAAGGAGCTGGAGAGCGCGAAGCAGGTCTCGCTTCGCTTCGTCACGCGCACGACCGGCGCGGTCGAGTCGCACTTCACCGGCACGATGAACGTGCTGCAGGGAAACATCGCTTCGATCGATGCCGACGGCGAGATGATGGGCAAGCCGTCCACGATCCGCTACAACGCCAGCGGCACACCAGCGCAGCTCAGCCACGCACTGATCGTGACGCTGGTGCGGATGGGACTGACGCACGACTTCTACGAGCTCTCGACCGGCAAGCCGCCGTCGTACATCGAGGGCGGAGTCGACGAAGGATTGAAGCTCGATCAGCTGAAGTGGGACGCGAAGGAAAAGAAGTTCACGTACCACCTCGTCGTCGACAAACAGGAAGCGGGCGAAGGCGAGCTGTGGGTCGGACGCCACGACCGTCCGGTGCACCGCAAACTGACGATTCATTTTCCGCAGGGCGACATGAAGGTCGACGAGCGATACGAATGGCGTTGATCGATATCTCGCCGCCCGTCGATGCCGCGATCGGCGTCTGGCCGGGCGACACGCCGTACGTGAAGACGGTGAACCTCGACATCAAAGGCGGCGCGAACATCACGCTGTCCGACATCCGCACAACTGTCCACGTCGGCGCGCACACGGACGCGCCGAGTCACTACGTCGCATCGGGCGATGACATTGCCGCGCGCCGGCTCGATTTCTACCTCGGGCGCTGCAACGTGCTGCACGTGGCCGTCGATCGCGGGAAGCGGATCATGCCGGCCGATCTCGCCGGCCGCGGGATCTCCGCGCCGCGCGTGCTCCTGCGCACCGGCACGTTCCCCGATCACCGCAACTGGAACCACGATTTCGCCAGCCTCTCGCCCGAGCTGGTCGACTTCCTGAACAGGCGCGGCGTGATCACCGTCGGCATCGATACGCCATCGGTCGATCCGTTCGACTCGAAGGAGCTCGAGGCGCATCAGGCCTTCGCGCGCAACGACATGGCGATCATCGAAGGGATCGTGCTCGATGAAGTGGACGAAGGCGAGTACGAGCTGATCGCGCTACCGCTCCGCCTCGTCGGCGCCGACGCCAGCCCCGTGCGCGCGGTGCTGCGGACGCTGTAGAGACGACGAGGGGCCTCCGGCGGGCGGGCACGGCCCGCAACGCTTGTTGGCCCAGCCTGAGCTCGAGCCTGTCGTACGAATCGCGATTTACGCGAAGACAAACGCTGCGGGCCGGGCCCGCCCGCCGGAGGCCTCCTGGTGGTTTTCAGCGCACCGCGACGCTCTGACCCACGAGGTACGGCTCGAGCTCCGAGGCGGCGAGCGGGGCGCTGTAGAGGAAGCCCTGGATCTTGTCGCACCCTTCCTTCTTCAGGAACTCGAACTGCTCCTCGGTCTCGACTCCTTCGGCCACCACTGTGAGCTTCAGGCTGTGCGACATCGCGATCACGGCGCTGACGATCGCTGCGTCGCTCGCGTCCGTCATCACATCGCGCACGAACATCTGGTCCAGCTTCAGCGTATCGATCGGGAAACGCTTCAGGTAATTGAGTGACGAATATCCAGTACCAAAATCATCCATGGCAATTCGGACGCCGAGGGACTTCAGCTCGCGCAGTGTGTAGATCGTGTTCTCCGCGTTCTGCATCGCGTTGCTCTCGGTGATCTCCAGCTCCAGGCAGCCGGGATCGAGTCCGCTCTCGTCCAGCGCGCCGCTGATCTGGCGGACGAGGTCCGACGCCTGGAACTGGCGCGCCGAGAGATTCACCGAGATCGTGATGCGCGAGTCGAACGTCCGATGCCACGCCTTCACCTGTTTGCACGCCGTGCGCAGCACCCACTCGCCGATTGGAATGATCAGTCCCGACACCTCGGCCACGCTGATGAAATGCGCCGGCGCGAGGAGGCCCAGCTCCGGGTGATTCCAGCGGATCAGCGCTTCGAGTCCGATGATCGCCCGGCTCTCGACGTCCACCATCGGCTGGTAATGCAGCACCAGCTCGTTCTGGCTCAGCGCTTTCCGCAGCATGTTTTCCAGCGCGAGCCGCTCCAGCGCCCGCGCGTTCATCGCCGGCGCGTAGAGCTGATAGTTGTCGCGTCCCTGATCCTTCGCGCGGTACATCGCCGTGTCGGCGTTGCGGACCAGCGTCTCGGGATCGGAGCCGTCGCCCGGAAAGAGACTCATGCCGATGCTCGTCGTGACGAACAGCTCGCGCTCGTTGATGTAGAACGGGATCTTCAGCGTCTCGATGATCTTCTGCGCGATCTTCGTCGCGTCGTCGACGCTGTCGATCGTCGGGATCAGCAGCGTGAACTCGTCGCCTCCCATGCGCGCTACCGTGTCGCCTTCGCGTACGCAGTGGCGGATCCGTTCCGCGACCTCCTTCAGCAGCTGATCGCCGGTCGAGTGTCCGAGGGAGTCGTTGATGTCCTTGAAGCGATCGAGGTCGAGGAAGAAGACCGCCATGCGGTGATTGCCGCGCGTCGCCTGCGCCAGCGCCACGATGAGTCGATCGATGAACAGCGGGCGGTTCGGCAGTCCGGTCAGCGCGTCGTGGTAGGCGAGATGCGCGATCTCCACCGTCGCCAGCTCCGCCGCTTCGCGCTCGTCCTCGAGGAGGCAGGCGATCATGCCGACGCCCATCATGGTCAGCACGAGGAAATCGAAGTAGCCGAGCGAGACCGGCACCAGCAATCCGTTGGCGGCGAAGGCCACGCTGAGGATCGTGAAGCCGACCCCTTCGCGGCGGCGGCGAACGCGCCAGAGTGCGATCGCGGTGCCGGCGAATCCGATTGCGGCGATCACGTCGCGCAGGCCCGGAATGAGCCAGGCGAAGAGGCCGATGGCGCCGAGGGCCAGGAGGATGTTGCGCGCGTCGAGAAGGCGGACCGGGCGGCGGCGAACGAGCTCGAATGCACCGAAGCAGAGCCACGCGATCATGAGGCAGCCGGCGACGCTCGACGTGATCGTCAACGCGATGCGGATCCAGTCGCGGCCGGTCATCAGCGCCGCCGCGCCGCCGGTCAGGCGGTAGATCGCGACAGCCGCCCAGCCGAGGGTCCAGTGCAACAGATACGACTTGTGGTACTGGCGGTGGAAACCGAGCAGCAGAAGAGACACCACCGCCGCGCCGGCAAACTGCGCAGAGAAGGTCGCAACGACCGTGATGTCGTGGACATTCATCAATTGATTTCGGACCCGGAACGATTCTGCGCCCGTCAGCGCTTCGATTGCAAAGCGTAGGTGGAAATAAGGCGTTCTGCCGCTCGCGAGTAACCAAATTCGCGCGATCGCTCCGCCGATTGCGCGCGAAGCTCGGGACGTCCGATCGTCTGCGCGACGACTCGCGCCAGCGCCTCGGGAGTTGCCGCTTCCGCGATCGATTCGGGGCCGGTGAGCGCGGCCACGCCATCGATCGGATACGACGCCGGCGGCACGCCGCACGCCATCGCCTCGAGAATCGCGCGATGACCTTCATCCGATCCGCGCGCGGTGAAGAGCAGCGCATCGGCGGCGCGGTAATGCTCCGCCAGATCGTCCTCGTGATAGCCGGCCCAGGTCACGCGGGAGGCGATGCCGAGACCGGCCGCCAATGATTCGAGCGCGGGCCGGTGCGGGCCGTGGCCGATGACCATCAATTGGATGTTGGATTCAGAAGCCGCAAGCGTTCGGAGCACGTGCTCGAATCCGCGATCGGCGGTCAGTTTGCCGATGGCGACCAGTAGTGGGACATCCGGCGCGATGCCGTACGCCGCGCGCACGTTCGGTCCGTCGGGATGGAACTGCCGGTGGTCGACCGGCGGCGGCGTGAAGACCGCGTCGCGCAGCGCGAACGTGTCGTTGATGACGCAGAGCACGTCCGTTCTCGCGATCAGTGCGCTCGTGAACGGATCGCTGCGAAGCACGCGGCGCGAATGGAACGTTCGCGCGACGCGGACCCCTTTCGGCGCCGCGAAGCGCGCCAGCCAGTGGTCGTACGTGAGGTGCGCGTGTACGACCTCGACGCCATGCTCGTGGATGAAGCGCCGCAGCGCTCGGACCGTGCGCCGGAATGACAACGGGTTCTGCGCCTTTTCGATCAGCGGATGGGCGAAGGCGAGATGTCCGATCTTCTGTTCGAGCTTGTAGCCGCCAACGAACGCGTAATGCGCGTCGACGCCCGCCTCGCGCAACGCCTCGACTTCGGCAAACGCCGGGGCGGCGGCGCCGGTCCAGCGGTTCCCCGCCGCTAAGTGAAGGACGGCCATGACGGACGCGAAGTCTATCCTGCGCGTAGACGCAGGATCTCCGGTGGCACCGGATTGCGCATGAACTTCAGCCAGTGCCGGTATCACCGGAGATCCTGCGTCTTCGCGCAGGATAAAAAGCTGGTGCTATGATCCGCGCCCGATGGCAATCGACAATGAACTGCTCGAGATCCTTGCGTGCCCGCTGTGCAAGCAGGAGGTGAAGCTCGTGCCGCTCTCCGACGCCAGGCGGACGCTCGTGCGTGACAAGTACCGCGAGAAGTTCCGCGGCGAGGAGCCGGTCGTCGAGCAGGGACTGCAGTGCGTGAAGTGCCACCGCGTCTATCCGATCGTCAGCGACATCCCGGTCATGCTGGTCGAAGAAGCATTCGACGAGGCATGACACCGTCCCGTGTCGATCGACGCGCGCCTCGGCCTGCCTGACGATCTCCCGACCGCGCTCCGGATCTCGCTCTACCTCTACCTGCTGCACGTCTTTTGTCAGGGGAAGATCGCGCTGGCCGAGAGCTTCGCCGGTCTCTGCATCGTCTTCCTCGGATGGGCGCTCTGGAAGCGGCAGATCACGCCCGGCTTCCACATCCTCTACTTCCCGCTCGCGCTCTACGGCATCGTCTCCACCATCTCCTCGATAGCGTCCGCGCGCTCGATCCACATCTACTTCGAGGGAATGCTGTGGGTGAAGATGCTGACCTTCCCCATCGGCCTGATGTTCTTCCGCACGCTGCCACGGATGCGGACACTCGCATTGTGGCTGCACATCCTGATGGGAACGATCAGCGCAGGCATCGGGCTCGTCCAGTACTTCGCGCTGAATCAGCGCGACCTCGAGCACCGCATCACCGGTCCGGTCACACATGTCATGACCTTTTCCGGTCTGCTGCTGCCGATCTCGCTGATGGTCATCATCCTCGCGGTGCATCTGCGCAAGTGGTGGCTCTGGGTTCCGGCGTCGATCGTGACGCTGACGCTGTTGTTGACGTTCACGCGCAGCATCTGGGTCGGCTGGATCAGCGCGATCTTCGCGGTGCTGCTCTTCACGCGGCCGAAGATGCTGGCCTGGGCCGCGCCGGCGCTCGTCCTCTTCATCACGTTCATGCCGTTGTCGCTGTTCGGGCGGATGATCTCGATCTTCGACACGCGCCAGGAGTCGAATCTCGACCGGATCCGCATGGCCGAGGCCGGCGTGGAGATCATCCGCGACTACCCGCTCCTCGGCGTGGGACCGGCGAATGTCAAGGAGATCTACCCGTTGTACCGGCGCCACGACGCGCCGCGCTTCCGGATTCCGCATCTCCACAACACCATCCTGCAGATCTGGGCGGAACGGGGGATCGCCGCACTTGCGGCGTATCTCCTTCTGCAGATGCTGTTTATCCGCCAGTGTGTGAAGGCGTGGAGGGGTCCGGCGAGAGCCTTCGCGCAGATCGGAGTAGCCATCACGGTCGGGCTCGCCGTCGCAGGGCTCTTCGAGTTCAACTTCGGCGATACCGAGGTTTTCTACATCATGCTCGACCTCTACGCGCTGATCGTGGTGGTCACGGAGTCGAATGAACCTCTCGAAGAGGTTGTTGGGCTGGTCAATCGAGCGGAAAGCGTGGCCTAGCCTTGGGCAACCAACGCGGCGGGCCGGGCCCGCTGTAACCTTTTCCTGATGCCACCGTCCAAACAGCGAGAAACAGGGGAGATGAACCACCTGAGCGATCAGGAGCTGATGCGTATCGTTCAGGCGGGCGACCTCTCTCCCGCTTCTGAGATTTATGACCGCTACAGCGGCCGGATCTACAACTTCGCGTTCCGCTTCCTGAAGAACTCCGAGGCGGCCGAGGATGCAGTTCAGGAAGTCTTCGTCAAGATGATCAGGCATGCCAATCAGTTCCACGGCGACGCGAAATTGTCGACGTGGTTGTTTTCGATCACCGCCAACTGGTGCCGCGATTACCTGAGGAAGGCCGACAACAAGACGAAGGAATCAGAAGAAGTACTGATCTCGCTGCCTGCCCCGCTGGAGTACGGTCCCGACCGGGCTCTCGAGCAGCGCGAGAACGAGGTGCGGGTTCAGAAGGCGCTCCAGGCGCTGACCCCCGAGCAGCGCGAGGCGATCCTCCTCTCGCGCTATCAGGGTCTGTCGTACGCGGAGATCGCCCAGATTGCCGGATGCAGCGAAGGAGCGGTGAAGACGCGCGTGTTCCGCGCGATGGAAACGCTCAAGAAAGAGCTGACCGCCGACACCCGCGGAGGTGACCGATGGCTGAATGTGGTGCAATGAGAGAGACCTTCCCCCTGCTGCTGACCGAGTCGCTCGACGCCCAGTCGCGTGAGCTGACGCACCAGCACATCGAGACCTGCGCCGAATGCGCGGACGAATGGCAGGCGATGAAAGACGCCTGGCGGATGATGGGCGAGCTCCCCGAGCTCGAGCCTCCCGCGCGCGTCCGTCAGCGCTTCCTCGCCGAGATCGGCGTCGCCGAGAAATCGAACGTCGTCGCATTTCATCGCCGGCCGGCCGTGAAGTGGCTTTCGCAGGCCGCCGCCGTCGTCATCCTCGCCGGCGGGTCGTATCTCGCCGGACATCGCACGCAGCGCGTCACGATCGCGCCGCAGGGCGTCACGCTCAACAGCGTGCAGCCGATCTCCACGCAGGCACAGCTGCAGGGCCAGCCGTTCTCGATCGCCGAGACGCGCGTGGTCAATGCCAGCAACATCAATCCGAACATCGAAGGACGTCCCGACATCCAGAACGTCCAGTTCATCGACACGAACCCGCACGACGATCAGATCGCGTTGTCGTTCGACGTCACGCAGCACGTCACCGTCACCGGCGCCCCGAACGACAAGAGCATGGTCCGTCTGATGGCGTACGTGATGGAGAACGAGGACAAGATGTCGCCGAGCCGCTCGCGCGCCATCGACTGGGTCAAGCAGACGTACACCGACGGCGCCACCGCCGATCCCGAGATCGCGCAGGCGCTGGCGAAAGTGCTGCGCAACGACACGCACGAAGGGGTCCGCATCAAAGCCGTCGACACCCTGAAGACGATGCCTTCGTCGAGCATCGGCACGCGCGATGCGCTGATCGCCGCACTGAAGAACGATCCGAATCCCGCCGTCCGCATCAAGGCGGTCGACGCGCTCGCCGGCCTCGCCGCCAGCGGCCAGCTCGACTCCGCGGCCGTCGACACGCTTCGCCAGAAGGCGATGCAGGATGACGAGAACACATACGTCCGCTCCAAGGCGGCCGAGGCCCTGGGCAAGATCCGTCCGTGATGAGAAACAGCTTCCGACTGAATGGCCTGGCTGCGATCGCGCTCTTCGCGTGCGGATCGCTCTTTGCCGGCCCGATGAGTCACACCGAGCGCTTCGTCCGTGACTTCCCGATGGAAGTCGGCGGCTCGCTCTGGGTCACCAACCCGATCGGCAACGTCGAGATCGTCGGCACCGACGACAAGGGCGTGTCGGTCTCCGTCGTCAAGGTCGTCGCCGCTCCCGACTCGGCGACGCTCAAGGAAGGCCGCGAGCAGACGCAGGTGCTGATGGGTGGCGACAACAAGACGCGCGTCATCCGCACCGTCATCACCGGCACTCCCGAGTCGAGGTGGAAGAGCAACGTCGCGTACGTCGTCCGCGTCCCGCGCGCCGCGCAGGTGCACGTGGAAGTGACGATGAGCGATCACATCAAGGTCACGAGCATCACCAGCACGGTCACGGTCAAGAACCTCAACGGCGACATCACGCTCGAAGGGGTGACCGGCGCCGTGACGGTCGACAGCACCAACGGCGACATCCACTTCATCACCGACTCCAAGCCGTCGCAGCCGGTGCAACTCACGACGGTCAACGGCGGGATCGAAGTGCAGGTCAAGGAAGACTCGAATCTCGAGTGGGTCGCCAACTCCATCGCCGGCGATTTCCGGACGAACCTGCCGGTGCGCGGCCGGATGTCGGGGAACGCGTTCCGCGGTCTGGTCAATGCGCCCGGCGGCCCGACGCTCTCCACGACGGCGCTGATGGGGAACGTCTTCCTGCTGAGCAGAGGTGGAAGTCAGGACGACATCCGTTCCATCCGGACGGCGGCAAAGGCCACGACGCCGTCGCCTGACGCGATCCTGCAGACGACGATTCAGACTCCGCTCGTCCAGGGGAACTTCATCTACGCGACGAAGTACGGCAGCTTCCACATCGGGGAAGTGCGCGGCTTCGTCAACATTCAGACCGGCGCCGGACAGGTGACGCTCGGCACGGTCATCGGCGATTGCACCGTTCGCTCAGGCGGCGGACCGCTCGACCTCGGCGATGTCTTCGGCAACATCAACGCCCACACCGAAGCGGGTGAAGTGCTCGTCCGCTCGGCGCGCAAGGGCGGCGACATCTCGACCAGCGGCGGCACGCTGCACGTCCTGTACGCGGGCGGCCCGGTCACGCTGCACAACGGCGGCGGCGACATCATCATCAATCAGGCGGCCGGTCCGGTGATCGCGGAAACGCATTCCGGCGATCTGTCGCTGACCATCGATCCGAGCTCGCGCACGCAACGCGTCAACGGCAGGACGACGAAGGGGAACATCCTCCTGACCGTCGGTCCGCGCTTCGGCGCGGAGGTCGACGCGACCGTGCTGACGTCCGATCCCGATGCAACCGGCATCCACTCCGACTTCGCGGGACTGAGCGTCAAGCGCGATCAGTTCAACGGCAAGACGCGCCTCCGCGCCACCGGCAGGATCGGCGGCGGCGGCGAAAAGATCGAGCTGTATGCGGAAGACGGCGAGATCCAGATCGGGCAGCAGGGCGTCGCGCACTAACCGGCAATGGACCCCCGCCTGGCAGGTGCCGCGGGTCGTGTCATCCTGAGCCGCGCAGACGGCGAAGGACCCGTAACTTCGGGCGATGCGGTTTCAGGCTACGGGTCCTTCGGCGTCTACGCGCCTCAGGATGACACCCGGGGAGCCATTCGTCACCACCCCTTCGTCTTCATCCACTTATCAATCGCCTCGTTCAGCGCCTCGGGGCGCTCGAGCATGAGGAAGTGGTCCGCGTCGTCCACAGTCATGTAGCGGAGGTCGTGCGCCATCGCGCGGACGGCATCGACGTACTTCGCGGTCCACATCGGCGAGCTGGTGTTCACGACCAGGAGCGGGATCGTGATCTTGTCCGCTTTCCACACCGCGGGGTCGAACATCCCTTCCATCGAGCCGACGATCACGTATTGCGGAGTCGCGGCAGCGGCGGACTTGATATCGGCGCGGAGCGAGGGGCTGGCGTGATCGGTGAGCGAGTCGAAAAACGCGTCGAGGTGCTTCGCGAAATCGGGTCCGCGCAACGGGGCGATGAATTTCTCCGCCGCCTCGGGTGGCAGGTTGTTGATCAACGCGCCGTCGACCGCCACCAGGCCTCGCGTACGCGACGGATACATCCGGTCGAACTCGCGGATCACCGCCGCTCCCATGCTGTGGCCGACGAGGATGGCGCGATCGACTTTCGCGTCGTCCATCGCCGCGCGGACCGAGCGGGCGAAGAAACGCATCGTGTACTTCACGTTCTCCGGCTTGTCGCTCTGGCCGAATCCCGGCAGGTCGAGGACGAGCACCCGGGCGCGCGTCGCGAAGTGCCCGGCCTGCTCGCGCCAGACGTTCAGTTCTCCGCCGAGGCCATGGACGAAAACGAGCGTCATCTTTCCGCGGCCGAGGAGCTTGTAATGAACGCGGACGCCGTCGATCGTCGCGTAGTGCGAAGGGGCGGCCGAGAGCGCCGGACTCGACACCATTGCCCCGGCGGGCGCGGCGGTGGCGATCAGTGCAGCGAGAAACGCAAATGCACGGCGCATATTCACCTCATCGTGTTGCGCGAGTGTACGCGGAACCAATACGATTCGCGCCCGCGACCAAGTACGCGAGGAGGACCCTATGAAAAAACTCATCACCATTGCGCTGCTCGCTCTCGTTGTGAGCTGCGCCCCCGCGAACGACAAGAACACTGGCACGCAGACCGAAAGCACCGCAACGGAAACGGCCGCAACGAAGGCGCCCGCGCCGCCTCCGGTAGTGGCGAAGCCTGCTGAAGAGGAGAAACCGATGAGCTATTACGAGAACAAGATTGCCGAGCTGCACACCTCCCTGGGAGAGATCGATCTCCGCTTCTTCCCCGAAGTCGCACCGAACCACGTGAAGAACTTCATCGACCTGTCGGAGAAGGGCTTCTACAACGGCACGAAGTTCCACCGCGTGATCGAAGGCTTCGTCATCCAGGGCGGCGATCCGAACACGATCTCCGGCCCGCGCAGTACCTGGGGCACGGGCGGCTCGGGCAAGAACGTCGGCGCCGAGTTCAATGCCATCCACCACAAGCGCGGCATCCTCTCCATGGCCCGCTCCAACAATCCGAACAGCGCCTCGTCGCAGTTCTTCATCTGCGTCGCCGACGTCGGCTCGCTCGACAACCAGTACACGGTTTTCGGCGAAGTGACGAAGGGGATGGACGTGGTCGACAAGATCGTCGCCGCTTCGAAGGGCCAGGAGAATCCGGCCGATCCGGTGACGATGGAGAAGGTCACCGTGCGTGAGGCGAAGACGGCGGAGGAGAAGGCGCCGGCGCCGAAATCGTAATGACCGGATCCTCCCTTCCCGATGAAGCAGCCGCGTTCCTGCGGGAAGTCGAGGGGGAGGATTGGACGGTCGAGCCGCTGGCGGGAGACGCGTCGGTACGCGCCTACTACCGGATCCGGCGGCCCGACGGTTCGAGCGTGATGCTGACCTGGTATCCGGCCGAGGTGCGATCGCAGCTCGGCCGGTTCCTTCGCGCGTACGAGGCGGTGGCGCCGCACGCGCGGATCCCGGAGCTGCTGCGGGCGAACGACACGACGGTACTGCAGCTCGACGCCGGCGACCGGACGCTCTTCGATGTGCTGCACGACGACCGCGAGGAAGGGGTGCGGCTCTACCGCGAGGCGATCGACGCGCTGATCGCGTTCCAGCAGTCGGCGCCGGAGCAGGAGATCAACCCGCCGTTCACCGCGCGGTTCTTCTTCGACGAGCTGGAGATGGCGCGGGAGTTCTACGTCGAGAAGCTGCAGGGAGCCGACGGCGCGCCGCTGGTTCCGCTGCTGAAAAAGATCGCCGAGAACATCGCGTCACATCCGTACGTTTTATGTCACCGCGATTATCACGGACAAAATCTTCACGTTTTTAATGGACAACTATTTCTGATCGATTATCAGGATCTGAGAATGGGTCCTGACACGTACGATCTGGCCTCGCTCCTCCGCGACCGCGGCGTGGCGCGGATCCTCGGGAACGACACGGAAATGGAGCTGGTCGATTACTACGGCAGCAGCACAGGCAGGAGTGCCTGTGCTACACGCTATTTCGAGACGCTCCTGCAGCGCTCGATCAAGATCCTCGGCACGTTCGCCAAACAGGCGCTCGTGCGAGGCCGCCGGCACTACCTCGAGTTCATCCCGCCCGCGCTGGAAAGCATCGGGCGCTGTCTCGAGGAGCTGCCTGAATTTCAGAAGTTGGGAGACTACCTGCGATGAGTCACAAGATCACACTGCTGCCCGGCGACGGCATTGGCCCCGAGGTCACGGCCTCCGTCGTGGCCATCATCGAATGCGCCGGCGTCGACGTCGAATGGGAGAAGTACTTCGTCGGTTCCGAGGCCCTTTCACGCTACGGCGATCCGCTGCCGCCCGAGGTGCTCGAATCGATCCTGCGCAACAAGGTCGCGCTCAAGGGACCGGTCACGACGCCGATCGGCACCGGCTTCGCGTCGATCAACGTCCGGCTGCGCAAGACGCTCGACCTCTACGCCAACCTCCGGCCGGTCAAGTCGATGCCGAGCATCATCACGCGATTCGAAGACGTCGACCTGGTCGTGGTGCGCGAGAACACCGAGGATCTCTACTCCGGACTGGAGCACGAGGTCGTGCCGGGCGTCGTCGAGTCGCTGAAGATCATCACCGAGAAGGCCTCGACCCGCATCGCGCGGTTCGCTTTCGAGTACGCCCAGACGCACGGACGGAAGCGGATCACCGCGGTGCACAAGGCCAACATCATGAAGATGTCGGACGGCCTTTTCCTGCAGTGCTTCCGCAACGTGGCGAAGGAGTATCCGAACATCGAGGCCGATGACCGGATCATCGACAACCTCTGCATGCAGCTGGTCGTGAATCCGAATCAGTTCGACACGCTGCTGCTCGAGAACCTCTACGGCGACATCGTCTCCGACCTCGTGGCGGGACTCGTCGGAGGGCTGGGCGTCGTCGCCGGCGCGAACATCGGCGAGAACGGCGCGGTCTTCGAGGCCGTGCACGGCAGCGCCCCCGACATCGCCGGTCAGAACAAGGCCAATCCGCTGGCGTTGCTGCAGTCGGCGGTCCTGATGCTGCACCACATCGGCGAGAGCGGCGCCGCGCAGCGCGTGCAGGGCGCGATCATGAAGGTGCTCGACTCCGGCCCCGAGCATCGGACGCGCGACATCGGCGGCACCGGAACCACGGCCGACTTCACGTCGGCGATGTGTGATGCGTTGAGGAGAGGGACGAGGTCGGGGGACTAGTTGTTCCGCGAAAAACTGCTCGAAGGCACGTCCCACTTCAACCGGAAAGAATTCTGGGAAGCCCACGAATCGTGGGAGGAGCTATGGCTGGAGGCGGGGACGGATCTCCATCAGTACCTCCAGGGGCTGATCCAGCTCGCGGCGGCCTGGCACCACATCAAGCGGGGGACGACGCCGGGAGCCGTAAGGCTTTTCGATGCAGCGCTGAAGAAGCTGGCGGCGTTCCCGCCGGTGCACTGCGGCATCGACCGGAGCGCGGCCGTTGCCGCCGCGTTGCGCGACCGCGAACGGCTCGCGCGCGGCGAGGCGGCGGGAGATTTTCCGACGCTCGAAGTGGTCGCCGAAGTACCACAGCTCGAATCATGGTGAGATACAATTCACCTCGTCTCCACACACTTCACCTCACGTAGCATCGAGGATCCGTAATGCAGGACATTGATCAACGGGACCGGGAGCTGCTGGGAGCCCTGCAAGGTGAGATTCCCCTCGTGTCGACTCCGTTTGCCGTAGTCGGGCAGCAGATCGACATGTCGGAGAAGGAGGTCATCAAACGCGCCGAGCGACTCAAGCGCGACGGCATCATCAAGCAGGTCGCCGCTCTGTTCGATACGCGCGCACTCGGCTATCGATCGTGTCTCGTCGCCGCCCGCGTCCATCCCGATCGGATCGACGAATGCGCGAATGCGATCAGCGCCCATCCCGGCGTTACGCAGAACTACCGGCGCAATCACGATCTGAATCTCTGGTTCACGATCGCGGTCTCCCCCTCCTCTCGCCTCGGGCTCGACAAGACGATCGAGATCCTCGGCGAGGAAGCGGAGTGCGGTGACAGCGTGCGGCCGTTGCCGACGCTCAAGACCTACAAGGGAAGCGGCTCGGAAGCGGAGCACGACGTGCAGCCGGAGTACACGCCGCTCAGCGTGACGGAGATCGAGACCGTCCGTCTCCTGCAGCGCGACATCCCACTGCAGCCGCGTCCGTTCGAAGCGCTCTCCCGCACCGCCGGCGTCGGTGCCGACGAGATCCTCAGCTCCGCACGCGCATTGCTCGCGCGCGGCCAGATGCGCAAATTCACGGCCTCGATCATCACGCGCAAGCCGGGCTTCTCCGCCAGCGCGATGGGCGTCTGGATCGTGCCCGCGGACAAGGCCGACGAGCTCGGCGCGCAGATGTCGCAGAACCGCGCGGTATCGCATTGCTACCTCCGCCCGGTCTACGACGACTGGCCGTACAACCTCTACACGATCGTGCACGGCCGCTCGGTCGACGAGTGCGAGTCGATCATCAACGACCTGGCCATCGACTCCGGCCTCAGCGAGAAGCAGGCGCTCTATCCGACGCGAGAGTACAAGAAGGCGAAGCTGGCGTTCTTCTCGCCCGAGGCGGAGGAATGGGAAGCGGGGCACGCTCCGGCGCGCGAGGCAACCGCGGCGTCGTAGTTGTTTGACGACACTTTCAGACCACCCGATGCGAGCGCGCGATTGCGTCGTGTGGTCCTCGTCCCGCTCTGCACGTTCCTCGCGACGCAGGGCTACTTCACCATCGTCCCGATGTTCGAGTCGGTATCGCCGTTTGTCTTCTACGGCGTCGACGCGATCGCGCTCTTCGGATTTCTTTTCGGCGTCATCGCCTCGCTCCGCATCGCCGTCCGCGAGAAGCTCGACACGCGCGCGGTCGTCACGCTCGTTGCAGCGCTCGCACTCGCGGCGGCGAACGCGTGGGTCTTCGCGCAGCTGACCTTCCCCTGGCTATGACGGAGCGCGGCAGAAGGTGTCGTGACGTAGGGCGATAGTCCTGAAGGAGGCTTGGCCAGGCAACGCTGCCGGCCGTGCCGGCGAGACGTCCGCGCTCCTCTTTCATCCGTAGTAGAGATGTGCGGCTGCTGCGCATTGCCGTCGCGGCGTTGAACGCCGGGCGGGCGTCCGTCGCCCCGACGGAAGCGCAGCGGCCGCTACACCTTCCTTCACGCCGAATTGACGTTTCCCGCATGCGGCGCCTGCAGCGCGCCGTGTAAAACAATCGCGATGGTTCAGGGATCAGTCATCCGCGCGCACCTCGATTGGGTCGTCGACCACGGCTCGCGCGACGAGATCATCGAGTTCTTCGAGTCGCTGCCGCCGAACGTGCGGCGGCAGGTCAGTCTCATGCTGCCGGCGTCGTGGTACGACCCCGCGATGCTCGACGAGATCGACAGCACGATCGTCAAACTCTTCGGCAAGGCGTGGCGCTGAGCCGGTTCCCGTTCGCCGACCGCCCGCGTCTCTGGGGCACCGCCGTCTCGCACTACCAGGTCGAAGGAAACGATCCGTGCGACTGGAGCGAATGGGGACGCGAGGCGTGTGGTGTGGCGGTCGATTCGTGGTCGCGCTACGAATCCGATGCCGATCTGGCCCGCAATGCCGGAGCGAATGCCTTCCGCTTCTCCGTCTCCTGGAGCCGCGTCGAGCCGCGCGAAGGGCAGTTCGATTTCGCGGCGCTGCGGCGATACCGGAAGCTCGTCGAGCATCTCGATCGGATCGGACTCGAGCCGGTCGTCACGCTCTTTCACTACACGCATCCGCGCTGGTTCCACGAGAAGACGCCGTGGACTTCGACCGCATCGGTCGATCGCTTTGCGCGCTTTGCGTCGCGTGTCGTCGATGCGTTCGGCGATCTCGTCCGGTTCTACGTCCCGCTGAACGAGCCGCTCGTGTTTCTGCTCGCCGGTTGTCTCGACGCGCAGATTCCGCCGGCCATCTCCGATCCGAAAGCGATGGCCCGCGCGTTCGACAACATGATGGCCGCGCATGTTGCGGCATCGGCCGCGATCCGCGAGCGCGTGCCGCATGCGGCGATCGGCGTCGCGCACAACATGATGGCCTTCGCGCCGGAGCGGCGGTTGAACCCGCTCGATCGTCTGCTCGCGCGCATCGCGCATCGCTGCTACAACCGCGGCGTCGTCGAAGCGTTCGCTACCGGACGTTGGGATTTCGTCCTTCCGCCCGCCACGCGCATCCGCGGCCGGCGCGACGATCTGCCGAAATCGCTCGACCTCTTCGGCGTCAACTTCTACTCGCGATTGCACCTCCGTTGTCCCGGCCGCCAGCGGCGCGTCGGCGACTTTGCGTACCGCGACGTGAACGGGCGGGGGCTCACCGACAACGGCTGGGAGATCGTCCCCGAGGTCTTCGAGGAGTTGTTGCGGGAGGCGGCGAAGGGTGGATTTCCGCTGGTCGTGACCGAGAACGGGATCGCCGACGCGGGCGATCGTTTTCGGTCGTCGTTCATCGAAGAGCACGTTCGCGCATTCGAGCGCGTGCCGGTGCACGGCTACTTTCACTGGTCGCTGCTCGACAACTTCGAGTGGCTCGACGGTTTCGGCCCGAAGTTCGGGCTCTACGCCGTCGACCGCGAAACGATGGTCCGTACGCCGCGGCTGTCCATTGAGACTTTTCGAAGACTCGGCGCCGAATTTACCTCTCGCGGCGGCGGCTGATCCCCTTCCGAACCGACCATGGAGAAGGAAAGGAGGGGTGGGTGCGATGCTCCTGGCTGACATGCACATTCACACCACATGGTCGGATGGAAACCTCTCGATCGCCGAGGTCATCGATCTTTTCGGACGCAGCGGACATGACGTCATCGCCATCACCGATCACGTGGTCAACAGCGACAACCTGATCGGCAAGGTGACGCACGGCATCGGACTGAGCGTCAACGCGAAGAACTTCGCCACGTATCGCGCGGAGATCGAATGGGAAGCGCGGCGGGCCTGGGATCAGTACCGCATGCTCGTGATCCCCGGCTGCGAGCTGACGCAGAACCGCCTCCGCCGCAACAACTCCGCCTACGCCCTTGCCCTCGGCATCGACCAGTTCGTGTCGGCCGACGGAACCGTCGAAGAGATGCTCGCCCGTGCAAACGACGCCGGCGCCATCGTCGTCGCCTGCCATCCGAACGAGCAGTCGGAGTGGTTCGCCAACACCTTCTATCTCTGGAACCGCCGCGACGAGGTGGCGGACTTCATTCACCTCTGGGAGATCGCCTGCCGCTGGGACCTGTTCCCGCAGGTCGGCCGCGCAAAGCTTCGCTTCGTCGGCAACAGCGACTTTCATCAACCGCAGCACCTGTACGCCTGGAAGACGCTCCTTCCGTGCGAGAAGCGGATGAGCGACGTGCTGCAAACGCTGAGGCGCGGAACGGGATTGGCCGTCACGCGCCTGGAGCCTTCCATCGACAGGCTGGAGCACACCGCATGAATCTCACATCACTGGCACTGCTGTTCATCACCATCGTCGCGCTGACGATCACGTCGGTGCAGACGGTGCTCACGCTCCTCTTTCGGAGGCGCGGACGTTTTTTCGTACCCGGCCCGCGTTTCCGGCGGGCCGATTCTTTCGTTTCGATTCTCAAGCCCGTCTGCGGACTCGATGACGAGCTGCAGCAGAACCTCGAATCATTCACGCGGATCCGCGGCGTCGACTACGAAGTCGTGGTGTCGGTCGCAGATCCGGACGATCCGGCGCTCGCAGTCGTCGAGCGCGTGCGGCGCGCGCATCCGCGTACCGCGATCCGCATCGTGATCGGCGGAGATCCGCGGCTCGAAGACGGCAACCGCAAGGTCGCCCGTTTGATCGCCGCCGCGCGGCAGGCGAAGGGAGACATTTTCCTGATCTCCGATTCGAACGTCCGTACTGAAGCGGATGACCTGCTGCAGACGCTCGCGATGTTCGACGATCCGCGCATCGGCTGCGTGTCGAATCTCTTCACCGCCGCGCATGCGAGCTCGTTCGGGGCGCGCATCGAGACGGTGCACCTGCTCGGCTTCGTCGTGCCGGGCTGCGTCATCGCCGCGTTCGGCCGCGTGCCGTGCGTCGTCGGGAAGTCGATGGCCATCACGCGCGAGGCGCTCGAATCGATCGGCGGCTTCGAGCGGTTCGCGCGCGTGCTCGCCGAGGATCAGGCTATCGGGCTGGCGGTGAAGGAGGCGGGGTTCGACGTCGCGCTGTCGCCGGTCGTTGTCCGGAACATCGTCGTGAAGCGGACGCTCAAGCGCGCGCTCGACCGGCAAATTCGCTGGAACAAGATCCGGTACGCGTTCTCGAAGGGGTCGTACGCGTCGGAGTTTCTCGTCAATCCGCTGCCGTTCGCCATCCTCACGTTTCATCCCGCCGTGATGATTGCGGCGGCGTTGATGCGGATCGCGCAGATGGCGCTCCTCGGCATTGCGACGAACGCGCCGCTGACGTGGCGCGAGCTCGCGCTCGTCCCGCTGCAGGACCTGCTGCAGTTCGTCGCGCAGTTCGTGCCGTACTTCGATGACACCGTGACGTGGCGCGGCTACAGATTGCGGATCGGGCCGAATACCGAGCTCGTCGAGGCGATCGCCGCATGACGCACGTGTTCGAGCTGCTCGATTGCCGCGAGCTCGCGATCGTCGAGCGGACCGCGGCGTTCTCGCAGCGCTGGCGTCTCACGCCGTTCGCGCGCGTCGTGAGCCGCCTCGGCAACGGCTGGCTCTATCCGATCGCCGCGCTGTTCCTCACCGGTTCGATCCGTTGCCTCGGCGCCGCGGCCGCGAGCATCGCAACGGCGTTTGCGATCTATCCGCTGCTGAAGCGATCGCTGGCCCGCACGCGTCCGTGCGATTCGAGCGACGCGCTGTTCGATCCGATGCGGCCGCTCGACCGCTACTCATTTCCGAGCGGCCACGCCATGACCGCCGCGGCGTTCGGCGTGCCGATCCTCTTCGCCGCTCCCGCATCGGTTTCGCCGATCGTCATCGGCGGCTGCGTCCTCGTCAGCTGGTCGCGCGTGGCCCTTGGGCATCACTACCTCACCGACATCTTCGCCGGCACGCTGGTCGGTGCCGCGATCGCCGCGGTTGTTGCGACGATCGTCCTCTAAAGCTCAGGCGGCTTTACACGGACTTCACATCGATTTCACGCGGTCTCCTCGGGGCGGACCGGCATCGGCGATAGGGTCGCTGCTGCGAAGAGGAGCCTCGAATGGAACCGAAGAAAATTGGCGAAACGCTGATGTCGCTCAACTGCGACGGCCGTTATATCGATGCCATCTCCGCGTACTACAGCGAGGACGTGGTCAGCGTCGACACGCAGCACAACGGGACTCGGACCGAGGCGCACGGCATCGACGAGATCCGGGCGAAGAGCATCAGCTGGATCGAAGAGCACGACGTGCATTCCGTGTCCGCCGAAGGGCCGGTGCTGAACGGCGATCAGTTCTCGGTCATCTACGACTTCGAGCTGACGCCGAAGAACGGACCGCAGGCCGGCGAGCGGACGAAGGTGCGCGAAGTCGGCGTCTACACCACGCGGCACGGCAGGATCGTGCGCGAAGAAATCTTTCACTGACCGGCGTTCTGCGCCGGCCAGATCTGCTTCTCCTTCCCGTCCGCGCCGATCTCGGTCGCGGTGTCCTTATCGATGCGCAGCAGGGCGCCGTGACTGTATCCCTTGCCGGTCTTGTCGACGCCGCGGCTCATCCCCACATCGATGAGCATCACGAGGCCGTGGAAGTTCTGGAACATCGTCCCCTTTTCGCGCGTCGAGCCGTCATTGAACGTGTAGCCGCCGGGCTGATGTCCGAAGACGATGTGCTTTACGCCGAGCGCATCGGCGTAACCGAAGAGGCGCGCGACGCTGTCCATCGGCTTGTCGCCAGGTTTTTCCCACCAGGGCGGCTTCATGCGCGCCTCGAGCAGACCGCTGTCGCCGTCGAGGAGAACGCCCGCTTTGTAGCCGCTCGCGTCGAATCCCGTCTGCAGATCGGCGATGAGCTGCGTGAGCGTTCGGCCCTTCGTGCTTCCGGCGTGCGAGAAGAACCAGTCGTTGACGCGTGTAGCGAACGGAAGGCAGAGGAGGAACTTGCCGATGCCTTCGCTGTCGATGCCGCCGGCGACATCGAGCGGTTTGATCTTCGCGGCCTTCAGCTCGTCCTGAAAATCCTGCGTTTTCGAGCTCTTCGGATCATTGAGAAATTCGGCTTCGTGATTGCCGGCGGAAATGACGACGCGCCCGCCCTGCGATGCGGCGGAGGCCGTGAGAGCGCGCATCAACGCGATCACGTCGAGCGCATGATCCCATTTGTCGATCATGTCGCCGGTCACGATGAGGATGGCGTGGCCGCCGCTCCACGCGGCCTGATCGGGCGCCGACGGAGCAGCGGTCATCAGATGTCCGGCGACGAGTAGCGTGACGAGGCGCTTGTAGTCGCCGTGGATATCGCCGAGGGCGTAGACGGTTTCCTGTGTGTCGACCGTGGCCACGGCGGGACATCGCTGCCAGTCCCTGCCGAACAACGGAAGGGCGGCAATCAGGAGAAGCGCAAGGATCGCCCGAAAAGGTCGCATGAAGCGATTGTAAGATCGTAGCCATCATGAAGATCGGAATCATCGGCGCAGGAATGATCGGATCGACGGTCGGCAAGTTGTGGATCGATGCGGGTCACGAAGTGCGTTTCGCATCGCGGCATCCCGAAGAGCTGGCGCCGCTCGTCGAAAAACTGGGACCGCGTGCGTCGGCGGGAAACGCGGCCGAGGCGGCGGCATTCGGCGACGTCGTGATGGTGACGATTCCGCTCGTCGCCGTTCACGCGTTGGCGAACGAGCTGTCACTTGCCGGGAAGATCGTGCTCGACACGTCGAACGCATACGAGAAGCGCGACGGAGCAACGGCGCACGAGGCCTCGCAGCATCCGAAGGGCTCGGCCGGCTGGGCCGCGGAGATGTTCCCGGACGCCCGTTGGGTAAAGGCGTTCAACACCGTCTACTTCAAGACGCTGGCGACCGAGGCGCATCGGGATGGCGACCGCGTCGGGATACCGCTCGCAAGCGATGACGCCGGAGCACTCGAAGTCGCGGCGCAACTCGTGCGCGATGCGGGACTCGATCCCGTGATCGTCGGACCACTCGCGCGCGGCAGGGAATTCGAGCCGGGGACGGAGATCTACAACACCGGGATGAGCGGAGCGCAGGTGCGGAAAGCGCTCGGAGTCGCGTAGGACCTCGCTATTGCGGGCTGCCCTCTTGTGCCGCCGCCGGCAACAACTTTCGCAGACTGCGATCGCCGCACGATCCGTGCGGAATTCGGCCTCGGACGCGGGCGATGAAATCGGACATCGATTGCAGCTCATTGTCGCGTGCGCGGAACTTGTGCAGCTCCGCCCCGTCGCTGAGCCACCATTCGTGATCGTTGCGCGGCAGCGCCGACAGCACGAAGCAATGCGCGGCCACGCGGCTGAACGGAATGCTCTGTTCGTCGATGTCGATGCCCGTGCTGCTCGCGCAGAGCAGCGACGGCTTCCAGCTCCAGCCGTTCCCTTCGAGCGTGTAGTACTGGACGTGAACGCAGAGTGATTCGGTGGGCGGCTTCGGTTGCACGGCTGCCACCGGTGTGGCCGGGGCCGCCGGTGCAACGGGCGTCACCGGTTCCGCCGCCGGTGCTTTCACGAGCATCGCCTTGATCACCGGATCGGGGACGCCTTCTCCCTTGAGGGTGATCAGTGCATCGACCGACGTATCGAACGTCGTCTGCGACTGCGCGATCTTCGTCATGACCACGTCGATCGACAGTCCGGCGCGGACCATCCGCACCACCGCCGCGTTGTCCACGACCTCTGCGGCATGAAGCGAAGAGGCCACGATCAGCAGGAGCACGATCCGCATGCGCATGACCGGCATTTTATTCGCTGAGCCGGCGGCGAATTGTCTTCGAGCCGTGCAGAGCGAGTGAATCGTTCGTGAAGTGCGGATCGTCCGTCACGTCGCGCGCGCCGGCCGCCCAGTCGGGGAGAACCGCGCACTCCAGCACGACCAGTCCTTCGAGCTTTCCCTCGTAAACGTCGAGCTCGAGCTTCCGCCGTTTCTCGTGCCACGTGTATCGGCGTTTGCGGAGACGCTTGCCCTTCGTCGCCGGCCAGACCGTGTCGAACACCCATCCGGCGATGACCGTTTCCCATTCCTCGCGCGCTTTTTTCACGGTCATGAAACAGCGGCCGCCTTCGCGTCGGAGCTGCAGTTCGCCGATGTAGCCGAGCCGGATCTCGTCGAACGGTTTTCCGTCGAGAGGCGGCGGTGCGGCGAGGACCCACCTGCGCCGGTTCTTCATCCACCGCATCGTACAATGCGTCGCCGATGGCGGATCACTTCGCGCTGCACCGCCGCGAGTCGCTGGAGGAGGCGTTCCGGCGCATTGCCGGCGATCAATTGACGCGCGCCGCCACGGCCTTGACCGATCGGGAACTGCCGGCCGAAGAGCGCGTCCACGAAGCACGAAAGCGTTTCAAGGAGAGCCGCGCGCTGATGCGCCTCTATCGCTTCGCGCTCGGCGATTCGTTCGCGGATCGGAACCGGTGGTATCGCGATTCCGGACGCGCGCTTTCGGCGTATCGCGATGCGTCGGCGAACGTGGCCGCGGTCGAGGCCATCGCCGGCGAGGCGACGAATCCGCTGCGCGATCTCGTGCGCGAGCGCCGCGATGCGCTGTATGCCGATCCTGCGGCGCTCGATGAAGTGGTGCAGGAGTTACTGACGCGATTCGCGGCCGAACGGCTGCTCGTGTACGGAGTGGCGCTGCACGATCCCGAGGAGTCCGTTCAGCGCGGGCTGGCGTCGACGATCTCCGCGGCGCGCAACGCGATGGCCGCCGCATGCGACGGCGGCTCCGACGCCGATTTTCACGAGTGGCGGAAACGGGTCAAGGATCAGTGGTACCACGTCCGCCTGTTCGAGCGCGTCTGGCCGAAGTTGCTGAAGGTGCACGAAGGCGCTCTCCACGAATTGTCCGACCTCCTCGGGCTTCATCACGATCTCACCGTCGTTCACGGACTCGCGGGCGACGATCGGAGCGAAGTCATCATCGCGCGCCAGAAAGAGATTGCCGCGAAGGCGCGCCCGATCGCGGAGAAGGTCTATGCCGCGCGTCCACGCGACCGGGCTCGAGAATTGATGGCCCTCTGGAGAGCACACACTCAGAATTTACACGCCCGCATTTCGCGGAGGGCATAGGATCAACGGTCCATGTCGGTGCTGCCTGAACCGCCACGGCCTACGCCGGCAACGGCGATCGCCGAGTCGGTACGCTCCACGACGGAGGCAATCGTCGCGCCGTCGAATCAGCCGATGCCGCTCTTCGACCGCGAACTGAGCTGGCTCGAGTTCAATCACCGGGTCCTCGGCGAAGCGCAGAACCCCGCGGTGCCGCTGCTCGATCGGGTCAAATTCCTCAGCATCTGCGCCAACAATCAGGACGAATTCATCATGATCCGGGTCGGCGAGATCCGCGATCTGATCGCCGCCAACGCCGCGCGCGACGCGCAGAAGGCGGTCGAGAAGCTCGGCATCGTCCGCCAGCGCTCGCACAAGCTGCTCGACGCGATGTACCGCTGTCTCGGCGAGGAGCTCCTTCCGGCGCTCCGGAAGGAAGGAATCCGCATCGACCGCGTCGCCGACCTCGGCAAGAAGGAGCGCGCCGCGGTCGAGGACTACTTCTGCAGCAACCTCGAGCCGATCCTCACGCCGCTGGCAATTGATCCGGGACATCCGTTTCCGTTCATCGCCAATCTCAGCCTGAACCTCGCGCTATTGCTCGAGTCGCCGCGCGGCGATGTGCACGCGGTGGTGTTGAAGATCCCGGAGAACGTGCCGCGTTTGCACGTCGTCGAGAAGAATCGATTCGTATTGATCGAGGACGTCATCTCGTCGCACGCCGGCCGCTTCTTCCCCGGCCTGCGGCTTCGCACCGCCGTCGCGTTTCGGCTGATCCGCAATTCCGATCTCTCGATTAAGGAAGAGGATGTGCAGGATCTGCTCAAGACGATGGAGAGCGAGCTGCGCCGCCGCGATCGTCGCGAGGTCGTCTGGCTGGAGATCGCGGAAGGAGCGGCCGAAGAAGTGATCGGCCTGCTCGTCGAGTCGACCGGTTCGAGCGACAGCGACGTCTTCATCGCACCGGGTCCGTTGAAGCTCCGCGATCTGATGCAGATCTACAACAGCGTCGACGAGCCGAAGCTGAAGGATCCGTCGTTCAATCCGCGCATCCCGGCGCAGCTCGCGTCGTCCGAGGACATCTTCTCCATCGTGCGGCGCGGCGATGTGCTGCTGCACCGTCCGTACGACTCCTTCACCGCGGTCGTGGAGTTCGTGCAGGCCGCGGCCGAGGATCCCGACGTCGTCGCCATCAAGCAGACGCTTTATCGCACCGATCCCGGCTCGCCGATCGTCGATGCTCTGACGAACGCCGCCGCGCGCGGCAAGCAGGTGACGGCCGTCGTCGAGCTGCAGGCGCGGTTCGATGAGCGGAAGAACATCGACTGGGCGCGCCATCTCGAGAACGCCGGTGTGCAGGTCGTCTACGGCCTCATCGGCATCAAGACGCATTGCAAGATGTGTCTCGTCGTGCGCCGCGAGGATGGTGCGCTGCGGCGCTATCTACATCTCTCGACCGGCAACTACAACGCGGTAACGGGACGCATCTACACCGACACCGATCTCTTCACCTGCGATCCCGACTTCGGCTCCGACGCCGCGCAGTTGATGAATCTTCTGACCGGATTCAGCGTCGCCGGCGTGCAGGAGCTGATCGAGCGCGGCGACTCGACGCTGTCGTGGAAGCAGTTCGTCGTCGCGCCGATGGACTACCTGCGCTGGACGATCCGGATGATTGATCGCGAGACGCAGAACGCCGCCGAAGGAAAGCCGGCGTCGATCGTGGCGAAGATGAACGCGCTCGTGGAACCGACGGTCATCGATGCGCTCTACCGCGCCAACCGCGCCGGCGTGCACATCGACCTGCTGATCCGCGGCATCTGCTGTCTCGTTCCGGGAGTCGTCGGATTCAGCGAGAACATCCGCGTGACGTCGGTCGTCGACCGCTTCCTCGAGCATGCGCGGCTGTTCCGTTTCGAGAACGGCGGAACGCCCGAGGTCTACATCTCCAGCGGCGACTGGATGCCGCGCAATTTCCTGCGCCGCATCGAGGTGACGTTCCCGGTACGCGACGCCGTGATCGCGCGCCGGATCGAGAAACAGATCCTGCCGATCTCGCTGGCCGACAACGTGAAAGCCTGGATTCTCGATCAGGAAGGGAAGTACCACCGCCGCGCGCCGGGCGATGACGAGCTGCCGCTGCGGAGTCAGGAGCAGTTCATCGCCATCGCCCGCGCCGAAGCGGTGCACCTCGGACCGTACGAAGAGATCATCCGCCGTCCCGGCTCATTCCGCCGGAAGGCGAAAAAGAAGAAGAAGCACTGAAGGAGACGATGGTGGAAACGAAGGAACTGTTGCCCAAACGCGTCGTTGGCTACATTCACGAGATGGGCGTGCGCTCGCTCGATCATCTTGCGGAGAACGCCGGCGAAGACTCGTCCGCCGCGATGAAAGCGCTCATCGGAAACTGGAAGTCGATGTCGGCCGAGGAGAAGGACGCGTTCATCGGCCGCGTCGCCGACGCGGTCGTCGAAGTCGTCGCTGCATCCGCCGCACTCCCGGTCGGCCTCAAGCTCGGGAAGAAAGTGGCGAAGGCGACGGGCAAGGTGATCCGGAAGCAGACGAAGCAGATCAGGAAGGCCGCGAAGAAGGCGGACAAAGCGGCCAAGCCGAAGAAGGCGGACAAGCCGAAAAAGGCGAAGGCGAATAAGCCGTAGCTCCCCGTCATCCCGAGCGTTAGTCGAGGGACCTGGGTGTGTGGCGGCGCGCTGATCGTGCCGCCCGGCCGTCCAGGTCCCTCGACTCCGCTCGGGATGACGGCTAAACGACGGCTAGGCGCGCAGCCGGCGTAACGCGCGCGGCGGAAGCATCCACTCGAGGCGCATGGCGTCGGCGGTGATCCGCACGCCATAGCAGCCTCCCTTTTTCAATTCGAGGTCCGGCAGCTGAACCGCCTCGCTCAGGTACGGCTCGTGCCCGACGATGATCATGCGCCGCGCGTGGATCGAATCGATCAGCGCGCGGAATCCAGCGCGATCGCCTTCGGGGCGAAGCTCATCGCGCGTTTCGATCACCAGCTTTCCGCCGTACGACTTCTCGACCCACTCCGCGGTCTGAATGCATCGCAGCAGCGGACTCGAAACGAGCACGCCCGCTTTCGGAAAGAGATTCGCCAGTCCGCGGGCCACTTCCCGCATCCGTTGATGTCCGATTGGCGTCAGATCGCGTTCTTCTTCCGGCTTCGTGCCGCGCGGATGGGCGATGCCGTGGCGCAGCAGGACGACGAACTTCTCATCTGTTTCCATCAGAGCACCTCGAACTTCACGCGCGTGTCGAACAGCCGCGCGAAATACTTCGAGCGCTTCTCCGCGCTCTCGATCTCGACCGAGGCGTCGGCACGCGTGCGGGCGATGAAGCGCATCGACTTCGAGCCGTTGCTGATGGCTACGTCGCGCACGCGCTGGCGATGGCCGCGATCGAGTCCCTCGGCCACGCGAAGTATTGCCGCGAGCTTCGACACCGTCTCCTGCTGCTCTTCCGACAGCTCGTTGAAATTCGGATCTTCCAGGTCCGGCACCGACTTCCGGTAGTAGCGCGCCACGTTGGCGATGATGAGCAGTTGCTGGTCCGTGAAGCCGCGCAGGTCGGCGTGGCGGATCAGGTAATAGCTGTGCTTGTGATGCCCGCGGTCGCTGATGTGCGCGCCGCTCTCGTGCAGGAGCGCCGCGTATTCGAGCAACTCGCGCGACCCGGCTTCGAGCCGATGCAGCTTGTTCGTCTGATCGAAGATCCGTGTCGCGAGGCGGGCGACGTGCGCGGCGTGCCGCATGTCGCAATCGGTCCGCTCGGCGAGCCGCATCACCGACTTGCGGCGCACCGAGCCGCCCGCCTGCGCTTCGCGAATCGATGCGGCGATGCGGCTCTCGATGATCCCTTCGCGAATCGCGACCGGACACGCCAGCAGCGACGCGACCTCCAGCGCCGACATGATTCCTTCGAGCGCGATCGCACCGGCGACGATCGTGCCGGCGCGTTTCTCGTCGATGTTGAACTTCGCCTTCCGCTCTTCGGCGGTCATCGCCGCGAGTGCGGGGATGACATTCGCCAGCCGCGAGTGCTCCAGCGTGAGCAATCCGTTCGCGGACGACTCGCGATCGGAGCAGATGCCGGCCAGCGCGAGGATCGTCCCCGACGTGCCGATCGCCATGTCGACGCCGATGCGCCGGATCCGCTTCCGGATCTTCGCGGCCCGCTCCAGCACGGCCTTGCGGCATTCCGTGATCGCGGCGTGATCGGGGCGGTCGGCGAGATTGAAGCGCTGCGCGAGTCGCAACGATCCGAGCGGCTCGCTCGCCGTGAAGTAGATCTCTTCCGCCGTGCCGACGATCACCTCGGCGCTGCCGCCGCCGATGTCGATGCAAAGAGCGGTGCTCAACGCGATGTCGACCGCGGATCGCACCGCGCGGAAGATGTAGTCCGCTTCTTCCTCTCCCGAGATCACGCGAACCTTGATGCCGGCCGAGTCGCGCACGCGCCGCAGAAACTCGCGCCGGTTCGGCGCTTCGCGGACCGCGCTCGTGGCGACGGCGATCACCTCGTCGGCGTTCCAGCGCTTCGCGATCTCGGCCATGTGCGCGATCGACTGCACCCCGCGCTCCATGGCGTTCTCGGTGAGCGGCTGCCCATCGAGGCTGCTCAGGCCGAGCTGCACCATCTCTTTTTCACGGTCGACGACGCGATAGCCGCGGCTTTTCGCCTCGGCCACGATCATGTGAATCGAGTTCGTGCCGATGTCGATTGCTGCGATCCGTTTTGCTTTTCCTGGCATTCGGGAGGGGCCCCCATTGTGCGCGCGATCACACCGAATTTACGCGTTTCGCATGCGCCGTGTGAACCGCGTCGCGTAATTTCGGCGTCAACTTGACGCACGATCGCCAACGCATCCCGCTCGACTCGCTCGCGCTCCTCGGCGGCGCGTTCGCTGCCGGCGTCGCCCGCAGGCTCGCCTCACTTCCCGGCTTGCGCGTGATTCCGCCCGAGCGTTCGCAGGCGATGGAAGACGGCGACGCGTCGCCCGAGGAGACGGGGCGGGCGCTGCACGTCACGTGCGTCGGCGTCTGCTCGTTGAAGGAAGCCGACGCAGGCCTCGATCTGCGGGTGGAGCTGATCGACACGCTCGCCGAGCGGCTCGTCGCGGAAGAGCGATTCCTCGCCGCTGTCAGCGAAACCGCCGTCCTGGAGAGGCAGGCGGCGCGTTGGATAATGCAGGAACTCCTCGGTCCTTTTACTTCGAATTCACATCGCTAGCAGTTGCGCTGCGTTAGCGATCGAGCAAGATCGGCGCAATTGAAAGGGAGCTTTGCAGATGAAAAACTTGAGTCTTGCCGCGGTTTTGACCGCGATGTTTGCCGTCGCCGCATCGGCGCAGGTCACACCAGCCGCCGGCTACACCCCGCCGGATGACACGCCGAAGTTCAACATCGGCGCGACGATCTTTGCCGACTACACCTACCAGGATTCGCCCAAGGCCAAGGACAGCGACGGAAACAACATCAATCCCAGCGCGTTCAACGTCAGCCGTGCGTACATCAACGTCACCGGCAACATCAATCACCTGATCGCCTACCGCATCACGCCCGACGTTACGCGTGAGACGAGCACCGGTCCGTCCGTCAGCGGCAGCCTGGTGTACCGCCTGAAGTACGCATATGCGCAGTTCAATCTCGACGACTGGACGACGCACGGCTCGTGGGTGCGCTTCGGCCAGCAGCAGACGCCGTACCTCGACTTCACCGAGGGCGTTTATCGCTACCGCTTCCAGGGGACGATGTTCCCGGAGCGCGCCGGTCTGATCTCGTCGGCCGATGCCGGCGTGAGCGCCCATTACAACCTGCCGGGCAACTACGGCGACATCCACGGCGGCTTCTACAACGGCGAGAACTACAACAAGTCCGAGGTCAACAACGAGAAGGGCTTCGAGATCCGCGGCACCTTCCGGCCGCTGCCGCTCGGCGGACCGCTCCTCAAGGGACTGCGCATCGGCGGCACGGTCATCGATGATCACTATGTCGGCAGCGCGAAGCGCGAGCGTCTGATCGGCACGATCCTCTACGAGCATCCGCTCGGCAATGCCGGCTTCGACGTGCTACGCGCGAAGGACCGGACCTCGGCCACCAAGGCCCAGGTTGATTCGAAGGGCTGGGGCATCTGGGTCACGCCGAAGTTCGGCACCACCGGCTTCGAAGCGCTGATCCGCCACGACAACTTCGTTCCGAACGACAGCAACACCGCGCAGAAGCAGAAGCGCGACATCGAAGGCATCGCCTACTGGTTCCCGAACACGGGCGGCAAGGCGATGGCCCTGCTGTTCGACCGCGACTCGCTCAAGCGGACCGGCCTCACGCCGGCGGTTCCGAACACGACGAGCTTCGAGCTGAAGATGCTCGTGAATTTCTAGAGGGAGAGATGATGAAAAAACTGTTTGTAATCCTCGCGGTAGCGCTGTTCGCGCTGTCGGCGACCGCGCAGTCGGTGCAGATCAACGGCGCCGGCGCGACGTTCCCCTATCCGATCTATTCGAAGTGGTTCGACGAATATCACAAGAGCCATCCGAACGCGCTGATCAACTACCAGTCGATCGGTTCCGGCGGCGGCATTCGCCAGCTCAGCGCTGGCACGGTCTTCTTCGGCGCCAGCGATGGTCCGATGACCAACGAGCAGATCCTGGCGGCCGGTTTCCGCATCATGCACCTGCCGACGGTGCTCGGCGGCGTCGTGCCGGTCTACAACGTTCCGGGTATCAGCGCGCAGCTCAAGTTCACCGGTCCGGTGCTCGCCGACATCTTCCTCGGCAAGATCACGAAGTGGAACGATCCCGCGATCCGAGGCGCGAATCCCGGCGTCACTCTGCCAGATGACGACATCACCGTCGTACATCGCTCCGATGGCTCCGGTACCAGCTACATCTTCTGCGACTACCTCTCGAAGGTGTCGCCGGAGTTCCGCAAGCGCGTCGGCGTCGCGACCTCGGTCAACTGGCCTGCGGGTGTCGGCGGCAAGGGCAACGAAGGTGTTGCCGGTCTCGTCAAGCAGAGCCCCGGCTCGATCGGTTACGTCGAGCTGATCTACGCGCTGCAGAACAAGATCAGCTACGGCTCCGTGCAGAGCGCCGCGGGCGAGTTCGTCACGGCGACGACCGACACGGTGTCGAATGCCGCTTCCAGCGCGTCGAAGGCGATGCCGAAGGATTTCCGCGTCTCGATCACGAACGCGCCCGGCAAGGACGTCTATCCGATCTCGTCATTCACCTGGCTGCTCGTGCAGGAATCGCCGAAAGACGTGCAGCGCTCGCGGATCCTGGTCGACTTCATCAAGTGGGCGCTGACCGACGGTCAGAAATTCGCGACCCAGCTCGGCTATGCGCCGCTGCCGAAGGAAGTCGTGGCGCTCGAGCTCGAAGCGATCAAGCGAGTGAAGCAGTAAGAGCCACACGTCATCCCGAGCGTTAGTCGAGGGACCTGTGCGGGTGGAAGGCGCGATGAGCGTGCCGCCGCCCGCCCGGGTCCCTCGACACGCTCGGGATGACGAAGCACTCAACTTCACATCGAATTTACACACATCAGCGGAGGCCTTCATGAGCGATCAGGAGAATGGCGGCATGAAGAAATTCACGATTCTCGCCGCTCTCCTGATCGCGGCCTTCGCTTGCAAGCCGGCTGAAAAGCCGAACACCTCATCAACGACAACGGCGACCGGCGCCTCGATTCAGATCAACGGCGCCGGCGCCACGTTCCCCTATCCGATCTACTCCAAGTGGTTCGACCAGTATCAAAAAGCTCACCCCGAGGTGAAGATCAACTATCAGTCGATCGGCTCCGGCGGCGGCATCAAGCAGCTCAGCGCTGGCACGGTCTTCTTCGGCGCGAGCGACATGCCGATGACCGACGAGCAGCTGAAGGGCGCGTCCGGCCCGATCCTGCACTTGCCAACTGTCATCGGCGGCGTCGTGCCGATCTACAACGTCAGCACCGAGGTGACCCAGCAGTTGCACTTCAGCGGTTCGCTGCTCTCCGACATCTATCTCGGCAAGATCAAGAAGTGGAACGACCCGGCGATCGCGAAGCTGAATCCCGGCCTGAAGCTCCCCGACCTCGACATCGCCGTCGTGCATCGCTCCGACGGTTCCGGCACGACCTTCATCTTCTGCGACTTCCTTACGAAGACCTCCCCCGAGTTCAAGCAGAAGGTCGGCGCGTCGACGTCGGTGCAGTGGCCGGTTGGCGTCGGCGGCAAGGGGAACGAAGGAGTCTCGGGTCTCGTCAAGCAGACCCCGGGCGCCATCGGCTACGTCGAGCTGATTTACGCGCTGCAGAACAAGATCCCGTACGCCGCGGTGCAGAACAAGTCGGGCGCGTTCGTCACGGCGACGCTCGACAGCGTCACCGCGGCCGCGGCGGGCGTGACGATGCCGGACGACTTCCGCGTTTCGATCACCGATCCCGACGGCAAGGACGCCTATCCGATCGCATCGTTCACCTGGATGCTCTTCAACCAGAACCCGCAGGACAAGCAGCGGGCGAAGGCGATGGTCGACTTCTTCAAGTGGGCGCTCGCCGACGGTCAGAAGGAAACGCAGGCTCTCGGCTACGCTCCGCTTCCGCAGGCCGTCGTTGACAAGGAGACTCAGGCCTTGTCGAAGATCCAGCTGTGAAACGCAGCGACGATCGATGGTTCCGGCTCGGGACGGGCGCTCTTGCGGCGCTCGTCCTCATCGTCGTCATCGGCATCGGTTTCGAGCTGACGCGCCAGTCGCTTCTGTCGATCACGAAGTTCGGCCTCGGCTTCTGGACGGGACGCACCTGGGACCCGGTCTCCGGCGATTTCGGCGCGCTGCCGTTCATCTGGGGCACGCTCTACTCCGCGATCCTGGCGCTGGTGCTCTCCACGCCGGTCGCCCTCGGTATCGCCATCTTCATCTCCGAGCTCTCGCCGGCAATGCTGCGGCAGCCGCTCGCCTATCTGACCGAGCTTCTGGCCGCGATTCCGTCGATCGTCTACGGACTCTGGGGAATCGTCGTCCTCGTGCCGATGGTCCGAAAGCTCGAGCTGCTCACGCCGCCGATGCTGCGCAAGTTCCCGCTGTTCACGGGCCCACCGCTCGGCGTCGGCATGCTCGCCGCGGCGTTGATCCTCGCGGTGATGATCGTGCCGCTGACGTCGTCGGTGGCGCGCGAAGTCCTGAAAAATGTTCCGAGCACGCAGCGCGAAGCGGCCTATGCCCTCGGCGCCACGCGCTGGGAAGCGATCAAGGTCGCGGTCGGCTTCGGACGCACCGGCATCTTCGGCGCCATCATGCTCGGTTTCGGCCGCGCGCTCGGCGAGACGATGGCCGTGACGATGGTCATCGGCAACAACCCGCAACTCTCGGCGTCGCTCTTCGCGCCGCAGTACACGATGGCCGCCGTGATCGCGAACGAGTTCACCGAAGCGGCGGATGAGCTCTATCTGCACGCGCTGATCGAGATCGGCCTGCTGCTCTTCATCATCACGATCATCGTGAACGTGATCTCACGGATGCTCGTCCGCTCGCGGAGGACGGCATGACGTCTCTGCGCCGCCGGGTCGTATCGCGAGCCGCGGAGATTTTCTGCGGTATCTCCGTGCTGATCGCGCTGCTGCCGCTGGCGATGATCCTCTTCTACGTCGTGAAGGAAGGCATCGGCGCGCTGAACCTCGACTTCTTCACGCAGATGCCGAAGCCGGTCGGCGAGGCGGGCGGCGGCATGGCGAACGCCATCGTCGGAACGCTGATCCTGATCGGCCTCGCGGCGTTGTTCGCCGTGCCGGTCGGCTGCATCTGCGGCATCCATCTCTCCGAGTATCCGAAGACGCTCTTCTCCGCGGTCGTGCGCTTTGCGGCCGATGTGTTGAACGGCGTGCCGAGCATCGTCATCGGGATCTTTGCGTACGGCCTCGCCGTATTGCCGGTGAAGCGCTTCAGTGCCCTCGCCGGCGGCCTGGCCCTCGGCATCCTCATGCTGCCGATCGTCATCCGCACCACCGAGGAGTTGTTGCGGCTCGTTCCGGCGGGGCTTCGCGAGGGTGCGCTGGCTCTCGGCGCTTCGCGGAGCCGCGCCGTCTTCACCGTCATCGTCCCTGCGGCGCTGCCCGGCATCCTCACCGGCATCCTCGTCGCGCTCGCGCGCGTCGCGGGCGAGACCGCGCCGCTCCTTTTCACTTCATTCAACAATCGCTTCTGGTCGACGAACCTCGCGCAGCCGATCGCCTCGCTCACCGTGCAGATCTTCTCGTATGCGATCGCGCCCTACGATGACTGGCACCGCCAGGCGTGGGCCGGCGCGTTCCTGCTGGTGATGATCATTCTGGCGCTGTCGATCATCGCCCGCCTTGCCGTTCGCCGACTGGAGAGGATGAATCGCCCGTGAACGAACCGAAGATCAACGTTCGAGACTTCAACTTCTACTACGGCCAGGCGAAGGTGCTGCATGGCATCACCCTCGACGTGCCGGAACGCCAGGTGACCGCGCTGATCGGTCCGTCGGGCTGCGGCAAGTCGACCTTCGTCCGCGCCATCAACCGGATGAACGACATCATCCCCGACGCGCACGGCGAGGGAACGATCCTCATCGACGGAAAAAACGTGTACGGCAAAGAGACCGACGTCGTCGAATTGCGGCGCCGCGTGGGGATGGTCTTCCAGAAATCGAATCCGTTTCCGAAGTCGATCTTCGACAACGTCGCGTACGGACTGCGCATCAACGGCACGAACAACAAGCGTAAGCTCGAAGAAGTCGTGGAGAAATCGCTGGTGCGCGCCGCGTTGTGGGATGAGGTGAAGGACCGGCTGCACGCCAGCGCGTTCGCCCTCTCCGGCGGACAGCAGCAGCGCCTCTGCATCGCCCGCGCGCTGGCCATCGACCCCGAGATCGTGCTGATGGACGAGCCGGCCTCGGCGCTCGATCCGATCGCCACCACGAAGATCGAAGAGCTGATTTACGAACTGAAGAGCAACTACACCATCGTCATCGTCACGCACAACATGCAGCAGGCCGCGCGCGTCTCCGACCGCACGGCGTTCTTCATGCTCGGCAAGCTGATCGAGTACAGCGATACGAAGACGATCTTCATGAACCCGAAGGAAAAGATGACCGAGGATTACGTCACGGGACGCTTCGGCTAGAGACGAAGTGCTGAGTTCTGAGTGCTGAGTTCTGAGAAGGACGCAGCAGGATTCTCAGAACACACCCAGCACCCAGCACTCAGGACTCAGAACTTATGCAGAGACATTTCGACCGCGACATCGAAGAAATCAAGCAACTCCTGCTGCGCATGGGCGGCCTGGTCGAGCAGCAGATGAGCGAATCGGTTCGCGCGCTGCTCGAGCGGGACACCGACCTCGCCCAGCACGTGATCGACCGCGACCGCGACATCGACCAGATGGAGCTGGTGATCGATCAGAAGACCATCGAGCTGATGGCCGTGATGCAGCCGGCGGCGAGCGACCTCCGCTTCGTGGCCACCATCATGAAGATCACGCCGGAGCTGGAGCGGATCGCCGACCTGGCGCAGGACGTCTGCGAGCGGGCCATCGAGCTGAATCGCGAGCCGCAGCTCAAGCCGATCTCGCAGCTGCCGCTGCTGGCGGAGAACGCTCAGCGCATGGTGCGCGAGGCGCTCGACTCGTTCCTGCGCGGCGACGTCGAGCTGGCCCGCCAGGTCATCCTCCGCGATGACGTGGTCGATCAGCTCACCGAGGATTCGTTCCGGTCATTGCTGACCTACATGCTCGAGAATCCGCGCAACATCGCCTCCGCCATTCGCCTGACCTTCATCGGAAAGTACTTCGAACGGATGGCCGACAACGCCACGAACATCTGCGAGATGGTCGTCTATCTGGTCGAAGGAAAGATGATCAAGCACACCCCAATGAAATGAAACGCATCGCACTCATCGAGGACGACAATGACATCGCCTTCACGGTGAAGCTCAACCTGGAGCGCGAAGGCTACAAGCTCACGCATTACGGCCGCGGGCAGGATGGACTGCTGGCTGTGCAGCGCGGCACGGCCGACTTCGTGATCCTCGATCTGAACCTGCCCGACCTCGATGGGCTGACGATCTGCCGCGAGCTGCGGCGCGATCCGCGCACGCAGTCGATCCCCATCCTGATGCTCACCGCGCGCGGTTCGGAGCGCGATCGCGTGACCGGCCTCGAGCTCGGCGCCGACGACTACCTTTCGAAGCCGTTCAGCGTGCGCGAGCTCGTGGCGCGCGTGGCCGCGGTCTGGCGCCGCACGCGCGGCGGCGCGGAAGAGCCGGCGACGTATGACGACGGCGAGCTTCGCATCGACGAGAAGGCGTTTCGCGTCTATCGCCACGGGCAGGAAGTGAAGCTGGCGAAGAAGGAATTCGAGCTGCTGTCGCTGCTGGTGCGGAACCGCGGCTCGGTCGTGTCGCGCGACCGGATCCTGTCCGAGGTGTGGCACATGTCGGACGAGATCGAGACGCGGACCGTCGACGCCCACATCCGCAATCTGCGTAAGAAGCTCGGCGCGGAACGGATCTCGACGATCGTCGGATTCGGCTATCGGTACGATCCTCCGCCACAATCTTGACCATGCTTTCGCTGATCCTCGGCGCCGTCATCGTGATCCTGGTGATCGCGTTGATGCGCGTCGGCGCCTCGACGCGCGCCTCGCTGGACGAGCGCGATCGCGCATTCAGCTCGCTGCGCAGCCGCTTCGAGCTGATGTCGAGCCAGCGCGAGACGCTCGTCCGCATCCTCGAAGGCCTCGGCGAAGGAGTGCTGGCCGTCGATCACGAACGGCAGGTCGTCCTCGCCAACCGCCGCTTCTCGGAGATGTTCAACGTCAGCGGCGATTGCGTCGGCAAGCCGCTGGCGGAGGTGACGCGGGTCGCGCCGATCTTCTCCGCGTTCGAATCCGCGCTGCGCGGGTCCGATGCCTCGCAGCGCTTCGGCATCGCGCTCGGCGTCGCGGAGCGGCGGATCGAGATGCGCGCATTTCCGCTGCCGTCGCATGACATCGCCGCCGTCGCGCTCTTCATCGATGTCACGCAGATCGAGCGGCTCGAAGAGATCCGCCGCAATTTCGTCTCCGACTTCTCACATGAGGTGCGCACGCCGCTGACCGGTTTGCGGTCGGCGGTCGAATCGTTCGAGCTGGCCGGCGAGCACATGACCGCGGACGAAGATCACCAGCTGCGCCGGATCATGACCAGGCAGCTCCGGCGCATCGAACGGCTGGTCGATGACCTCGCGGAGCTGAGCAGCATCGAGTCGGGCGCGCTCCGCCTCGAGAAGTCGGACGTCGATCTGCTCGAGCTGATCCGCGACCTCTGCGAGGACTTCGGCGAGCGCGCCGCGGAGAAGAGGCTGCGTTTCGCCATCAACGGCGAAAGCGCGAACGTCATCGCCGATCCCGATCGCATCCAGCAGGCGTTCTCGAACCTCCTCGACAACGCGATCAAGTACGGCGGAGAGGACGACACGATCGACGTCGAGGTGCACAACGACGGCGAATTCGGCATCGTGCGCATTACCGATCACGGCGAAGGGTTGTCCGCGGAGGAGAAGGAACGGATCTTCCGCCGCTTCTACCGCGTCGACAAGAGCCGCTCGCAGGAAGTCGCCGGCAGCGGCCTGGGGCTGGCGATCACCAAGCACCTCGTGCTTCTGCACAACGGCACGATCGACGTCGAGAGCGAGCTGGGCAAGGGTGCGACGTTCATCGTGCGCCTGCCGCGGCCGTAAGATTGCGCAAGAGATTTTGACATCGCGATCCTGTCGCGATTTGCGCTAACTCACACCAAACAAGCGACTTGAGTCAATCGACAGTGCCGGAATGCCGCAAGCACTGCGTTCCAGCATGACTGACCTGCTGATCTTCGACTTCATCAACGACACGCCGGAAGAAAAAACGCCTCGCCTGAGTGGCGAGACGACGGGGTGGGAAACCGTGATCTTCGAACTAGCGGATGACGACTAGGCTGGCTCTTCCGTCTTCTCGACCGCCGCGATGGCGCCCTGGAAGCCGATCTTCGAATGCGTGCCGTCGCAGAACGGCTTCGTGGTCGAGCCGCCGCAGCGGCAGAGGGACGGCTTCTTGATCGGCACTTCGTTGCCCATGGCATCGACGAGCTTGAACTCTCCTTCGATGCGATACGGGCCGTTCTCGATGATCTTGATGGTGACGGACATCGGCACTCTCCTCAGAAGATTGGGTTGTCGGTGTGATGGTGGAAGTGCCACATGTAGCGATAGCCGGGGAAGTCGATCGGGACGTCGTACTCGACGTCGATCTGGATCTGGTTCGAGCGCCGATCGATCCGGATGTTTTCTTCGGTGATGGGAAGTTCGTCGTCCTTGGCCTTGCGGATGATGGTCTGCACGATCTGGTTGTCGTTGTGCTGGCCGGCGGATCTCGATTCATCCTCCGTGATCTGGCGGATCTCGGCGGCTTTCACTTTCACCGGGATCATCTTGTAGGCAATGAAGACACCGACCAGAAGAAGGGCGATACCAACCAGACAGCCGAACTGACCTTCACCCAGCTCTCGGCGATTGCGGCGCATAACGAGAACCTCCGTGCCGCAAATTTTACTCGATCGCTCTACTCGATCGGATGAAAGAGTCGGGCGTGGCCCGACGACCAGAGCACGAGTCGCGCGCGGCCGACGACCAGCTTCGCCGGCAGAGGACCCCAGCTTCGGCTGTCGAACGAGTTGCCGCGGTTGTCGCCCATGACGAAAAAGTGTCCGGCCGGAACGATCTGCGCGTTTCCTCCGCCTGCATTCACGAGATCGCCCGGCCCGCCGACGATCCGTTTCACCATCAACTCGTCGTCGTTGGCCGGCTCGCGGAAAACGACGACGTCGCCCCGCAACGGCGGAGCGCCGAACGGGTAGTACGGCGTGACGAGAATGTGATCGCCCGGCTGCAGCGTGGGAGCCATCGACTCCGATGGGATCGCGTAGATCCGAAACAGCCCTTCGCGCACGAGCAGCGCGAGCGCGACGGCGATCGCGAGCGGCTCGAGGATCAGGCGGGTCATCGACTTCTGGTGCGGCATCCTGGACCGTTAACGACTTCCGGAATGACGTTACTTCCCGCCGCTGTTCGTCGCAGCGGATGCCGAACGTTTTCCTCCTTTCCCCGGCCAGCCTCGGCGGCAGACGCGCGATGCAGCTCACCTCGCCGCGTGCGCAGTTCGGGGCCGCCCTTCGCTATCGGTCCGAAGAAGGCGTGATGATCTCCGAGGCGTTCGCGTTCATGAGTGCGCTCTACTTTCGGGGAAAGATCGCCTACTCGCTTCACTTCGGCGGAGCGGAGAACACGTTCGTCATCACGCCCGGCTTCGGCCTCGTTTCGCACGACTGGCGGCTCACGGCGGAGCGGCTGAAGAAGATGCAGAAGATCGATATCGATGCGGCGAATCGGAGCTACACGAAGCCGTTGCGCGAGTCGGCGCAGGCACTCGCCGCGCGCCTCGATGCCTCGGCGCAGGTCGTGCTGCTCGGCAGCATCGCGACCGGCAAGTACGTCGACGTGCTTCGCCCGATCCTCGGCGATCGCCTGCGATTCCCCGCCGTCTTCGCGGGACTCGGCGACATGTCGCGCGGTGGGCTGATGCTGCGCGCCGTCCGCGCGAACAGCGAGCTGGAGTACACGACGCTCGATGCGCCGCGGCATCGTGCCCCGGGCGGCACCGGGAAGATGCCGGTGCTGTAGCCGGCACGGCCGGCGGCGTTGACTGGCCAAGCCTTCTTCAGGCTTTGCGCACGTACGTGCTTGCCGCGAATCTTCCAGCGTGACGGCGGTGGCTTGCTCACTGCACAATTCGACCTGCAATGGCTGTAGCGAAACACCTCACGATCCCGTCCGACACAGAAGAGATCGTGCTCCGCTTCGGCGATCGCGACGTCCGGCTCACCAATCTGCACAAGATCTTCTGGAAAAAACTGAAGATCACGAAGCGCGATCTGCTGCAGTACTACGCCGACATCTCGCCCTGGCTCATCCCGCACATCGAAGGCCGGGCGATGGTGATGAAGCGCTATCCGAACGGCGCCGAGGGCGAGTTCTTCTACATGAAACGCGCGCCGGAGCCGCGGCCGGAGTGGATCGACATCTGCGAGATTCCGCACACCGCGGGACCGGTGAAGTTCCCGATCGTGCAGGACCTGCCGTCGCTCCTCTGGCTCATCAACCTCGGCTGCATCGATCTCAACCCGTGGTACGCGCGCTGCGACGACTGGAACCGTCCCGACTTCCTCCACTTCGATCTCGATCCCGGACCCGGCTCCGACATCGAAAAAGTGCGCAGCGTCGCATTGCACGTGCGCGACATCCTCGGCGCGCTGAAGATGCCGACCTACGCGAAGACCACCGGCTCGAAAGGGATCCACGTCTACATCCCGATCGTGCGCGGACCGCTGCAGAAAGAGGTCTGGACGTTCGCGAAGGCGATCGCCCTCGAGCTCGAGGCGCGCCATCCCGACATCATCACGGCCGAGTACCGGAAGGTGAAGCGTCCGCATGGACGCGTGCTCGTCGACTACAACCAGAACGCCTGGGGCCGCACGCTTGCGTCGATCTACTCCATCCGTCCGACTCCGGTGGCCAGCGTGTCGACGCCGGTGACGTGGGCCGAGATCGAAGAGGGCGTGCGCATCGAGGACTTCCGCATCGACAACGTCGTCGAGCGCGTGAGCAAGCTCGGCGATCTCTGGAAGCCGGTGGTCGCGGCGAAGAAGCGATTCGATTTGCGAAAGGTGTTCGAGGGGGTGTCATCCTGAGCCGCGCAGACGGCGAAGGACCCGTATCCCACAGGCGCAACGCTCTCGACCTACGGATCCTTCGGCGTCTGCACACCTCAGGATGACAACAGAACCATGATCCAGCCGCCCTACCCGCCGATGGAAGCGAAGCGCGTCGACAAGGTCCCGACCGGCGACGTCTGGCAGTTCGAGCCGAAATGGGACGGCTTCCGCGCCGTCATCTTCCGCGACGGCGACGAGGTTTACGTGCAATCGAAGTCGGCGCAGCCGCTGGCGCGCTACTTCCCCGAGGTCGTCGAGGCCATCCGCTCGGTGAAGACGAAGCAGTTCGTGCTCGATGGCGAGATCGTGATCCCGGTCGATGGCCGGCTCTCGTTCGACGATCTGCTGCTGCGCATCCATCCGGCGGAATCGCGCGTCCGGAAGCTCGCGGCGGAGCACCCCGCGCACTACTTCGCATTCGATCTGCTGCATTGGAAGCGCGATCTGACCTCGCTGCCGATCGAGGAGCGGCGCGCGAAACTGGAAGAATTCTTTCAATCCATCGAGCACGAGCTCCTGCATCTTTCGCCGGCGACTACCGATCGCAAGCTGGCGCTCGAATGGTTCAACAAGTTCGGCAGCATCGGACTCGATGGCGTGATGGCCAAGCGGCTCGGCGAGCCATATCACTCCGGCGACCGCGACGGCATGGTGAAGGTGAAGCATCTGAAGACTGCCGACTGCGTCGTCGGCGGTTTCCGCTACGGCGAGGGGACGAAGCTTGTCGGCTCGCTTCTCCTCGGGCTGTACGATGACGAAGGACGGCTGGTGCACATCGGCCACACGTCATCGATCAAGAAGGATGACCGCGCCGCGCTGACGAAGCAGCTCGAGTCGCTGAGCGCGGAGAACCCGTTCGAAGTGCGCGTCCCGGGCGGCCCGTCGCGCTGGTCCGAGCGGAGCGGCGACTGGGAAGCGGTCCGCCCCGAGCTCGTGTGCGAAGTCGAGTACGACTACTTCTCGCAAGGCCGCTTCCGCCACGGCTCGAAGTTCCTCCGCTGGCGCCCCGACAAGGCGCCGAAGCAGTGCCGGATGGAACAGGTGAAACCGAACGATGAACGCGGAACGATGAACGATGAACGCCTGTTCAAAATGACGTGAAGTTCATCGTTCATCGTTCATCGTTCATCGTTTTGCTGCTGGCCGCCGCTTCCCTCGGCGCTCAGACAGTCCGCATCACCGACAAGCCCACCGCCCTCGTCCACGGCGAGCTCTACGTCCCGATCGTCGCCACCGACCCCGTCGTGCGGCTCGAGCTGCTGATCAACGGCGTGCATTTCTCGCAGGCCATCGGGCAGCGGGCGACGATCCAGGTGCACGTCGGCGAGTACATCCGCCGGCTGCGGATGCGCGCGGTCGGGTTCGACGCGCAGGGAGCAGTCGCGGGCGAAGACGAGATGGTGATCAACGATCCGCATCCGCCATTTCGTGTGCGGCTGCAGGCGCCGTCCGTGTTGCCGGCGACCGGTAACGTGACGCTCGGCGCGAACGTGATTCATCCCGAAGACGTGCATGTCTCCGGCGTCGACTTTTACGTCGGCGAGACGAAGATCGGCACCTCGGCGAGCGAGCCGTACGCCGCGGTGTTCGATCCTGCGAAGTTCCCGAAGGCGATCTACGCGCGCGTCGTCGCGAAGACGCCGGGCGGCGACGAAGCGAACGACGTCGCCTTTTTCGGATCGCAGCCTCGCGATCAGATCGACGTCACCGTGCAGCAGATCCCGCTGTCGGTGGCCAGCGGTACAAAGCCGCTTCGCATCGAGGACCTCACGCTCATCGACGACGGCGCGCCGCAGAAGATCGAAGCGCTCGTGCCGGCGTCCGACCAGCCGCTCAACGTCATCCTCCTCATCGACTACTCCGAATCGATGCTCGACGAGCTGCCGGTCGTGAAGGCGGCGGCGCGGCAATTCGCGCAGGCGCTGCTGCGGCCTCAGGATCGCATCGCCATCGTCGGATTCAATCAGCGGACGTTCTGGCTCACCGGTTTCACGAACGACTGGAAAGCTGCCGCCGAGTCGGTCGATCGCGTGAAGCCGATCGGCGAGACGCATCTCTTCGACAGCGCGATCGAGATGCTTTTCGAATTGCAGAAAACGCCCGGCCGCCACGCGCTCGTCGTGCTCACGGACGGCGTCGACCAGGGCTCGACGTTCAATCTCGATCACCTCGTGCACTACGCCCGCTACGCCGGCGTGCCGGTCTATCCGATCGTGAAAAACAAGATGCTGTCGCGTCTGATGCACTTCGGCGTCGGCCAGCTCGAAGCGCGCCGCCTCGCCTCGATCGCCCGCGACACCGGCGCGACCTACTTCATCATCAACAAAGAGCGCGAGCTCCCCGCCGTCTACGCCCGCCTCGCGCAGGAGCTTCGCCAGCAATACCAGCTGGCTTTCTACTCACCGCCATCGACGACCGATCAATGGCACACGCTGAAGATCGAGACGCGCGGGGGACAGTCGTTGAGAATTCCGAAGGGGTATTTCCCGTAGTGGTTGCTGGGTTGCTAGGTTACTGAGTTGCTCGGTGCCCACCCAGCAACCAAACAACCCAGCAACTCAGCAACTGCCTCTAAGGCACGCCTCGTGAAGCATTCCCCGATGTGACTGCCGCAGGCGAATCGCTTTATCCGCGCACGATTTCGCGGCACCGCGTCTACAGGGGTCTCAGCGACAGGCAGGAGCACATCTTCACGTGGATGGCTGTGATCGTCATCCTGCTGATGATGACGGGCTGGACCGGCGCGATTGCGGAGACGCTCCGGCAGCAGCGTGAATCGATCGAGCAGGCTCGCCGGCTCGGCATGCCGCCGCCCCCCGTCGCCGCGCCGACGCAACGGATCACGACGTCATTGCTCGGCCCGGCAAAGGCTCCCACGACCGCGTACATCAGCGACGCGATGCTGACGTTTCTCGAGCCGTTGCGCGGTGAGAGCGGCAAGGTGCGATTCACGACGCGCCTTCCCGGAACGGAGATCGCCAACGCGCCGGACAATACGACGGCGGTCCTGTCGCAGGGCGATCAGGAGGTCACCAACTCGTTCACGGCGCCGTCGGAGCCGGGCGTCTACGACCTGGCGGTGAAGGTCGATCAGGCGACGCGCCAGATCGACGACCTCAACATCATCACGCTCGTCCCCTTCAGCGAAAAACAGGCGGGACGCATCGGCCTTTACTACCTCGGCAACTGGCCGTTCGAGCACGGGAAGCCGGTGAAGGCGGCATACGCGAATCCATCCGGCTTCATCGAGGTGACGCAGGAAAACGCCGACACCTACGTCTCCGACCACTTCCGCCTGCGCGACTTTCTGACGAAGGATCAGCCGAATGTCTGGCCGAAGTACCTTCTCCTCAATCCGAACCTCCTCGACAAGCTGGAGCTGACGATTCAGGAGCTCGAGGCGACCGGTCATCCGGTCAAGCGCATGCACGTGATGAGCGGCTTCCGCACGCCGAATTACAACGTGCACGGGGGCGACACGATGGGCCGCGCCAACCTCAGCCGTCACATGTACGGCGATGCCTCGGACGTCTTCGTCGATAACGACGGCAACGGCGCGATGGACGACCTCAACCATGACGGCCGCGTCGATGTGCACGACGCCGAGGTCATTCAGCAGGCAGCGGATCGCGTGGAAAGGAAGTACCCGTCGCTCGTCGGGGGCGTCGGTGTTTATGCGGCATGTTGTGGGCATGGGCCGTTCACGCACATCGACGTGCGCGGTTTTCGCGCGAGATGGCGCGGATTCGGCAACGGGTGAGTTCTCGGAGGTTTCAGTGGCTGAACAAGTGAAATGTCCTGAATGCGGCGGATTGCGGGCGGAAGCCTCGCGCAACTGTCCCGCGTGCGGTGCGCCGCCGGTTCGCGAGGGCGAGCTTCGCGCGCACGAAGAAGAAGTCCGCGGCGAAGATCTCGAGCCTTACATCACGCTCCGTTACATCGCACGGCTCTTCAAAGTCCTGGCGGTGCTGATGGTGGTGATGCTGGTCGGCGAGGTCGTCACCGGACTGGTCACCGAAGGTCAGGGTGCACTGCTGACTCTGCTCGGCGAAGCGACGCGCCTGCTGGTGCTCGCCGGACTGATGTGGGGCGGCGGCGACATCACGATCCTCCTGGTCGATGCCGGCCACGACCTTCGCGTCGCGCGAATTCTCCTCGGGCGGATCAACAACGAGCTGCACAAGCGCGACGAGACGGATCAACGCCACGCGGCGTGACGCCTATTTGAGCGACGTGAAGAACCGGTTGAAGCGCGGAACGTAGTGGTGATTCCGGTCGAGTGAGAACGCGACGGCCAGCGCCTGCCCGACGATCTGCCGCCGCGGGATCAGTCCGATGTAGCGGCTGTCGTTGCTGTTGTCGCGATTGTCGCCCATCACGAAATACTGGCCCGCGGGCACGGTCAGCGGACCGTACGTCCGCGCCGGTGAGCTCATCTGCGGACTGATCATCACCTTGTGCTGATGTCCGTCGAGCACTTCGTCCGTGACGTACGTTCGTCCCTGCTGCGGATCGTCCATCGGCCAGCTGATGGTCGACCAGGGCTGTTGCTTTCCGTTGATGAAGAGCGCGTTGTCCTTGAGCTCCACGACGTCACCCGGCACGGCGATCACGCGCTTCACGAGGCGGACGCCATCGCGCGGCGAGAAGAGAACGACGATGTCTCCGCGACGCGGGTCGCCCCATTTCGCGACCTCGTACGTGGTGAACGGGATCTTCAGGTCGTAGGCGAGCTTGTTGACCACCACGCGGTCGCCTTCCTGAATCGTCGGCTTCATCGAGCCGGTCGGAACGTCGTTCCAGTCGGCGAGCGCCGATCGCAGCGAGGTGACGACCAGCAGCATCAGCCCGAAAACACGGATTTCATTGATGATCTTTTTCTTGTCCATTGCTAACCGGCTCGGTCAACGCGGCGCTTCTTACCGTCATTCCGAGCGTGAGTCGAGGAACCTGGGTGTGTGGTGGCGCGATCACCGTGCCGCCAGCCCGCCCAGGTCCCTCGACTCACGCTCGGGATGACGAAAGGTATTACGCAACTCCCACCACCACCATCGTCACGTCGTCGTCGAACCTTCCGCGGCAATACGCCGATACGGCATCGACGACGGCATGTTGCAGCCCTTCGGCGTGCAGATGGCGATTGGCAACGATCAGTTGCACGAGGCGTTCATCCCCGAGATCCTCACCTGCATCATTGCGCGCTTCCGTCACTCCGTCCGTGAAGAGCACGACGCGGTCGCCCGGCTCGAGGGCCATGATTCCCTCGTCGTACGACTCGCGCAGGAGGCGCGAGATGACGGGACCGCCCGCCGCCAGCTGCTCGATGCCGCCATGCGCGCGCACCAGGTACGGCGGATTGTGTCCCGCGTTGCAGTAGCGGATCGTGCGCGCCTTTTCGTCGACGACGCAGAAGAAGAACGTCACGAAGCGGCCGCCGGTGAGGCTCGACACGACGACGCGCCGCACGCGCTCGCACAGCGCGGCAGGTGACACGCCCGCCTCGGCCGAGGCGCGCACTGCTGCCTGGAGGCTGGCCATCAGCAGCGCCGCGGGCATGCCCTTCCCGGCGACGTCGCCGATGCAGACGGCGAGCGATCCTCCGCCGAGGTCGAGGCAATCGTAGTAATCGCCGCCCACGGTGCGCGCCGGCTGCCACATGCCGGCGACGTCGAAGCCGCTCACGCGCGGCAGCTCGCGCGGGAGGAGCGTCCGCTGCATGTCGCGCGCTTGCTCGAACTCCACCTCTTCGCGCTGCAGGCGGATTCGCTCCGAGGTCATCGCCACCTGGTCGGCGGCCGAGGAGAGGAAGTCGACGTCGTCGAGATCGAACTCGCGATCGGAGAGTTTCGCGGAGAGGGCGATGAAGCCTTGCGCCGATGCACTCGTGCGCACCGGCACGACCAGTTGCGCGTCGACGCGGCGCAGCACGGCCGCATCTTCTTCCGTGACCTGGCGGCGATGCGGCGCGAACGGGCGGTCGAGCATCGCGGTCAGCTCCGGCGTTCCGCCGATGCGCAACGTGTCGAGGATCGAGTCAGGGAAGCCGACCTTCGCGGTGGCGACGAAATCGTTCTGCCTGCGCATGAAGATCGCGATGCCGCGCGTCTGCAGCGCCTGCTGCAGCGTCTCGGCGACGAACTGCAGGAACGCGCCGAGATCGGTCGCCGTCATCGTCTCGCTGCTGATCGTCCGCAGCGCCTGCGGATAGTCGTAGCGCTGGCGGAAGAACGTGCGATCGATCAGCAGCTGCAGCCGGTTGCGCAGCGGCACGAAGACCAGCGCCAGGACCAGCGTCGACGCCACGACCATCGTTTTGTCCTCGACGCCCGCCAGCCGCACGAGCAGGCTCCCCAGTCCGCCGACCAGGAAGAGGTAGATGAAGATCAGCGTGCCGCTGAGCATCCCGTACACCACCGTCTTCTTGATGATGATGTCGATGTTCATCAGGCGGTACTTCAGGATTGCCGCGGCGAAGGAGAGAGGGATCAGCAGCGACGTCAGGCGCGGCGTCAGCGTGACCGCCGACATCAGCGTGTTGTAGCCGCTCCGCGCCTGCGGGTTGAACGCGATGTAGAGGAACATCGCGGCCATGGCCAGCGTGCAGACGATCTTGGTCACGATGGCGGTGAACGTTCCCCACAGCGGCCAGCGCACCTGCCGTTTTTCTTCGAGCGACGCTTCGCGGTAGCTGCGCGCCAGTGCGATGCAGGCGGCGACCGGATAGATGCCGATGGCGGTGGCCGGCAGGATGAAGGCGAGACCGAGGATCACGGACGCGATCGCCGGAAGGTTGTGCGAGGTGGCGTCGAAGATCGCGAAGTCGATCGTGGCCGGGACGAAGAGCGCGACGAACGGACGCCGCGTGATCGCCTGGCGGAATCCTTCAGCGCGGATTTTCGACGCCAGCCAGATGCCGGCGCAGATGCCGGCGGTGAGGACGATCACCGTGGCGCGATCGATGAACCACGACGACCGTCCGTCCGATGCCCATGCGCAAAGGGCGATCGCCCCGACGAGGAATGCGACGAACGCGGGACCTGCATACATCCACTTGATGAGATGCGGACGCCGTTTCAGGATCGGCCGGTCGTGCGGAAAGATCAGCGCCAGGTGCAGCGTCAGCGGCAGAAAGCTGAGACTGCAGAGCAGCACGATGACCCCGGGAAAGAGGTGATCCAGCGGGCGGCTGGCGATGCCGCGCGCTTCGCCGGTTGCGGTGGCGGCGCCGACGGAGACGATCAGCGACAGCGCCGAGGCGACCACCATCCAGTAGAAGACGACGGCGCGGCGGTCGTCGCTCCGGCGAAGGAAGATCACCAGACCGACGATGAGGAAGCACGCCGCGATGCCGATCGTGGCCGCCGACTCGAGCAGCAGGCGCGGCTCGCGCGCGGGCGAGGTGAGCGTGACGCGCCGGTCGAACAGGTGGCCGTCGCGCTCGACCGTGTAGACGATCGAGTCGCCCGTGTGGACGCGGTCGTCGAGCAGCAGCAGCCGGTTGGTATGCCAGATCGGGATGTGATCGATCGCCACCACGCGATCGCCGGCCCGGATTCCGGCGCGCATCGTCGGGCTGCCGGGAAATGTCATCAACACGCGGCCCGGCTCCAGCGCCGCGGCGCGTTTCGTGCCGGTGCGGAGGAACATCACACCGGTCCAGCCGCGCGTATCCCATTCCCGCATCACGCTGACCGTCCACGCCGCTGCCGCCGCCAGCAGGAGGGCGGTGATAGTCAGACCGATGGCGATCCGGCGTGCCGGGCTCATGACAGTGTTCTACGGAGTGAGGCGGCCCTGGTTCTTATCGAATCAGTTTATCCCGCGGTGAAGACGCGGGATCTCCGGTTACACCGCGCAAACCATCCCCACGCGCGCGACCGAACCCCAATTCTCTCGGTGCCGCCGGAGATGCCTCGCTACGCTCGGCATGAACTGCGAGACCTTAGTCCCGCTGTCCCCGCCGGTTCACGATCGACATGAACTCCTGGCGCGTCCGTTCATCCTCGAGGAACTCGCCGCGAAGGACGTTGGTCTCCATGAACGACGACTCCTGCTCCACGCCGCGCATCACCATGCAGAGGTGGATACCTCCCATCCAAACGGCGATGCCGCGCGGCTCGAGGATCTTTCCGATCGTATCGGCGACGTCGTGCGCCAGGTGCTCCTGCGACTGCAGCCGGCGCATGTGGACCTCCACGATGCGCGGGATCTTCGAGGCGCCGATGATCGTCTTCTCCGGGATGTAGCCGACGATGAAGCGGCCGAAGAACGGCAGGATGTGATGTGCGCAGAGCGTCTTGTACGTGCCGCCGATGACCACCAGGTTGTTGCAGCGCTCGTCGGCCTGCGAGCACGCCTTTTTGAACAGGGTGGTCAACTTCCTGACGTCCGTGAAGTCGTAGCCGCTCGTCATCGTGACCAGCGACTCCGCCCACCGCCGCGGCGTGTCGCGCACGTTCTCGTCGTCGAGGTCGACGTGCAGCAGCCGCAGCACCTCGTGCAGATGCTCGGAGATCTTCTCCCGGTCGACGGTCGGGCGAGGCGACTCGAGGAGCCCGCGGTCGTTGAAGAGCGCTTCGAGCTCGGTGGCGGTGATGTCGGTCATGGAGGCAGTCTAATGTAGGGCGGGTCCTCTGACCCGCCTGAGGCGGGTGGAGGGCGTCAGGCGCGGGGATTGCTCTGTTTCAAGCTCAGGAATTGACACTGAATGAGCATTCATTCATAATTTCCTGACCTCGAAGACTGCCGCCTTAAGGAGCACGAAAATGGCCGAAATCAAATCAAAAGAAGCAATCGAAGCGATGGACGTCGCGGAAGCATCCCGTGAGACGGAATGGGAGAAACCGTCGTTCGTCGGAGGCCTCTTTCTCGGCAATCTCGACGTCGATCTGATCCACCCGTTCCCCACGCAGCCGGCCGCCGACAAGGCCGAGGCCGATGACTTCCTCAATCGCATGGAGCGCTACCTTGCGGAGAACGTCGACGCTGACAAGATCGACGCGCAGGGCGAGTACGACTACGAGCACTTCAAGGGCTTCAACGAGATGGGCGCGTGGGGGATGAAGATTCCGAAGGAGTACGGCGGACTCGGTTTCAGCGCGACGAATTACAACCGCGCCATCGGCCTTGTCGCCACCTGGTGCGGATCGAGCGTCGCCTGGCTCTCCGCGCATCAGTCGATCGGCGTGCCGCAGCCGCTCAAGCTCTTCGGGACTCCGGAGCAGAAGAAGAAATACCTGCCACGTCTCGCGAAGGGCGCGATCTCCGCGTTCGCGCTGACCGAGCCGGGAGTCGGATCCGATCCGGCCAAGATGCAGACGACGGCCACGAAGTCGCCCGACGGCAAGGGCTGGATCATCAACGGCGAGAAGCTCTGGTGCACGAACGCCACGAAGGCCGAGATCATCGTGGTGATGTGCCAGACGGCGCCGAAGATCGTGAAGGGCAAAGAGAAGAAGCAGATCACGGCGTTCATCGTCGAGACGAACACGCCCGGCTTCTCGATCGCTCATCGCTGCCAGTTCATGGGACTGCGCGGCATCGGCAACGCCCTCATCAAGTTCGACAACGTCTACGTCCCGAACGAGAACCTGCTGTGGGGCGAAGGTCAGGGCCTGAAGCTGGCGCTGATCACGCTGAACACCGGACGCCTCACGATCCCGGCCGGCTGCGCGGCCAGCGGCCGCAAGATGCTGGAGATTGCGAAGGAGTGGGCGAACGAGCGCGTGCAGTGGGGCGCGCCGATCGGCAAACACGAGGCGATCGCCCAGAAGATCGCCTGGATGGCGTCGCACACGTTCGCGATGGAAGCGATCGTCTGGCTGACGTCGGGACTTGCCGATCGCGGCGATGTCGATCTCCGCCTCGAGGCGGCGATGGCCAAGCTGTTCAACACCGAGGTGGCGTGGCAGTGCATCGATCACCTCGTGCAGATCCGCGGCGGACGCGGCTACGAGACCGCGCAGTCGCTTCGTGAGCGCGGCGAGAAGGCGTATCCGGTCGAGCGGATCATGCGCGACATGCGCATCAACCGCATCTTCGAAGGGACGAGCGAGATCCAGCATCTCTTCATCGCCCGCGAGGCGGTCGATCCGCACATGAAGCGCGGCTTCAAGATCCTGCAGCCGGA
>Ga0070682_100000080_pt1 | contig 85683 bp, 90 predicted proteins | sample KBSC63LmetaG_FD_64668 | JGI IMG/M metagenome (GOLD analysis project Ga0070682, IMG submission 64668) | Corn rhizosphere microbial communities from Kellogg Biological Station, Michigan, USA - KBS C6-3L metaG | ecosystem: Host-associated > Plants > Roots > Rhizosphere | place: USA: Michigan...
CCACAACTTCGCCTCGCAGCTCATAGCTGGAGTTGCGCGGTTCCTTTTGCACGAGATAGGTGCATAAGGAACCACGGAACTGCTGGGGCGGCTCGTGGAGGGGCCCGGCCGCCCTTCCCGTGGCTTGTGCTTTTTCGGCGCCCACGCCCGCGGCAGAGCGCTGCGGCCCCACCGAAAGAAGTTGAGCGGGAAGGGTGACCGGACCCCTACCCCCGCCTCAGCTCTTCTGCAGCGGCACCCGGGCCGAGATCTCGGTGCCCTCGCCGGGCTTGGAGCTGACCTCGATCTCGCCGCCTAATAGCTCGATCCGCTCGCGCATGCCGGTCAGGCCGCGGCCGCTGGTCGGGGTGCTCTGGTCGAAGCCGGCGCCGTCGTCACGGATGGAGATCTGGATCTCGCCGTCGCCCTCTTGCACGCGCAGGGTCACGTGCGAGGCGCTCGCGTGCTTGACGGCGTTGGTCAGCGCCTCCTGCACGAGCCGGTAGACGAGCCGTTCCTCGTCGCGCCCCGGTTCCTCGCCGATCTCGATCGTCGCCTCGACCTCGACGCCGCCGCGGGCGGAGCTCTCTTCGGCCAGCGCCCGCAGCGCGCCCGGCAGCCCCAGCCGCTCCAGCGCCGCCGGCCGCAGGTCGTTGATCAGCCGGTTCAGCTCGTTGATCTGGGCCGCCAGCTGGGCCATCGCCTCCTCCGCCGCGCTCTCGATCCGCGCCTCGCGCCGTTCGCCCGTGCTCTGCAGCGCCGTCGCCAGACTGATCCGGATCGCCGCCAGGTTCTGCAGGGTGTCGTCGTGCAGTTCGCGCGCCCAGCGCTCGCGCTCCTTCTCGGCCGACTCGACCTGCTGGAGCAGGCGGTCGGACTCGACCGTCTGCGCGGTCGCCACCGCGGTCGCGGCGCTGGCCGCGAACGACTGCAGCAGCCGCAGGTCCTCCTGGTCGAACTCGACGCCGCCGGCTTCGCGGTCGAGCGCCACCAGGGCGCCGACGGCGCGGCCGCGGAAGAGCAGCGGCACGACCAGCGCCGCCTCGGCCTCGAGCCGCTCGCGCAGGCGCGCCTTCGAGGGCGGCGAGCCGCGCTCGAGCCGCTGCGAGACCTGGTCTTCCATCGCCGCGCCGAAGACCGAGTCGTCGATCGGCACTTCGATCTCCCGCACGTCTCCCTCGATGCGGCCGGCGCTGGCGGCGACGAAGAGGTGGTCCCCGCGCCGCAGCAGCACCAGCAACGCGCGCGCGTCAACTAACGCCCTAGCCCGCTTGACGATCAGGTCGAGGACGCGCTCGACGTCGGTCTCGCCGCCGACCGTGCGGGCGATGTCGACCGAGGTCTCGGCTCGCCGCAGCGCCTGCTCGACCTCGGCCTCGCGTTCGCTGAGGCTGGTGTAGAGGCGGGCGTTCTCGATCGCGATCCCGGCCCAGCTCGCCAGCGTCAGCGCCGCTTCCTCGTCGTTCTCGTCGAATTCCTTGGCGCCCTGCTTCTCGGTCATGTAGAGGTTGCCGTAGGTCTCGCCGCGGACCGTGATCGGCACCCCGAGGAAGGAGTGCATCGGCGGGTGGCCGGGCGGGAAGCCGTAGGCGTGCGGATGGGCGTTGACGTCGCGCAGCCGCAGCGGCGCCGGCTCGCGGATCAGCTCGCCGAGGACGCCCCGCCCGCGCGGCAGGTTGCCGATGTCCCGCTGGGTCTCCTCGTCGATGCCGAGGTTGATGAAGCGTTCGAGTTCGCGCCGTTCGCGGTCGAGCACGCCGAGCGCGGCGTAGCGGGCCCCGGTCAGCTCGCGGGCCGCCTCGACGACCGATTGCAGCACCGCCTCCAGGTCCAGCTCGGAGAGCAGGCTGGAGCCGACGTCGATCAGTCGTCGGAAGCGATCTTCCTCGACACCTTCGGTGGACGAACCCGAGCTCTCCATGACTTTCGAATACTCCCACCAATTCGCCGAATTTGGGAGGGGAGCGGGTGTCAAAGGCGAAAGCCGACCGCATGGAACGCAAGCTCCGCGTCGGCGACACCCTCAGCGGGGTGCTCGACGTCTACCGCGACCAGGCGGGCGTGCTGTTGCCGGTCGCCTTCTGGTTGTTCCTCGTGGTGGCGATCGTCAACGGCCTGACCGAAGGCAACTTCTCCGTCTTCTGGCTGGGGATCGTGGTCAGCCTCGCCGTCGGCACCCTGTACCAGGGAATGGTGGTGGAACTCGTCCGCGACGTCCAGGACAGCCGCCGCGACTCGTCCGTCGGCGACCTGATGCGCTCCGTCTTGCCCGTCCTCGGACCGCTGATCGGAGCCGCCATCCTTTCCGGTCTGGGGATTGCCGCCGGATTGTTCCTGCTGATCGTCCCGGGCCTGATCGTGCTGACGATGTGGGCCGTGATCGCCCCGGTGATCGTGGTCGAGCGCCGCGGCGTGTTCGATGCCTTCGGCCGTTCCCGCCAGCTGGTCAAGGGCCAGGGCTGGCCTGTCTTCGGGTCGGTCGTCGTCGCCTACCTGATCGGCGCACTTGCCGGTGTCATCTTCATCTTGGTCGCCAACGGCATCGCCGACGGCCCGATCATCCGCGTCGTCTTCAGCGCCTTGGCGTCGACGATCACGGCCCCGATCGAGGCTCTCGTCGCCTCGGTCCTCTACTTCCGCCTGCTCGCGATCAAGGGTCAGCCGGCTCCGGCGGACCCGCCCTCAGTGCCGCAGCAGCCCGGCGACAGCCTCGGCTAGCTGCGCCCCGCGCGGGGTCAGCGTGTACTCGGTATGGGGCGGGCGGCCAGGGACGAGCGTGCGCTCGACGATCCCCGCCGCCTCCAGTTGCTCCAGCCGCTCCGAGAGCGTCGTGGGGGAGACCCCGGGGAGGGACTGGCGGAACTCGTTGAAGCGGGCGGCGCCGCTGGAGCAGGCGTAGATCGTCGCCATCGTCCAGCGGCGCTCGAGCAGCCCCGCGGCGGCGCGGAGCTCGGTCGGGACCGGGTTGCAGTTGCGGCAGCGGGGGGTCATCAGTCAACTCGTCGTAGGACGACCATTGTTTATGCCGCCGCCGGATGCCCCTTCTCCGCCGCCTCCAGCGCCAGCCCGAGCACCTCGTCGATGCTCATCACCGGGTGGAAGGCCATCTGCTCGCGCACCTCTTCCGGGACCTCGTCGAGGTCGCCGCGGTTGCGCTCGGGCAGGATCACCTCGGTCAGCCCGGCGGCGTGGGCCGCCAGCACCTTCTGCTTTAGCCCGCCGATCGGCAGCACCCGGCCCTGCAGGGTGACCTCGCCGGTCATCCCGACCGTGTGCTTGACCGGCCGCCCGGTCAGCAGGCTGACCAGCGCCGTCGTCATTGCCGTGCCGGCGCTGGGGCCGTCCTTGGGGATCGCCCCGGCGGGCACGTGCAGGTGGAACTCACGCTGGAACGCCTCCGGCTCGATGCCGAGCTCCTCGCGGTGCGCGCGCACGTAGGAGAGGGCGATCCGCGCCGACTCCTTCATCACGTCGCCGAGCTGGCCGGTCAGGACCAGGCCCTTGTCGCCGTCCATCGCGGTCGCCTCGATGAAGAGGATGTCGCCGCCGGCGCCGGTCACCGCCAGGCCGGTGGAGACCCCCGGGATCGCGGTCCGCTCGACCGACTCCTGGAAGAACGTCTGCCGGCCCAGCGCCTCGCGCAGGGCGTCGACGTCGATCGCGATCTTGCCCTCGGCGGAGCCGGAGGCGATCTTCGTCGCCGCGGCGCGGATCGTCTTGCCGATCTCGCGCTCGAGTCGCCGCACGCCCGCCTCGCGGGTGTACTCGGAGATCACCATCCGCAGCACCTCGTCCGAGACCTCGACCTCCTCCGGCTTCAGCCCGTTGCGCTTCAGCTGCCGCGGCAGCAGGTAGCCGCGGGCGATCGCCAGCTTCTCCTCGGTCGTGTAGCCGTCGAAAGCGATCGTCTCCATCCGGTCCAGCAACGGCGCCGGGATCGTGTCGACCAGGTTCGCGGTGGCGATGAAGACGACCTCGGAGAGGTCGACCTCGACGTCGAGGTAGTGGTCGCGGAAGGTGTCGTTCTGCGCCGGGTCGAGGACCTCGAGCAGGGCCGCGGAGGGGTCGCCGCGCCAGTCGGCGCCGACCTTGTCGACCTCGTCGAGGAGGATCACCGGGTTCATCGTCCCGGCGTCGCGCAGGGCGCGGATGATCCGCCCGGGGAGGGCGCCGATGTAGGTGCGGCGGTGGCCGCGGATCTCGGCCTCGTCGCGGATGCCGCCGAGGCTGATGCGGACGAACTCGCGCCCGAGGGCGCGAGCGATCGACTCGCCGATCGAGGTCTTGCCGGTGCCGGGCGGCCCGACCAGGGTCAGGATCGCGCCGTTGGCGCGGCTGTCGTCCTCGATCTCGCGCTCCTCGCGCAGCTTGCGCACGGCGATGAACTCGGTGATCCGCCGCTTGACGTCGTCGAGGCCGGCGTGGTCGGCGTCGAGCACCTCGCGGGTGTGGGCGGGGTCGAGCCGCTCCTCGGAGCGCTTGCTCCACGGCACCGCGATCAGCCAGTCGAGGTAGCTGCGGATCATCGAGCTCTCGGGCGACTGCTCGCCCTGGCGCTCCAACCGCCGCAGCTCCTTCTCGGCCTGCTCGGCGGCCGCCTCCGGCATCTCCGCCTCGGCGATCTTCTTCTCGTACTCCGCGATCAGGTCGGCCTCGTCCTCGCCCAGCTCCTTGCGGATCGACTCCATCTGTTTGCGCAGGAAGTAGTCGCGCTGCTGTTTCTGGGCGCCGGACTCGACGTCGTCGCGGATCTTGCTCCGCACCTGCAGCTCGGCGAGCCGCTCGCGCTGCAGCTCGACCGCCAGCTCGAGGCGGGCAGTGACGTCGACGGTCTCGAGCAGTCGCAGCTTCCCCTCGTTCGGGATGTCGGGGGAGAGGCCGGAGGTGTCGGCCAGCGCGCCCGGCTCGTCGATCGAGCGCAGGAAGGCGGCGATGCGGCCGTCGTCGCCGCGGTGCTCGAGGATCTCCTCGACCACGGCGCGGTATTCGCGGCTCAGCTCCAGGGTGTGCTCGTCGTCGGGGTGGCCGTCGCGGATCTCCTGCACCTCGACGCGGAGGGTCTCGCCCTCGCCCGGCTGGGCGGAGCCGGCGATCAGCCCGCGGTGCAGGCCGACGACGGTGGCGACGGGACGGCCGCGGCGCGAGACGCCGGTCTCGATCACCTCGGCGACGACGCCGACGCGCCCGTACTCGCCGTCGCGGCGCGGGATCAGGAAGACGCGCTCGTCGGTGCCGACGTCGATCGGCAGGGTGGCGGTCACGGTGGGGAAGACGATTGCCTCGTCGAGCGCTATCAGCCGATAAGTCATAACCAAGTCCACTTTCTGTAGTTAGTCCTCAACAAGGATAGCGCTGATGGTTTCCGCGTCAAGTGCTTCGCCGCGGGAGGCGCGCCGCAAGAGCCGCTACGGTTGGGCGCGTGGACGAGGCGCAGGCGAAAAAGCTGCTCGCCGGCGAGCGGGAGCGGGTCGAAGGGGACCTCACCGCGGCACGGCGCGGCGGCTTCGAAGAGAGCGACGATCGCCGCGAGCCGGGCGACTTCGCCTCCGAGGGCCTCTACCAGGACGAGCTCGACACGGGGATCGCCGAGAGCCTGAAGCGGCGCCTCGAAGAAGTCGAGCGGGCCGAAGAGCGCCTCGCCGCCGGGACCTACGGGCTCTCCGTCCGCAGCGGCGAGCCGATCCCCGACGAGCGGCTGATCGCCAACCCCTGCGCCGAGCTGACCGTCGAGGAGGCCCAGGGCACCTGATGGCGAAGGTCAAGTGCCAGATCTCGATTTCCGCCGACGGCTATCTGGCCGGGCCGAACCAGAGCGAGGAGCACCCGCTCGGCGAAGGCGGGATGGATCTGCACGAGTGGGTCTTCAAGCTCGCCGCCTGGCGCGAGCCGCACGGGCGTGAGGGCGGCGAGGTCAACGCCAGCAGCGAGGTACTCGAAGAAGCGACCGCCGGCACCGGCGCGGTGGTGATGGGGCGCAACATGTTCGGCCCCGTCCGCGGCCCCTGGACCGAGCCGCTCTGGAACGGCTGGTGGGGCGACGAGCCCCCGTTCCGCGTGCCCGTCTTCGTCCTCACCCACCACGACCGAGAGCCGCTGACCCTCGGCGAGACCACCTTCCACTTCGTCACCGAGGGCCCGGAGCGCGCGGTCGAGCTCGCCCGCGAGGCGGCCGGCGGCCAGGACGTTTCCGTCGGCGGTGGCGCCGAGACGATCCAGCAGCTGATCCGCGCCGGCCTGCTCGACGAGTTGCTGGTCAACCAGGCGCCGGTGATCCTCGGCGGCGGCGTCCGCCTCCTCGACGACATCCCGCCGAGCGTGAAGCTCGAGCAGACGCGCGTGGTCGAGGCGCCCGACGTGGCGCACCTCTTCTACGCGGTCGGCTGACCTCGGCAGCCCCTAGCTGCCGAGGATCTTGGCCTTCTGCGCGGCGAACTCCTCCTCGGTGAGGATGCCCTGCGCTTTCAGCTCGCCCAGTTCCTTCAGCTGATCGATCGTCGAGTTCCCGGCCGCGGCCTGCGGCGGGGGAGCCGGTTCGGCCTGCATCGGCGCCTGCTGCTGTTCCTGCTGGCTCCAGCGTTCCCCCTGGCGGCGGGAGACGCGGTTGCTGACCGAGGTGGCGGTGCCGGCGATGACCGCCGTCCTCGCCACCCCTCGCAGTAGTCCTGGCATGACTCTCTCCTCTCTCTAAGCGTTGGCCTCGGCGGCGTCAAGCGCCGCGAGGACGTCTTCGGCGGGGATGCGGCCGCTGGCGACCAGCTCGCCGCCGGAGCGGCGGACCGCGCCGACGAACGGCGCCGCCCAGCTGTTCTCGAAGACCAGCAGGGCCGCCGAGGTGCCGGGCGCGAGCACGCCGCCGGCCTGCTCGACGTCGTCGTCGCCCAGCAGGCCCGAGGAGGCGCCTTCGAAGATCGACAGCTCGGCGACTTCGCCGCCGACGTCGGCGATGTTCAGCGCGGCGACGTTCCCCTCCTCGTCCTTGGCGATGAAGAGGAGGTCGAGGATCCGGATCAGGCCGCGATCGACGAGGTCGACCAGGTGCGGCGCCACCTCGCCATTCGGCTGCTGCCCCGGCCACTCGACCAACAGGTAGTCGATCGGCCCAATCTCAATCGTCTCGTCCATCGACGCCGCTCCTTTTTCGAAAAAGAAATCTGATCTACTCGGTCAACATACCTCGGCGGGCAAGAGTCCGAAGGCAGGGGGCTATCCGGCCTACATCCCAATCTCGGTGCCGCCGCCGATCGGCAGCCAGTGGACGCGCTCGCGGAGGTCGGCCGGCGCCGCGGCGAGCGCGGCCTCGAACTGCTCGCGGCCCTGGCGGAAGTGGCGCCAGCCCTCGTAGTGGATCGGGACCACCGTCTCCGGTCGACGGTGTCGCCCGAGATCCAGAGGACGCCGTGCTCCTGCCCCTCCCAGCGCAGCGCGAGCCCGACCACGTCGCCGACCAGCGGCCGGCTCAGCGGCGGGCCGTGGCGACAGGGCGTCGCGGTCACCGCGATCGTCGGCTTGCCCGCGGCGGCCAGCTCGAGGCTCGCCCAGGGGCGAGGCCGCGGGCGTTCCCACCCAGCCGGCGCGCTCCCGCCTCGGTCGTGACCACGGTGCCGGCGCGGGGCAGCAGCGCCCGCCCCGCCGCGTCGAGGTTGTCGTCGTGGTGGTCGTGGCTGAGCAGGACGGCGTCGATCTCCCCGAGCCCCTCGGCGGCGATCGCCGGCTCCGCCAGTTTGGTCGAGCCGGCGCCCCAGCCGAAAGCGGTACTTGCCGCCCGCGGGGTCGAAGGTCGGGTCGGTCAGCAGGCGCCAGCCGGCGAGCTCGATCAGCACGGTGGGGCCGCCGATGTGGGTGAGCCGGACGTCCACGCGCTCACCCTATTGCCCCTGTGGGGCTCCGCCGGTCAGCTAGGCTCGCGCCGACCCCGAGCAAGGAGCGCAGGACGACGATGAACGAGCCGCTGACCCCCCGCGAGGCCGCAGAGCTCTACGGCAGTCGCTTCCTCACCGAAGACGCCCCCGCCAAGGAGTTCCCGGCCACCGGCATGCCGGCGCTCGACGCGATGCGGCTGGTCGACGAGGAACTGGTCCTGGAGGGCGATCCCTGGCGCAACCTCGCCACCTTCGTCACCACCTGGATGGAGCCGGAGGCGCAGCGGCTGATCGCCGAGAACCTCTACCGCAACTTCATCGACCACGCCGAGTATCCGATCTCGGCCGAGATCGAGCAGCGCTGCATCCGCATGCTCGCCGACCTCTACCACGCCCCCGGCGAGACCACCGGCTGCCGGACGCAGGGCTCCTCGGAGGCGATCATGCTCGGCGCCCTCTCGCTGAAGTGGAAGTGGAAGGAGCGCCAGGAAGCGGCGGGGAGGTCGGTCGAGAAGCCGAATTTGGTCTTCGGCGGCGACGTCCACGTGGTCTGGGAAAAGTTCTGCCGCTACTTCGACGTCGAACCGCGGATCGTCCGCCTGCGCGAGGACAAGTACGTGATCGGGCCCGAGGACGTCGAGCCCCACGTCGACGAGAACACGATCGGCGTCGCCGCCGTGCTCGGCACCACCTTCACCGGCCACGCCGACGACATCCAGGGCATCAACGACCTGCTGCTGGGGATCAAGGAGAAGCGGGAGCTCGACGTGCCGCTGCACGTCGACGCCGCCAGCGGCGGCTTCGTCTGGCCCTTCCTCTACCCGCACTCCGAGTGGGACTTCCGGCTCGAGCAGGTGCGCTCGATCAACGTTTCCGGCCACAAGTTCGGGCTCGTCTACCCGGGGATCGGCTGGCTCGTCTTCCGCGAGAAAGCCGACCTGGCCGAGGACCTCGTCTTCTACGAGAACTACCTCGGCAAGACCGACGCCACCTTCACCCTCAACTTCTCCACCGGCGCCTCGATGGTGCTGGCGCAGTACTACAACTTCGTCCGCCTCGGGCACGAGGGCTACGCGCACGTGATGGGGGCGATGAACGAGAACGCCAAAGCGCTGGCCGCGAAGCTGGAGGAGAACGGCAACTTCGAGCTGATCGGGGCGGACAAGGAGCAGCTGCCGCTGGTCGCCTTCAAGCTCCACGGCGAACACGACTACGACGAGTTCGACGTCTCCTGGCAGCTCTCGGCCGAGCGCGGCTGGATGCTCCCCGCCTACACGATGCCCCCCGACGCGCAGGAGGTGAAGATCATGCGGGCGCTGGTCAAGGAGACGCTGAGCCGCGCCCAGGTCGACCGCCTCGCCGACGACATCCACCAGGCCTGCAAGGTCCTGGACGAAAAGGGCGGCGCCCACCCGCACGAGCGCCACAGCGTCAAACGCTCACCCGGCTACTGAGTTGAACCAGCGCCCGAGCGCGACGGCCACCAGGCGCGGTCGCCGAGCCGGTGGGTGATCGCCGGGATCAGCAGGGCGCGGACCACGAAGGTGTCGAGGAGGACGCCGAAGGCGACCGTGGCGCCGATCTGCACCAGCTCCTCCAGCGGCAGCAGGGTGAGGGTGGCGAAGGTGCCGGCGAGGATCAGGCCGGCGCCGGTGACGACGCCGCCGGTGCTGACGAGGGCGGCGAGGGCGCCCTCGCGGGTGCCGCGGGCGGCCGCCTCCTCGCGCGCCCGGGTCATCAGGAAGATGTTGTAGTCGACCCCGAGGGCGACGAGGAAGATGAACGCCATCAGCTCGAGGTTGAAGGCGAGCCCTTCGGTCTGGAAGACCTCGGTGAAGGCAAAGGTGGCGAGGCCGAGGGTGGCGGCGAAGGAGGCGAGGACGGTCGCGATCAGGTAGGCGGGGGCGACCAGCGCCCGCAGCACCGCGATCAGGATCAGGCCGACGACGAGGAGGACGAGCGGGACGATCAGCTTCGTGTCGCGGGCGTTGGTCTGCTCGACGTCGAGGTTCTCGGCCGGGACGCCGCCGAGCAGCGCGGCGGGGGCGAGGGCGTGGAGGCGGTCGCGAATCTCCTCGACGTCTTCCGCCGCGTCGCTGCCGTAGGGGTTTCCGTGGAGGACGAGGGCGACGACGGCCTTCTCGGCGTCACCGGGGACCGGGGCGGGAAGCGCCAGCTGGACGCTGTCGAGGCGCCGCATCCCGTGCACCACCGCCGGCACCGCGTCGGCGTCCACGACCGCCGTCAGCGGCGAGCCGAGGCCGGGCGGGAAGTGCCGTTCCAGCGCTTCGGTGCCTTCGCTGGAGTTGGTCGGCTTCGTCACCCCCTGGCCGAAGCCGAGCGTGTCGTGGTTGGTCAGGTTGCCGAGGCAGAGGACCGCCAGCAGGGCGAGCACGGCGACGACGATCGTCCCGGAGCGCCGCCGCACCAGCCCCGCCACCCGCTCCCAAGAGTTGCGTGGTTCCTTTTGCACGTCATCGGTGCGAAAGGAACCACGGAACTTCGCGGGCGCCCAGAATGCGCGTTCGCCGAGGATCGCCAGCAGCGCTGGGAGAAGAGTGAAGGCCGCCAGCAGCATCACTGCGATTCCGAGCGCCAGGATCGGGCCGAGCCAGTGGGTCGACTCGAGGTTGGCGACGAGCAGGACCAGCATTGCGGCGATCACCGTGCCGCCAGAGGCGAGTAGAGCTGAGCGACTCTCCCGTACTGCGAGTGGTAACGCCGCCGCTACTGGAGCGCCTCGCGCCAGCTCTTCCCGGTAGCGGTGGACGAGGAGGAGCGAGTAGTCGGTGCCGGCGCCGAAGATGAGGACGAGGAGGAGCATGGTGCCCTCGGAGTTGACGGTGATCCAGTTGGCCTCGATGAGGAGGTAGGCGATCCCGACGGCGACCAGGTAGGCGGCGGCGACTGCGGCCAGGGGCAGCAGCGCCAGGACCGGTGCTCGGTAGACGAGGAGTAGGAGGAGGAGGACGAGGCCGACAGTGGCGAACAGCAGCGTGTCGGCGGCTTCAGAGGCGACCTGCTCGAGGTCGGCGGCGATCCCGCCCGGGCCGGTGACGAAGGCGCGCAGCTGCGGCCGCGCATGCACCCGCAGGTAGGCGCGGATCTTCCCGACCCCCGAGACCACCGCGCCCCGGTCGTCGGCGTTGATCGCGAGGAAGAGCAGCGCCGCTTCGCCGTCCTTGGAGATCGGGCCGATGCCGTTGGCGACCCCCGCCACCGCGGCCAGATCGCGCCGGTAGCGCGGCGCTCCGGAGAACGGGTCGAGGATCGGCGTCGCCCCGGTCAGCGCCAGCCGGTCGAGGCCGTCGCCGATCCGCCCGATCGCCCTCAGGTCCCGCTTCGTCAGCCCACCCCGCCGTTCGAAGACGATCACCACCGGCACCTCTTCGCCCTGTCCGGAGACGCGCTGGAGCGCCTCCAGCGCCCGCGTCGATTCCGAATCGCCGGGCAGAAAGCTGCTCTGCCCGGCGGCGGTGACGTCGTCGATGTGGGCGTGGGCGAGCAGGCCGGCGACCCCGAGCAGGAGCCATACCGCGACCGCCACCCAGCGTCCGCGGGGGCCGGTGATCACGCGCTGAGACTAGATACGGGCGAAGACTGATTGGCTTTCGTGCGAGTGGGTAAATCCAATTAATGAGTTCGAAGTCGCTGCTCACCGCTGCCCTGGTCGCCCTCTCCCTCGGCCTTGTCGCTTGCGGGAGCAGCGGCTCCGACTCAACCTCTTCGGAAGCTGAATCGGCCTCTCCGACCGCGGAAGAATCGACCGGCGACGAAACCGGCGAAACGGAATCCGAATCGGCCGAAAGCGAAACGGCGCCCAGCGGCGAGGCCCAGAAGTCGGAAAAAGTCCAGATCGTCGAATTCACCTACGAACCGGACCCGGTCGTGGTCCAGGCCGGCGGCAAGGTGACCTGGCAGAACGAGGACACCGCGCCCCATACCGCCACCGCCGACGACGGCAGCTTCGACACCGGCATCATCGAAAAAGGCAAGCTCGGTTCGGCCACCTTCAAGGAACCGGGCACCTTCACCTACTTCTGCGAAGTCCACCCGACGATGCACGGCACCGTCGAAGTGGTCGAATAGCCGGAGGCCAGATGCCCTTCTGGCTCGCCCGCAAAGCCGCGCCGCACGTCTGGAAGCGGGTTCCCTGGAAAACGGTCTGGGTGGCGACCCTCTGGCTCGTCAACCAGGGCCGCGAGCGGGCCGAGCGGAACCTGACCAAGCGCGAACAGACCGAGCTCTGGAACCTGGTGAAGAAGTCGCAGGGGCGGCCGGGCAACCTGACCAAGCGCGACCGCACCCGGGCCAAGCACATCGTCGGCAAGGCGATTCGCGGCTGACTCCCGTGCCGGCTTGGCCGGTTGCGACTTAGGATGCGCCAGATGAAGCCGGTCACGGTCGAAGCCACCGTCTCCAAGCCGCCCGCCGAAGTCTTCGAGTTCCTCGACGCCCTCGCCAACCACGAGCGGTTCCTCGACCACTACCTCGTCGACTGGAAGTTCTCGGGGCCGCAGCGCGGGGTCGGCGCCAAAGCGCGGGCGCGGGTCGACGCGCCCGGGTCGCAGGACCACTTCGAGTTCGAGGTGACGGAGTCCGAGGCGCCGCGCCGGATCGTCGAGCAGGGCGTCTCCTCCGGCGGCAAGCGCGAGACCCGGGGCACCTACCGGCTCGAATCGTCGCCCGAGGGCGGCACCCGGATCGAGTTCGAGCTCCTGTTCCTGAAGCTGCCGCGCAGCGAGCGCATTGCCCCCTTCCTCACCCGCGCCTTCGCCAAGCGCGTCAACGCCAAGTCGATGCGCCGGCTCGCCAAGCAGCTCGGCGGCTGACAGGATCCCGGCGTGCCCGAGGGGGAGCGAGAGGACCTGGCGGAGCTGCTGGCGCGGCGGGGGCTGACCGAGGACGCGGCCCGGCCTGACGCGGTCGAGCGGCGGCACGCTGCGGGCGGCCGAACCGCCCGCGAGAACCTCGCCGACCTGGTCGATCCCGGCTCCTTCGTCGAGTACGGGCGCTACGTGATCGCCGCCCAGCGCGGCCGCCGCGAGCTCGAGGACCTGATCGCCCGCACCCCCGCCGACGGCCTGATCGGCGGCACCGCCCGCGTCAACGGCGACCTCTTCGAGGCCGAGCGCGCCGCCTGCGCGGTCCTCTCCTACGACTACACCGTCCTGGCGGGGACCCAGGGCGCCCTCGGCCACCGCAAGAAGGACCGCCTCTTCGAGCTGATCGAGCGGATGCGGCTGCCGGTCGTCTTCTACGCCGAGGGCGGGGGAGGGCGGCCCGGAGACACCGACTACCCCGTCGTCTCCGCCCTCGATGCCCGCGCCTTCGCGCTCTGGGCGAAGCTCTCCGGCCTGGTGCCGCGGATCGCGATCGTCCACGGACGCTGTTTCGCCGGCAACGCGGTGCTCGCCGGCTGCTCGGACCTGATCGTTGCCACCGAGCAGAGCTCGCTGGGCATGGGCGGGCCGGCGATGATCGCCGGTGGCGGCCTCGGCGACGTGCCGCCCGACGAGGTCGGCCCGATCGAGATGCAGGCGTCGAACGGCGTCGTCGACGTCGTCGCCGCCGACGAGGCGGAGGCGACCGCGGTGACGAAGAAGCTGCTTGCCTGCTTCCAGGGAGCGACCGCGCCCGGCGCCGAGCCCGACCAGGCGCGCCTGCGCGAGCTCGTCCCCGAGCGCAAGCGCCGCGCCTACGACCCGCGGCCGATCGTCGAGACCCTCTGCGACGAGGGCTCGGTCATCTTCCTGCGCGAGCGCTTCGCGCCGGAGATGGTGACGGCGCTGGCCCGGATCGAGGGCCGCCCGCTCGGCATCATCGCCAACGACACCCGCCACACCGCCGGCGCCATCACCTCCGACGCCTCCGACAAGGCCGCCCGCCTGCTGCAGCTCTGCGACGCCTTCGGGCTGCCGGTCGTCTCCCTCGTCGACACCCCCGGCTACATGGTCGGCCCCGACGCCGAGGCGACCGGGCTGGTCCGCCACGCCTCGCGGCTTCTGGTCGCCGGGGCGGCGCTGCGGGTGCCGCTGATCGCGGTGGTCCTGCGCCGCGGCTACGGCCTCGGCGCCCAGGCGATGGTCGGCGGCAGCCTGCACGAGCCGCTCTTGACGGTCGCCTGGCCGAGCGCCCACCTCGGGCCGATGGGGCTGGAGGGGGCGGTGCGGCTGGCGCTGCGCAAGGAGCTGGAGGCGATCCCGGACGAGGCCGAGCGCGAGCAGCGGGTCCGCGATCTCACTGCTCAGGCCGAAGAGAATGCGGCGGCGCTTAACGCGGCGGCTTTGTTCGAGCTCGACGACGTGATCGATCCGGCGGAGACTCGGGGGCTTATTGCCTCGACCTTGGTTGCGGCGGGGGATGCTCGTCCGCCGGGCGCTCACAGGTTCGTCGATACCTGGTGAGTGTTCATCGAGTTGTAAGGGGGGCGTGAGAGGATCGGCGCGTGAGTTCGCGCCTCTCGTCCCTGCCGGAGCAGTTCGCCGCGACCGTGTCCGAGCTGCATCGGGTGGCCGAGGAGGTGGTCGCGCCCGCGCGCAAACCGGACAACGAGATCGCTCTCGAACCTACGCCTGGAGGCTTCGGGACGCCGGAGTTCGAGTGGGAGGGAGCTACCCACCAGGTGCGGGTGGAGGGGACTGAGTTGGTTCGGGAAACGGATGGGGAGGAGGAGCGCGAGGCACTCGACGTCGATGCCGCCGCAGCTGACGCGCTTGCGCGCTGGTACGAGTTCGGGCAGGAGGTGCTCGACCGCCTGCGCGGCGAGGCGAACGTGAACGAAGCTCCGACTGAGCCGATTCTTTGGCCTGAGCACTTCGACGTGGCGATCGAAATGGGGGAGGAAGCTGCTGATGCCCGGGCTACCTATGGGTTCTCGCCTGGCGACGAGAGTCACCCGGCACCCTATGCCTACGTTGCTCCCTGGACGGCCCAGGAAGCCGGCGACTTCTGGAATGCCCGCGGCTTCGGCGGCGCCGAGCTCGGCTATGCGGAGCTGCTCGCCAGTGAGGACCCGGGCAAGGCCGCACTCGACTTCATGCGCAGCCGGCGCGATGCGCTGGCGCAGACTTCATCCACCTAGAAATCCACCAAGGAGGGCCAGTGACCGATTACTCCGACCTGCGCGCGCTGTTCGTCAACTGCACCCTGAAGCGCAGCCCCGAGACCTCGAACACGCAGGGGCTGATGGACAAGTCGATGGAGGTCATGCGCGCCAACGGGGTCGAGGTCGAATGCATCCGCGCGATCGACCACGACCTCGCGATCGGCGTCTGGCCCGACATGACCGAACACGGCTGGGAGACCGACGAGTGGCCGCAGATCTACGAGCGGGTGCTCGCCGCCGACATCCTCGTGCTGGGGATGCCGATCTGGCTGGGGGAGAAGTCCTCGGTCGCCACCCACGTGATCGAGCGCCTCTACGGCAACTCGCACCTGCTCAACGAGGAAGGCCAGTGGGCCTACTACGGCCGCGTCGGCGGCTGCATCGTCACCGGCAACGAGGACGGGATCAAGCACTGCGCGATGAACGTCCTCTACTCGCTGCAGCACCTCGGCTACACGATCCCGCCCCAGGCCGACTCCGGCTGGATCGGCGAGGCCGGCCCCGGCCCCTCCTACCTCGACGAGGGCTCCGGCGGCCCCGACAACGACTTCACCAACCGCAACACCACCTTCGCCGCCTGGAACCTGATGCACCTGGCGCGGATCCTCAAGGACGCCGGCGGCATCCCCGCCCACGGCAACCAGCCGAAGGAGTGGGAGGCCGGCTGCCGCTTCGACTTCCCGAACCCGGAGTACCGGGCCTAACGCTTCCGATTTTCGACACAGCGGGGTGTGCTCAAAGTCGGAAGCGATCACCAGCGGGCGTCGTGTTCCTCCATCACGCCGAGTCCCTCGGCGAGGGGGAGGCCGCCGAGGGTGCCGGCGAAACTGCCGAAGCGGTGGCGGTAGCGGGAGCGGAAGAGCAGGTAGTTGTCGTCGCGGGCGTGGGCGGACTCGGAGGCGAAGTCGAGGGAGCCGGCGGCGCCGAGGTCGACCCCTTCGAGGCCGCGGAAGCGGGACGGCGGCGGCTCGGAGGGCTCGCCGTCGACCCAGATCGCCCGCTCGCTGCCCTGCGGCGGGTCGTTGATCCCCTCGACCAGGTTCCAGGCGAGGTCGCGGCCCTCGACCGAGGTGCCGACGCCCGCCGACCAGAGCCAGCTGGTGTGGCGCCGGTGGTAGCCGGCCGATTCGTCGTCGACGCCGCGGCCGGCGACCTGCAGGCGCCGCCCCGGCACCTCGACCGTGCCCTCGACCGGCATCCCCGCCCGCTTGCGGGTCCAGGCCCAGCTCTTGCCGCTGGGGCAGGTGGTCTCGATCGGCGCGGCGTCGCCGAGCTCGAGGCTGGCGCGCAGCCCTGGCCCGTCGATCTCCAGCCGCGGCCCCTCCAGCGTCACCTCGCGGCTGCCCGGCCGCAGCGCCGTGTGCGCCCACTGCCGCCCCGTCTCCCGGTCCCACAGCACCCAGAAGGACTGCGTCAGCGGCCCGACCTCGGCGCGGGCGGCGCAGAGCATCAGCTCCTCGGCGAAGAGGGCGACGTAGCGCCAGCGCTTGCGCAGCTGGCCGTGGTCTAAGAGGCGCATCTGGTCAATAGTCTCCATCGATGGACCAAGTCGTTCAGATCGTCGGCGCGCTGCTCATCCTCGTCGCCTTCGGAGCGGTGCAGTTTGAACGCATGCGGCCCGACTCGCGCCTCTACCTGGGGCTCAACCTCGTCGGCTCGGCGATCCTCGCCGTCCTCGCGGTCGCCGCCGCGCAGTGGGGCTTCGTGCTCTTGGAGGGCGTGTGGGCGATCGTCTCCGCGTGGGGCCTCGGCAAAGCGCTTTTGCAAACCACTGGTTGACGAAGTCGCCCAGCCTCAGGCGGCTTGGGCCTCCAGCCGCGCCGCGAGGCGGTTCATCCCACGCTCTCGCGCCGCCGCGGCGGCGCCGAGCCAGTCGGTCGGCGCATCCGGCGGCCGCTCCACGCCCGCATCGCGCAGCGTCGCGATGTCCTTGAAGGCGAGCAGCTCCTCGCGGCCCTCGATCAGCGCCCCCCGCAGCGCCGGGCGCCGCTCGCGGATCGCGCCGTCGAGGATCGCCTCCAGCGAGCCGTGCCTCTTCAGCAGCTCCGCCGCCGTTTTCGGCCCGACGCCCTTGGCGCCCGGCAGCCCGTCGGAGGGGTCGCCGCGCAGGGCGATGAAGTCGGGGACCAGCTCCGGGCCGATCCCGTAGCGCTCGCGCACCTCGGCCGGGCCGACCTCTTCGGCGCCTTTGCCGCCGGTCCGCACGTAGAGCACGGTCACGTCCTCGGTCGCGCACTGGTACATGTCGCGGTCGCCGGTCAGCAGCAGCGCCCGCCCGCCCGCCTCGGCCTCGAGCCGCGCGTAGGTGCCGAGCAGGTCGTCGGCCTCCAGGTCCTCGGCCATCGTCACGGTCCAGCCGAACGCCTCGAAGAACGCGCGCGAGTCGGCGAACTGGTGCGGCAACTCGTCCGGCATCGCCTCCTCCCGCTCGGCGTGGTAGGCGGGATAGAGCTCGGTCCGGTAGGCGGCCGCGTCGGGGCCGAAGCAGAGCACCACCGCCCGCGGCTCGTGCAGTTCGACCTCCCGCAAGACCATGTTCGCCGCCCCCAGCAGCGCGTTCACCGGCCGCCCATCGGGCCCGACGATCTTGCTCGGCAGCGCGTAGAAGGCGCGAAACAGCACCGAGGGCGCGTCAACGGCAAGCAGCGGGGCGGCCACGGCGACAGCTTAGGCGGCCGGCGCCCGCGGGTGGCTAGAGTCATCAGCCGCATGGAGGCGCTCCACATCGACAGCCTGGAGAAGCGCTACCCGACCGGGGTCGAGGCGCTGCGCGGGGTCTCGCTCGACATCGCCGAGGGCGAGTTCTTCGGCCTGCTCGGGCCCAACGGCGCCGGCAAGTCGACGCTGATCCACTGCACGACCGGGCTCGCGCAGCCGACCGGCGGCTCGATCGAGATCTTCGGCAGCGACGCGATCGACAACTACGCCGAGGCCCGCCAGGCGGTCGGCCTCGCCCCGCAGGAGCCCAACCTCGACTGGTTCCTCACCGTCGCGGAGACGCTCGACTACCACGCCGGCTACTTCGGGATGCCGCGCAAGGAGCGCCGCGAGCGCACCGAGGAGCTGCTGGAGACCTTCTCCCTGACCGATAAGCGCGACGAACGCACCCGCACCCTCTCGGGCGGGATGAAACGGCGGCTGATCCTGGCCCGGGCGATGATGCACCGCCCCCGCCTGCTGATCCTCGACGAGCCGACCGCCGGGGTCGACGTCGAGCTGCGCCTCGAGCTCTGGCACTACGTCCAGAAAATCAACCAGGAGGGGACGACGATCCTCCTCACCACGCACTACCTCGAGGAGGCCGAGCAGCTCTGCGACCGGATCGCCTTCATCGCCGAGGGGCAGATCGTCGCCGAGGGCACCAGCGAGGCCCTCGCCGAGCGCTTCGACGTGCCGAACCTCGAGGACGCCTACCTGGCCCTGGTCGGGCGCAAGGAGCTCTCGCGCTCGCACATCGAGCTCGAGGTCGAGGCGTGAGCGCCGCCCAGATCCGCTTCGCGACGCTCTGGCGCCGCGAGTGCAATCGCTTCCTGAAGATCAAGAAGCAGACGATCGGCGCGCCGATGCTGGAAACGTTCCTCTACATCACCGTCTTCGGCGCCGCCCTCGGCTCGCGGATCAAGCACCTGCACGGGATCGACTACGTCCTCTTCGTCATCCCCGGCCTGATCATGATGGCCTTCTCGACCAACGCCTTCTCCAACAACTCCTCCTCGATCCTCCAGCAGAAGTTCCAGGGGGCGATCCAGGACCAGCTCTCCTCGCCCGCCTCACCGGCCGAGCTGCTGCTCGCCTTCTCGCTCGGCGGCTTCATGCGCGGGCTGACGGTGGCGTTCTTGACCTTCCTCGTCTCGGTGATCCTCGTCGGCCTCCCGGTCGAAAACGTCCTCGTCCTGATCCCCTCGCTCGCGCTGGTCGGCTTCTTCTTCTCCCAGCTCGGGGTGCTGATCGGCGTCCGCGCCGAACAGTTCGACGACGTCGCCTTCGCCCAGACCTTCGTCCTGCAGCCGCTGATCTTCCTCGGCGGCGTCTTCTACTCCGCCGCCCTGCTGCCGCAGCCGTTCGAGACCCTGACCCGCTTCGACCCGATCTTCTACATGATCAACCTGGTCCGCTACGGCTTCGTCGGCTTCACCGAAGTCAGCATCGCCCTCTCCCTGCTGGCCCTGACCGCGGCCACCACCGCCCTCTTCCTCTTCAACCTGCGCCTGTTCAGCCGCGGCTACCGCCTGCGCGCCTAGCCATTGGTGAGTTAACCCGGCTATAGGCAGGTCAACTCACCAATCGCCGACGTTCTCATCGACCCAGGCGAGGTAGCCGGCGGAGCCAGCGACGATGGGGGTGGCGATGATCTCTGGCTCGTCGTAGGAGTGGGCCTCGCGGATTGCCGCCTCGACCGCCTCGTAGGCGGCGCGGGTCGTCTTCGCCAGGCATTGCCACTCCCGCTCCTCCTCGACCTCGCCCTGCCAGCGGTAGCGGCTGACGAGGGGGCCGACCATCTGAACGCAGGCGGCCAGCCGGCGCTCCACCAGGAGCGAGGCGATGCGGCCAGCTTCCTCCTCGGAGCCGGCCGTGGTCATCACCTGGACGTAGTCGCTCACCCCGGGTCGGCGACCGGGACGGCCGCTTTGCCGACGTCGTCGGGGAGGAGCAGGATCGCGCCCTCGCCCGTCACGTAGGCCTCCTCGCCGTGCTGGACGACGTCCATGCCGGTCGCCTCCTCGCGATCGCTGGCCCGCAGCGGCATGAACGCGCCGATCAGCTTCAGCAGCACGAAGGTCATCACGAACGCGTAGGTCGGGGCCGCGAGCGCCGCCAGCGCCTGATCGCCGAGCTGTGCGGCGTTGCCGTAGAAGAGACCGTCGGAGACGCCGTTCCAGCTCGCCTGGGCAAAGAAGCCGATGAAGAGGATCCCGATGAAGCCCGCCGTGCCGTGGGCGGCGAGGACGTCGAGGGTCTCGTCGACCCGGGTCCGCGTGCGCCAGACGATGATCCCGTAGCTCGGGAAGGCGCCCAGGGCGCCGAGCAGCATCGCCCAGCCGGGGCTGACGTAGCCGCCCGCCGGGGTGATCAGGACGCAGCCGACGATGATCGCGGTGGCGGCGCCGATCGCGGTCACTTTGCGGCCGCGGATCAGGTCGAGGGCGAACCAGACGACCAGCGTCGCCGCCGGGCAGAGCAGCGTGTTGGTGAAGGCGAGGACGCTGTTCTGGCCGGTCGAGAAGCCGCTGCCGCCGTTGAAGCCGAACCAGCCGAACCACAGCAGCCCCGCCCCGAGCAGGACGTAGACCGCGTTATGGGGGAGGAGGGCCTGGCGGCCGTAGTCCTTGCGGGCGCCGACGACCACCGCCGCCGCTAGGGCCGAGAAGCCGGAGGCCATCTCGACCGGCACGCCACCGGCGAAGTCGAGCGTGCCGCCGGAGGCCAGCCAGCCGCCGCCGAAGGCCCAGTGGGCGAGCACGGCGTAGACCACGATCGACCACAGGGCCGCGAAGACGAGGAAGGCGCTGAAGCGCATCCGCTCGACCACGGCGCCGGAGATCAGCGCCACGGTGATGATGCAGAAGGTCGCCTGGAAGGCGAAGAAGACGATCTCGGGGATCGTCCCGCCCGGTCGCGGCGCGAAATCGACGCCGTTGAGGAAGGCGTTGCCGAGGCCGCCGATGATGCTGCCTTCGCCGTCGAAGGCGAGCGAGTAGCCGACCGCAGCCCAGGTCACCGCCGCGACGGCGATCGCGGCGATGCTCATCATGAAGGTGTTGAGCGTGTTCTTCGAGCGCACCAGGCCCGCGTAGAAGAGCCCCAGCGCCGGCGTCATCATCAGCACCAGCGCGGTGGCGACGAGCATCCAGGCGGTGTCGCCCGTATCGACCGCGGCGATCATCGGCTCACCGGCGTCACGGCGCCCTCGTCGCTGTCTCCGGTGCGGATCCGCACCGCGTGGTCCAGCGGCACGACGAAGATCTTGCCGTCGCCGACTTCGCCGGTGCGGCCGCCCTCGCAGATCGCTTCCACGGTCTTGTCAACGAACGAGTCGGAGACGGCGACCTCGAACCGGACCTTCTCCGAGAGCCCCATCTGCACGGTCGTGCCGCGGTAGGTCTCGACCCGCTCGACCTCGCCGCCGTGGCCCTGGACGCGACTCATCGAGAAGCCCCGGACCTCGGCCCGGTGCAGTGCCTCCAGGACCTGGTTCGCCTGCTCGGGGCGAACGATCCCGATTACGAGTTTCACTTTCTTTCCTCCCCCAGTCGGTGCTGCTGCGGGCGCGAGCCTATCGGGATGGCAAGCGGCCTTGCGCGCTCAGGACTCCGCGAGTGCCGAGACCCGCGCGCCCCTACAATTCCGGAACGCATGACCTCGCGGGTCCGCAGGCGGCGACGCAAGCCGCACCATCCCCTCTGGCACAAGTTTGCGATCCCCATCGGGATCCTGCTTGCGCTTGCGCTGATCGCCGGCGGGATCGCCGCCGCCTGGGCGCTCAACGTCTACAACGAAGCGCCGCCGCTCTCGAGCCTGAAGCCGGTGCAGAAGGGCCGCTCCTCGGCGATCTACGCCGCCGACGGCAGCCTGATCGGCTTCATCCGCTCGGAAAACATCCGCCAGCCGGTCTCGGCGAAGGCGCTGCCGCAGGTGCTGAAGGAGGCCACGGTCGCGATCGAGGACAAGAACTTCTACAACCACGGCGCGCTCGACTACGAAGGCATCGCCCGCGCCGCCTGGAAGGACGCGCTTGCCGGCGGCAAGCCGGTCCAGGGCGCCTCGACGATCACCCAGCAGCTGGTCCGCAACCTCTACATCCAGAACCGGGAAGAGACGCTCAAGCGAAAGCTGATCGAAGCGCACCTCGCGGTCGAACTCGAGGAAAAGCACAGCAAGGTATGGATCCTCAAGGAATACCTCAACACCGCCCCCTACGGGACGGTCGAAGGGCAGACCGCGGTGGGGGCCGAGGCGGCGGCGCAGACCTACTTCTCGAAACCGGCGAAGGACCTCAACCTGACCGAGGCGGCGCTGCTCGCCGGCCTGCCGCAGGCGCCCTCCGAATACAACCCCTTCCTCGACCCGAAGGCGGCGCTGGAACGGCGCAACGAGGTGCTGACGGTGATGCACGAACAGGGCTACATCGACGGCGAGGAATACCGCGACGCCCGCACCCATGGCCTCGGCCTCGACCCGGGCAACAAGTACCAGGTGATCAAGGACCCGTTCCTCTTCGACCTGGTCCAGAACGAACTGATCGAACGCTACGGGATCAACACCGTCCGCAACGGGGGCCTCAAGGCCTACACGACGATCGACCCGAGCCTGCAGGAAAAGGCCGAATACGCGGTCGCAAACTCCTGCTACGTCTGTTACTCCGAAGGCGGCCCGGCCGCCGGCCTCGCCTCGGTCGACCCGAACACCGGCGCGATCGTCGCCCTCGCCGCGACCGAAGGCTCCGCCGACGAAAGCCAGTTCAACTACGCCTGGCAGGCGCATCGCCAGCCGGGGTCCTCGTTCAAGACCTTCGTGTTGACGACGGCGGTCAAGGAGGGGATCGACCCCGCCAGCACCTACTACAACGGCACCTCGCCGATGACGCTGGAAATCCCCGGCGGCGGCACCTGGACGGTGAACAACGCCGAGCCCGGCGGCGGCACGATGTCGCTTGAAGCTGCCACCTGGGACTCGGTCAACGTCATCTTCGCCCAGCTCGATCTCGACGTCGGGCCCGAAAGCGTGACCGAAACGGCGCACGAAATGGGGATCGAATCGCCGCTGCAGTCGGTGCCGGCGGAGGCGATCGGCGGTCTCGCGATCGGCGTCACGCCGCTGGAAATGGCCGACGCTTACGCGACCCTCGCCAACGGCGGCATCCACCACGACGCGACCGCCGTCAGCAAAGTCGAATTCCCCGGGGAAAATGGAAAGCCCGGCAAGGTCGACAACTTCGAGAAAGACAGTGGCGAACGGGTCCTCACCCCGGGGCAGGCCTGGGAGGTGACCCGCATCCTCGAGGGCGTGATCACCCAGGGCACCGGCGCTGGCTACACCTACATGGGCTGCAGCTCGGAGGCGGGCAAGACCGGTACCTCGGAGGGGCTCTCCGATGCCTGGTTCGTCGGCTACACGCCGAAATACTCGACCGCGGTCTGGGTCGGCCACCCGACCTCGCGCGAATACACCGGCTTCGGTGGGCCCACCGCCGGCCCGATCTGGCAGTCCTACATGTCCTCCGCCCAGGAAGGCGACTGCCCCGAATTCGAACAGGCGACCGAACCCGAACTCGAAGGCCTCGACAGCGGCCATACCTCTTCCTCGGGCTACGAAAGCGGCTCCGAAGAAGAAACCTACGAAGAAGGCGAAGAAGAAGAAGGCGAAAAGGGCGAAAAGAAGGAAAAGGCGGAAACCGAAGAACCCGCCGAAGAAGAAGCGACGCCCGCGCCTGAACCCGCTCCAGCCCCCGCACCGCCTCCCGCCCCCAGCGGCGGCGTCGGCACCGGCTGATCGGCAACGACTCCGAACTTGACCTCGCTATAGCGAGGCGAATCTCGGAGTCGCCGAGCTACTCCCCGATCAGCTCGATTCGGTAGCCGTCGGGATCCCGGACGAACACGATGCGGTGGCCTTCGGTGCGGCCGCCGGGGCGGTAGGGGGGCTTTTCGGGCTCGATGCCCAGCTCCGCCAGCTGCGCGAGGGTGTCGTCGAGGCTGCCGTCGATGAGGAGGGCGATGTGGTTGTAGCCGGTGCCGTGGTCGTAGTCGGTGACGCCGTGGTTGTAGGTGAGCTCGAGGCGGGGGTCTTCGCCGGGCAGCGCCATGAAGACGTTGACTGCCTCCTCGCCGATCGGCATCCGCCGCACCTCCTCGAATCCGAGCTTCTCGTAGAAGGCGACGGAGCGATCGATGTCGCCGATTCGGTAGCAGGTGTGGAGATAACTCGTCACTGGGCGCAATAGAGGGTAACGGGGTTGTAAAAGCACCAAAACTTGGTAGGGACGCTGACGGAGTCCTCAAGACGGCTTGAACGCAGCCCATTGCCGTATTAGCTTGCGGCGCCCGGGCCGCTTTGGGGATGCCCGGCCGATTCACTCCACCTAGAGAAAGGCACGCTTTGCACAGCAAGCTTTCACGCCGCGCCCGCCTGCGGGCTCTGGCACTCGCGGTCCCTGTCGCGGCTTTCGCCGTCGTCGTCGGCAGCTCGAGCCTGGCCGGCGCCGCGGAAACGACGGTCCCGGAGACGGGGGTTACCGATGTGATCAAGATCGAACTGACCAAAGGGAAGCTGAAATTCGTCGCCCCCGAAACCGTCGGATACGGCGACCAGCTCGAGGTCGAGAACGAGACCAACCCGCACCAGGTCGGCCCGCACACCTTCTCGCTGGTCACCAAGGGCTCGATCCCGAAGACCGCCAACGCGCGCAAAAACTGCTTCACGCCGAAGCACATCTGCCTGGCGATCGCCAAGTGGCACGGGTTCAACCCGAAAACGGAAAAGATCAGCATCAACCCCGCCAAAGCCGGCCCTGAAGGGTGGAGCACGATGGGCAACGCCACCGGCAAGAAGGGCGACTCCTGGTTCACCGGCGAAAAGCCGGGCGGCAAGATCACCCAGCAGGTGACCGCCGCGCCGGGGACGACGCTCTACTTCCAGTGCGCCGTCCACCCGTGGATGCACGGGCAGGTCACGGTTACGCCCGCGCCCGCGCCGACCGCCTAAGCGCCGACGACTGGACAGCCCTCAGACGCACACCGCCTTGGGCGCCGAGCTTTTCTCGGCGCCCTCGGCGGCGGCGCTCTCGCCGTCCTCCTGCCCCTGAGGGGCAGGAGCGGCGGGCTGCTGCCGATCTCGACCGAGCCGCCGCCGGCGCTCGCCGCCGTGCCCTTCCGCGCGCCGCTGCCGATCCCGCCGGTCCTCGACGAAGACCACATCCGGATCCCAATCCGGGAGGCCGAGCAGCAGATCCTGCCCGGCCGCAAGACCAGGCTCTGGACCTTCGGCGGCAGCTTTCCCGGCCCGACGATCCGGCGCCGCGCCGGCCACCGCACCCGCGTCACCTTCCATCACGAACTGCCGGAGAAGGTGGGGGAGCTCTCGATCCACCTCCACGGCGGACACAACCGCACCCAGTTCGACGGCTACCCCGGCGGCCTCACCAAGCGCCAGCCGGTCTCCGCCTTCTGCCAGATCCCCGGCGGCCTCTCGGCCCGCGAGTCCGGCAACGACTTCCTGCTCGAGCCCGGCGCGCGCAAAACCTACGTCTATGACCTGACCGAGGACGGCCGCCCCGAACGCGCCGCCTTCCAGTGGTACCACGACCACCGCCTCGACCGCACCGCCCCCCACAGCTGGAAGGGGCTGGCCGGGATGTTCATCGTCGACGACGCCTTCGACGAGGCGCTGCCGTTCCCCCGCGGCGACCGCGACCTGCCGCTGATGATCGCCGACCGCAGCTTCGACCGCGACAACCAGCTCACCGACCCCTTCACCAACCGCCGCCCGCCCGCCGACGGCATCCTCGGCGAGGCCGTCCTCGTCAACGGCGCCTACATGCCCCACCACCGCGTCGCCCCCTGCCGCTACCGGCTGCGCATCCTCAACGTCTCCTCCTTCCGCAGCTACAACGTGCAGCTCTCCAACGGCGCGCCGATGGTCCAGATCGCGACCGAGAGCGGGCTGATGCCGAAGCCGATCCGCCGCCGCGAAATCCTCCTCGGCCCCGCCGAGCGGGTCGAGGTGATCGTCGACTTCGCCGGGGCCGCGGGGGAGACGGTCGAGCTGCGCAGCGCCAAGCGCCACCCCGGCCGCAACCCCACCGGCGCCCACACCTACGGCGGCGCGCTGATGCAGTTCCGGGTCGGCACCAACCGCGTCGCCGATCGGGCCCACGTCCCTCGCCACCTGCGCCCGCTGCCCGAGTGGACGCGCAAGGCGAAGCGCAAGCCGGACCATCGCTGGGAGATCACGATCGGCGGCTTCTTCAAGACCACCTGGCGGATCAACGGCCGCACCTTCAACCCGGCCTACGTCGAGACCCGCCCGCGGCTCGGCACGACCCAGACCTGGGAGATCGTCAACAAGACCAACGTCGCCCACGTCATCCATCTGCACCACACCGACTGGTACCTGCTGGAGCGCAACGGCAAGCCGCCGCCGCCCTGGGAAGACTGCCTCAAGGAGACGTTCTTCGTCTATCCGAACGAACGGATCCTCGTCGCCGGCCACTTCTCCGACTACACCGGCAAGTTCGTCGTCCACTGCCACATGCTCGACCACGAGGACCACGGCCTGATGAGCCAGTTCCAGGTCGTGCGCGGGTGACAACTTCTCTCGTCCTGTCTCAAGGAAACCTCTGCGTCTGTCGATCCTCGCTCCATGGCGGGGATACCTAAAAAGAAGGAGGGCCTCCTCTCGGGCGGCAGCGCCGAGGCACGCGCGGCCGCGGCGCTCCCGGTCGCCGGCGCGGGCCTGGTCGCCCTCTCGCTGGTCCTCCCTCACCCGAGCGGTGGCGATCAGACCGCCGTCGCGGTCACGGCGGCGGCGATGGCTTTCGCCGGCGCCCTCCTCTCGCTCTTCGTCGCCCGTGTCAATCGCTTTGCTGTGCACGCCATCATCGCCGTCGTCGTCGCCGCGACCGGCCTGCTGATCTACGAGAGCGGCGTCGCGGTCGGCCAGTACGGGACGATCTTCGTCTGGGCGACGCTGATCTCGTCCTACTTCTTCCCCCGTCGGATCGCGATCGCCCACCTCGCCTGGCTGCTCGTCGTCTACGCGGCGGCCCTCGCCGGGGTCGAAAGCACCGCCGGCTACTCGCCGCTGACCCGCTGGATCTTCAGCGCCGTCTCGCTGACGATCGTGATGTTCCTGATCACCCAGATGGTGAGCCGGCAGGCCCGCTCCGACAAGCGCGCCCGCCGCTTCTTCGAGCTCTCCCACGACATGCTCTGCACCGCCAGTGTGGACGGCTACTTCGTCGCGCTGAACGACGCCTGGACGCGGAACCTCGGCTACAGCCTCGCGGAGCTGCGAGCCGTTCCCTTCATCGAGCGTGTCCACCCCGAGGATCGAGAGGCGACCGAAGCCGAGGCGGCCGCTCTCTTCGACGGGGGCGAGACGCTGAATTTCGAAAACCGCTATCTGGCCAAGGACGGCAGCTGGCACTGGTTGCGCTGGAGCTCGCAGCTCGCGCCCGACGAGTCGATGGTCTACGGACGCGCCGCCGACATCACCGACGTCAAGCGGATCGAGGCCGAACGTGAGGAGCTGCTCGGCAAGGTGCAGGACATGGCCACCCACGACTCGCTCACCGGACTCCCGAACCGGCACGCACTGGAGGAACTCCTGCCGCGGGAGATGGCCCGCGCTCGCCGCTCGCAGTTCTCGCTCTCCGTCGCGATCGTCGACATCGACCACTTCAAGGTCTACAACGACACACATGGCCACCTCGCCGGCGACGATGTCCTGCGCGCGTGCGCCCGTGCCTGGGACGAATCGCTGCGCGGTGAAGACACGATTGTCCGCGTCGGCGGCGAGGAGTTCCTCGTCCTCCTGCCCGACACCTCTCCCGAGGAGGCGGCCGAGGTCCTCGAGCGGCTGCGGGCGAGGACGCCGATGGAGCAGACCTGCTCTGCCGGGCTCGCCTGCTGGGACTTCGTCGAGGGCGTCGACGACCTGCTCGGTCGCGCAGACCAGGCGCTCTACCTGGCCAAGGCCGGTGGCCGCAACCAGCTGGCCGAGGCGCCGACGCCCGTCTGAACCCGGCAAGCGCGGCGCGCTCGATCCCGTCGGCCCGGTAATGATTCGGCGATGGGCCGCGACGAGCACGAACGCGCTGTGCGCTTCCGCACCGCGCGCCGCGACCCCGAGCTGACCGTCGTCGAGGGCTTCCACGCGCTCAAGCACGCGCTGCGGTTCGGCGCGGAGCTGGTCGAGGCGGTGGCGGTCGACCCGGCCTCGCTTGACGCGATGGCCGACGATCTGGCCCCGGACCTGGCCGGGCAGTTGGCCGGGAGGGTCGAGCGGGTCGACAAGGAGACGCTCGCCGACCTGGTGCCGCTGGTCCCTCACACCGGCGTCGCCGCGATCGCCCGCCGCCCCGCCGTCGACCTCGCCGCCGCCCTCGCCGACCCTACGCCAGCCCCCGCCGTCCTGCTCGAGGACCCCCGCAACATGGGCAACATCGGCGCCTGCATCCGCGTCGCCGCCGCCGCCGGCGCGGCCGCCGTGATCACCACCGGCGCCAACGACCCCTGGCACCCCGACGCCGTCCGCGGCGCCGCCGGCCTGCAGTTCGCTCTCCCCGTCGCCGCGGTGAAGTCGCTGCCGCAGAGCGATCGGCCGCTGTTGGCGATCGACCCCGAGGGGGAGGAGCTGAGGCCGGACCTGGTGCCGCCGCGCGCGATCCTTGCCTTCGGCACCGAGCGCCACGGGATCAGCGGCGAAGTCCTTGAGCGCGCCGAGGCGCGCGTCGCGATCCCGATGCGGGAGAACGTCTCCAGCCTCAATCTGGCCACCTCGGTGGCGATCGTCCTCTTCTTCATGAGGCTGACTAGCGACGCCGCAGGCAGGGGCACCGTTTAATCTCACGAAAGACACCATCAACACATAAACGGGCGAAACGCCCCGTACCCAGTCCTGTCAATCGAAAGGAGCGCAATGCCGCTCGCCGACGTCAGCTTCGGGGAAATCCTCCTCGTAGCGCTTGAGATCTTCTTCTTCGTGATCTGGATCTGGATCCTGATCACGATCCTCTCCGACCTCTTCCGCGACCACGAACTCTCTGGTTGGGCAAAGGCGGCATGGGTGCTCTTCCTCGTCTTCATCCCCTTCCTGACCGCGCTGATCTACCTGATCGCCCGCGGAGAGGGGATGCGCGACCGCACGGTCAAAGCCCAGGCGGACGCGAAAAAGCACTTCGACGAATACGTCCGCGAGCAGGCCCACGCCTCCTCACCGGCCGACGAACTGCACAAGCTGGCTGAACTGAAAGACAAAGGCGCCCTCAGTCAGGAGGAGTTCGACCAGGCGAAGACCAAGCTGCTCGCCTGAGTTGCGAGTGGTGGGACTTATGTTCGCTATGCGGTCATAGGTCCCACCACTCAATTCAAACTTTCAAAAACAAGCTTATTTTTGAAGTTTTATAGCTAGAATTTGGTGCCATGGGAATCCATGAGCGCGAAAGGACCCTCGAGAACATCGTTCGGCTGCGCAAGGCTGAGCAGCGTGCAGGCGATCCCGAGATCGCGACCGTCCGCGAAGACCTCGAATCGCAGCTCGGCGGCACGGTTCCGCGTAGCTCGGCGGCTCGACAACTCGGTGTCAGTCACACCGCTCTCAACAAGTGGGTCGCTTCAGGTGACGTGCCCGTGGTGATCACGAGACAGGGGCGGAAGGAGGTTCCGATCCCGGCCCTGTTGGAGCTTCGGGAGCGGGTGGCCGAGCAGCGCCGCTCGGGTCAGCGGAGGTTGCACACGCTGGAGCCGGTGATGATCGAGGGTCGCCGCCGAGCCAACCGTCTGCAGCCGCCGGCGGACCTCACCAAGTCATGCGGGCACTCCGACCGGCACCGGCTCGCGGAGCTGCGGGGTCTCGCCTATCACCAGGCACTGGCTCCTCGATTGCGACTGCCGATGGTCGACCAGGCGAAGCGCAAGCTGCGTCGCTGGAAGGATGAGGAAAGGATCGATCCACGCCAGGCGCTGGCGTGGGAAGAAGTCTTTTCCTCGCCGATGGAGGAGATCCGTCAGGCGATCGTCGCCGATGACGAGCGCGGCCGCGATCTCCGCCAAAACTCTCCGCTCGCGGGACTGCTCAACGAGTCGGAGCGACGCAAGATCCTCGCGGCGATTTGAGGTTCGGAGGATGGAGGCGGACGTCTACCCGCTCGGCGCTCCCGCCAAGGCCGAAGCGGGCATCGGCGATGGAACTTGAACTCCTGCAAAACCTGCAATTTGCAAGGTAAGTTGCGGATTATCGACCACCCGTAGAAGCCTTAGGCAGCTTCGCTAGCCTGCGCCGCCGTGCTGTTTGCTCCCTCTACGAGCACGACTAGGCGTCGTGCCCTGGTATTTGCCGCGCTGCTCCTGGCAGGGCTTTGCCTGCTTGCCTCCTCTGGGGCCGGCAGCGCCCCGGCGGAGACGCCGCAGGAAAAGCTCGAAGCGACGCGGGACAAGCTGGAAGGGGTGCGCGAAGACTCCAGCGCCCTGGCGGAAACGATCGCCGAACAGAACCAGGCGATCGATTCGATGATCGGCGAAGTCTCGGCGCTGCGCCAGAAGCAGGCCGCGGTCGAGGCCGAACTGGAAGAAAAGCAGGCCGAACTGGAAGCGGCGACGGCGGCGCTGGAAAAGGAAGAAGCGCACCTCGAAGTGGTTCGCGAAAAGCTGCAGCGGGCGATCGGGACCCTGCGCGACCGCCTCGTCGCGATCTACGAGGCCGGCTCCCCGGACATCGTCAACGCGATCCTCGAATCCGAAAACTGGTCCGACATGGCGGCCCAGACCGAATACCTGAACCGGATCCAGAGCTACGACGACGCGGTCGTCGAACGGGTGAAGACGCTGCGCGACGAAGTCCGCTCGGCGGTCGAACGGCTCGCCGGCAAACGGGCCGAAATCGAAGAAGCGCGCGACGAAGTCGCCGCGATCGAGCGCGAAGTCGCCACCGCTCGCCAGGAAGCCGAGGCGCGCTTCGCCGAACTGAAGGCCGCCCAGGCGCAGCGGCGCGAAGCGCTGGAAGCGCTGGAGTCGCGCGAAGAAGCGCTCGGCAACAACCTCGCCTCGATCTCCGAACAGGTCGCCTCCGAAGGCGGTGACGCGACCACCGGGCTGATGCCGGCGCCGCTCAACCCCGGTCAGGAAGCGCAGGTGATCTCAGAAAGCGAAGCCAGCGCCCCATCCTCGGCGCCGCAGGCGGTGCAGGACGCGATCGCCGCCGGCAACTCGATCGCCACCACTCCCTACATCTGGGGCGGCGGCCACGGCTCCTTCGAATCGGAAGGCTACGACTGCTCGGGCGCGGTCAGCTTCGCCCTGCACGGCGGCGGCTTCCTCGAAAGCCCGCTCGACTCGACCGGCCTCGAGACCTGGGGCGAACCGGGCCCGGGCCAGTGGATCACCGTCTACGCCAACGCCGAACACGCCTGGATGGTGATCGCCGGCATCGCCTTCGACACCGTCGGCGGCCCCGGCCCGCGTTGGCACGACCCCTGGGTCGACTCGCCCGAAGGCTTCGTGGCGCGCCACCCCGCCGGCTATTAACGGGCGCTAACAAATACGTCACGCCCGTGGCATAGGCTGCCCTCGGCTTGGAACCGATCTCTTATCTCCAGGCGATCGTCCTCGGGGCACTGCAGGGGATCGCCGAGCCGTTCCCGATCTCCAGCCTCGGCCACGCGGTGATCGCGCCGTCCCTGCTCGGCTGGAACATCCACCAGAACGACGAATTCTTCCTCTCGTTCCTGGTCGCCACCCACTGCGCCACCGCCCTCGTCCTCTTCGTCTTCTTCTGGGAGGACTGGAAGCGGATCATCAGCGGCTTCGTGCGCTCCTTGCGCGGCCAGGCGACGCCGGAAGACGACGACGCCCGCCTCGCCTGGGTGATCGTCGTCGGCACGATCCCCGCCGGCATCCTCGGCCTCGCGCTCGAGCACAAGCTCCGCACCCTGTTCGCCTCGCCGACCTCGGCGGCGATCTTCCTCACGATCAACGGGGTGCTGCTGCTCATGTTCGAGCGGCTGCGCCGGCGGCCGCCGCAGCCCGGCGACTACGAAGGCGACGCGGACCCGCGGATCGCCCGGATGAGCTTCAAGCAGGCGTTCGCGATCGGCACCGCCCAGGCGGCGGCGCTGATCCCGGGCATCTCCAGGTCGGGGATCACGATGGGCGGCGGCCTGATGACCGGCCTCTCGAATGAGGACGCCGCCCGCTACGCCTTCCTCTTGGCGACGCCGATCATCGGCGCCGCCGGGGTGCTGAAGCTCCCCGACCTGATGGGCTCCGCCGGTGACGGCGTCCGCGGCCAGGCGCTGGTCGGGGCGATTGCCGCCGCCGTCACCACCTGGTTCGCGGTCAAGTTCCTGCTGCGCTACTTCGAGACCAACCGTCTCAGCCCGTTCGGGGTCTACTGCATCGTCGCCGGGCTTTTCTCGCTTTTGATCTTCGCGTTTTAGACGCTTAAGAGGCGATTGACACAAGCATTTCCCGGGTACCTGGAAACCAGTCTGGGGAGGGATGCCCACAGCGCTTCTAGGGAAGGAGTCGTCATGGAGTCAGCATCTGTTCCGCGGCACGAAGTACCGGGCCGCGACCTACCAGGGCGCGCACCGAGGCGGGAACCCGCGGCCGAAGAAACGGCCGGCTGGAAACCGGCCGATCCCGGCCCGCTCGGTCTCGGCGCCTTCGCTCTCACCACCTTCGTGCTGAGCATGTTCAACGCCAACCTGGTCAGCCACGCCGGGGAGCCGGTGGTGCTGGGGCTGGCGCTCGCCTACGGCGGGATCGCGCAACTGCTGGCCGGGATGTGGGAGTTCCGCACCGGCAACACCTTCGGCGCCGTCGCCTTCACCTCGTTCGGAGCCTTCTGGCTCTCGTTCTGGGCGCTGGTGACGTTCTTCGCCGACAAAATCCCCGCCGAACACCTCGGCGCGGCGCTCGGGCTCTACCTGATCGCCTGGGGGATCTTCACCACCTACATGTTCGTCGCCTCGCTGCGGACGACGGCGGCGGTCGCGCTGGTCTTCCTCCTCTTGGCCGCGACCTTCTTCCTGCTCGGGATCGGCAACGCCAACGAAAGCGAAGGCCTGATCGAAGTCGGCGGCTTCTGCGGCATTGCCACGGCTGCCGCTGCTTGGTATGCATCCTTTGCAGCGGTCGTCAACTCGACCTTCGGGCGCACGGTGATGCCGGTTCGCCCGCTGAATCCGGCAAGGGACTGAGGGAGGAACAACTGGATGGCAATCGAGCAAGGAGAGACGAGCCTCGAGCGTGAGCTCGAGTCGATGCTGGAGATCGAGAAGTTCGGGCCGCCGGAGGAGTTCCGCTCCCAGGCGACCTGGAGCGACCCGAAGGTCTACGAGGAGGCTGCCGCCGATCCGGAGGCCTGGTGGATGGAGCAGGCGAAGGACCTGCTCGACTGGGAGACGGAGCCGAGCCAGGGCCTCGACGACTCCAATCCGCCCTTCTACAAGTGGTTCGCCGACGGCCGGCTGAACGCCTCGGCGCAGTGCCTCGACCGGCACGTCGAGGCCGGCATCGGCGACCGCGTCGCCTTTTACTGGCGCGGCGAGGAGGGGGAGGAGCGCGAGGTCACCTACGCCGACCTCCACCGCGACGTCCAGCGCTTCGCCAACGCGCTCAAGGGCCTCGGGGTCGAAAAGGGCGACGTGGTCGGGATCTACCTGCCGATGATCCCCGAGGTCGTCGTCGCGATGCTCGCCTGCGCTCGCATCGGCGCCCCCCACAACGTCGTCTTCGGCGGCTTCTCGGCCGAGGCGGTGGCCGAGCGGATGGACTTCTCCGAAGCGAAGACGCTGATCACCGTCGACGGCGCCCGCCGCAAAGGCAAGACGGCGCCGATCAAGCCGCAGGTCGACGAGCACATGGCCAACCACCATGCCCTGCAGAAGATCGTCGTCGTCCGCCACACCGGGATCGACTGCCCGATGACCGAGGGGCGTGACGTCTTCTACGACGAGGTGGTGGCGGCCGCCGACCCGGAGTGCCCGGCCGAGCCGATGGAGGCCGAGCACCCGCTCTTCATCCTCTACACCTCCGGCTCGACCGCGAAGCCGAAGGGGATCCTGCACACGACCGGCGGCTACATGACCGGCGTCACCGCCACCCACCGCTACGTCTTCGACTTGAAGCCCGAGTCGGACGTCTACTGGTGCGCGGCCGACGTCGGCTGGGTCACCGGCCACTCCTACATCGTCTACGGCCCCCTCTCCAACGGGGCGACCTCGGTGATGTGGGAGGGGGCGCCCGACTACCCGCACAAGGGGATCTGGTGGGAGGTCGCCGCCCGCTACAAGGCGACGATCCTCTACGCGGCGCCGACGGCGATCCGCACCTTCATCAAGTGGGGCGCCGAGATCCCAGCCGAACACGACCTCTCCTCGCTGCGGCTGCTCGGCTCGGTGGGGGAGCCGATCAACCCGAAGGCCTGGCTCTGGTACCGCCAGGTGATCGGCGGCGGCCGCTGCCCGATCGTCGACACCTGGTGGCAGACTGAGACCGGCGCGATCATGATCACGCCGCTGCCGGGGATCACCGCGACCAAGCCGGGCTCGGCGACGCAGCCGTTCCCGGGGATCGAAGCGGAGGTGGTCGACGAGCACGACGGCGAGCCGGTCAGCGAAGGGCAGGGCCTGCTCGTACTCGACCGTCCCTGGCCCTCGATGCTGCGCGGCCTCTACAAAGAGGACGAGCGCTTCATCAAGGCCTACTTCGAGCGCTTCGGGCCGCGGCGCTACCTGGTCGGTGACGCCGCTCGCCGGGACTCCGACGACTACTTCTGGGTGATCGGCCGGATCGACGACGTCGTCAACGTCTCCGGCCACCGCCTCTCGACCGCCGAGGTCGAGTCGGCGATCGTCGCCCACCCCGACGTCGCCGAGGCGGCGGTGATCGGCCAGTCCGACGAGGACACCGGCCAGGCGATCTGCGCCTTCGTCACCCTCCGCGGCGAGAAGGAGGAAAGCGACGAGCTGGTCGAGGGCATCCGCGAAACCGTCGCCGAGCACATCGGCAAATTCGCCCGCCCGAAGCGGATCATCTGGGCCGACGACCTGCCCAAGACCCGCTCCGGCAAGATCATGCGCCGCCTCCTCCGCGACATCGCCGAGGGCCGCGCGCTGGGTGACGTCACCACCCTGCGGGACCCGGAAGTGATGAAGGAGCTCGAGGCGAAGATCGCCGAGGAGCAGGCGAAGGAAGACTAGGTCCGGCGCTCGGCAATCCGCTCGATCGCGACCGTGAGCGCCTGCAGCTGTTCCTGGACGCTGTGCAGTTCGCGCAGGGCGAGGGCCTCGGCGCTGAGCTTCTCTTCCTCCAGCTCTTCCTCGATCTCGGCGATTTCGGGGGCGAGGAAGCGCTGGGCGAAGGCGGCGGTGAGGAGGGCGACGAAGCCGATCCCGATGATCAGGACGATCACGGTGACGATCTCGCCGCCCGTCGTCTCCGGATAGATATTCGATCCGAGCGTGGTCATCGTCGTCGCTGCCCAGTAGATGCCGTCCCAGGCGGAGAGGTGTTGCTGGTGCTCGAAGGCGACGAAGATGCTGCCGCCGCCGACGATGGTGAGAACCGTCAGCAGCAGCGAGTAGCGCAGGCCCTCCAGCGAGAAGACCTCGCGGGAGAGCTGGGCCAGCCGCAACAGGCGGAGCAGGCGCAGCAGCCTCAGGACGCGCAGGCTCTGCAGGCCCGCCGGCAGCACCGGCGGCGTCAGCACGACGATGATCACGTCGAGCGGATGGCGGCGGAGCCACGCCCACCGGTTCGGCACCACCCAGAGCATGATCACCAGCTCGACCAGGAAGGCGATCCAGGTCACCCAATTGAGGACGATCGCCACGTCCTCCAGCGTCCCGCCCGGTTTCGACTCGTAGATCGCCACCGTCGGCAACGTCAGCGCCGCCGCGATCAGCATCGGAGTGTTCAGCCGTTCCCGCCACTTGATCGCCCGAGCGTTCATCGTGCCGTTGTCGTCGGCAGGCATCTTGGCGGTGTCTACGGTCACCGCGACTGATTCGACAAAGAGGGCAGGACCCCTAGAAACGACAAGACCCGCCGGAGCGGGTCGAGCCTGGCGACACGGGGAACCACCCCGCACACGATTGACACTCTGCCCTCAAGTTAGCACGGCAGATCGTGCCCAAGCTCGACCGCTCGCGACGGCTATCTGCGGAGGGCGCCGGACTCGAACCGGACCCGGTGGTTGACCGGGCACAACGAGTGTCAATCGTGTGGAGATACCCATCTCCATCGCCCTCCGGCGGCCGATCCTAGGGATCGATTTCGCCACTTCAAGAGGCGTTACAGAAATTTTGCGAAGTCTTTTGACTTCTGTTTCAGTTCGCGTCTTCTGGCTCAGCCGTGCCGGGCGGCCTTGACCAGCGCCGGCCCGGGCTCGACGACCTGGAACGGCACGAACGTCTTCTTGGCCACCGAGACGGTGATCGGGCCGATGCTGGGATCACCGCTGGGGAGAATGTCGAAGCTGCCGGTGATGCCGTTGTGGACCGAGGTCGAGTGTACGGCCGCGATCACGCCGGCGCGGTCGCTGCTCTTGCCGATCGCGTCGAGGACCACGCTTGCGGCCTGGCCGGCGTAGGGCGCATACAGTTCGACCGGGCCGTTGACCTCGGCTTCGAGCTCGCCGACCAGCTTCTTGCCGGGCCCGGTGAGGCTCTGCGGCACCTGCCCCGGCACGCTCGCGAACATTCCCTTCGCCGCCTTGCCGGCGAGGTCGATCGTCGACTGCTGGGCGAAGCCGTCGGGGGCGAGCAGCTTGACGCCGCTGTTGGGGCCGAGGACGGCGACCTTGTCCTTGATCAGGCGGCCGCCGTTCTCCTCGGTCAGGCCCGCCAGGAGGACCGCGTCAGGCGAGGCATTCGCCACCGTCCTCATCAGGCCGCGGTATCCGGCGGCGTTGACGTTCCAGGCCTTGAAGCCGGAGACGTGGATGCCGAGCTTGCGGGCGGCGCCGCGGAAGGTCTTCGCCTGGCCCAGGCTGGTCGGGTCCTTGCCGGCATAGAGGACGTAGGCGTCCTTGACGCCGTGCTTCTTCGCGAAGCTCGCCAGCCCGGCGCCCTGGTAGGCGTCGTTGGGCACCACCCGGGCGTAATTCCGCGCCCCGGGGTAGAGGCTCTTGGGCTCGCCCTTGGCACAGCTCGGGCTCGACTGGGTGAGGCAGATCAGGGTGTTGCCCGGGGAGACCATCGTGACGCCGCCGCCAAGCGCCGTGCTGAGGATCGGGATCATCGCCTCCGCGCAGCCCGAGTTGTAGGTGCCGATCACGGCGAGGACGCTGGGGTCGGCGGCGTAGGCCCGGGCGTTGGCCTGACACTGCGCCTTGGTCCAGAGGCCGGTCTTCGCGCTCGAGTCGTCACACGCCTGGAAGGCGACTTTGACCCCTCCCGCCTGCCAGTTCGAGCCTTCGAGGACGAGGCGGATCGCGTCGTTCATCTGCAGTGAGCGCTGCTTCGAGTCCCCCTGCAGCGGCAGGTCCGAGACGACCAGCGCCTCAGGGTCGCCTTTGCCGCCGTACTGGAGCGGCCCGCAGGCGGACGAGCCGACGGGGGTGACGGACCCGGTGGCCGCGCGGCTGTGACCCCCGAGGGCAAAGATCGCGAAGCTGGCAAGCAGCAGCGCGGCGAGGCTGACGGTGGGGAGGCGGAGCTGCACTGCGCCCTACCCTAACCCACCTCGTGGCGGCCCCAGAAACGACAAGACCCGCCGCGAGGCGGGTCGAGTCTGGTGAAGCGGGGAACCACCCCGCAGACAGCTGACACCTGTGTCTCACCTTAGCACGCTGCCTTCCATCCTCGACCCGCTTGCTGCGGTGCGTCTGCGGAGGGCGCCGGAATCGAACCGGACCCGATGGTGGATCGGGTAGAGCAGGTGTCAACTGTCTGGAGGCACCCGCCTCCTACACCCTCCGGCGGCCGATCCTAGGGACCAATTTCGCCACTTCAAGAGGTGTTACTGAATTAATTCAAAGAATTGACACTTTTATGTCACTTCTGCTGGACGAGGAATTCGGTCAGCAACCGCTCGACCGTCTCCGGTGCGTCGGCGAAGGGCCAGTGGCCGCTGGCCGGGAGAACGTGGACGTCGGCGGACGGGAACGCCTCGCGCTGGCGCTCCGCGTAGGACGAGGGCAGGTAGGCGTCGTGCTCGCCCCAGACGACCAGCGCCGGGATGTCGCGCGGCGCCAGCAGCTTGGTCAGCTCCGGCGCGGCCGAGCCGGGGTCGTCGGTGTCGCGGTAGAGCGCCAGGACCGCCTTGCGGGTGCGGCGGTCGTAGTGGTCGTACATCGCTTCGACGAAGTCGCGCGGCAGCCCGCGCGGCTCGTTGCGGTTGAGCAGCATCCGGAAGGCGGACCGGGTCGCGGTCGCCTGGAAGAGCTCGCCTACCACCGGCGTGCGCCAGATCCGCGCCAGTTTGTGCCAGCGGTAGCCGGGCAGGATGCCGGTGTCGATCAGGGTGATGCTCGCCAGCGCCTCGGGGCTCATCGCCACCCAGACGAGCCCGATCGGGCCGCCGAAGTCGTGGAGGACGAGATGGGCGCGCTCGACCCCGAGCTCCTTCAGCGCTTCGCCGAGGAAGCTCGCGTAGCCGACCACCGTGTGCTCGAACCCGTCCGGGGCGATGGTGTCGCCGAAGTCCGGCAGGTCGACCGCCAGCGCCCGCCGCCCGGCGCTCGCGGCCGCGCCGATCAACCCCTCCCAGTCGTCCGCCGACCCCGGGTTGCCGTGGACGCAGACGACCGCCTCGCTCGCCTCGACCGGGCCCGCCTGCAGGAGGCGGGCCCGGGTGCCGCCGGCGAGGAGGCTGCCGCGCTCGACCGGGGATTCCGTCGCCGACGCGCTCATCGGGCGAGCGCGTGCCGGACGTTGACGGCGAGCGCCCGCGGCATCACCCGCGGCATCATCTGCTGCGGCCTGATCTGCCGGGTCCCGAAGGCCTCCATCAGCTCGGCCGACCGGGGATCGCGCGCCGCCGCGGAGAACATCAGCCGCTCGACGGGATTGAAGCGACGCCCGTTCGAGTAGTCGTGGATGAAGAAGGCGTGGCCGCGCAGCTCGTAGGCGTGACGACGCCGGTAGTGCTCGAGCCCCTGCTCGAGCGACTCCTCGCCCTGCAGCGCCGGCATGACGCTGTCGCTGAGCCACTCGGCCGACTGGAAGGCCCAGCCGCAGCCGACGCCGAAGAGCGGGTCGGCTGCGAGCGCGGCGTCGCCGACCAGCGCCAGCCCCGGCGCCACCGGCTTGCGCACCCGGTTGGTCATGTCGATCTTGCCGAGCACCGGTTCGATCGCGCGCGAGTCGCGGATCGGCGGCGGCTCGGGGAGGTCGGCGAGGAACTTGACCAGCGCCGCTTCCGGTTCCCGCTTGAATTCCGGCAGGCGTTCCTTGGTCGGCATCGCCGCGTAGAAGTAGAGGCCGCTGTCGGTGGGGAAGGAGGCGGCCCAGTGCGGGTCGAGGAACCAGATCGTCGAGTCGGGCGAGTGCTGCGGCGGCGGGCCTTCGAAGTAGCCGCCGTAGGCGATCCGGTTGTGGGGGTAGGTCTTCACCGGCACTTCGGAGAGCTCGGCGATCTTCGAGTCGCGGCCGTCGGCCCCGACGGTGAGCCGGGCGCGCAGCTCGCTCTCCTCGCCCTCGCGGTTGCGGACGACGACGCCGGCGAAGCTGCCCCCGTCGCGCAGCAGTCGCTCGCCGCTCCAGCCGAGCAGCATCTCCACGCCGGGGGTCTCGGCGGCGGTGGAGCGCACCATCGGGTCGAGCACCTCGCGCCGCAGGTTGAGGCCCCGCGCGGCGCGCTCCGGCGGCGCCTCGATCCAGCCCCACTTGGTCCACATGTGGAGGCGAGGCCGGTGCGCGCCGGCCGCTTCCATCGGCTCGAGCAGGCCGAGCCGTTCGATCGCCGGCACGCCCGAGGCTTGGATGAAGTGCGAGCACATGCGCTTGAACGCCTTCGGATCGGGCTGTTTCTCGACCAGCGCGACGCGCAGGCCGGCGCGGCCGAGCTGGATCGCAGTGGCGCAGCCGGCAAGGCTGCCGCCGACGACGACCGCGTCGTACGCCGGGCCGTCGCCGATGATGGGGGAGTGGGGATCGGTGCTGGGCATCTGGAGCCTCCTACGCTGTTGCCTGGTAACCGTTCGTCCCGTACTATACGACACGAATCATGAAAAGCAAGCCCCAAGAGATCAAGCTCTCCGGCACCTCATACGCCGTGCTCGCCCTGCTCGACGAGTTCGGGGAGATGACCTCCTACGACATCAAACAGGCGATGGAGATCTCGATCCAGAACTTTTGGCCCGTTCCCCACACCACGGCATACGAGGAGCCGGCCCGCCTCGCCGCCGCCGGCTATCTCGCGGCGCGCCAGGAGGAGGAGGGCCGCCGCCGCCGCGTCTACTCGCTGACCGAGAAAGGGAAGGAGGCGCTGGCCGCCTGGGCGGCCGACGCTGCTGTGACGCCGCCGCAGCTGCGCGAGGAAGCGATCCTGAAGATCTTCGCCGGCGCCGATCCCGGGCCGCTGGGCGCCGCGCGGCGCGCCTGGCACGAAGCGAAGCGCGACGAACTGAGCGCCATGCTGCGCGAGGTGCGCGAGGCCGACGGCTACGAGGCATCGGAGCGGACGTTGACGGTCGGCGTCACCTACCACCAGAAGATGCTCGAGCTGCTGGACGCGCTCACCGAGGCGGGAGGAGGAAAATAGTTTGCTACACTAATTATCGAAGCTAATCAATGGACGTGAGAACCGACATCCCCCTCAGCGAGCGCGCCGCGCACCTGCGGACGGCGATCGTTCGCACCGCCCGGCGGTTGCGCCAGGAGGCGGCGGCGGAGACGAGCGGCCTGACCCCGACCTCGGTCGCGGCGCTGGCGACGATCGAGCGCCACGGGCCGCTGACCCCGAGCGAGATCGCCGAAATCGAGCGGGTCAAGCGGCCGACGATCACCCGCACCCTCGGCTGCCTCGAACGGGAGGGGCTGATCGACCGCGCCCCCGACCCGGACGACCGCCGCAGCGCCCTGGTCAGCGTCAACGGCGCCGGCCGCGAGCGACTGCGGCGCCTGCGCAAGCGCAAGAACGCCTACCTGGCACGGCGCATGCGCGACCTCTCGGACGAGGAAGTGGAGACGTTGGAGCGGGCGGCGGAGATCCTCGAGCGGATGCGGGAGGGCGAGCAGCTTTGACGGCTGCGATCCGCCACTCCTTCAACTCGCTCGAGGTCCCCAACTACCGTCGCTACTTCACCGGCCAGCTGATCTCCCTCTCGGGGACCTGGATGCAGACGGTCGCCGCCGTCTGGGTCATCCTCAGCCTCACCGGCAGCGGCGTCGCCGTCGGACTCACCACCGCCCTGCAGTTCCTGCCGATGCTGCTGATCGGCGCCTGGGGCGGCTTGCTTGCCGACCGCATCCCGAAGCGGCGGCTGCTGATGACGACGCAGGCGCTGATGGCGATCCCCGCCATCGGCCTCTTCGCCGTCACCGCGACCGGCGTCGTCACCCCCTGGATGGTCTACCTCGCGGTCTTCGCGATGGGCTCGGTCAACGCGATCGACAACCCGACCCGGCAGAGCTTCGTGATCGAGATGGTCGGCCCCGACCGCGTCGTCAACGCGGTCAGCCTCAACAGCGTCATCGTCCAGGCGGCGCGGATCGTCGGCCCGGCCTTCGCCGGGATCCTGATCGCGACCGTCGGCGTCGTCCCCTGCTTCGCCCTCAACGCGCTCACCTTCCTGGCGATGATCCTGGCCCTGTGGCGGATGGACCCGGCGCGCCTGCACGCGCCGCCCCCCGCCAGGCACGAGCCGGGCGCGATCCGCGCCGGTCTCCGCTACGTCCTGCGCACGCCGGAGCTGATGGTGCCGCTGGCGCTGATGGCACTGGTCGGGACGCTCGGCTTCAACTTCCAGGTGGTGCTGCCGCTGCTGGCCAAGTTCAGCTTCGAGTCCGGCGCGATGACCTACGCCGCCCTGGTCTCCGCGATGGCGGTCGGCTCGATCGTCGGCGCCCTCGTCAACGGCCACCGCGGCCGCACCGGCCCCCGCCTGATCGCCGGCGGCGCGCTCGCCTTCGGCGTCGCCGCGTTGTGGGCGGCGGCGATGCCGAGCCTCGCCTTCGAGGTCCCCGCCCTGATGCTCCTCGGCGCCGCCTCCGTCACCTTCGCGGCCACGATCAACTCCACCCTCCAACTAGCCGTCTCCCCCGAGATGCGAGGCCGGGTGATGGCCCTCTACAGCGTCGTCTTCCTAGGCTCCACCCCGATCGGCGGCCCCCTGGCCGGCTGGCTCGCCCAGTCCTACGACCCGAGGGCGGCTCTGTTGCTAGCTGCCGCTTCGGGCCTCATAGCCGCCTGGGCCGCCCACATCTCTTTCGCCCGCATCCGCGGCCGCCACTCAGGTGAACCCGCGACCGGCGAAGTCGTCCTCTAGGAGGCGATGGGAGGTCCGGCGAGGGGGACTCGCCGGACACTCCCCGCTTTTGTCCGCCGAGTCCCCCTCGCCGGACCCTCCAACCACTTACCTATTCGATGTATTCCGCCGATTCGAGGTAAGCCGTGGCGGCCGCCTTCGGCGTTTCCTTTTCGAGTTCGACCCGAGCGTCGAGCTCCTGCATCACCTTCAGCGTCAGCCCTTCCTGCACCTGCAGGATCGTCTTTTCGTAGTCCGGTCCCGCTTCTTCGGCGACCGATTTCTTGGTCACGAAGATGATGTTGCCGGCCGGGAAGACGTGCTTGTCGTCTTCGAGGATGACGAACTTGTCCTTCTCGGCCGAGAGCTGCGGGTCGGTGGTGAAGAGGATCGAGAGATCCGCCTGGCCCTTTTCCAGCACCGTGTAGCGGAGGCTGATGTCGACCGGGGTAAAGGACTTGAACTTCAGCCCGTACAGTTTTTCCAGCCCGGCCAGGCAGTCGATCCGCTGGCGGCACTCGGGCGAGCCGTAGAGCGACAGTTTTTCCGACACCCCTTCGAGGTCGGAGACGGTCTTGAGGCCGTACTTCTTGGCCGTTGCCGTGGTCGTCCCAACCGCGTTGGCGCTGGCGAACGGCGTCGGTTCGAACGCCTCGAGGCCTTCCTTTTCGAATTCTTCGTTCGCCTTTTCCCACGCTTCGGTGGCGTCGGAGGGGACTTCTTCGGGTTCGAGGCCGAAGAACGAGGTGAGGGCCGTCGAGGCGTACTCCGGATAGCCGGAGATCTGCCCGGTCTTGACCGCCTTCAGGGCGACCGTTTCGGAGCCGAGGTTGAGCGCGCTCTTCACCTTGTAGCCGGCCGCGGTCAGGGCCTGCGCGTAGATTTCGCCGAGGATTTCCTGTTCGGGGAAGTTCTTCGAGCCGATCGTCAGGCTGACTTTGCCGTTTTCGGGGTTCGACTGGATCGCCGCGCCCGAACCACCTTCTTCGCTGGTTTCGCTGCTGCTGGTGTCGCTGCCACCGCCGCACGCGGCGATGCCTAGCGTCAAGGCGAGCGCGGCAAGCGCCGCAAGCAGCACTCGCACTCTCGTCTGGTCGATCCTCACTGTTGCCTCCTCTTGGGTGGGTGATGTGTTGGGTAAGTCGGGGTCAGACAGTCTTTAACTTCAGTCCGTCGGAAGTCAGGCGGTTCTGCAGAAGGGCGAGCAGACCCTCGATCGTCAGCGCCAGCAGGGCGACGAGAATCGCCCCGGCGAGCAGTCCGTTTTCGCCGTAGACGTTGCGGTTGATGATGAAATCGCCCAGAGTTTCCACGCCAGCCAGAGGGGCAATGGTCGCGGTGGCGATAATCACGATCGCCGCAGCCCGCACGCCGCCCATCACCGTCGGCACTGCCAGCGGCAACTCGACCTTGCGCATGATGTCCAGCTCGCTCATGCCCATGCCGCGCGCGGCTTCGACGGCCGCGGGGTCGACCTGGCGAACACCGACATAGGTGTTGACGAGGATCGGGGCAATGCCGAGGATTGCCAGCGCCGGAGCTACCGTCTGCAATCCCACTCCGATCAGGACGGCCACGAGAGCGATCACGGCCAGCTCGGGAATCGCTCTTCCCGCGTTACCGATCCCGACGGCGAAGAGTTCACCCTTGCCGCGGTGGCCGAGGTAGAGCCCCAGCGGAAGCGCCACGATCAGGGCAATCGCAAGAGCGATTACCGTCACCTCGAGGTGCTTCAACACCAGTTCCAGGGACTTGTCGAAGCCGCCGACCTTATTGCCGCCGGTGACGTTCGACGTCTGCGGCGTGAAAATGAATTCGATCGCGCCCCCGAAGGAGGCCAGCACGGGATGGGGGAGGCTCATACGGGACGAACCTTCCGCCAGGGAGTGGTGAGACGCTGCACGAGCAGCAGGATCGTGTCGAAGAGAAGCGCCATTCCCATCACGATCACCATCGCGATGATGATGGTGGTCGGGAAGGTCAGGTTGCCGCTGCCATATATCTGGGTCCCCAGCCCGCCGGCGCTGATGAAGACGACGAGCGTCGCGATCGCGATCGTGCTGACGACCGCGACTCGGAGGCCGGCGATGACCTCGGGGATCGCCAGCGGCAGCTCGACTCTCCAGAGGATCTGACGGTTCGTAAATCCCATTCCCCGAGCCGCGTCTTTGACTGACTCAGGAACGTTGGCCAGCCCGAGGATCGTGTTGCGGTAGATGATCTGCAGGGTGTAGGCGGAGAGGACGATGATCGCCGTGTCCCTCCCGAACCCGGTTACCGGCAACAGCAGGAAGAAGAAGGCGATGCTGGGGATCGTGTAGAGGACGCCCGTGGCGGCAAGCAGTGGCGGTTGCAGCCGGCGGCGGCGGTGGGCGACCAGCGCCAGGGCGAAGGCGACGACGAATCCGATCAGGACCGAGAGGACGACGATTTCGAGGTGCTGGAGCGTCGGGGTCCCGTAGCGGTCGATGTTTTCCTTCGCCCAGTCCCAGCAGAAGAGATGACTCGACTTCGCCTGGCAGGGCAGCGTTCCGGAGGTGCGTTCATGGAAGAACCCTTCCCCGACCTGCCCTCCCGCCGCGATCAGGAACGGGCTAGCCATGTGGCCGCTCCACCGCCGGGTGCTCGTCGCTCTTCGCGTCCGGCGAGGCGAGGAACTCGGAGATGATCTCGACCGAGAGGACGCCGTCGATCCGGCCCTGGTGGTCGACCACCGGCGCGTATTGCGACTCCCCCTGGAGCAGGTCGGCGAGGGCGTCGCGCATGACGTCGTCGCGGTCGAGCACCGGGCCCAGCGGCGAGTCCGCCCGGCTCGGCACGGTCTCGCCGTCGAGGTCGCGCTCGCGGAGCCAGCCGAGCGGCCGCCGCTCGCTGTCGACCAGCAGGGGGTAGGGGATTTCGACCTCTGGCGCCGCCAGCTTCGCCCGCACCTCGGCGGTCGCCTGGCCGACGTGCGCCAGCGGCGCCTCCCAGAGGTTGATGTCGCTGACCCGCATCAGCGCCAGTCGCTTCAGCGCCCGGTCGGAGCCGACGAAGTCCTCGACGAACTCGTTCGCCGGCGCCATCAGCAGCTCGGCCGGGGTCGCGTACTGCTCGACCCGGCCGCCCTCGCGCATCACCGCGATCCGGTCGCCCATCTTGATCGCCTCGTCGATGTCGTGGGTGACGAAGAGGACGGTCTTTTGGATCTCCGCCTGCAGGCGGAGGAACTCGTTCTGCAGGCGCTCGCGGTTGATCGGGTCGATCGCGCCGAAGGGCTCGTCCATCAGCATCACCAGCGGGTCCGCCGCCAGCGCCCGCGCCACCCCGACCCGCTGCTGCTGGCCGCCGGAGAGCTGGGCCGGGTAGCGGTCGCCGAGCTCGGGGTCGAGCCCGATCAGCGCCAGCAGCTCGGCGCTGCGCTCACGGATCCGCTCCTTCTTCCAGCCCAGCAGCTGGGGGACGGCGCCGATGTTCTCGCTGATCGTGCGGTGGGGGAAGAGGCCGATCTGCTGGATCACGTAGCCGATCTCCCGCCGCAGCTGGGCGGGCTCGCGCTCGCGCACCGAGCGCTCGCCGACCAGGACGTCGCCGGAGCTGATCTCGACAGTGCGGTTGACCATCCGCATCGCCGTCGTCTTGCCGCAGCCGGAAGGGCCGACGAGGACGCAGATCTCCCCGGCCGGGACCTCGAGGCTCAGATGGTCGACCGCCGGCTCGGTGGCGCCGGGGTACAGCTTCGTCGTCTCCTCGTAGCGGACGGAGGAGGCTCCGGACTGAGACTGGGTTTGGCTGCCGGTCTGGCCAGGCGGCATCGCGGCGAGCCTATACCCCGGCCGCCTCCTGCTTATTCGGTTGGTTGCTTATGTGGTGGGCGTGGTGCTCGCAACCGTGCGAGCCGCCGTGGCCGCGGCTGACCCAGAACAGTGCCGCGAAGATGAACAGGCCGAGGATGTTGAGGAAGAGCTTGTAGTCGACCTCGATCGAGCCGAAGACGTCCGCGCGGCTGGGGCGGGGGCCGGTCGGGATCAGGTTGAAGACGCCGAAGAGGCCGTCGACGACCAGCGCCGCGATCACGATCGTGACGAACATCAGCGCCGTGATCCGCAGGGCGAAGGCGGTCCCGTAGTACTTGCGGTAGGCGAGCACGATCGGGATCACGATCAGGTCGGCGAAGAGGAAGGCGACGACCCCGCCGAAGCTGATCCCGCCCGACCACAACACCGCCGCCAGCGGCACGTTGCCGACCGAGCAGACGAAGCTGAGGATGGCGATGATCGGCCCGACGATGACGTTCTCGATCGTCCGCACCAGCGGCGGCGCGTCGGTGACGAAGAGGAAGTTGAAGAAGTCGTTGCCGAGCAGGCCGATGAAGCCGGCGAGCAGGAAGCCGATCGAGATCTCCTTCCAGAGCATCTGCACGTCGCCGCGGAAGTTGCCGCCGACGCCCGCCCAGGCAGTGCGGGTGGTGAGGCGCTCGCGCCAGGAGAGAGCCTCGCCCTCCTCGTCGCCGTGGTGGTGGTGACCGGCCTGCGCCTCCTGGGCGTGGCGGCGCGCCTGCTCCTCCAGCCGCGGCGAGACGAAGCCGCGCAGCAGCACCGCCATCAGCGCGATCAGGACGATGCCGCCGACGAACTCGGCGAGGGTGAACTGCCACCCCATCAGCACCCAGAGGACCAGCCCGAGCTCCCAGACCAGGTTGGTCGAGGCGAACTGGAAGGCGAGCGCGGTGACCGCCGAGGCGCCCTTCTGGAAGAGCGACTTGGCGATCGCGATCGCCGCGTAGGAGCAGGAGGAGGAGGCGGCGCCGAGCGCGGTCGCCTTGGCGACGGGGGTGAAGCCTTCGCCCGAGAGCGCCCCTTCGATCCGGGCGCGCGGCACCCAGGCTTGGACGATCGCCGAGATCGCGAAGCCCAGCACCAGCGCCCACCAGACCTCATACGCCATCAGGAAGGACATTTCGAGGCCCTCCCAGATCTTCGAGAGCGCCTCGCTCATCGCTTCACCAGCCTTCCCACGGCGGCCATCAGCTCATCGACCTTCTCGACCCGCTCGCCCTCGTCGGCTTCGACCACGCAGTGGCGCGTGTGCTCGTCGAGCAGTCCCAGCGCGACCTTGTCCAGCGCCGCCTGGATCGCCCCGATCTGCGTCAGCACGTCGATGCAGTAGCGCTCCTCCTCGACCATCTTCGAGACCCCGCGCACCTGCCCCTCGACCCGCGCCAGCCGCTTCAACAACCTCTCTTTGTCCTCCTGGTATCCGACCATGGGAGGACTGTAGCAAATACCCCCCTGGGGTATCTTGATTGTGGTGCTAGAGACCGAGGCGGTTGGCGCGCTCGGCGGCTTTGGCGACGATCTCGTCGAGGCCCGGGACCTCGCCGCCTCGCATGAGGACGCGGCCGGCGACGACGGTGGTGTCGACGGCGGCACCGGAGGCGGCGTAGACGAGGTCGGAGGCGAGGTCGCCGATGCCGAGCTCGGGGGAGTCGCGGCGCAGGAGGAGGAAGTCGGCGGGGGCGCCGGGCTGGAGTGGGGTGGCGCCGAGCAGCGGGGCGCGGGCGCCGGTGGCGACGGCCCAGGCCTCGGCGGCGTCGATCGCGGTCGGGTCGCCCGCGGCGTGCTTCTGGGCGAGGGCGAAGAGCTTGAGGTCGGCGAGCAGGTCGAGCGAGTCGTTGGAGCCGGCGCCGTCGGTGCCGAGGCCGACCTTGACGCCCGCGGCCCTGGCGGCGGGGTGAGGGAAGACGCCGCCGACCGCGAGCTTCATGTTCGCCGCCGGGTTGGTGACGACGGTGGCGCCGCGATCGGCGATCAGGGCCAGCTCCTCGGGGTCGAGCCAGACGCCGTGGGCGAGGATCGTCCGCTCGCTCAGCAGCCCCAGCCGGTCGAGGTAGCGCGCCGGCCGTTCGCCGTGCTCGGCGAGGCAGTCCTGGACCTCTTTCTCGGTCTCGGCGAGGTGGATCTGGACCGGCAGGTCGCGCTCGGCGCTGAGCTCGCCGATCCAGCGCAGCGACTTTTCGCTGACGGTGTAGATCGCGTGCGGGGCGAGGGCGAGGGTGACGAGCGGGCCGAACTGCGCGAGCGCCTCGAGGCTGCGGTGCGCCATGTCCTGCAGTTGCTCGAAGCTGCCGTCGGCGTCGAAGAGCGGCGCCCCGATCGCGGCCCGGATGCCGGCGTCCTCGACCGCCCGCGCCGTCGCCTCCGGCTGCCAGTACATGTCCCAGAAGCGGGTGGTGCCGCTGCGGATCATCTCGGCGCAGGCGAGGCGAGCGCCCCAATACACGTCCTCTTCGTCGAGCTTCGCCTCGACCGGCCAGATCCGCTCTTGCAGCCACGGCATCAGCGGCAGGTCGCCGCCGGAGCCGCGGAAGAGCGTCATCGCCGCGTGGGTGTGGCCGTTGACGAGTGGAGGGACGAGGTGGGCGCCGGCGGCGTCGATCACCTCGTCGCCAGCCTGGGCGGCGACGTCGGCCCCGATCGCCGCGATCGTCCCTCCCTCGCAGCGCAGCCCGATCCGCTCGCCGTCGAGGAGCGCGTCCGTGACCGCCAGCGTCATCCCGTGGTTCCTTTCGCACGCATACCGTGCATAAGGAACCACAACTTCACCGGCCCACCGCCCCGAGCCGCGGCAGCACCGCCGCCAGGCCCTCGCGCAGGCGCTCGGCGTTGATCAGGCGGTCGGCTTCCATCGCCTCGACGCTGACCGGCTCCGCCGCCAGCCCGTTGGCGAGGTTGTCGACGACGCAGAGGGCGGCGTAGTCGAGGCCGAGCTCCTTGGCGACGACGCACTCGGAGGCGATCGTCATCCCGACCACGTCGGCGTGCGCCGCCATCAGCCGGATCTCGGCCGGCGTCTCGAAGCGCGGCCCGCGGGCCTGCCAGTAGACGCCGCCGTCGCGCGGGGCCTGCCCGCCCTCGCTCCAGGCGGCGATCACTTGCGCCCGCCAGCGCGGGTCGAACCCGGGCGCCGAGTGGGCGCGCCCGTCCTCATATATGGAGTCGCCGAGGTTGAGAGCGATGAAGTCGTCGGGGCAGACGAGGCTGCCAACCTCGAGCTCGGGGTGGAGCGAGCCGACCGAGCCGATCCCCAGGACCCGGTCGCAGCCCTGCTCGAGCAGCGGCCGCAGGTTCGCCTCATGGTCGATCGCGTGGGGGAGGACGAAGCCGCCGTCGGCACCGTGGCGCTGGACGATCGCCGCCCCCTGGTCGGCGGCCGCAGCGGCGATCTCCTCACCGCCCGGACCAAGCGCGTTGCTGCCGAGGATCACCGCCAGTCGTCCCATCGGCCGATCCTATGCGCCGCGCTGCGCTTTGAAAGCCGCTGCGGCCTCCTCGTGATCGACGATCGGCTCGGGGTAGTCGAGGCGCTCGAAGCCCTCCGCCAGCCAGGGGCGGAAGATCGCCTTGCCGCGCACCGACTCCAGCTCGGGCAGGTAGCGCCGCACGTAGTCGCCATCGGGGTCGAAGCGTTCGGCCTGGCGCACCGGGTTCAGCACTCGGTTCGGCCGGGTGTCGTTGCCGGTGCCGGCGACCCACTGCCAGTTGCCGGCGTTGTTGGCGATCTCGCCGTCGGTGAGCAGGTCCCAGAAGTGCCAGGCGCCCGCCCGCCAGTCGAGATAGAGGTCCTTGCAGAGGAAGGAGGCGACCGTCATCCGTGCCCGGTTGTGCATGAAGCCCTCGATGGCCAGCTGCCGCATCGCCGCATCGACCAGCGGGTAGCCGGTCTTCCCCTCCTGCCAGGCCTCCAGCGCCCGCTGCGAGCGCGACCAGCGGTCGCGGCGCGGGCGGTAGTCGCGGCGCGGCAGCGACGGCGTCGCCGCCAGCACCTGGTGGTGGAAGTCGCGCCAGCAGAGCTGGCGGACGAAGGCAGCGTCGCCGCGGCGCCCGCTCGCCTCCCGCGCCAGCTCCAGCGGCGAGACGCAGCCCCAGCGGACGTAGGCGCTGAGGCGGGAGGTGTCGTCGCCGGGCAGATCGTCGTGCTGCTCTTCGTACTCGCCGACGCCGTCGCGGAGGAAGGCGCGCATCCGCTTGCGTCCCTCGCTCTCGCCGCCGGCCATCCGCCCGGGCGAGGGCCGGCCGCCGACGAGCGACTCCAGCTTCGGCAGGCGCCCGGTTCTCAGCTTCGTCGGGCCCGAGAGCTTGCGCGGTGCCGGCGCCAATTCCCGTTGCGGCAGCCCGCTCCAGGCCCGGTGGTAGGGAGAGAAGACCTTGAAGTGATCGCCCCCTGCCGGCGTCACCGCCCCCGGCGGGACCACCGTCACGCCCGGATGGGCGACGAGCTCGATCCGCTCCTCCTCGCAGGCCCGTGCCAACCGCTCCTCGCGCGCCCGCGCGTAGGCGCTCCAGTCGGCGCTGACGTGGACTTGGCGCGCCCCGCACTCGCGCGCCACCGCGATCGCCTCGCGCACCGGATCCCCCTGGCGCACGAACAGCCGCCCGCCCCGCTTCCGCAGCGCCGCGTCGAGGTCGCGCAGCGCCTCCATCATGAAGGCGACCCGGTTCGGCGCCGCGAACCGCGACCCCAGCAACCGCTCGTCGAAGACGAACAGCGGCACCGTCCGCTCGGCCTTCGCGGCGGCGGCCAGCGCCGGCTGGTCGTGGACGCGGAGGTCGCGGTTGAAGAGGACGAGCGCGGTCTCGATTGCCATATGGTCGTGCAATGGAGAACGGGGAGGGTCGCCAGGAGGATCAGCACGGGCGCGCTTCCGGCCGCGACGAGACCGAGGAGGAACGCCTCGACCGCAACCTCGGCGAGCTGCTGCAGGAGCTGCGCGTGGCCCTGCCCGGCGTCCAGGTCCTCTTCGCCTTCCTGCTCGCGGTCCCGTTCCAGCAGGGCTTCCAGGAAGTCACCCAGTTCCAGAAAGACGTCTATTTCGCGACCCTGATCCTCGCCTCGCTCTCGGCGACGATGCTGATCTCCCCCTCCGCCTACCACCGGATCACCTTCCGCTACCAGCAGAAGCGCCGGCTCGTCTACTACGCGAACCGCTTCGCGATCGTCGGTCTGGCGTTGCTGGCGCTGGCGATGACCGGGGCGATCCTGCTGATCACCGACGTTCTCTTCTCCACCGCCGCGGCCGCCGTCACTGCGGCGCTCGCGCTCTGCGTCTTCGGCTTCTTCTGGTTCGTCCTGCCGCTGCAGCGGCGGCTCAAACTCAGCGTGGGGCAGGAGCCTCTAGAGAAGCCCGAAAAGAGCTGAGCCCCTGCTCGAGCCGGTCGAGGAAGGGCAGCTCCGGTGCCTTTTCGCGCAGCAGTCTCAGGTCTTCTTCCCAGATCTCGAGCTTCAGCTCGACCGGCACCTTGAACTCCTCGCGCACCGCATCGCCTTCCTCGGCGTAGGCCTCGGCCAGGGTGGTGACGTTGGTCAGCTTGTCGGCGCCGTAGATCGCCATCGCCTCGGTCGGGGCGGCGGCCAGCCGTTCGCGGTGCTCGGCCTTGCGCTGGCGGTAGTCGTCGATCGATTCGTCGTCGGTCATCGCCCCGACCAGGCCGACGACCTCGCCGCCGAACTTCTCGCGCAGCTCGTCCAGGGTCGTTTCCGAGTCCTCGACCACGTCGTGGAGCAGCGCCGCCGCCAGGACCTCCTCGCCGTAACCGTGTTCGTGGAGCAGTGCCGCGACCCGCATCGGGTGCTCGATGTAGGGCATACCGCCGCTGCCGTTGCGGACCTGCCCCTCGTGGTCAGTGCGCGCCTGCTCGAGCGCCGCGCGCACCAGCGGCGAGCGCTCGGCGGCATTCTCGATCCGGTCGGCCGCGGACACGGGATCAGCCTAGAGGATCGATTCCTCCAGGAAGGCGATCTAAACGCTCAGGCGGTGGCGGCGGGGGCCGTCGCGGCCGCGGTCGGAGCGGCGGCGGCTTTCGACGACCGCGCCGGCAGCTCGTACTCGTTGCGCTCCTGCCCTAGCTCGACCGCGGCGGGATCGCCGCCGAGCTCCGTCCAGCCCTGTTTCGCTTCCGCGGCAAGACCGTCGAGGAAGTCGTCGGAGTGGAGCGGGTCGTGGTGGAAGAGGACGGTGCGCTCGGCGCCGGTACGGCGGGCGAAGCTGAGCGCGTGCGAGGTCGCCGAGTGGCCCCAGCCGACGTGGCACGGGTACTCGGCGTCGGTGTACTGGCCGTCGTGGAGCAGCAGTGAGGTGTCCTTGGCGAGGGCGAAGCCGGAGATCCAGTCCTCCTCGAGCTCGTCGAGGTCGGCGCCCAGCGCCGGCTCGTGGTCGGGGATGTAGGTGAAGGAGGAGTCGCCCTCGTCGATCCGGTAGCCGAGCGTCGGGCCGCGGTGGGCGACCGAGGCCGAGCGGATCCGAGCCGAGCCGATCTCCCACTCACTCTCCGGGCAGTGGCGGAAGGAGACGTCGCAGGGCAGCTCGCGGACCTCGACCGGGGAGAGCGGGGCGGAGATGTAGCGGGCGATGCGGTCGCGCAGCGAGGCCTCCGGCGAGGCGGGGCCCCAGATCACGATCTCGGTCTGGGGCCGGAAGGCGGGGGCGAAGAAGACGAGGCCCTGGATGTGGTCGAGGTGGAGGTGGGTGAGGAGGATGTGGAGTCGGCTCGGCTCGTCGGGGAGCGCCAGGCCAAGGCAGCGGATGCCGGTGCCAGCGTCGAGGGCGAGGATCGAGCCGTCCGACAAGGTGACGCCGACGCAGGAGGTGTTGCCGCCGTAGCGGATCGTTTCCGGTCCGGGGGCCGGGATCGAGCCGCGCGTCCCCCAGAGCTTTACCTTCATGCCGGCAGCGCTCCGTTGCCGTTGGCCAGCGAGGGCCAGAAGACGGCGATCGCGCCCTGCGAGCCGTGCGGGGTAAGGATCGGGAAGGCCGAGACCTCGACTTCGTGCTGGGTGCCGTCGGTCGAGCGCAGGGTCAGCTCGGCGTGGGCCGGGCGACCGGCGCGGACCGCCTTGACGAGCGGCAGGTCGTCGTAGGGGATTGGCTCGCCGCTCTCGTCGAAGGGGCCGAAGAGGGAGCCCCACTCCTGCGGCCCGACCGTCCCCAGCTCCTCGAAGCGTTTGCCCAGCAGCATCCCCGCGGCCTCGTTGTAGAAGACGAGCAGCCCGCCCTCGTCGACCAGGAAGGCAGGGGTCGAGAGAGCCGACATCAGGTTCCTCGCAAGGATCAGCTCCAATGGCCTCTGCGTCACAAATGACACTTTAAATCCCCGTCCTAATTCACTCAGGGAAATACCGGGATTTGCGCTGCAGGAGCCAAGGTTCCTCACCTTCCCGTGATGGCGTTGAAGAAGGCGTGACTTTCGTCACTTAGATGCATTTGGGGCGGTGGGGAGACCCTCTCCAGACACAAGCTCGCTATGGCTCGTTGTTGAGCGTCTGGAGAGGGTCTCCCCACCGCCCGGGCAGCAGCTCTGTTTTAGCCGGCTGCTTCGGCTCTTCTGAGGCCGCCTCTTGCCCAGAGGGCGAAGAGGACTGGGAGGGCGATGGCGATCGTGAAGGCGAGGCCGACCTGGAAGGGGTCGCCGGAGATGAAGCCGCGACCGGCCTCGAGCAGCGCCGTCACCGGGTTGACCGAGGCGACCGCGTGGATCCAGCCGCTGAGCAGGCTGAGCGGGACGTAGACCGGGGCGAGGAAGAGGATCAGGAAGACCGGGAACTGCATCAGCGGCCCGCCCTGGATCGAGCGCACCCGCATCGCCACCCCCGCCGCCCACATCGTCGCCGCGACGTTGACGAAGATGGCGAGGCCGTAGAGGCCGACCAGTTCGATGCCGACGCCGTCGACCTGCATCCCGGCGATCAGGGCGATTGCGGTGAGCACGGTCCAGGTGATGAAGGCGCGGACCAGCGCCGCCGCCGCGTAGCCGGCGACGATGCCGCTGCGGTTGCCGGCCGCCAGCAGGTAGCGGCGGGCGAAGCCGGTCTCGAAGTCGCGGGCGATCGCGAAGCCGGTGAAGACGCCGCCGAAGGCCGCCGATTGCAGCAGCACGAAGACGAACTGGAAGGCGGTGTAGCCGGTCGGGAAGTCGAAGCCGGGGACGTTGGCGACGGCCGAGAGCCCGCCCGCGAAGGAGACGAAGAAGAAGAGCGGGAAGACCAGCGCCGGGACGAGGAAGGCGGGGTTGGTGAGGAAGTTGTGGATGCTGCGCCAGGCGACCGCGCGGGTGACGGCGCGGAAGCTCGCCCCGGTGGCGGCTTGGGTGGCGACCGCGCTCACGTCCGCACCAGCCTCGTCTTCAGGGCTGAGCTGGCCGCGTACATCCCGAGCACGAGGATCGTCAGCGCGATCCCGAAGCCGAGCAGGAGCGGGCCGAGCTCCCAGCCTTCGATCAGCAGCGAGCGGAACGCGTTGAGCAGGTAGGAGACCGGGTTGGCGGAGGCGATGTCGTGGAACCACTGGGTCTGCAGGAGGTCGAGCGGCAGCGCCATCGAGGAGAGGAAGAGGAAGACGAAGAAGACGGGGAAGAGGCTCTGGACCGCCTCGCCGGTGCCGGTGCGCAGGGCGGCAAAGAGGCCGAGGGTGCCGAAGGCGACGGTAATCGTCACCGAAAGGGCGACGATGACTACGGCGCCGCCCGGGCCGGCGGCGAGTTCGGCCCCGGCGGTGAGGCCGACGAGGAGGTAGGTGACCGCCTGGATCAGGCCGAGGATGACCGCGCCGGCGAGGAGGCCGCTGAGCAGGGCGGCGCCGCGCAGCGGGGTCAGGGCGAGGCGGTTGAGGAAGCCGGTTTCGATGTCGCGGGCGAGGTCGGTGCCCGCGTTCATCACCGAGAACAGCGCTCCCTGCATGAAGGGGACGGCGAGGGCGAAGGTGAGGTAGGAGTCGGTCGGGAAGCCGGGCAGGTTGGTCGCGTCTTTGAGCCCGCCCGAGTTCACCGCGAGGAGGAAGAGCGGGAAGATCAGCGCGGGGACGATCTGCGCCGGCTGGCGCAGGGTGCGCAGGACCGAGCGGTGGGCGAGCTGCCCGACCTGGGTGGTCAGCGAGTGGCCGGCGGAGGAGCCGCTCATGCCGAGGCAACCGCCTCCGGCTCGGGGGCCTCCGCCTCGTCCTCGTCCTCGGCGCCCTCGAGCGAGCGGCCGGTCTTGGCGAGGAAGACGTCGTCGAGCGAGGGCGCGTGCAGCTGCAGGTGCTCGATCGCGATGTTCTCGCTGTCGAGCGCGCGGACGACCTCGGCCAGCTCCGCCTCGCCGCCTTGCAGCAGCACGGCGACGGCGCGGGGGGAGGAGCCGGCGGGCTCGCCGAAGCGGCCGAGGACGGAGGCGGTGCGCTCGCGGTCGCCGTCCTCGCGGGGGATCACCTCGACCGTGGGGCGGCCGATTTCGGCCTTGAGCGCGGCCGGGGTGCCCTCGGCGACGATGTGGCCGTGGTCGATGATCCCGACCCGGTTGGCGAGGGCGTCGGCCTCCTCCAGGTACTGGGTGGTGAGGAAGACGGTGACGCCGTCCTCGGCGGCGAGGCGGGCGACCTCGTCCCAGAGCGCGGTGCGGCTCTGGATGTCGAGGCCGGTCGTCGGCTCGTCGAGGAAGAGGATGCGCGGGCGGTGGGCGAGCGCCAGCGCCAGGTCGAGGCGCCGTTTCATCCCGCCCGAGTAGCCGCCCACCTTGCGGTCGGCGGCGTGGGCGAGACCGACCCGCTCGAGCAGTTCGGTGCTGCGCTCTTCGCGCTCAGGCTTGCCGAGGCCGTGGAGGGAGGTCTGCAGGCGCATGTGCTCGCGCCCGGTCAGCAGCGGGTCCAATGCGGCCTCCTGCAGGGCGGCGCCGATCGCGCCGCGCACCTGCGGGCCTTCCTTGACGACGTCGAAGCCGGCGACGCGAGCGGTGCCGGCGGTGGGAGGGAGGAGGGTGGTCAGCATCAGCACCGTGGTCGACTTGCCGGCGCCGTTGGGGCCGAGGAAGCCGTAGATCTCGCCCTGGGCGACCTCGAGGTCGATGCCGTCGACCGCCCGCGGCCCGTTCTTGAACTCGCGGACGAGCCCTTCCACCTCGATGCCCCCAACCGGTGCGCTGCCATCTGCCATTGACTGGTCTCCAATTCGCTGGTCGTCTCTCAGGTCTGAGACTACGGAGGCCGGCCGACCTTCGGTGGAGCAAACGCATAGAAATCCGGGTCGAATGCAGGAACGCACCCGCACCTACAGCGTCGCCATGGCCGTCAACCGGCCGGTCGCCCGGTGGGGCCGTCTCCAGGTCGAGGGCCTGGAGACGGTGCCGGAGCAGGGGCCGCTGCTGATCATCGGCAACCACGACAGCCACTGGGACCCGGTGATGGTCGGGATCGCCGCCCGCAAGCGGCGCCAGATCCGGGCCCTCGCCAAATCGGACCTCTGGAAAGTCCGCGGCCTCGCCCCGATCCTCAACGGCATGGGCCAGATCCCGATCGAACGCGGCAAGGGCGACGCGCAGGCGCTGTCGCGGGCGATCGAGGCGCTGCGCTCGGGCATCTGCATCGGCGTCTTCCCTGAGGGCACCCGCTCCCGCGGCAAAGTCCTGCGCGCTCGCAGCGGCGTCGGCCGCCTCGCCCTGGAAGTGCCCGAGGCCCACGTCAGCCTCGTCGCGATCGAGGGGACCTCCGACCTCACCGGCTTCCCCCGCCGCCCCCGCATCCGCCTCCGCTTCTTCGACCCGGTTGGCGGCCAGCCCCGGCCCGACGAGGACCCAAGCGAGCTCTCGGCCCGCCTCCTCGCCGAGATCCGCGAGCTCGTTCCCCCGTCGATCTCGTACCGCAAGCGCGCGAAGCTCCGCGGCGTCAGCGAAGACTGAGGACCTGGCCGGCGCCGAGCGCCTTGCGCACCCGGCGGAGGACCGCCCCCCGTTCGCCGTGGATCTGGTCCCAGGTGACCCGCAGCACCCGGTAGCCGGCGGCGGCGAGGAACTGGTCGCGGCGGCGGTCGTCCTGGAATGCGGTCGGCGTCTCGTGCGTCTCCCGCCCGTCGGTTTCGACGATCACCTTCTCCCGATCCCAGAGGAAGTCGACGAGGAAGCGCTCGCCTTCGACGCGGAGCCCGACGTTGCAGCCGGGTCGCGTCAGTCCCATCTCGATCAACTCCGGCAGCACCAGCGTCTCGAAGTCGCTGCGCACGTCCGGCACCTTGCCGTCCTTGGTGCGGTAGGGGACCAGCGCCAGATCGAGCGCATTCAGCCCCCGTCGCCGCTTCGCGTTGTGGATCGCGATGTCGACCGCCTGCAGGTCGAGCCTCCTGAGCATGGCAGCGCGCCCGACGGTCTTGCGCAAAGTCTTCATGCCGACCATCCCAGCCAGGTCCACCAGCGTTCGAGCGACCGTGGTGACTGCGACCCCGTAACGGACTTGGACCTCCTCCGGCTCCGGATAACGGCACCGCCGGCACCTGATCCCGTCGATCTTCCGCCCCGCCTCGACGGGAACGGTCACGTCGATCAGAGCCGGGAACTTGTCCCAGAGCCCATGGAACGCCGCCGCCGTCCCATGCGAGATGACGGCTCCCTCCCCGCAAGCCAGCACCGCCGCCCGCAAGTGCGTGTGTCGCGAGATCGACCGATGACCAACCGTGTAAACGCCCCGGTGGATCCGGTGGAGTTGACTTGCCTCGGCACGTTCGGCGGCTAACTGCCGCGAAACTCCCTCGTCCCTCAGCTGATTGAGTGAAACGACTCCACCCTGGGCCGTGGCGACATCCGAGATTCGTTCTTTCGATTTGACCTGGTCATTTGCGTGGTTCTTTTGTCGTGGCATGCACGACTAAGGAACCGCGCAACCCAAACTCTCCCCCCATCCAGATTTCCGTGGTTCCTTTGTCAGGTCATAGCCGACAAAGGAACCACGGAACTGTGAGTCGCCTCCTGGGCCCGGGCCGCCACCGCTCGGACGGCCCGGGGCGCCTGGCCGAAGCTAGCCGCCGGCCTCCTCGCCGTTGCCTTTCAGCGCGTACCACTGGCCGCCGAAGGCGCTGACGTCGTTGCCGTTGGCTTCGCCGGGCTTTTTGTCCTCGACGAAGGTGTAGAGGGGATGGCCGGCGTAGGTCACCTGCATCGTCCCGTCTTTGCGTTCGGTGGTGCCGAGTTTCGACGCCGTCGCGCCGTTGCCGACGGTCGGTTCGCCTTCGGTCAGCATCGGCGGCCAGCCTTCCGCGCAGGGGCCGTAGCAGGAGGACGTCGTCCCCTTGTCTTTGTGGAAGTCGTAGAGGGTCATCCCGTTGGAATCGACGAGGATCATGCCCAGCTTCTGCGCGTTACCGAGCGAGACGACGCCGGCGCCGCTTTCCGCCCCGGGCGGGGATTCGCTGCTCGCGCTCTTGCTTTCGCTGCTGCCCCCGTAGCGGCTGCCGGTACCGCTCGAGCTTTCGCTCGAGGCGTTTTCGTTCGAGCTCCCGGAGCTGCTTTCGCCGGAGCCATAGCTGCTGCCGCCACCGCCGCAGCCGGCGATTGCGATCGCCGCCACGGCCAGCAGCGCAAAGGCATGGGTCTTCCTGATCACGTCGGTTCCTCCTCGTTGGTGTTTGCCGCTATCGGCGCCCTCCCCACCGGCGCGACGAAGGTTCGGTTCCCGGCGCGGACGCTGATCGCCCGCGTGCGGGAGAGGTCGAGGGCTGAGCTCAGCACCGCTTCGGAGTCGTCGCCCCAGCGGTAGCGGAAGGTCCCAGCCGGATAGGAGGCGCCGTGCGGCCCGCGCAGCGAAACCGTGCAGAGCGTGCCGGAGGCGACCCCGTGGACGTACATGCGGATCTCGGTGCCGTAGGCGTGGGGCTCGAGCGTCGCGTAGATGTTGACCCCCTTCGGCACCGCAGTGAACTTGACGTGCTGCTCGGGCTGCCCGCCGCCACCGCCGCCGAGGACGAAGATCGCCAGCACCGCCGCGGCCAGCGCCGCCGTCGCGCCCCCGAGCGCGAACCCGCCGAACACTCGCCGCCGGTGTCGCCGCTCAGTCTTCTGCCGTTCGCCCGCGATCGTCGCGGCGATTCGCGCCCCCAGCTCGGGCGGCGGTTGTGGCGCCGCCGCCTCGAACCTCTCAGGGTCGGCGTGAGGAAGCATCTGCGCCACCGGCGTCAGCAGCGCCATCTCCGCGCGGCACTGCGCGCACCCGTCGAGGTGCGCTTCCAGCCCGACACGCTCGGCGCCCCGCAGGTGCCCCAGCGCATGGGCGCCGAGCAGCTCGCGCCATTCTCGGCAGTCGTTCCTAATCTTCATAGCCCATCTCCTCGAGCACGACCCGCAGCGCTCGCAGCCCGTAATAGACGCGGCTCTTGATCGTCCCCTCCGGCACGCCGAGTTCCTCGGCGACCTCCGCGTAAGGACGGCCGCGGTAATAGGTCTCGACGATCACCCGCCGGTGGTCCTCGCCGATCCGCCGCATCGCCTCCTCGACCTGCCAGGAGAGCAGCGCCTCCTCCAGCGGCTCGACGCTCGGCTCGATCCCGCCCTCGGCGACGCCGGGCCGCACTGCCCGCGCCCGCCCCAGGTCGATGACCACGTTGCGGAGGATCGCGAAGAGCCACGTCCGCAGCGACCCGATCTTCGGGTCGAACCGATCGCCCGCCCGCCAGGCGCGGACGAAGGTCTCCTGCACCGCCTCTTCGGCGAGCCCTGCATCGCCGAGCGAGCGAACCGCGAAGCCGTACAGCTCACCGGAGTGAGCGGCATAGGCCTCGCGGACGTCGCGTTCGCGGCTGAGCGCGCCCCGGGTCGAAGTTCCCCTCTTCAGGGTTTCAGGGATCATCCGACCCGGCATACGCTCCCCGGCCAAGCCGGGTTCAACTGCCTCGTAAAGAGGGCCCTATTCGAGTTTCCCGATCTTGAAGATTTTCGTCCCGCAGTCAGGGCAAACGCCCTGGATTGCCGGGCGACCGTTTTTCATCGTCACCTGTTTGGCGTCTTTGATCTCGACCTTCTTGCGCTCCTTGACGCAGTAACCCTCAGGCATCTAGGAACCCTCCTTTCGTCGCCGCGAACGGCAGATCTCGCGATTGCCCGCGAGGTGGATTGAGGCGAATGTAACGCAGGTGCATGACGCTCCCGCGGAACTTCGTGACAAAACGCACGAGACGCCCGCGGTCCCCGTCAACTACCCTCCTGCCGCAGTCGCAAGCCCTTCCCAAGCTTTCAAGGAGATAAGGAATGCCCGAAGCAGTAATCGTCGACACCATCCGCACGCCGATCGGCCGTGCCTTCAAGGGGTCGCTGGCCCAGCTGCGGCCCGAGGAGATGGGCGCCTACGTGGTCGACCAGCTGCTCGAGCGCAACCCGGAGGTGGACCCCGCGCTGATCGAAGACGTCTTCTGCGGCGTCGGCATGCCGCAGGGGCTCGAGGCCTTCAACATCGCCCGCATCATCTCCCTGCTCAGCGAGAAGCTGCCGCAGGAGGTCAACGGGGTCACCGTCTCCCGCTACTGCTCCTCCAGCCTCGACGCGATCCGCCACGCTGGCAACGCGATCAAGGCCGGCGAGGGCGACGCCTACCTCGCCGTTGGAGTCGAGTGGGTGAGCCGCTTCAACGAGCGCACCGAGCCCGCCGGCGCCGACGACCGCAACCCCAACCTGATCGGCGAGAACGGCCAGCCGAACGCCTACATCGACATGGGCATCACCGCCGTCAACGTCGCCAAGAAGTACGAGGTCAGCCGCGCCGACATGGACAAGTTCGCGCAGCGCTCCCAGGAACTGGCGGTGCGCTCGCAGGAGGACGGCTTCTTCGACCGCGAGATCGTCCCGGTCAAGCTCGAGGACGGCACCGAGGTGACCAAGGACGACGGCCCGCGCGCCTCCTCGACCCTGGAGAAGCTCTCCGAACTGCCGGAGGCCTTCGGCGGCGGCGGCGTCACCGCCGGCAACTCCTGCCCGCTCAACGACGGCGCCGCCGCGGTGCTGCTGATGAGCGACACCAAGGCCAAGGAGCTGGGCCTGACCCCGCGCGCCCGCATCGTCACCGCCGCCACCCACGGCAACGAGCCGGAGCTGATGGGCGTCGCCCCGATCGGCGCGATCAAGAAGGTGCTGGACCGCGCCGGGATGACGATCGGCGACGTCGACCGGGTCGAGCTGAACGAGGCCTTCGCCGCCCAGGTGATCCCGATCATGGCCGAATGCGGCATCGACGAAGACAAGCTCAACACCCACGGCGGCGCGATCGCCCTCGGCCACCCGTTCGGGATGACCGGCGCCCGGATCATGGGGACGCTGCTGAACGTGCTCGAGACCGACGACAAGCAGGTCGGCCTGGAGACGATGTGCGTCGCCGGCGGCCAGGGCAAGGCCATGCTGGTCGAAAGGCTGAACTAGGAGCACCGCGATGGCGCGGCTCGAGACGCTCACCTACGAGGTCGGCGATCGAGTCGCGCGCATCACCCTGAATCGGCCCGAGCGCGGGAACGGGATCACCGCGCGGATGCCGGTCGAGCTGGCCGAGTGCGTCGAGCGGGCGAATCTTGACCCCAAGATTCACGCGATCGCCCTCGCTGGCAACGGCACGGGGTTCTGCGGCGGCTACGACCTGGTCGCCTCGGCCGAGGGCGACATGAGCGAGCTCGGCGGCGAGGGCGAGGCGCCCGCCGGCTCGCCGCTCGACCCGGCGACGATCGCCGCCAACCACGCGCCGAACACGAACTGGGACCCGGTCACCGACTTCCAGTTCATGTCGCGCAACGTGCGCGGCTTCATGAGCCTCTTTAACTCCGAGAAGCCGGTCCTCTGCAAGGTCCACGGCTACTGCGTCGCCGGCGGCACCGACATGGCGCTCTGCTCCGACCTGCTGGTGATCGCCGAGGACGCCAAGATCGGCTACCCGCCGGCGCGGGTCTGGGGCTCGCCGACGACGGCGATGTGGGCGAGCCGGCTCGGTCCGATGCGGGCCAAGCGCCTGCTGCTGACCGGCGACTCCCTCACCGGCGCCGAGGCGGCGGAGTGGGGGCTGGCGACCGAGGCCGCCCCCGCCGAGCAGCTCGACGAGCGCTTCGAGCGGCTGCTGGGGCGGGTCGCGCAGATGCCGATCAACCAGCTGGTGATGATGAAGCTGCTCGTCAACCAGACCGTCCACGCGCAGGGCCTCGCCCAGACCCAGGTCCTCGGCACCTTCTTCGACGGCATTACCCGCCACACCGAGGAGGGCCACGCCTTCGTCCGCCACGCCGCCGAATCGGGCTTCCGCGAGGCGGTGCGCGAGCGCGACGAGCCCTATGGCGACCACGGGCTCGACGGCTTCGGCCTCCAATAGGCTGCCGCGGCGATGAACGACGCCCCGCACCCAAGCTCGGCGATCACGCCCGAGACCGTCCGCAGCTTCCTCCCCGGCAGCTTCCCCGGCGATCTCGGGATCGAGCCCGTGGAGGTCGAGGACACCCACGCCCGCGGCAAGATCGTCGTCGACAAACGCCACCTGCACCCGGGCGGCTTCGTCCACGGCGGCGTCTGGACCGCGCTCGGCGACACCGTCGCCGCCTGGTCGACCTTCCGCTGTATCCCGCCCGGCCACAACTTCACCACGATCGAGCTCAAGCTCAACGTCTTCGCCGCCGGCATCCTCGGCGACGAGATCGAGGCCAAAGCCGAGCCCCTCCACGTCGGCAAAAGCACGGTCGTGATCGAGGTGCGGATCGACCGCCGCCGCGAGGGCAAGGAGCCGCGCCTGGCGGCGAACCTGATCGTCAGCCAGTTCGTTCTGCCGCCGAGCGGGGAGTAACCCGCTCCTCCGGCATTTCCAGCGCTTCGATCTGGGGCACTTTCCAGAGCAGGCTGGCGATCGTCAGGCCGATCGCGACCGAGAGGAAGACCAGGAACCATTCCCCCGGCCCGAGCAGGACCAGTTCGAAGAATTCGCGCAGGAAGGGGAGGGCGAGGATGCCGGCGTAGACGCCACCCAGGGCCATCACCATTCCCAGCATGTTGCTCTGGATCGCGATGTGCTCGCGGCCGGGTCCACGCTCGAGCAGGAGGATGAAGGCGAGTCCGAGTGCGATCAGGGTGGAGGTCGCCGCCGTCCTGCCTTCCGCCAGCGTGCCGCCGGCGATGGTGTCGACGAGGAAGAAGGAGATGATCGAGGCGAGCGCGGTGGCGACGCCCGCCGGCACCGCGAAGGCCGCCAGCGCCCGCAGCAGCCGGCCGCGGTAGAGCGGCCCGTCGGAGGGCATCAGCGCCAGCACGAAGGAGGGGATCCCGATCGTCAGGAACGCCGCCACGGTGAGGTGGCGGGGGAGGAAGGGGAAGGTGAAGCCGGGCACGGCGACGAGCAGGATCAGCGCCGCCGCATAGACGGTCTTGGTCAGATAGAGGCGGCCGAGGCGGTGGATGTTGCGGGCGATCCGGCGCCCTTGGCCGACCGCCTCCGGCAGCCGCGAGAACTGGTCTTTGAGCAGGACGACGTCGGCGACCCCTTTGGTCACCTGCGCCCCCGAGCCCATCGCGACCGCCATCCGCGCCCGCTTCAGCGCCGGCACGTCGTTGACCCCGTCGCCGATCATCGCCACGTAGCGGCCCGCCCCGACAAGCGCCCCCACCAATGATTTCTTCTGCTCAGGCTTTATCCGGCAGAAGACCGTGTTCTCCAGCACCGCCTGCTTCAACCCCTCCTCGTCGTCGGGCAGGTCCGGCCCCTCGACCACGCCGGCGTCGCGCGGCACCCCGACGGCGTAGGCGACCGCGGTCACGGTCGCCGCCGCGTCGCCGGAGATCAGCTTCAGGTCGACTTCCTGCTCGCGCATGAAGGCGATCGTCTCCGCCGCGTCGGGCCGCAGCGTCTCCTCCAGCACGACCAGCGCCAGCGGGGTGATCCGGGGCGCCCCGTTCGCGGCGGGGTCGCCCGGCAGCGCCTCGCTCGTCTGCCCGAAGGCGACGACCCGGCGCCCAGCCGCGGTCTCCTCTTCGAGCTTGCCGGCGAGGCGCGGCGGCAGCGTCAGCGCCCCGGACTCGGCGAGGACGTCGGGGGCCCCCATCACGTAGGTGGCGCCGCTACCGCCGTCGAGCGAGACCCCGCTCCACTTCCACTCCGAGGAGAACGGCACCTCGCTGCGCACCTTCCCCGCCCGCCCGGGGAATTTCTCCGCGATCGTCTCCAGCGTCTTGTTGCGGTCGCCGGCGCTGGCGGCGAAGCGGCCGAGCGCCCTCGCCCCGGCCTCCGGGTCGACCCCGTCCGCGTACTCGACCCCCGTCAGTCGCAGGGCGCCCGCGGTCAGCGTGCCCGTCTTGTCGACGCAGATCGTGTCGACGGCGGCGAGGCTCTCGGTCGCGCTCATCTGCTGGACCAGCGTGTCGCGCCGCGCCAGCCGCACCGCCGCGACCGCGAAGGTGACGCTCATCAGCAGCACCAGCCCCTCCGGGATCAGCGTCACCAGCCCCGCGGTCGCCGTCTGCGCCGCGCTTTCCAGGCCGACGCTGCGGACCTTGAGGCTGATGATCAGCAGCACCGCCAGCGGCAGCATCACGTAGGTGGAGGCGATGATCACCCGGTTGACCTCCTCCTGCAGCGGCGAGGGCGGGTGGCGGAAGGTTTTCGCCTCGCCGGCGATGCGACCGGCATAGCTCTCCTCCCGTACCGCGTCGACGACGTAATGGCCGGAGCCGGAGACGCAGAAGGAGCCGGAGAGGACCCGGTCCCCCTCGCCCTTCTTGATCCCGTCGCTCTCGCCGGTCAGCAGCGACTCGTCCATCGTCATCCCGCGCGAGGCGATCGCTTCGCCGTCGGCGACGAGCTGGTCGCCCGGCCCGACCTGGACCACGTCCCCCGGGACGACTTCGGTGGAGATCAGCTCGACCACGGCGCCGTCGCGCACGACCTTCGCGTGCGGCGCCACGAGGACCGCAATTTCGTCGAGCGTTTCCTTTGCCTTCTTCTCCTGGTAGATGCCGATGCTGGAGTTGATGACGGCGATCAGGCCGAAGATCGAGTCCGCGTAGAGCCCGAGCGCCAGGTCGAGCACGAAGAAGGCGCCGATGATCGCGTTGAAGAGGGTGAAGACGTTGCCGGCGACGATGCTCGCGGTCGAGCGCGAGGAGGTTTCCGGCGGCGGCCCGAGCTTGCGCAGCCGCGCTGCCGCCTCCTTGTTGGAAAGCCCTTGCTCCATGGTGGGACGGCCGTTACCCATTCGACCCCTATTCAATAGGGTGCGGGGGCGATGGGACTGAAGCTCGGACTCAACCTCGGTTACTGGGGGATCGGCCCTGCCGGAGAGGAGGCCGCGGAGCTCGTCCTCGCCGCCGAGGGGATGGGCTACGAGTCGGTCTGGGCGGCCGAGTCCTACGGCTCCGACGTGGTCAGCGTGCTCGCCTGGCTGGCGGCGAAGACCGAAAAGATCAACCTCGGCGCCGCGATCATGCAGGTGCCGGCCCGCCCGCCCGCGGCGGCGGCGATGGCCGGGGCGACGATCGACAAGCTCTCCGGCGGCCGCTTCCTCTTCGGCTTCGGCCCCTCCGGCCCGCAGGTCTCCGAGGGCTGGTACGGCGTCCCCTACGCGAAGCCCTGGGGCCGCACCCGCGAGTACATCGAAGTCGTGCGCGAGATCATTGCCCGCGAGGGCCCGGTCGACCACCAGGGCGAGCACTACACGCTGCCGCTGCCGGGGGGCGAGGGCAAGCCGCTGAAGCTGAACTTCCACCCGCTGCGCAACCAGATCCCCGTCTTCGTCGGCGCGATCGGGCGCAAATCGGTCGAGATGGCGGCGGAGATCTGCGACGGCTGGATCCCGATCTTCTTCAGCGTCGACGCCTTCGAGCGGACCTGGGGCGAGCATCTGGAGGCCGGCTTCGCCAAGGGCAGCCGCCAGCGCTCCGACCTCGAGGTCAGCCCCTCGCTGCAGGTGGCGATCGACGGCGACCTCGAGGCGGCGAAGAACGTCGTCAAGGCCGGTCTCGTCCTCTACTTCGGCGGCATGGGCAGCCGCAAGACCAACTTCTACGTCGACCTCGCCCACCGCTTCGGCTTCGGCGACGTCGCCGACGAGGTCCAGAAGCGCTTCCAGGACGGCGACCGCGGCGGCGCCTTCGAGGCGATGCCGGACGAGATCGTCGAGGCGACCTCGCTGGTCGGGACCGAGGCCGAAGTCGCCGAGCGGGTCGAGCGCTTCCGCGGCGCCGGCATCGACCGGCTGATCTGCTCGCCCGTGCACGTCGAGCGCTCCGAGCAGTTGCACACGCTCGAGCGGCTTGCCTCGCTGGCGGGCGTCGGGACGCCCTCCTAGCCGGATCGCATATCCTCCCGCGCCGCGAGTTATGAAGATCGGAGTGCCGAAAGAGTCCGCCGAGGGGGAGCGCCGGGTCGCGCTGGTCCCTGACGTGGTCAAATCGCTGCAGGCGAAAGTCAGCGAGAAGATCGCCCCCGTCGTCGAGGCGGGCGCGGGTGCGGGCGCCGGTCACACCGATTCCGCTTACCAGGAGGCAGGAGCCCAGGTTGGTGACGGCTCCGCCGCCTGGGGAGGCGAGGTCGTCCTCCACGTGCGGCCGCTCACCACCGAGGAGATCGGCAAGCTCCGCAAGGGCCAGGTCGTGATCAGCCACCTCTCGCCGCTGACCGCCGCCGAGTCGAACAAGGCGCTGGCCGAGGCCGGCGTCACCGCCTTCGCGATGGAGGCGATCCCGCGGACGACCCGCGCCCAGGCAATGGATGCGCTCTCTTCGCAGGCGAACCTCGCTGGCTACGCCGCGACCCTGCTCGCCGCGCGCGAGGCGGGCCAGCTCTTCCCGATGATGACCACCGCCGCGGGCACCGTCGCCCCGGCCAAGGTGATGGTCCTCGGCGCCGGTGTCGCCGGCCTGCAGGCGATCGCCACCGCCAAGCGGCTGGGCGCGATCGTCACCGGCTTCGACATCCGCCGCGCCGCCTGGGAGCAGATCGCCTCGCTCGGCGGTCGCCCGCTCGAGCTCGACTTCATCCCCGACGCCGAGGGCGAGGGCGGTTACGCCCGGCCCCTGACCGAGGAGGAGAACGAGAAGGTCCGCGAAGCGCTCGCCGAGGCGGCCGCGAAAATGGACGTGATCATCACCACCGCCCAGATCCCCGGCCGCGCCGCGCCGGTGCTGATCACCGAGGCGGCGGTCCGCTCGATGGCGCCGGGCTCGGTGATCATCGACCTCGCCGCCGACTCGGGCGGCAACGCCGAGCCCTCGAAGCCGGGCGAGACGGTGGTCGTCGACGGGGTGAAAGTGATCGGCCCCGCCAACCTCGTCAGCGACATGGCCGCCGACGCCTCCCAGCTCTACGCCAAGAACCTCGAGAACCTGCTCGGGCTGCTGGTCGACGAGGAGGGGCAGTTGAAGATCGACTTCGAGGACGACATCGTCGACGCCGCCTGCATCGCCCACGAGGGGCAGATCCGCGGAGAGAGGACGGCCAAGTAGCCCATGAGCCTGATGACCGAGATCACGATCTTCGTCCTCGCCGTCTTCGTCGGCTTCGAGGTGATCTCGAAGGTCCCGACCACCCTGCACACGCCGCTGATGTCGCAGACCAACGCGATCCACGGCATCGTCATGCTCGGCGGCCTGATCGTCGTCGGCTTCGCCAACGACGGGATCGAGTACGTGATCGGGACGATCGCGATCGCCTTCGGCACGATCAACATCGTCGGCGGTTTCATGGTCACCGACCGGATGCTCGGCATGTTCTCCAAAAAGCCCAAACCCAAGGCCAAGGCTGACGGGAAGGGCGGCTCCTGATGGTCGAGGCAGTGCTCAAGCCGGGCGGCGACGCGGCGACCGCCCTCTACATCGTCGCCTTCTCGCTGTTCATCATCGGGATCAAACAGGGCACCCACCCGACCACCGCCAAACGCGGCAACCTGATTGCCGCCGCCGGCATGGCGGTCGCCGTGGTGACCACCCTCCTGCTCGACGGGATGGGCAACTGGGGCCTGATCGTCCTCGGCCTCGGGATCGGCACCGCGGTCGGGGTGATCGCCTCGATCCGCGTCCAGATGACCGAGATGCCGCAGATGGTCGCCCTCTACAACGGCGTCGGCGGCGGCGCGGTCGCTCTGATCGCCTGGTCGGAGATCCGGCACGGGATCTCACTCGGCGAGGACTTCCCACTCGACTCGCTGATCCCGATCATCTTCGCCGGCGTCGTCGGCTCCGTCTCCTTCTGGGGCTCGAACATCGCCTTCGCCAAGCTCCAGGACCTGATCCCGACCCGGCCGATCGCGGCGCCGGGCCAGCAGGTGATCAACGCGATCCTGGTGATCGCGATCGTGACGATCTGCGTGATCCTCGCGGTCGACCACGAATCCCCCTCGCAGGGCCTCTTCATCCTCTTGCTCGTCCTCGCGGCGATCCTCGGCAACCTCGTCGTGCTGCCGATCGGTGGCGCCGACATGCCGGTCGTGATCTCGCTGCTGAACGCATTCACGGGCCTCTCCGCCGCGGCCGCCGGCTTCGCACTGGACAACGTCGCCCTGATCGTCGCCGGCACCCTCGTCGGCTCCTCGGGAACGATCCTCACCCTGGAGATGGCGACGGCGATGAACCGCTCGGTCGCCAACATCCTCTTCTCCGGCTTTGGCGGCGCGCCGTCCGGCGGTGCCACGAGCGGGGGAGAGGAACGGCCCCACGTCTCGATCGGCGCCCAGGACGCGGCGATCAAGCTCGCCTATGCCGACTCCGTCGTGATCGTCCCGGGCTACGGCCTCGCCGTCGCCCAGGCCCAGCACGCGATCAAGGAGGTCGCCGACGAGCTCGAGAAGCGCGGCGTCACCGTCAACTACGCGATCCACCCGGTCGCGGGCCGGATGCCCGGCCACATGAACGTCCTCCTCGCCGAGGCCGACGTGCCCTACGAGCAGCTGCGGGAGATGGAGGACATCAACCCGGAGATGCCGCGCACCAGCGTGGCGGTTGTCGTCGGCGCCAACGACGTCACCAACCCGGCGGCGAAGAACGACCCCGACTCGCCGATCGCCGGGATGCCGATCATCGAGGTCTCCGAGGCCCAAGAGGTGATCGTGATCAAGCGCTCCCTCAGCCCCGGCTTCGCCGGCATCGACAACGATCTCTTCTACGAACCGAACACCTCGATGCTCTTCGCCGACGCCAAACAGGCCGCGGCCGACATCGCGGCAGAGATCGGCAACCTCTAACGAATTTTCCTCTTGCGGTCCGGCTTGGGAACCAAATAGGTTTCCTGTGGTGATGCGCGCAAACAAATTCCCATACCCGCTGCTGTTCTTTTCAATCCTCGTCGCCGTGGCCGCCTGGCCGGCAACTGCTGCGGCGCTTGTCGCTCCGACGACGGAAGGTGGGAAGGTCGGCTACCTGCCGCTCAACCCCCCGGCAGCCGCCGCGGGCGCCCAGGCGCTGGGAATGACGGTTCCCACCGGCTCGCCGCCGCTGATCTACCACGGCGGCCCGGTGATGAAATCGCAGGAAGCGTTCGCAATCTTCTGGGCGCCGAGCGGCTACGGCTTTCCGAGCGGTTACGAAAAAGCGATCGAAACGTACTTGGAAGACGTCGCCGCCGACAGCGGCAAGCCGAGCAACGTCTACTCGGTCAGCGCCCAGTACAGCGAAGAATCCGGCCAGCATGCCCTCTACAGCGACTCCTACGGTGGCTCGCTGGTCGACACCGATGCTTACGGCACCACCTGCCCCGAATATGAAGGATTCGACGGCGCTGAATTCACTGCTTGCATCACCGACGAAAAGCTCCAGGAAGAGCTGGTCTCCGTAGTCGAAGCCGAAGGGCTGCCGCACGGGCTCGGCGCCGAGTACTACATGGTCCTGCCCCCCGAAGTCGGCAGCTGCTTCGAAGGATTCGCCGGCTTCGAATGCTTCGACGAAGTCTTCTGTGCCTACCACAACCACACCGAATCGCCGACGCTGGTCTACTCGAACATCAGCTACTCGCCCGAAGACCCGCTCGGCTGTGGCGTCGGGGAGTATCCGAACGGCCACGCCAACGGCAACGCCGACGACACCTTCAGCAGCCTCAGCCACGAGGCTAACGAGTCGATCACCGACCCCGAACTGAATGCCTACTACGACAAAAAAGGGTTCGAGAACGGGGACGAGTGCCGCAACACCAAATTCGGCGAAGACTACGGTCCTGCCCTCGGAGGCTCGGAAGAAGGAGAAACGCTCTTCAACCAGGTGATCGGCGCCAACCACTACTACCTGCAGCAGGAGTGGAGCAACGACATCAACGACTGCGCGCAGCGGGTCGGTCCGGCGCATCCCGTGATCTCGGGGCCGACCTCGGCGGCGCCGGGCCAGACGGTCGCTTTCAACGGCTTCAGCTCGACCCCGGGCGACGGGGGAATTGAATCCTTCGAATGGGAATTTGGCGATGGCTCCGGGGAAGAAGGCGCCGAAGTGACCCACAGCTACTCCGAAGCCGGCACCTACACCGTCACGCTCACGGTCTACGACGACGGCAGCTTCGGTTACTCGAAATCGCGGCAGATCACCGTCAAAGTGCCCGAAGAACCGCCTTCCGAAGAAGAAGAACCGCCTTCTGGCGGTGGCGGAGGCGGTGGGACCGGGGGGACGGGAACGAGCTCCAGCTCGTCCGGCTCTTCGGGGGGTCCCGCTCTGGCCCCGGTTGCCGGTGTGGCTGCCGTCGGAGCGAAGGCGAAAGTCAACGGCAAGGTTGCTGCCCTGAAGCTGAAGTGCGGTGGCGGGGGGCCGTGCTCGGGTGTGGTCAAGCTGCTCGACCACGGAGTGATCGGCCATGCTGCCTTCCACCTCGCGACCGGGGCCTCCAAGGTGCTCAAAGTGCGGCTCACCGCAGGAGGCCTCGCTCTCCTCGCCAAGAAGGCGGGCGGCCTGAAGGTCTCCCTCTCGGGAACCGGTGTCCGGCACCGGACCTTGACCTTGATCCCGTAGAAGTCGCTCGACCGCGACAAAGCTGCGCGCCAATCAGCACACCAGACACACACGTGTAGGTCCCTGCTCCCTAGCGTCGGGCCATGGGCTCGGAGCGGGGGCAGGGGACGGTCGAGTGGGTCGGGACGCTGCTGGTCGTCTCGCTGGCGATGCTGGGTTTGGTGGCAGCGGGAGTGCGGGTGCCGGGGGCGTCGCTGGTGCGGGCGGTCGCCGACCGGATCCTCTGTGCCGCGTCGCTGGCGGACGGGTGCGGTGACGAGCCGACGCTGATCGCCGCCTACGGCACCGAAGTGGGCAGGCTGGCGCGGTTTCACATGCCGCTGCTCGGCTTCGAGGAGGGGTCGCGGGCGGTGCCGGTCGACTTCCGCCGCTGTCGCAGCACCCAGTGCGGCGACGCCTCCGGGTCGGGGCTGGTCCACCGGACCGACGAGGGATTGCCGGTGACGGCGTTCGTCCACGTCGTCGACTGCCGTCCCGGGTCGGCTGAGGAGACCGAAGCCGTCGGCGCCGATTGCTCCGGCGAGCGCGCCGGCAACCTCTACATCCAGTACTGGACTTACTACGCGGACTCGGCAACGCTGCGCGGCGTCCCAATAGCCGGCGACAAGGGCTACCACCACGATGACTGGGAGGGAGTCCAGTTCCGCATCCAGCCCGACGGGCACGTAAGCGAGCGCGCCTCCTCCCACAACGGCTACAACGCCAGCCTCAGCATCCGCAACTGGGGCTCCGACGCCGACATCGGTCCGATCAAGGACGCCACCGAATTCCTCGGCGGCCGACCCGACAACGGCTGGGGCCCCGAGACCCACCTCCTGCGCGTCTCCGGCGGCAGCCACGCCGGCAGCACCGTCGCCTTCGCCGACATCGACCACTACACCCCCGGCAGTCGCGTCCACCTGATCCCACTCGAGGACGTCGCCCCCACCAGCACCGCCCAGTTCGCAATCTCCCCGCCCTGGCTGAAGGAAGCCTGGCTCGACCCCGAGGCGGAAGGGACGAGCTGATGACTAAGCGGCGCTGGCGGGACTACAAAACGGCTGCGGGTCGGCGGCCGGTTAAGGAGTTCCTGGAAGCGCTGAGTGATGATGACGTGGCACGGGTGACCGCTGCTATGGAAGAAGTAGAGGTAGAAGGGCTAACGGCGGGGAGACATTTGAGGAACGCGATTTACGAGATTCGGACCGAGGGGCGCGGTGTCATCTATCGGATCTTGTTTGCCCAACAGGGAAAACGCAAGCAGGTCGTGCTGGCTCTTGTGCCTTTCAAGAAGAAGACCCAAAAGACGCCCCCTCAAATGATCCGTCTGGCCGAACGACGCCTACGGGATTGGGAGAAGAGAGGGGCGGAATCGAGAAAGCGGAAGCCATTCTTATATCTCTTTTGATATCTTCTTATTGATATCAGAAAAGAGGAGGTAGTTATGGTTGACGAACCAGATTTTCTCGACGAGCTGATCGCGAAGCGCACGGCTCGCAACCCTGACTTCCCGAAACTGCTTGAGGCTGCCAGGCGGAGGCGAGCCTTGCTCAGCGAGCTTGCTGCTGTGCGAGGGAGACAAAAGCGATCACAAACGGCTGTGGCCGCCGAGATGGAGACCTCGCAGTCTTCTGTAGCTCGCCTCGAGGGAGCCGCCGGCGATGCGCGAATTTCCACTGTCGACCGATACGTCGAAGCGCTGGGCTACCGGGTCCAGTGGCACCTGCTTCCGCTGGAGGGCTCTGAGGCGGAGCCGCCCTTGATCATTCATGGGGCGTGAGCGGCAGGTACAGAGAATTCACTCTTTCGTAAGGGAACGCTCGATAGTGTCTGTGTATCGCCACCGATGTGTCCTCAGCGTCGAAGGCAGCGATCGCGGAAGCGCTGGAAGAGGCGCGGGAGCGGACCCTGGCCCTGGTCGAGCCGCTCGATGACGAGCAGCTGAACCGGGTCTGGTCGCCGATCCTCAGCCCGCTGGCGTGGGACCTCGGTCATATCGCCAACTTCGAGGAGCTGTGGCTGGTGCAGACGATCGGGGGGCGGGAGCCGCTGCATGGGGAGCTCGGCCGCTTCTACGACGCGATCGAGAGCCCGCGCAAGATCCGCGGCGAGCTGCCGATCCTGCGCGACGAGGATCTGCGCGCCTACATGGCAGACGTCCGCGCGCGCACTCTTGACGTACTGGACGGTGTGGAGATTGGTCCCGACGTCGAGGATCCGCTGCTGCGGGACGAGTTCGTTTACGAGATGCTGCTCGCCCACGAGCTGCAGCACACCGAGACGATGCTGCAGCTGCTGCAGCTGGTCGACGGCTACGAGCTGCCCGCCGAGGTCTCCCGAGAACGCAGTTCTTCCCGGATAGCGGAGAGAAGTGCGTCTTCGGCGGTGGAGACGGTTGCGATGGATGCGGGCGAGTACGAGATCGGCGCCGAGCCTCGCGGCTTCGCCTACGACAACGAGCGGCCCCGCCACACGGTCGAGCTGCGGGCCTTCGAGATCGATCGAGCCCCCGTCAGCAACGGCGCGTACATCTCCTATATGGAGGCGACGGGCGCCGAGCCGCCGCTGTACTGGGAGCGCGACGGGGACGGTTGGATCGACGCCTCCCGCGGTCAGCGCACCCCGATCGACCGCTCCCATCCCGTGATCCACGTCTCCTGGCACCAGGCCGACGGCTTCGCCCGCTGGGCCGGCAAACGGCTGCCGACCGAGCTCGAGTGGGAGGCGGCACGCGATCGGCTCGACGGCCTCGGCCACGGCTGGGAATGGACCTCCTCGGACTTCCTCGCCTACCCTGGCTTCGAGCCCTTCCCCTACCGCGAGTACTCCGAGGTCTTCTTCGGCGACGAGTACAAGGTGCTGCGCGGCAGCGCCTGGTCCACGCACCCGCGCGTCGCCCGCCCGACCTTCCGCAACTGGGATCTGCCGCAGCGGAACCAGATCTTCGCCGGCCTGCGCTGCGCGAGGGACGCATGATCGCGATCGACGTCCACCTCGACGCCGACGCCGCGGCGAAGATGGCGGGGGACGTCCGCGAGGGCCTCTGCGCCTATCCGAAGGAGGTCGCGCCGAAATACTTCTACGACGAGCGCGGCTCGCTGCTGTTCGAGCAGATCATGGAGCTGCCCGAGTACTACCCGACCCGCGCCGAGCGCGAGATCCTCACAACCCGCTCCGCCGAGATCCACATCACCGCCGGCTGCCCCGAAACGCTGATCGAGCTCGGCTCCGGCTCGGCGGCGAAGACCCGCCACCTGTTGAGCGCGATGCGCGCCTGCGACAGCCTCGACACCTACGTGCCGGTCGACATCTCCGAGGAGATCACCGAACGGACCGCGGCCGAGCTCGTCGACGAGTACCCGGGGCTGAACGTGCACGGCCTCGTCTGCGACTTCGAGCAGCACCTGGAGCGGGTCCCGCACGGCTCCGGGGCGCGGATGATCGCCTTCCTCGGCGGCACGATCGGCAACCTCTACCCGCGCGAGCGCCACGCCTTCCTCGAGCGGATCCGGGCGCTGCTCGGCCCCGACGACCACCTCCTGCTCGGCACCGACCTGATCAAGGACACGGCCCGCCTCGAGGCCGCCTACAACGACTCCGCCGGGGTCACCGCCGAGTTCAACAAGAACGTGCTCGCGGTCCTCAACAACCAGCTCGGCGGCGACTTCGACCTCGACGCCTTCGACCACGTCGCCCGCTACGACGAGGAGGCGGAGCGGATGGACATTCGCCTGCGCTCGCTCGCCGACCAAGACGTTCGGCTCGACGAGCTCGACCTGGAGATCCGGTTCGCCGAGGACGAGGAGATGCGGACCGAGATCTCGACCAAGTTCACGCAGGAACGGATCGCCGCCGCCTACGACGGCGCCGGGCTGGAGCTGCGCGGCTGGTTCACCGATGCCGCCGGCGACTACGCGCTCAGCCTCGCCCGCCCCGCCTGACTGCCGCCCCGGCTAGACCGCCGGCACCTGCTGGGTGATGCAGTGGACGTTGCCGCCGCCGAGGAGGATCTCCCGCGCCGGCACGCCGACCACCTCGCGCTCGGGGAAGACACGGCGCAGGATCGTTGCGGCCTCCTCGTCGTGCCCGGGGTCGAGCAGCGGATAGACGACCCGCGAGTTGCCGAGGTAGAAGTTGACGTAGGAGGCGGCCAGGCGATCGCCCGCCCGGCGCGGGATCGTGCCCTCGGCGGCGTCGACCCCCTCCGCCTCCTCGGCGGAGATCTCCAGCGGCCCCGGCGAGGGCAGCAGCACCACCTCTGGCGAGCGCCCGCGCGCGTCGGTCGCCGCCTCCAGCCGCTCCCGCGCGTCGCGCGAGATCCGGTGCTGCGGGTCCGCTTCGTCGTCGGTCCAGGTCAGCAGCACCGTCCCCGGCCGGGCGAAGCAGGCGAGGTTGTCGACGTGGCCGTCGGTCTCGTCTTCGAAGACGCCGGCCCCGAGCCAGATCACCTTCTCGGCGCCGAGGTGGTCGAGCAGCACCCGTTCGATCTGCTCGCGCGAGAGCTCGGGGTTGCGGTTCGGGTTGAGCAGGCACTCTTCGGTGGTCAGCACCGTGCCCTCGCCGTCGACGTGGATCGCGCCGCCCTCGAGCACGATCGGCGCCCGGTAGCGGTCGCCCCCCTCGATCTCCAGCACCTTCGCCGCGACCCGGTCGTCGCGGTCCCAGGGGAAGTAGAGGCCGCCCTCGGTCCCACCCCAGGCGTTGAACTTCCAGTCGACGCCGCGCCGCCGCCCGTCCCCGTCGATGACGAACGTCGGGCCGGTGTCGCGCAGCCAGGCGTCGTCGGTCGAGACCTCGACCACCCGCAGCTCGGGCGGCAGCATAGCCCGGCAGTTCTCGAACTGGGCGTCGGAGACCGCCATCGTCACCGGCTCGGAGGCGGCGATCGCCGTCGCCACCGCCGCATAGGCCTCCTGCGCCGGCTTCGCCCCCAGCCGCCAGTTGTCCGGGCGCTCTGGCCAGGCCATCCAGCAGCCGCTGTGGGGCTCGAACTCCCCGGGCATGCGAAAGCCGTCTTCGGCGGGGGTGGTCTCGAGGGTCGTGCTCACAGCCCTCTATCTTGAACACCCGTGGAGGAGATCCGCCTGATCCGCGCCCCAGAGCCACCGGAGTCGCTGGCCCGCACGCGGCCGCCGAGCCGGCAGCCGTTCCGGATCGGCGCCGTCCAGCACCGCTGGCACGCCGATCCCGAGGAGCACGAGGCGGCGCTGGCCGAGGGAATCCGCATCGCGGCGGGGGAGGGGGCGCAGCTGGTCTGCCTGCAGGAGCTGACCCGGAGCCGCTACTTCGCCGTCGATCCCGCCGGCCCGGAGGCAGCGGGCGCCGAGCCCGAGGAGCTGCCCGGCGGGCGGACCTTCGAGTTCGCCGCGCGGATGGCGGGAGAGACCGGCGCCCACGTCCACGCCTCGCTCTACGAGCGCGCCGACGGCGACGACGGCCTCGGCTTCAACACCGCGATCGTCGTCTCGCCGCAGGGCGAGCTGGTCGCCCGCACCCGCAAGCTGCACATCCCGGTCACCGCTGGCTACCACGAGGACCGCTACTTCCGCCCGGGTCCGGGCGACTCCGAGGCCTTCCCCCTCGTCGGCCTCGGAGAGGTGCAGCTCGGCCTGCCGACCTGCTGGGACCAGTGGTTCCCCGAGGTCGCCCGCGCCTACAGCCTCGAGGGCGCCGACGTCCTCGTGTACCCGACCGCGATCGGCTCCGAGCCCGACCACCCCGAGTTCGACACCCAGCCCCTCTGGCAGCACGTCATCGTCGGCAACGGCATCGCCAACGGCGTCTTCATGGTCGCCGTCAACCGCATCGGCTCCGAGCCACCCCTCACCTTCTACGGCTCCTCCTTCATCAGCGACCCCTACGGCCGCATCCTCGCCCAAGCTCCCAGGGACGAACCGGCCGTCCTAGTCGCCGACCTGGATCTAGACCAACGCCGCGACTGGCTAGAGCTGTTCCCTTTCTTGACGACGCGGCGGCCCGACACCTACGCCCGGCTGGCAGAAGAAGCAACGAAGGCTCAGACGGAGTAGGCCTACTCCGTCTGCCAGTAGCTGGTGTTCGGAGGGGTGGGTGTCCCTCTCGCGCCCGGCGTCCTGTTCCTCGCAGAGACCACTCAGCGAGAGACGGCCAACTTAGAGGCGAGGAACCCAGGAAGCGAGAGGGACACCCACCCCTCCCTCCAGGAAGGGGCTGGTCCCTCAGCTCGGCGCCAGCGCGTCGATCGCCTCGGCCAGTTTGTCCGGCGTCACGATCGGGGTGAGGATGGGGAGGGTGATGCCGCCGGCGACGAAGGCGGCGAGGCGGTCTTTCATCTGCTCGGGGGTGCCGAAGACGAACATGTCCTCGATCAGCTCCCAGGGGGCGGCTGCGGCGGCGGCTTGGCGGTCGCCGGCTTCCCAGGCCTGGACCATCGGCTCTATCTGCTCGCCGTAGCCGAGCCAGCGGTAGAAGTTGGCGTAGACCGGGACGGTGATGTAGGAGGAGAACATGAAGCGGGCCAGCGGCTCGACCTGCTCGCGCTCGCCGGGGATGCAGAAGAAGCGGCAGAGCAGCTCGAAGCCCTCCGGCGCGCCCTGCAGTTGCGCGGTCACTTTCGGCAGTCCCGCCAGGGGCAGGAAATTGGTGAAGGCGCCGTCGGTCCGCTCGACCGCCAGCTTCAGCATCTTGCCCCGCAGCGCCGCCAGCACGATCGGCACCCGGTGCGCCGGCTTCTGTTCGAGCTTGAAGCCGGACTCGGTCCGCTCGCCCTGCAGCGCCACGTCGAGGAAGTCGAGCGTCTCGCGCACCTTGCTCAGCGGCCGCTCGAAGGGGATCCCGTTCCAGCCTTCGACGATCCGGTCCGAGGAGGAGCCGATCCCGAGCACGAAGCGCCCCTCGGAAGCATCCGCGAGCGCCGCCGCCTGCTGGGCCAGCAGCGCCGGCCCGCGCTGGAAGACGCCGACGATCCCGGTCCCCAGCCGCGCCCGCTCGGTCCAGGCCGCGCTCAGCGCCAGCGGCGTGAAGCCGTCCGGCCCGGCCGTCTCGCCCGTCCAGAGGTCGGTGTAGCCGGCCGCCTCGGCGCGCTTGACCAGCCCCTCGTGGTCAGCGAGCGTCAGTCCCGGCAGCGGCAGCGTCAGGCCCCAGCGATCCATCGAACGGGACCCTATCGCCCTCCTGCTCGTGCCTCACCTCGAAGCGCCGGTGCGCCGGCCACTGGCGGAAGAAGGAGTCGGCGTCCTGGGCGCTGAGGGGTCGGGTGAAGAGGAAGCCCTGGCCGTTGTCACAGTCCTTCTCGCGGATCAGCGAGAGGTCCTGCGGCCGCTCGATCCCCTCCGCCGTCGTCTCGATCTCCAGCGCTTTGCCGAGTTGGAGGAGGGTGTGGAGGAGGATCTCGCCCTCGCCGCCCTCGGCGAGCTGGGAGATGAAGGAGCGGTCGATCTTCAGCACGTCGACCGGGAACTGGCGCAGGTGGCCGAGCGAGGAGTAGCCGGTGCCGAAGTCGTCGACAGCGATCCGTATCCCCAGCCGCTTCAGCTCTTCCAGCCGCCGCGCGGTTTCCCCGGGATTGCTCATCAGCGTCGTCTCGGTGATCTCGATCGTCAGCGACTCCGGCGCCAGGCCGCTCTCGCTCAGCGCCTCGGTCACGTGCCCGATCAGGTCGTCGGTGTCGAGCTGCAGCGCCGAGACGTTGACCGACAGTTCCAGCGCCCGCCCCTCTTCCTGCCAGCCCGCCGCCTGCGCGCAGGCCTCCCTCAGCACCCAGGCGCCGACGTCGACGATCATCTTCGTCTCCTCCAGCAGCGGGATGAACTCCTCCGGCTGGGCGACCCCGCGCCCGGGCCGCCGCCAGCGGATCAGCGCCTCGACCCCGGTCGGCGTCATCGTCTGCAGGTCGAAGGTCGGCTGGTAGACGAGGAAGAACTCCTCGTTGTCGAGCGCCACCTGCAGGTCCATCTCCAGCTCCAGCCGCGACTGGACTTCGTCCCCCATCCCCGACTCGAAGACGAGGTAGCGGCCCTTGCCGCTCCACTTCGCCCGGTACATGGCGATGTCGGCGTCGCGCAGCAGCTCTTCGGCCGAGGGGCGGACGCCGGTGGCGATGCCGACGCTCGCCTTCGCGTGGACCAGGGTCTCGCTCTCGTCGCCGAGCAGGAAGGGCTCGCTGAAGGCTTCGAGCAGCCGCTCGGCGATCAGCTCGGGGCCGGCGGCGAGCGAGAGCCCCTCGGCGACGACGACGAACTCGTCACCGCCCATCCGCCCGAGTGCGTCGGTCTCGCGGATCACCCCCTCGAGCCGTTCGGCGACGGCGCAGAGCAGCTCGTCGCCTGTGCTGTGGCCGAGCGAGTCGTTGATCGCCTTGAAGTTGTCGAGGTCGACGAACAGCGCCGCCACCGGCTCCTGGTTGTGGCGGGCGCGGCGCAGGGTCTGCTCGATCCGGTCGAGGATCAGGGTCCGGTTCGGCAGCCCGGTGAGGGCGTCGTGGGTGGCGAGGAAGACGAGTTCCTTCTCGCGGCTGGTCAGTTCCTCATGGGCCCGCTGGCGCTCGCCCTCGAAGGACTGGCACATCCGCACCAGGGTCACGTCAAGGCTGCGCTGGACCATCCGCCGCGCCTCGGCCAGGGTCTCGTCGGCGAGGCCGAGGTCGGCGGCGCTCTCGTCCAGCACCTCGAGGGCGCTGTCGCGCCAGCGCAGGCAGCGTTTCGTCACCTCGTTCAGCGCCGCCTCGCGCTGGGAGGCGAGCTGAGCGAAGATCCGCCACGACTCCTGCCCAACCTCGCGGGCGACCGCTTCGCCCTCGCCGGCCATCCAGCGGGCGACGGCGACGGTGGAGACGGTGCCGACGTCCTCGAAGCTGTCTTCGACGACCTTGTCCAGGGTGCGGCTGGATTCCGCCGAGCGCCGCATCATCCGCGCGACGACGTCGTCCGTCCGTGCGCTCAGCTCCTGCCCCAGCCGTGAAAGCTCGGTAGCCCCCATGAATGGCCGAATCGGCTCGCCACATAGGGGTCTTGAGCCAAGCCCGACCGATGTCCATGAAATTCGATTCGGGCAAACGTCCAGCACCCAACTTCGGTTAGCCTGCGGCGCACATGGGGCCCACTTCTCAGGAGGCCGGAGCCGGCGCCAAGCCGGACCGCAACCTCGCTCTCGAGCTCGTCCGCGTCACCGAGGCCGCCGCGCTCGCCTCGGCGCGCTGGGTCGGCCGCGGCGACAAGATCGCCGCCGACCAGGCCGCGGTCGACGCGATGCGCCACGTCCTCGACTCGGTCTCGATGGACGGCGTCGTCGTCATCGGCGAGGGCGAGAAGGACGAGGCGCCGATGCTCTACAACGGCGAGAAGATCGGCGACGGCTCGCCGCCGGTCGTCGACATCGCCGTCGACCCGCTCGAGGGGACCCGCCTCTGCGCGCTGGGGATGCCGAGCGCGATCGCGGTGATCGCCCTCGCCGAGCGGGGGTCGATGTTCGACCCCGGCCCCTGCGTCTACATGGAAAAGATGGCGGGCGGGGAAGAGATCGCCGACCTGCTCGACCTCGACCGGCCGCTGCCGGAGACCCTGAAGCTGATCGCCGAGCGCAAGGGGGAGTCGATCGGCGACGTGATCGTCGTCATGCTCGACCGCCCGCGTCACGAGGAGGCGATGAAGGAAGTCCGCGATGCGGGCGCCCGCATCCGCCTGATCACCGACGGCGACGTCTCCGCCTCCCTGTTGGCGGTGAGCGAACGCTCGCCGGTCGACCTGCTGTGGGGGATCGGCGGCACCCCCGAGGGCGTGATCTCGGCCGCCGCCCTGAAGTCGATGGGCGGGCAGCTGATCGGCCGCCTCTGGCCGCGCAACGACGAGGAGCGCTCGGCCGCGGTCGACGCCGGCTACGACCTCGACCGCGTCCTCACCGCCAACGACCTCTGCTCCGGCGAGGACGTCTTCTTCTCGGCCACCGGCGTCACCGACGGCGATGTCCTCCAAGGCGTCCGCTACCGCGGGCCCGGCGCCACCACCGAGTCGCTGGTGATGCGCTCGCGCTCGGGCACGGTGCGCAGGGTCCACGCCCGCCACGACCGCAGCAAGCTGCGGGCCGTGACCGGCGAGCGCTACGGCTGATTTCCTCGCGCTCCGGGTAGGTGGGCGGCGTGATCGCCGTTGCCGGATCGACCGGCTACATCGGAGGCCTGCTCTGCCGCCGCCTCTGCGAGGACGGCCAGGAGGTGCGGGCGCTGGCGCGCCGTCCCGAGCGCGGCGGCGATCTGCGTGAGGCCGGTTGCGAGGTCGTCCAAGCCGACGTGCTCGAGCCCGAGACCCTCGGCCCGGCCCTGGAGGGGGTCGACGTCGCCTACTACCTGGTCCACTCGATGGGTCGCGGCTCCGACGGCGACTTCGCCGAGCGCGATCACCAGGCCGCCGAGAACTTCGCCGCCGCCGCAGCGACCGCCGGCGTCAAGCGAATCGTTTACCTCGGCGGGCTGGGGGAGGGGTCGAAGCACCTCGACAGCCGCCACGCGACGGCCGAGGTTCTGCGTGAAGGGGAGGTGCCGGTCGCCTACTTCCGCGCCGCGGCCGTGATCGGCGCCGGCAGCGAATCTTTCCGCACCGTCTTCTACCTGGTGCGCCGCCTGCCGGTGATGGTCACCCCGCGCTGGGTTCGCACCCGCACCCAGCCGATCGCCGCCGCCGACGTGGTCGCCTACCTCGCGGCCGCCTCCGACCTCGATCTCCCGGCCGACCGGGAGATCCAGATTGGCGGCCCCGACGTCACCACCTACGGCGGCATGATCGACGAGCTGGCGCGGGCGCTCGGCCGCAGCCGACCGCTGCGGATCACGGTGCCGGTCCTCACCCCACGCCTCTCCTCGCTCTGGATCGGGCTCGTCACGCCCGTCGACGCCGGGGTGGCGCGACCGTTGATCGAGGGCCTCTCGACCGAAACCGTGGTCGGCGACGACTCCGGGATGGCGCTGTTCCCGGGCGTGGACAGGGTGCCGCTGCAGCGAGCCCTGGGCGACGCCGTCGCCGGCCTCGAAAGGGACTAGGCGCCGTCGGCCGCCGCTCGCGCCTCGTCTTCGCCGACGAAGGGGACGAGCAGCTCGTAGGTGAGGTCGGGGAGGAGGCTGGGCAGCTCCCCGGCGCGGCCGAGCACGATCTGCTCGTAGATGCGGGCGAGGATCGCCCCCACCGCGAGCGCGTTCGCCTGGGCGAGCTCGGGCTCGGGGCCGTCCTCGCCCATGCCCGCTTCGACCAGGGTGATCGCGCGTGCGAACTCGGCCTGGAAGGTCGAGCGGAAGGCGGGGCCGACCGTGCTCAGCTCGATCACCGTGAAGCGGGCGACGTCGGGGTCGGCGGCGAACCAGTCGAGGGTCGCGGAGAGCGCCTCGCGCACCCGCTGCGGCCACGGGCCCTCGGCGACGTAGACCTCACGCACCCGCTCCTCGAGGTCGTCGATGAGGAGCTTGTGCGCCGCCAGCATGCAGTCGAGTTTGTCGTCGAAGAGTTCGTAGAAGCTCTCGCGGCCGACCCCAGCCTCGCCGAGGATGTCGGCGACGGTCATCGAGTCGTAGCCCTTGGCGACGGTCACCCGCACCACGGCGGCGAGCAGCCGTTCCCGCTGCGAGCGCTCGACCAGCTCGCGCGGCAGGCCGTGCCGGCCGCGCGGAAGTCGCCACTTGCGCAGGTCCTCGGGCTGGTTGTCAGTCACTGGGAGCGGCACCGCCGACTGGGACCTCCTTGGCAATACGTGACTGTCTGAGCGCCTCCTCGTGGCCGCCGTAGGGGCTGACCGCCAGGTAGACGATCTCCGGCAACAGCTCCGGCAGGCGATCGGCTTTGCCGGTGGCGATCTGGTTGAGGATCAGGACCTGGGCCTGCCCGAACGCCACGCGAGGGTCGGTATGGGCCTTGATCGGTTCGCCCGCCCGGGACCAAAGGCCTTCGAGCGCGGGGATCGTCGCCTTGCGGTAGCACTCGACCACCTTCGGTTCGACCGCGATCGCGTCACCGGTCAGCAGCTGCGCCAGCCCCGGCCGTGCCGCCAGCGTCTGGAGGACCGCGGCCGCCGCCTCGCGGGCTGCGTTCGGCGGCGCCTCCTCGGGCGAGTGGGCCGCCGCCGCCACCTCCTCGAGCTGCTCGATGCCGTACCCGATCGCGGCGTCGAAGCAGGCTCGCTTGTCGTCGAAGTGCTTGTAGAAGGTGGTGCGGGAGATGTGGGCCCGGGAGACGATGTCGGTGATCGTCGTCGCCGCGTAGGTCTTCTCGGCGCAGCTGTCGATCATCGCGTCGAGGATCCGCTGGCGTTGCGAGCGCTCGCCGATGTCGACTGGAATGGTCGGCTGCAGAACGCTCACTGGCTTCTCAGAACTGCGCTGTTTTTGCATCGATTCCGATTGTCCCACCCTGTCCGGCGCCCCTGGACTCAGGGTCCAGCCAGATCGTGATTCCCCGCACAAAAAGGATACGACAGTTTTTATTAACCGGTGGATGAAGCCTGTTGCCGCGGCTTGCTGCCTGCGTCTTCTTCGCAGCCGCAGGGAGCCGGTGGGCTCTCATATGAAGGCAGTTCACCCGTGTCGTGGAGCTCGAAGCGGAGCGAGTTGATCACCGCGCCGACCATCAGCGCCAGGCTGAGGACGTAGAACCAGAGCAGCGCGATGAGGATGAATCCGAGAGTTGAGCCGAACCGCGAGAGACTGGACACGTTGGAGAGATAAATCGGAAACAGCCAGTTCGCCAAGCCGGCGGCGAGCGTCACGAAAAGGGCTCCCGGCCAGACCGCGCGCCAGGGCATGTGGCCTTTGGGGACGGCCCAGAAGATCACCGCGCAGATCCCGAAGGTGATCAGCAGCGCGGCGGCGAGCAGCAGGATCGTGTCGAGGGCCTTGATGTCGGAGAGGCCGAAGGGGAGGCGGTCGGTACTGGAGACGACGGCGCTCTCGAGGGTGGGGACGAAGATGCTGGCGGCGATGAAGAGGAGGACGACAACCAGCATCGCGAAGGAGAACCGCTTCTGCTCGACCCAGCCGCGGCACTCGACGTGGTAGATGCGGCAGAAGGCGGTGTCCATCGCCCCCCAGAAGGAGGCGCCGATCCAGAGCGAGCCGATGAAGGCGGCGATCCCGATCGTCGTCGAGTTGTCCTCGATCCGGCGCAGTGCGTCGGTGAGGGTCTGCTGCTCGGTGTTGGGGAAGAGCCGCTGCAGGTCGGCGAGCACGCTGCTCTCGACGCCTCCGATCTTCAGCACCTGGCCGAAGACGAAGAGCACGAGCAGGGCGAAGGGGAAGACGGCCAGCATCAGGTTGTAGGCGACCATCGCCGAGAGGCCGGTGACGTTCTCGCGGTAGGCGCGGTTCCAGAAGGCGAGGAGCCACGGTTTCGGATAGCGCAAATTGCGGGGCATTTGACTTGACTTCACAAACTGAAGCGACTACTATGCGAACAGGCGTTTGTGACGCCCGCCCACCAGGGCACAATGACGATGTAGACGCTACTTCGCGGACCGCCTCTCGGGTCCGCTTTTTGTCGGTGCAGAGCGCGACTTTCGGGTCGCGGCGGCATTTCATCGGTCAGGACTAAACATCGAGCGCAAGGGAACGAGTAAGAACGGATGCTGGTAGCAGAGCTTCAGGAACTGGACGAGGTAAAAAACCTCATCAATCGTGGGCAGCAGCTCGGCGTGCTGACCTTCGGGGACATCGCCTCCGCGGTCTCCGAGGTCGACCTCGACGAGTCTGACGTCGAGGACCTCTACGGCCACCTCGAGAAGTCGGGGATCGAGCTTGTCGAGGACATGGACCCGGCACAGAAAGCCGCCGCCGAAGCGCTTCCCGCGGACACCGGCAAAAAAGGTCGCCGGCGCCAGAAACAGGCGCTCGACCTGAAACCGGACATGACTACCGATTCCCTGCAGCTGTTCCTCAAGGACATCGGCAAAGTCCGGCTGCTGACCGCGCAGGAGGAGGTCGAACTCGCGAAACGGATCGAGCGCGGCGACCTCGACGCGAAGCAGAAAATGGTCGAGTCGAACCTGCGCCTGGTCGTCTCGATCGCGAAAAATTATCGGAACCAGGGCCTGCCCTTCCTCGACTTGATCCAGGAGGGGACGCTGGGCCTGGTCCGCGCGGCGGAGAAGTTCGACTACCGCAAGGGGTTCAAGTTCTCCACCTACGCGACCTGGTGGATCCGGCAGGCGATCGCCCGCGCGCTGGCTGACAAGGCGCGGACGATCCGTATCCCGGTCCACGTTGTCGAGAAGCTGAACAAGATCGGCCGCGCCGAGCGCAAGCTGGTCACCGAGCTCGGCCGCGAGCCGACCCCGGAGGAGATCGCCGAGGTGACGGGGATCGATCCCGAGGAGGTCGACTCGATCAAGCGCTCCGCCCAGGCCCCGGTCTCGCTGGAGAAGCCGGTCGGCGACGAGGAGGAGTCGGAGTTCGGCCAGTTCATCGCCGACGAGAAGGCCGAGTCCCCGTTCGACCGGGCGGCGGACCTGCTGACCAAAGAGGCGCTGAAAGAGTCGCTCGAGAACCTCTCCTACCGCGAGCGCCGCGTGCTCGAGCTCCGCTACGGGCTCGGCGGCGAGCACCCGCGGACCCTGGACGAGGTCGGCCGCACCTTCAACGTCACCCGCGAGCGAATCCGCCAGATCGAGAACCAGAGCCTCAAAAAGCTGCAGCAGCTGGGCGAGTCCCAGCGGCTCCGCGAGGTCGTCTAAGCAGCGCTCCCAGGGAGGGGAGGGGTGGGTGTCCCTCTCGCTTCCTGGGTTCCTCGCCTCTAACTGCCCGTCTCTCGCCAACTGGTCTGTGCGAGGAACAGGACGCCGGGCGCGAGAGGGACACCCACCCCTCCAGCGACCGAGCTCAGACAAGACACCAGGCACCGGCTTTCTTCAGCTCCAGCAGTTCCGTGGTTCCTTTCGCACGGCATAGGTGCATAAGGAACCGCGGAACGGCTGTGGCTAGCTCAAGCT
>Ga0070682_100000081_pt1 | contig 85485 bp, 74 predicted proteins | sample KBSC63LmetaG_FD_64668 | JGI IMG/M metagenome (GOLD analysis project Ga0070682, IMG submission 64668) | Corn rhizosphere microbial communities from Kellogg Biological Station, Michigan, USA - KBS C6-3L metaG | ecosystem: Host-associated > Plants > Roots > Rhizosphere | place: USA: Michigan...
CAATCTGAAATCGGCAATCGACAATTGGCAATCCGATGACCCACCCGCTACCGCGTGGTGGTACTGACCTGATCCCGCCACTAGTCTCATGATTGGGAAAGCGGTCTGTCCGCCTACTGTTTTGGTCAGTCAAGTATGTGATTACCCAAGTTTGGAGTACCGCCTTTAGGCGGGTCTTCATTAACCCCGCGCAAAGAAAACTACCCGCCTAAAGGCGGTACTCCAAACAGAACTGCTGCTACTTCAGGCCCGCAAGCCTCTCTTTGAATCTCGGCAAATCTTCGCTATTTGGATCGACTTTTTCGAGGTTCGCGATCGCCTGGCTTGCCGCCCTGGCGTCGCCCTTGCCCAGGGTTGCGGCCGCCAGTCCGGCGAGCGTTACCACGTCATCGCTCTTCTTCATCAGGGCTGCTTTGTACCATTTCTCAGCGACGTCGTAATGACCCGCATCGAGATTGACCAGGCCCAACGCGACGATAGTTTGATAGTCGTCCGGCCGCAGCTGGTTCGCCTTCAAGAGCAACTCAATCGACGGATCGTAACGCTGGATCTGATAGTAGAGTTCAGCTGCCTTTACCTGCGCTTCGAAGTTGTTTGGCTCACGTCGCGCTTTTTCAATTTGCGCGGTGACCTCCGCCTGCATGTTTCCGGGAGCCGGCCCACCGGCATTGGGCCCAACCGGTGGGTGATCGCCAGGCATTTGCGACGATGACGCCATTGGCGCGCTCGGGCTGTTGCGTTGATTCATGGAGCTGGCAAAAAGAAAACCAACGATAAAGCCGAATAGCACGCCTATTATCGCGAACAACAAGTTGTCTCGTGTCATTGTTTTGTTATGCGAAAGCCGCTCCCGGGTGCGGTATTAATTCTGCGAGTCAGGCGCGGCGTCCTGCAGCAGCGTTCGTATTTGTTCGCGCAACTCCGGACTGTTTGTGTGTCCATGGGCGGTAACCGCGTGGTCGGTTGCGGCTGTGAGCACTTCGTCTTCCGTCCCTTCGATTCGCAGCGTACAGCCGCGCTCGCTCGGGTGAAGCCTGCAGTCGATAGCTTTTCTGGTTGTATCTGTCATATTGCTCCTCGATTTTTTTGGCGCGCTATTTCGCCCCGGTAGACAGAGTTCTGGCCTCATTGATTCTTTCAGTAATTGCCTGGGTTAACTCCGGGTTGTTTGAACTTTTGCCCAGCAACTTTTCCCAGTGTGCGATGGCCTGTTTGTAATTCTTTGCTTCGAATTCGGCGCTGCCGGCGAGTTCGAGCGCGCGCGGATTTTCGGGGGCAATTCGCAGTGCCTGGTTGACCAGCTCGGCAGGCTGCCCCTCGAGCTTGCGTCCATTCGCCATGGCCATGGCGAAGGCATACTCGATGAGGATGTCAGCGTCTTGCGGTTTCAACGCGCGCGCCTTCGAATAGGCGTCGGTTGCTTCGCGATATTTTTCCAGATTTATATAGGAGCGGCCGAGCATGGCCCAACCGTCGGCGTCGTTCGGGTTCTGCTCCATGCGTTTCGCAAGCGCGGCGACGTTTGCTTCGATTGCCTGCTGCGTCATCGGCGCCGATGCATCCACGGGCTTTCGAGGTTCCATGGCGTGGATGTCGCCGACCTTCAAATAAATCGCAATCGCCATGACGGGTAGTGCGAGCGCCAGCGCGTAGGCTGTGTTGCGATTGGAACGCAGCAGTAAAACGAAACCGCCAAGAGCCAATAACAAAATTCCAACTGTAGGTTGCGCTTCCGCGAAGCGAGAACTGCCGAGCAGTGGGATGAGGAACGACACCAAACCCAGACCGATCAAGCCGCAACCTGTTCGGGTTATCAACTTCGGACCAACCGGCTCAGCTTTAGGTTGTTCGGGAAGCGAGACGTCGTCGAGCAGCCGTCGTTCGATTTCGTCGCGATCGCGCGCATGTTGTTCCGGGCTGATGATGCCGTGCGACAAATCGGCATCAAGCTCGCGCAGCTGGTCGCGATATATTTCGACGTTCGCTTCTTTTTTGCTGTGCTCGTCAACGGCTGCAGACTTTTGCAGCAGCGTTGGCAGCACGAACGCCAACGCAATTGCGATCATAACCGCGCAGATGAGCCAGAAGAGAATCATGAGGTGGTTTCCCCCTCCGTTTCCAATAGCGCTTCAGCACGGGCGCGGTCGGTTTCAGTAAGCGGTTGCTCCACTATCAACTCACGTCGCTGTTTGAGATAACGAAACAGCACGGCCAATCCAGCCAGCAGGAAAACAAAGGGACCGAACCAGAGCAGGTAAGTGGTCGGGTCGATTGGCGGGTTGTAGAGAATAAACTTGCCGTAGCGCTGGGTCAGGTACGAAATTATTTCTTTGTCACTCTTGCCGGCGCGCATCTGCTCGCGAATCTGGTCACGCAAATCGACCGCAAGATCGGCGCGTGAGTCGGCCAGCGTCTCATTCTGGCAAACCAGGCAGCGCAGCTCTTTCGAGAGTTTCATCACGCGCTCTTCGAGGGCGGGATCGGACGCTGACGGCTGCGCCTCTTTGGCTAAGACGGCGTGCACGCTGCCACCCAGCACGATTAGTAACAACAGCACCGACTTGATGTGTGAAGCAGGGTTCATGTGGAAAAACAACGAGCAGCCGGCGATGTTAACGGTTGAGCCGCTGAACGAGCGGCAGAATAGTCTGCTGCATTATGTCCGGCGTTAACTGTCCTACTTCTTTGTAGCGAATGACGCCGTTCTTATCAATCACGTAGGTCTCAGGCGCACCGGTAATCCCATAATCAATCGCTACGCGGCCATCGAAATCAGTTACGTTTAAGACGTAGGGATCGCCCAATTCGTTTAGCGTGGCCAGAGAATCTTCGCGCTTGTCCTTCCAGGTGAGTCCATAGAGGGGCACGGCGCCGCCCCTGGCAATTTCGATTAAGAACGGATGTTCCTCGCGACAACCAGGACACCATGAGGCCCAAACGTTTAGCAGCCAAACCTTACCCCGCATGTCTTTTGGCGTAACGATTCGTTTTGGGTCGCGCAATTCCGGCAACGAAAAATCCGGGGCAGGTTTGTCAATCAGTGCAGACGGCACGAGATGCGGATCTTTCCTTAAGCCGATGGCGAGAAAGATAACCAGGACGAGGAAAAGCCCCAGGGGAATCAGTAATCTGGTCATACTTCCTCACCCACCATCGCGGCCACCGGAACCGGCTGCGCCTTCTGCGCCAGGGCCTCGCGTTGTTTGCGGGCTGCAAGTGCATAGCGACGGTCGCTGAGCGCTAGCCCGCCGCCGAGCGCCATGATGACAGCACCGCCCCAAATCCAGCCCACGAACGGCTTGTAATAAACGCGCGCGCTCCAGGCGCCGTTATTCACAGGTTCACCCAGCGAGATGTATAAGTCGCGAAAAATTCCGCTGTCGATTGCAGTTTCCGTCATCACGTTTCCGGAAGCCGTGTATGAACGCTTCTCCGGATACATCTTATTGACGACAACTCCGTTCACGCTCACATCCAATTCCGCTCGGGCGGCTTCGTAATTCGGACCTGTGGCCCGCGTGACGCCCTTGAAACGAAATACGTAGCCGCCCGCGCTCACGGTGTCGCCTACGTCCATCCTTACGTCCTGCTCAGACTGGTAGGTCGTAACGATCGTCACGCCCACGATAAATACTGCAACGCCAAGGTGGGCGAGATGCATGCCGTAGTAACTGCGCGTTTGCATGCGTAGTTTTTGAAAGACGCTGAACTGGCCCGTGGTTGATCTGACGCGTTCGATGAGATTGGTCACCGCAGTCGCGAGGATCCAAAGAGCGAGCATCAATCCGAGACTGGCCAGTGGTTTCCACTTCCCAAGCACGAACGGCAGAATCAGAGCAGTCACGACACTCGCAAGAAAAGCCCAACGCAGCCTGACCGCGAGCTCAGGAAGGCTCGCCTTTTTCCAGCGCGCAATCGGTCCGACGCCCATCAAGAACATCGCCGGCACCATGAGAGGCGCAAACACGCTGTTGAAATAAGGCGGTCCCACAGAAAGCTTACCCAGGCCGAGCGCGTCGATGATTAAAGGATAAAGTGTTCCGAGTAGGACGGAGCCGGCCGCGACTACGAGCAGCACATTGTTCGACAGCAATAGCGACTCGCGCGAGACGAGCTCAAACTTGCCACCCAGTCCAACCTGTTTTGCGCGCCACGCATAAAGCAATAGCGAACCGCCAATAACGATTGCCAGAAACGCGAGAATAAAGATGCCGCGTTTAGGATCGGTTGCGAAGGCGTGTACCGACGTGAGCACGCCGGAGCGCACCAGGAAGGTGCCGAGTAAACTCAACGAGAACGCGCCGATCGCCAGCAACACGGTCCAACTCTTGAAGCCGCCGCGCTTCTCAGTCACTGCGAGCGAATGGATCAAGGCTGTGCCGACCAGCCACGGCATGAAGGAAGCGTTTTCAACTGGATCCCAAAACCACCAGCCGCCCCAGCCCAGTTCGTAGTAAGCCCACCAACTGCCGAGCGCAATGCCGCACGTTAAAAACATCCAGGCGACTGTAGTCCAGGGGCGTGACCAACGTGCCCAGGTCGCATCCAGTCGTCCGCTGATCAAAGCGGAGACGGCGAACGCAAACGCCACCGAGAAACCGACGTAGCCCATGTAAAGCATCGGCGGGTGCGCCACCATCGCCGGATCCTGAAGCAGGGGATTGAGGTCGCGTCCGTCAACTGGCACCGGGAATTGTCGCGTAAAAGGATTCGAGGTCAGTAGCATGAACAACAAGAAGCCAACGCTGACGATTCCCATCACACTCAAAACGCGTGCGAGCATATCGTCCGGCAGGTGCCGGCTGAACAGGGAAACTGCGACAGTCCAGAGCCCGAGCATAAAGGTCCAGAGTAATAACGAACCTTCGTGCGAGCCCCAGGTAGCGGCGAGTCGATAGTGAAGGGGAAGCTGTGAGTTGGAGTTGGTGGCGACGTTCAGGACCGAGAAGTCGTTAGTGATAAATGAATAGCCGAGGCAGCAAATCGCAATTGCGACAAAAATGAATTGCGCCTGTCCGGCGGGGACCGCCAGCGCAATCCACGAACGATTGCCACGCGCGGCGCCGATGAGCGGCAACGTCGCCTGAGTCAAGGCCAACAGCAGCGCCAGAATCAATGCGAACTGACCAACTTCAGGAACCATAAGATTTAAAGTTTGATTGGAGGCTTAGTAGACGACGGTCTTCGCGGCTTCCTTTTCGTGCTTCGCGTTGTCGATAGCTTTGCCTGCTTCCGGCGGCATGTAGTTTTCGTCGTGCTTGGCGAGCACCTGGTCGGCGTAGAACACCCCGTCCTCGCCGATTCGCCCCTGCGCGACGCAGCCTTTGCCTTCCTTGAACAAGTCAGGAAGGATGCCTTTGTAAACTACGGGAATGCTTTTCGCCGTGTCAGTCACAGTGAACCGAACAGTCAAGCCATCGTTATCGCGTTGCAGCGTGCCGTTTTGAACGAGACCGCCGACGCGAAAGATTTTGTTAACCGGCGCCTCTTTGGCGACGACCTGCGAAGGACTGAAAAAGAAGACGAGGTTGTTTTGAAAGGCGCTGAGCACGAGTGCCGCAGCCACCCCCAACGCAGCCAGACCCCCAACTATAAAAGCGATTCGTTTATGACGGCGTTTCATAACTTATTAAACCCGGCTTAGTTCACAGAACGCGTTTGCGGTTGCGGGATACTGTCGACCCGAGGTTCTCCCCTGGCGGCCGACTCTGTTGAATTATGCTTCCGCAAACTTTTTTGCCGCTTCATAAGTAACACAACTTCTCCACCCAGGACTACGAGCGCGGTGAGATACGAACCCCAAACGTAAAAGGCGTAACCGCCCATCGACCAAAATTCTGACCAACTCATGTTATGCCGCTCCTTCAGCTAGCCAGCTCGCCGTTTGTTCTCTTTCGAGAATGATGCAACGCAGGCGGATTAACACCACAGCGACTGAATAAAGCCAACACGCCGCCAGCAGAATCAACATTGCCGCGAGCATCGGCGGGGCAATCGAAGGCTTACCAAGAATTCTAATAGTCGCACCCTGATGCAGCGTATTCCACCATTGGACGGAGAAATAAATGATCGGAACATTGATTACGCCGACCAGCGCCAGCACGGCGCCCGCGCGATCAGCCCGGCGGTAGTCGTCTATCGCAGACTGCAGGGAGATGAAGCCCGCGTAGAGAAAGAGCAGGATTAAAGTCGAGGTCATGCGTGCGTCCCAAACCCACCACGTGCCCCAGGTCGGTTTGCCCCAGAAGGCTCCCGTAACGAGCGAGATCAAGGTGAACAACGCGCCGGTTATCGCAATCGATGAAGCCATCATCGATGACAGCCGCGCGTTAAAGGCCCAACCGATTCCAGCATAGAAAGCCATCAGGACGTAAAGCAGCATTCCCATCCAGGCCGCGGGCACGTGAATGAACATTATGCGATAGGCATCGCCCTGCTGAAAATCAGTCGGCGCGACGAAGAAACCGACGTACAGACCGACCGCGAACAGAATGGCTGCCGCAATGGCAAACCAGGGAATCAACTTACCGGCCAGTGGGTAGAAAGCCGCAGGCGATGCGTATTTGTACAGTCTCATAGGACGTGCTTTGAATTTGAACTTTGTTCTTTGAACTTTGCGCTTTGGTCTTTGGACTTTGGTCTTTGGACTTTGGAATTTGATCGTTGGATTAATTCAAGAGCAACTAAGGTTCCAAAGCCTGAGCGCGTAGTTCCAAAGACCAAGCTCAATTCAAAATTCAAAACTCAAAACTCAAAACTTTATTCCAACGATATCCTAAGCGCTGCCGATGTTGCCCACGGCGCAAACGCAAGCGACAGGACCGCAAGGGCTCCCAGCAAGTAGAGATGCGGCGCTGGGCTCTGGCCATTAATACTCGCATCCACCGCGCCAGCGCCAAAAATGAGCACCGGGATATAGAGCGGTAGTATCAACAACGCTATCAAGACTCCACCACCGCGAAGTCCCAGGGTCAACGCCGCGCCTATCGATCCGATCAGGCTCAGAACGGGAGTGCCAATCATCAACGAAAGGCACAGGATGACGAGCGTGTCGAGCGGCAGGTCAAACTGGATCCCGATCAACGGCGCAATCAATACCAGAGGCAGCTCAGCAACTAACCACTGCGCAAGCACTTTTCCCAGTACCACCAGAAACAAAGGCTGCGGCGTCAGCAGCATTTGCTCGAGCGTGCCATCCTGATAGTCGTTCGCGAAGATCCGATTGAGTGACAGCATCGAGGCGAGTAGCGCCGCGACCCAGACCACGCCCGGCGCCACCGATTTTAGTAGCTGAGCCTCGGGTCCGATGCCGAGCGGAAACAGACTGACGACGATAATGAAAAAGAACAGGGTCGATAAAACATCAGCGCGTCGCCGCCACGCCAGCGTCAAATCGCGCTTCACGATCCAGCGAAACATTGAAAGGGGGGTAGCGGCGCTCACAGTTGCTAGCCCAACACCACGGCGTCGGCCAGCTGCGCCGGTTCGAGTTCCAACCGTTTAAAGGAACTGGCGGAGATTCGCAGTTCGTGGTGCGTGGCAACGATCGCGATTCCACCAGCGCTCAGGTGTTCGCCGATAATGGTTTCAATGAGCTTGGTCGCAGCCAGATCGAGCGAGGCAAGAACCTCATCCAACAACCACAGCGCGCTATTTCTGGTCAGCAACCTCGCGATTGCCGAACGGCGCCGTTGGCCTTCCGAAAGGAAACGCGCCGGCAAGTGATCACGTCCAGCCAAACCAACGCGAGCCAAAGCGTTTTGTCCCGCTGCGGTATTTAGTTCCTCGCCCGCCAGTCCGCTGACAATGCGGAGATTCTCGATCGAGTTCAACTCCTCTTTCACCGCGTTGCGATGACCGAGGTAAGTAATCACCTTGTTATACTCTTCACCTAACGAGCTGATAGGTGCGCCGCGCCAGCGCACTTCGCCGCTTTCCTGATTCGTTAGCCCGCAAAGGATGCGCAACAGGCTCGTCTTGCCGCTCCCGTTTGCACCCGTCAATTGCAAAAACTCGCCGGGATTCAAAACGAAATTGACGTTGCTGAAAAGCAGCCGTCCACCACGCGCGCAACTCAGATTCGTGACTTCGAGAATAGACGATTCTCCAACTGGTTTGGATTCCGACTGGCATTGTAGGAAAGATTTCCCTAAAAAGCATTTTCAAGTCGTGCCCTCTCGGAGGGTCGGGTGAGGGCTTAGCACAGTGCAAACTGGTTTTCAACATTTGCGAGAGAGGAATTCGCGTCTAAGTGGTTCACCACAGAGACACTGAGCACACAGAGGGTTCACAGAGAAAAACTACACGAACGAGCTCACGATTACAGGATTTTCGAGAGCGGCTCAACCTGTCCTTTAGTTTTCTTCCACGTCACCCAGCCGCCCTTCAACACGCGTACGCGACTAAATCCAGCAGCTAGCAGAACCTCCGCGGCGCGAATACTGGCTTCGTCGTTGGGACAGGCACAGTAGGTCACAACTTCGCGATCACGCGGCACATCTTTCAGCGGCGGCATCATTAACCGCGACTTCAAGCGGCGCAGTTTTACATGGACGGCGCCTTTGATCTTGTTGTCTGCATCCGATAGTCCGGTAGTTGCTCTAACGTCGATTATCGCGACCGGTTCATTCCGGGCAATTTTCGCTTTCAATTCCTCCGCCGACAGGAACTGAACTTCAGACGCACTCGCCGCGCGCTCAAATTGAGTGAAGGCTGCGACTGTAACAAGGCATATCAGCCATATATAAACGCCGATTCTTCTACGCTTGCTTTTCATTTTCCATCCTCCTCGTTCCCACCGGTAGTGTTTGGAGTACCGCCTTTAGGCGGGCTTCTAATACTCCTAAAAACCCGCCTAAAAGCGGTACTCCAAACGAGAAATCGCCGTTATGGTTTCATCTGCTGCGCGCCATGACCTCGCCGCGGGGGCGGAGGTTCCGTATAGCTTAGCGGGTCGTACCAGGCGTAAGTCGCGTCGGCGTAATACAGGTAGCCGTGCTTGTCCTGAAGCGTCTCGCGAACGACGTCACCGCGCAGGGGCGGCATCTTTTTCCCGGCGTTGGCGCTAAGGAATTCTTTAGGCGTCTTGCTCTCTATTCCCGAGCCAACGGCGTTCTTCAAAATATATGTTTGCGTCGCCTGCGGATCGCGCCAGCCGTTTGCACCGTAGCCGTGAATGATTGCTAAGAGAACGTCATCAGTAGCGATGCGCAGGCGTGGACTCCTCACTTCGCCGCCGCCAACCGGATCTCGCAAGATGAAAGTAGGAAACTCCTCATTCAGTTCATCGAGTTTCTGCGGCCGCGGTTTTATGACGACGGCGATGTCCTGCGACAGGTCGCCATTGAAATCACCGGCCACAAAATTCGGATTGCGAGCTTCATCAATTGTCACGGCATCTTTCAGTACGCGCTTAACCGCGTCGCGAACGGCGTTTGGTTCCGGCGGCGGTAAATTGTTTGACGCAAGCGTCGCCGGCTCCGTCGCGGCAGGGGGCACGACCGGCGCCGCCTCGGCGCGCGGTTTATTTGTTTGCGTACATCCGAAAGTGATACCGAGGAAACCCAGGGTCAGACAACACCCGACTGGCCTTAGTTTGGCCGGGCCGAAAAGTTGTTTAGTTGCGCGCATATTTATTCACCCGAGGTCCGAGGTCTGAGAATGAAGCCCGCCAGGCGGTGAAGTCTGGCGAGCTTCGGTTTGCAGCAATTCCGCCAGCCGTCTCTAAAGTGAAAGCACGAATGCAATCAAATCGGATCGCTGAGCGGCAGTTAAGGCGTTGTTGAAGTTATTACGCGCGGCTGTCGCTTGTCCGGCGTGTAATTGAATGACGTCAAAAATCGTGACGTTCAGGCCTTCATGCAGGAACCGATTGCGCGCCCGGATACCCCAGAGCGGGGCCGTACGCATCATGTTGGCCGATCCCTGTCCGGCGTTTTGCACAATACCGTCACCAGTGCCGATGTCGTGCAGGGCGAAGTCGCTGAACGGGTGAATGATTTTGTTGCCCAGGGCCGTCGGCACTGTGAACGCGCCACCGTTGATCGCCGTTCCCGGAGCCGCGGTTTGGAACGTACGAGTGTGACAAACCGCGCACCCGATCGATGTGAAAAGGGAATCGCCGCGTGTGGCGGCGGCGGGGATTGGATTCTGGCGGCCAGGCGCACGCGTCGCCGCCATGAAGTCGGCAAACGCAAGGACGTCATCACCGTCGTCTTCCGGATCGGCAACCGGATCAAACGGAGCGCCAGTACAGTTAACCACCGCCTCGGCGGTGCTGCAGGGATTTTCCGTAGTGCCGGCGGCAGGATTTGATGAGCTGCGACCGGCATTGCCGTCGAACGGATTGGTGATGCCCATCTCGTTCAGATAAGCGTCACCGGCAAACGACAACAAACTCGCCTGCTGCGCTTTCCAGCCGAAGCGGCCGATGCGTAAAGCATTGTTGGCTTCAGTTACCGGTACGGCAGTTAGAACGCCGCGTTGCGCCGACGGCTGAGCCGCAACGTTGTTTTGAAGAACGGTGTTTGAAAGACATTCGACAAAGCCGTCGCCCAACGTACTGGTGGTAACGCGAAAAGCCTTAACCGTTTCCAGGGTTGATATGTGTTCGACGATATCTGAATCGGTGCCGCGAGCGTGAATTAGCTGCCCGCCGGCTGCATCGACAAACGAACCGTTGACGATATGGCCGGCGCGGAATTCCATGGCCTGACTGAACGCGCCGACGTCGACTGATTGGTGACACTCGACGCAGCCTACGTCGTTGTAAGTCGGTCCGAGTCCATCAGCGACGGTTTCACGTTCGCTGAAGATGAACTTGTTGTCTTCAAATCTGCCGTTACCGCGGGCGGTGGGCGCCACAGGGTCGGCAACACACTCATCGATGGGGGTGCCTAAAGCGCCAAATCCATTGAATAGATCGTTTGGGGTTTTGGCATCCATATCCGTAGTTAGCGCTTCGGTGCCTGCTTGCCCTTCGACGGAACTTGCGAGCCACATCGGCAGCGCCAGCGCCGTCGCGAAAAGAACCAACGCGAAAACCTTCATTACTTTTGACATTTCGATCTCCCTCCCTAGGAGTCCTGAAGGTATTGGAGTGAGTAAGGAAGCGAGGTTCTGCCAGTCGGCAGACTGCTGCGATTCCTGTTTACGTTGGAAATCCCTGGTTAACCCTGGATGGTTCGTAAGGGCTGGCCGAAACGAGGTAGGTGGCGCCTGTTCTCGCGACCAGACTGAAACTAGTGAGAAACAACGAGAAGCGGGTAAACGACTTCCCCTCAGCAAAGACGCACGATCAAAACGCTGGGCAAGACTCAGTCGGGGCTTTTGTTTTCTTGTCGGGAGCGGTATGAGGTGGCGGCAATCTATTACGAAAATTATTGCCTGTCAACAAGAATCTTGCGACTTTGGACCAGCAAAATTGACTGAGTGTTGAGTGCAATCGGTACGGCGCCAAACCTTCTTAACGCTTGCCCCGGTCAGTCTTTTCAGTTAAAAGGTTTGCACTGTCATGTCATCAAAGCTGAACGCCATCGAGCGTGACGCGCGCGTCATGCGCCTCTCAGAACAGCTCAGCGAGATCGAACAGCGTTTGATACCAACCGGGCTGCATACATTTGGGCGCGCCGCGGAATTGCGCGAGAAGGCTGACCTGTTGCGGATGGTCGCTTCGTTTGATCGACCGGAGCACGGCGCGCGAGCGCTGCCGAAATTAATTGCCGAGGCGCTGGGCATTCAAGGCTTCGAGCGACTGCTTCAGGAAAGCAGCACCAGCGAATCGAGAGAACTGGTCGACAGTATTGTGGCAGACGCGGTGAGCCGGTTTTGCGCGGAAGGAATCGAGGCAGCGAGCAGTTTCCTGCAACTGAAAGCCGGCGTGAATTGTGACGACTCTCGTCCTACGTTTGAATTGCTCGCACGCATCTCGGAACAACTTGATTCCAACCACGAACTCGATTCACTTCTCCGTAGCCTGCGCGGCGACTACATCGCACCGGGTCCGGGCGCAGACATCGTCCAGAATCCACTTGTGCTTCCGACCGGACGCAACACTCACGCAGTGAATCCTTATTCGGTGCCGTCGCGAGCGGCGTTTGCGCGCGGGAAATTAACCGCCGAAGCGTTGCTGCGCCGTTACGTCGATGAGCGTGGCCGCTACCCGCGGGCTCTCGCGCTTGTGCTGTGGGGCCTCGACAACATTAAGACCGAGGGTGAAGGCGTGGCGCAGGCACTGTGGCTGCTTGGCGTGCGGCCGGTGCGCGACGCGTTGAACCGCGCGACGGAGCTTCAGGTCGTGTCGCTTGAAGAGTTGGGACGGCCGCGCATCGACGTCGTCATGACCGTCTCGGGAATTTTCCGCGATCTGTTTACCCCAACGATGACGCTGCTGGATAAGGCCGTAAGAACAGTTGCGGCACTGGACGAACCTTTCGACTTGAATTACGTGCGTCGCAACATTGACCACAGTCTCGAATCAGGCACTGCAAACTTTGATGACGCAGTGGCCCGCGTCTTTTCGAATGCTCCGGGCAATTACGGCACGAACGTCAATTTCATGGTGATGGATTCGCAGTGGGAAACGGCGGACACACTCGGCGATCTATTTGTGACGCGCAAATCGTTTGCCTACACACGCGACTCAAACGGCCGAACAGTCGAGGGCCGCGAAGCTCGAGAACTGATGGACAGCGCGCTCGCGAAAGTGGAAGCGACTTATCAAAACCTGGATTCCTTCGAAGTTGGGATCACCGATGTGGATCACTACTTCGAATATCTCGGCGGCATTTCAAAAGCCGTTGAGACGCGTAGCAATTCACGTCCGGCAATTTATTTATCTGATTCGCTGTCGCCGCAGACAAAGATTCGTTCGCTCGAAGAAACGGTTCGCCTCGAAAGCCGTTCGAAGACTTTAAATCCGAAGTGGTATGAAGGAATGCTCAAGCACGGCTTTCGCGGAGTGGCTGAAATCGAAAATCATGTGGCAAACACCTTCGGCTGGAGCGCCACGGCAGACGCAGTCGATCCCTGGATCTATACCGAAATCTCGAAAACGTTTCTGCTCGATCAGGCTATGTTCGAGCGTTTGCTGGATTTGAATCCATACTCCGTTCAATCCCTCATCAACCGGCTGCTTGAGGCACATAAGCGGGGGTTTTGGAACCCTGATGAGGCGATACTGGAACAACTCGCGCAATCGCTGCAGAGGTTCGACTTTGCAAGCGTTCAGACCGACCACACGTGATTTCTTGGCGTAAAGACACGAAAGGGTGCGCATAGCGTTGACGACGAGATCGCAAGTAGAAATAGATGATGAAAGTCACCGTTCTATATGTTGGGTCGAGTTTGCTCGCGCCGTTGAAACAGGCGGAGCGCGAAATCAATCGTGACTACAACCTCGATCTAAGCGTCGTGGCCTACAACTTCGGCGGGCCGCTGAACGAGGACGAGTGGCGCACGATTGATGCTGACCTGGGCAGCGCAAACATCGTATTCGCTATCCATGTGATGGACGGTGAAAACGCCAGCCGGTTGATAGCAGCGCTCGATCGTTACCGCCAACAGCATTCAGCTGTAATCGTAATCAACTGCATGCCCAACGTCATGCGACGCACGCGCATGGGCAAGCTCGATGTGGCCAGACTTGGAAAACTAACGAACGGCGAAAAGCTAAATGGCGAAGCTGCAAGCCAGGATGCGCTGCAGTTAATGGGCTCGGCAGGCTCATGGATTGGCCGTCAGGTAAGGCGAGGGAAGGCGAGCGGCGGCAAAAAGAATGGCCACGGCCAGTATCTCAAGTGGGTTGACCGTCTGCCGGGTATTCTAAAATTTGTTCCTTCCGCCGGTGCGCTGCGCGACGTAAAAAATTACCTGAACATCTTTTGTTATTTCCTCCAACCGACGCCCGCGAACATCCGTTCGATGATTTTGGCTGCGGTAAAGAATTACGTTCCGGATGAACGTCTGCAGCAGGTGAAAATCCAGGTGCCGCCGCCGGAAACGTCGCCGTCCGTCGCTATCTATCATCCTGAGGCGCCGAAGTTGTTTGAAACGTTTGACGCCTATCGCGAGTGGTACGGTAATAGAAGTCCAAAGTCCAAAGTTCAAAGTTCAAAGTCTTTAACGGATTTGGATTCTTCAACCACTATTGGCCTGTTGTTAATGCGTCCCCAGGTAGTGAGTAAAACTACGAAGCATTACGACGCGCTGATTCGAGCGATTGAGGCGGAAGGCTTAAGCGTAATTCCGGCGCTCTCGACGCTTATGGACAATCGCGAAGCGGTCAGTAAATTCTTTTTGGACACCACGTCCGAACCAAAAGACAAAGCTCAAAGTTCAAAGCTCAAAGCTCCGGCGCCAACTGAACCATCTACTGCTGAACCCGCGTTGCCTCCTTCGCGCGTGAGTCAAATCGTTTCCTTGACCGGCTTCAGCTTTGTCGGCGGACCGGCGATGAACGACAGCGCGACCGCTGCAAAATTCTTAGAGACCCTGAACCGTCCTTATCGCTCAGCCGTTAGTTTGGATACGCAGACAATCGATTCGTGGCAGCAATCTCAGACCGGACTGAACCCGATTCAATCCGGCATGCAGATAGCCATTCCGGAAATCGACGGCGCTACTGAGCCGTTCATCTATGGAGGCATTCCCGAACATGGTCTTGAACCGGTCGCGCTTGAGGATCGGTGCACCAGGTTTGCGCGTCGCCTGCGGCGTTGGAATCGCTTACGCACGGCTGACCGTCGCGATCTGAAGCTGGCCCTCGTCCTGTTTTGTTTCCCGCCGAACAAAGGAAATGTCGGCACGGCAGCAGACCTCGATGTGTTTCCCGGTCTGTGGGAAACACTCAGCCGTTTGCACGACGAAGGTTATCAGGTCGAAGTGCCAGAGTCGGCCGACGCATTGCGAGAAATGATAATCGGAGGCAACGCCGAACAGTTTAACTCCACTGCAAACGTCGCACATCGAATGACCACGTCAGAATATCGCCGGCTCTGTTCTCACGTAGCCGAGGTTGAAAGTGACTGGGGCGCAGCGCCCGGATCGGTCAATACTTTTGCGGGTGAGCTATTGATTCAGGGCGTTCATTTGGGAAACGTTTTCGTGGGCGTACAACCAACGTTTGGCTACGAAGGTGATCCCATGAGACTGATGATGGCGCGTAGCGGCGCCCCTCATCATGGCTTCCTCGCGTTTTATTCTTACCTGTCCGGCGTGCTCGACGTCGACGCGGTGGTGCACGTGGGCACGCACGGCGCCCTTGAGTTCATGCCGGGCAAGCAGGTTGGGCTCTCCGGGGAATGTTGGCCTGACAGGTTGATCGGTGAACTGCCGAATATTTATCTGTACAGCGTGAACAATCCGTCGGAAGGTTCGATCGCTAAACGCCGCTCATACGCCGAGTTGATTTCCTATTTGACGCCGCCGATTGAAAACGCAGGCCTGTATCGAGATCTGGCAACCTTAAAAGATTTGGTGCTCTCGTATCGTGAGTCGACCGATGAAGCAGAGCGAGCGCGTATGTTCGACTCGATCGAAGAATATGCGAAGCAAACGAATTTCAAGGTGCCGGACGCGATTTCGGAACCAGGTTTAACTGCCGCGTGAAAGCAGTATTTGGTCGCGGAATGCAGCCGGCGTAAGGCGATGTCGGAAAGCTTCGCCGCCGTTTATCAGGACGACCGGAATATCGTAGCGGTAACGGTCTAGTAGATTTGGATCGTCTTCGATATTAATCTCGGTGAGGGTATATTCATCGTCACACCCGGCAGCGCGCATCGCTTGTTTGGCCTCCTCGCAAAGGTGGCAACCGGGTCGGCTGTAGATAGTGACGTTCACGGTCGAATCAGTCTTCATTGGATTTAGTGTAACGCAAAAGGTAACCCGTAGTTCTAATCTCAATCAGAAAGCAGCGGCAAGATTATGGCAGATTCAAACTTCGATCAGAGCGCGGCAGTCGCATTGCTAAATGAGATCCTCGAGACTGAACTCGCGGGCGTCGTGAGGTACACCCACTATGCTCTAATGGTGTTTGGTCACAGTCGGATTCCGATCGTGAGCTGGCTGCGCGGCGAAGCTACCACTTGTCTCGAACATGCGAACGCCGCCGGTGAGCTGGTCACTCATTTTGGCGAACATCCCTCGTTGAAAATCGGCTCGCTGCTGGAAACCCATAAGCACGGTATTAACGACATCCTGCTTGAGTCGCTCGATGCCGAGAAAAAGGGGCTGGCGCTTTACAACCGTTTGCTCGAACTGGTGAAAGACCGTTCGGTGTTATTGGAAGAATATGCGCGCAACATGATCGCTGAGGAGGAAACACATCTTGGCGAAGTCAACAAGATGCTGCGTAAGCCTGGTGAGATAACTCAGTTTCCCACTGACTGATTCGTAATGAAACTGCTGCCAACTCTGGAACGACGGCATCAAAAACTGGCGCCGATTTCGGTATTCGCAAAACGTCTGGCAGGTGCCGTAGCCGTGTCTGCCGGCGTTGTTATCGTCGTCCTCTTCATCGGTATCGCCGGATACCATTGGCTCTCAGGACTCGACTGGGTTGATTCCTTGCTGGAAGCATCGATGATTCTCGGTGGCATGGGCCCGGTTAATCCAATCACCAATACGACCGCCAAAATCTTTGCCTCAGGTTATGCGCTCTTCTGCGGGCTGGTGTTCATCGGCATCATGGGCATCGTGTTGACCCCCGTCGTGCACCGAATGCTTCACAAGTTTCATGTCGAATGAGTTCGTCTCCCTGCTTGGAGTTCCGCTTTTAGGCGGGTCTTTCGTTCTCTATCCGCAATGTTCGTGGTTCGGCTAAAAGCCCGTCTAACCGGCAGTGCTGGTGTAAGATAAGTTCAGCTCATCGTTTCTCGCCCAGGAAACATAGTCACGTCGCCTCCTCCTTCGTCGTTAAGATTTCGGAAAGCTCTATGAGGCCAAGCTATGGATGACAGAAGATCTAAGCCGAGATTGTCAGTGGGGCTTGACGCCATGTGGGATAGCTCAACGGAAGCCCACAGCGCTCGCGTCACCAATCTATCCGAGGGCGGTTGTTATATCGACTCCGTAGGGGAAGTCAGGCGTGGCGAAATTGTCGGTTTTCGGGTTTTGTTGCCCGATGATGATTGGTTATATCTCGAGGGCGAAGTCCGACACCATGAGGCGGCCGGCTTCGGTGTTCAGTTTGTCGATCTTAACGATGAACAGACTGAGAAATTACTGTGGTTGTTGGAACTCGCTGAGGCAGACGATGCAGATGCGGCGGGAATCTCCGTTGATCTGGTGGAGGAATAGCTTCATCTAATCAGGTTTGAGGTTTGCAGTACGGCCTTTAGGCGGGTCTTTCGTTGCTTGGTAAAGACCCGCCTGAAGGCGGTACTCCAAACTTTACGCAGCGGTTCGCTGGTTAGCTTCCGTCTTTCGCAGCAGGAAACGGCGACGTTGCACCGGATGAGCGAGATTGCGCCAACGTGAAAGCCTTCGTTCACTCACTACTTCAAACCCGGCGTCATTAAAGACCGCTTGCCATTCGAATGGATTGCGAAAGGTGCACGCGCCGGTTCGCTTACGCCACTTCAGGTCATGCGTCCAACAAACCAGCCGGTCCCACCAGGCCGCCGGAATGTCCTCAAAGACAACCGCATAACCGCCCGTCATCAACGCCCGATCCAGTTCGTTCATCAATACGTTAACCTGTTGCGCGTGGTGCAGCACGTAACACAACAAGATTGCATCGAACGATTGGTCCGCCACCGGAAGGAAGTTTCCGTCAAATTTACGGTAGTCGATGGCCGCCTCAGCTTGCGGGCCCAGATCGATTCCAGTCACCTTCGCGCCCACTAATGCCGAAAGGTGATGCGCGATGAAGCCATTGCCGCAGCCCACGTCCAGCACACTCGAGCTTTCAGGAAGCACGCGCGCAATTTCGAGCGCCATGTCGTAGGCTCGGCCCACCTTGCGACGCCGGCGCTCGCGACTCCAGCGCCGTTTCAGGCCATGAAGCAAGTCCCACCCAGAACCGTACTGTACAAGCGAAAACTCATGCGCGATGTTGCTCGAATACGGAAGTCGACTGTCAGCGTCAGAGACTGATGTTTGCAGCATGACTCAGGGCCTGGCAACACGAGTGCCGTTTCTAAAAGTCGCAAAATACGAAACGACCGAACATGACAGAATAGTTTTGCGCGGGAGAAAAACGACGACTGCCTGCAAGAATCCTCGGACACATAGTTTACGAAAATTGTGTGGGGTATACTTCGCTCTGTGCACTTGAAATGTGTTGTGGCTAGCAAAGCGCAAGTTGAAACTCGGATCAAGGGAGAACGTTAAGATGTTGACGAGTACTTCCAATCAAACCCGGGAATCATGGTTCGCAGTATTTTGTCTGCTTGGGATCGCAGTGCTCGGTTGCAAGATGGCATCGTTGCCAGGTGGTAAAGTCAACCTGTTTGAGGGCACGACCGCAGCAGACGGAGCGGCAAAGATTGCGCAGAAGCTAGGTGTCGCGGATCCGCGTGTTAAGTACATCGAGATTCATGAAGACCGGATGGAGATAACTGTTCAGGACCCGGCGAAACCCAAAAACTTCGACGCCTACACTTACGAGAAGGGCGTGGTGACGGGACCCAGGCCAGTTGAGGCGTTGGTGCTCGGCAATCAGGAATTCACGGCCGACAAGTCAAAACTCTTCAATCTAAGTGAGGTGAATCTGGCTGCGATTCCAGAGACGTGCAGGAAGGCTGCCGAGCGCGCGCAGGTTGAAGACGGCAAACCGGAGCTGATTCCTATCGATTGGCAAGTCGCCTCGATGCGCCTGACGAAGGCGGAGAAGGAAAAGAAGCGACAGGACGAAGGCGACGAATTCCTTCGTCGATCACGTTCAGGCAATATGGGCGATCCACTGGCATCATTTACGAAGGCGAGGGAGCTAGCGGTCACCTGGCGAATCTATATTAAGGGTCCCCACATGACGAAGGACTTGTGGGCCGACGAGAAAGGGAACTTGTTTGAACCATCCTGGTAGCAAAAATCTGTGGAAACAATTTTGCGCAATCACCTTATTACTCGCTTGTATTTCGAGCGCCGCTTCACAAACAGGTAGACATATGAGCACTCGAACTACTTCACAAGCCATTGGCTGGCCGCAGGAAAAAAGCCAGCCGATTATCGATAAGACGCAGACCATTCGACTCGCGCCGGAACTATCGCACCTGAGCGCGGGCGAGCGCAGTGCCGTTGCCAAACTGCTGGAAGTGGGAGAAATCTTTCAGACAATCTATGAGGACCAGCGTCACTATCAGGCAGATGAAGCGCGCGCTGACTTGCTGCGGTTGAACAAGAGTCGTGGTTCTGATCCGGCAGTTCAAAATCTCTCGACTCTTTATCGACTGAATCAGGGCCCTATTGCGACCACGCTCGACAATAAACGCGACGCGTTCTTGCCTGTCGATGCCACGGAGCCGGGAAAGAACATGTACCCGTGGGGCGTCGCGAAAGGAACGGTTGAACAGTTTCTTACCGCCGATCCGGAAGCACGAGAATCGATACTGAATCTCCGCACCGTGGTTCGTAGTTCCTCTGACGCGACCATCAAACGAGACCTCGCGGTGTTGGCAAAGTATCCGGTGCTGGCCACGCTCCATCCCGGTTTGGAGAAAGCCCTGAAGGCGGAGAGCTTCGTGGTTTCGTATCGGTCAGGCATGCGCAACCGACAGCCCACGAGGTTTTACGCGGTGCCTTATTCGGTAGCCTACGCGGATGAGCTGATGAAGGCCCATGAGTTATTGAATCAGGCGGCCGACGATGTGCAGAAAGATGACGAAGAGTTTGCTAAATATTTGCGCAACCGCAGTCGCGATCTGTTGTCTGACGACTACGAGTCGGGCGATGCATCCTGGGTCACAGGTCATTTCAAGAACCTGAATGCGCAGATCGGTTCTTATGAGACGTATGACGACGAACTCTACGGCGTTAAGACGTTTTTTGGTTTTAGTCTGTTGGCGAGCCGGCAACAGGAGACCACTGCGTTGCGCCAGGCGATGAAGGGTTTGCAAGCGCTCGAGGATTCGCTTCCATACGATCATCACAAGCGCGTGCGCGAGGACATTCCGGTCGGTGTTTATGATGTGGTCGCCGATTTCGGGCAGACTCGCGGAGGCAACACCGCGACCATTCTGCCGAATGAGAGTTATCTGGCCCGCCGTTATGGCAGAACAATCCTGCTGCGGGCAAACATCATGCGCGATCAAAATATCTTTCAGTCAACGTCGGCAACGCTGGCTGCTGCTCTCGGTGCGGAACAGGCGAAAGCTTTGACGCCGGAAGGAAACTTCTACCGCACGCTGTGGCATGAAGTCGGGCACTATCTCGGCGTCGACCGGACCAGGGACAATCGCGACCTCGATGACGCGTTACAGGAAGACTCGAGCGTGCTCGAAGAGATGAAGGCCGATTTGGTTTCGCTCTACGTCGCTGAAGCGTTACGCAAGCAGGGGTACTACACGGACGCCCAGCTGAAGAGCGTTTACGCCGGCGGGATTTTGAGAGTGCTGCAAAACAATAAGCCGCGTCGCGATCAGCCATACAATACGATGCAGCTCATGCAGTGGAATTTCTTTTTGCAGAACGGTCTGCTGTCGTTTGATCCGGGAACGAAAACCCTCAAGGTTCACTACGACAAGTATCACGAGGTCGTAGGCAAAATGCTGGCGAAGACACTCGAGGTGCAGTACCAGGGAGACAAGACGGCAGCCGATCGTTACATCGATGAATACGCCGTTTGGGACGAGAATCTGCATGGTGCCATCGCCAGGAGTATTCGCGACAGTCAGAAATACCGCTTCCGTTTGTTCAAGTATGCGGCGCTCGGCGAATGAGAGCATGCTCACCCTGACTGGTTTGCTCGGCGGGCCCACTACGGGGCAGTAGCCCGACCGTCAGGAAGGGCTTCTTGCAGCTTCAACCCCTCCCTGACGGTCGGGCAACTGCCCTGTCCTTCATAACACCAATGGATGAATCAGAGCTGCAAGCTGGGTACGACAAGGTCGCACAAGACTACGCGACCGAGTATTTCAACGAACTCGAACGCAAGCCCTTCGATTGTGAGCTGCTCGATCGGCTGGCTGAACGCTTCAAAGGCAAGGGAAGAGTCTGCGAGTTAGGCTGCGGCCCGGGCCAGGTTTCGCGCTACCTAAAAGATCGCGGCGTCGATGTGCGTGGAGTAGATCTTTCGGCAGAGATGGCTAAGGTTGCCGGCCGTTTGAGTCCGGATATTCCGTTTGCGCAGGGCGATATGCTGGCGCTGGACTTTGCGGACGATTCGGTCGCTGCCTTCGTTTTGTTTTATTCGATCATCCATATCAAACGGGCAGACGTCGTACGAGCGTTTCGGGAAATGAGACGTGTATTGATTCCTGGCGGCGGTGTGTTTGTTTCTTTTCATCGTGGTGAGGGCGAGCTGCACCGGGACGAATGGTTTGGGCAAACAGTGTCGATTGATTTCCGTTTGTTCCAGCCCGACGAGATGGTGAGCTACCTTGAACGCGCGGGCTTTGCAGACATCGTTACCACTGTGCGCGAGCCATATGAGTTTGAATATCCGACGACCAGAGTCTACATCTCAGCGAGCAAAGTTACTTGAACCGCCACCTTGCAACTGTTCTCACACCTCCGCTACTGCCAGTTTTAGTTGCTCAGGGTTACTGGCTAAGAAAAACCACGCCTCGTCTGCCGGACGCCGCCGGGCCTCCTGAAGGAAGCGCGGGCTTGGTCCGCGGAGATGGCGAACCGTTGCGACTCATCGCTCTCGGTGAATCGACGGTCGCAGGTGTCGGCGCGCGCACTCATGAAACCGGCCTCGCCGGCCAACTCGCTTTTGCACTGAGCCGGCAAATAAATCAACGCGTCCAGTGGTCAGTAATCGCCCTCTCCGGCATCAACGCGCGTGACTGCCGGACTGAGTTGGCGCCCCAGTTGAAAGGGATGAACGCGGACGTGGTTGTGATTGCTCTCGGTGTGAACGACACCATTGAGCTTCATACGGCGCGGCGTTGGACGAACGACGTTGAAAAACTGATCAGCGCTGTGCGTGATGAAGTTGGCGACGCGTTGGTGCTACTTTCAGGAGTACCGCCAATGGACCGGTTTCCGGCACTCCCGCAGCCGCTCAGGTTTGTCCTGGGGGCTCGATCGGCGTCGCTTGAAAGAGCCACCGTTGAACTAACGAAGCGTTTGCGACGCGTAAAGCATGTGCCATTCGCAATTGAGAAAGATTGTGGCGAATTGTTTTGCGAGGACGGCTTTCATCCGAGCGAGCGAGGCTACCAGCTTTGGGCCGAGCAACTCGCGGCGGCGTATAAAGATGATCTTTGTACTTTGAGCTTCGTTGGGCGCCGGGAGTATTCGCCATCGGACTTCAAGTGAAATCACACTCTGTCCATAGTCTCAAGGTGAGGAAGGGGGCCTGCCCCCGCTGACTTAATGCCAATCAATCGGCGGGGGCAGGCCCCCTTCCTGACCTTGAGGCTACGTGAGTAGACTCTCAAGTTCAAAGCTCAAAGTTCAATTGAACTATTTCCCAAACGCATCACCGCCGAGGAAATTTTCGCGCACATAGGAAACCGTGTCGTGCAGAGTTTCGCCCGGATCGCGTGGACGAAAATTCAGTTCACGCGTGGCCTTGGCGCAGTTGAGGTACCAGTAGTATTGCGCCATTTCGATCGCGCCGGGCTCGACTGGCGATGCGAAGTTCCATTGCCGGAAGAGGGAATCGACAATCTGTGAGCCCGCCACCATCACCCGCGACGGTAGCGCCAACTTGGGCGCCCCGATTTTTGTCAGTCGTTCAAGCCGCCCGAAGAAGCGATCAAAGGTCCAGTTTGCGACACCGAGGAGATAGCGTTCGCCATGCCGTCCCTTCTTCATCGCTACCTGAAATGCTTTCGCCACGTCACGCGCGTCCACAAAACTCAAACCGCCGGTGGGTACGGCACTAATCTTTCGCGCCATGAAATCGAGCACGATTTTGGTGGAGCTCAAACGATCATCACCAGGCCCGAGCAGCAGGCTCGGGTTCATGATTACGAGCCGCAGCCCTTTGCCGTGAAAGCGTTCCAGCGCGGCCATTTCCTGATAGACCTTGCTTGCGTAGTAGGGCCAGCGCGCCACGATGTCGAGCGGCGGCGGATACGTCTCGTCCGGAATGATTTCACCATCGTCGGTCACTGCGAGCGTGCCGCTGGTTGAAGCCAGCACGATGGTCTTTACGTCCGCAGCGATCGCGGCATCGCACAATAGCCGCGTGCCTTCAACGTGAACTTTGTACATCTCACGCGCGTCGTCGCGTTCGCGCGAAACCTTCCCGGCCAGATGGTAAATCTCACTGATGCCCTCAACCGCGCGTTTCACATCGCTTTCTTTGGTGATGGAACCTTCAAGCGTCTCGACACCCAGACCCACCAACCAGTCGGGTATGCTCGTGGCCATGACCCTGATGTCTTTCGCGCCATCTGCGATCAGCTGTCGCAGCAGATGCGAACCGAGAAAACCGGTGCCGCCGGTGACGAGCGTAGCCGCACGCGGACGCTTCTCAATTGCCGCACGCCGCTTCGTGTCAGGCTTGGTCGGCGTCATGCGGGCCGTGCGTTTTTGTGGCTTCTTTGTGGGCATGGGGATAAGAGGGCAGTGATCAGTGATCAGTGGTCAGTGTTCAGTAAGAAAGACTGGTGCAAGCATTTGTTTTACTGGCCACTGGTCAGTGGGCAGTGATCAGTGGTCAGTGTTCAGTGTTCAATAAGAAAGACTAGTGCAAGCATTTGTATTACCGGCCACCGGTCACTGGCCACCGGTCACTGGCCACCGGCCACCGGTCACTGGCCACTGGCCACCGGTCACTGGCCACCGGCCACCGGCCACCGGTCACTGGCCACCGGCCACCGGTCACTGGCCACTGGCCACCGGTCACTGGCCACCGGTCACTGGCCACTGGTCACTGTTCACTGGCCACTGTTTTCCGTCGCTCCGCCTTCCAGAGCTTGCGCAGTTCTTTTGCGTCGAATTCTCGCCGTGCGTGATCGCGAAGGTTTTCGACGTCGTGCTTCACTCTCGCAGCGATCAGCCGATACGCCTCAGCGCGTGGCATTCCTTTGGTCATCTCTTCCAGCTCAGTGATTTCGAGATAGCGTCCAATGCGGGCCCCGACCTTGCGATTCTTAATCAGGTTCGAACCCTTGGGCATTGCATCGTGTGTGCCCTCCAGGTAGACCGGAAGAATGCCGACGCCAGTATGTAACGAAAGATATCCGATGATGGGTTTGAATTCCGCCATCTCGCCGGTCACCGATCGTGTGCCTTCCGGAAAGATGAGTGCGTTATAGCCACGTTCAAGAAACGAACTGGCGTGACGCAGCGATTGCCGCAGCGATCCGGTGCGCTCCATCGGCACAAGGTTCGTGAAGTTCTCCATCACCGCACGCTTGTACTTCGTGTCAAAAAAGTAATCCGCTGCGGCCAATACCACCATGTCTTTGCCCGCTTCGCCAAGGGCCATCTTCGTCAGCCCCATGTCGAGGTGCGATGAGTGGTTGGCAGCAACGATGAAGTTTGTGTGGGCCGGGATATTACCGCGTCCTTCATAATGCGTGTCGAGGAACCGATCGTAAAACAGCCGCTGTAGAACGTCGCCCGCTTTCGTTCCAGCGCGACTTACCAGAGAAGGGACGTGAATTTCTTCATCGGATCCGCCGCGCGAATCCGTGCGCCCATTTGTTTCGCGAGCGGACGCGCCCGATCGGCGGCTAACCACGCTCGCCAGTTCGCGAACGTCCTGCGCTTCGTTGAGTCTCTCGGGCGCAGTGATCGAGCCTCCGGAGTTTTCAATCGCGGCCGCGAGCTCGACGAACATCAGGCTGTCGAAGCCCAGGTCCGCCAGCCGCGAGGCGGGTGATATTTCGCCGACCGGCCGATTTGAAACACTTGAAATGATGTTTATTAGCCAACGGGCTCCGGCATCTGCGGCATTGTCGCTGCGGGTGGCTGTTTCTGATTTGTTTTCAGTTTCCAGCGCCTGCATCAAACCGAGTACTTCCGCGCGCTTCACCTTTCGGGTGGCAGTGCGCGGCAGTTCGTCGTCAGTGAAGTGCAGCACCTTCACTCGTTTGTAGTAAGGCAAAGATGCTGACACCTCGCGGAAGTGTTCCTCCACGCGGCGACGCAGCTCCGAGCGCGATAGCGTGATGTCATACTCGTCATCGGCGACGACAAGACAAGCAACCTTCTCACCAAGACCGTCGGGCAGACCAACGATGCTCAGCTCCTTCACGTGCGGCGAATTGCTATAGACCTCTTCCAGCTCATCGGGATAGACGTTCTTGCCGTTCGTGTCAACAATGATTTCCTTGGAGCGGCCTACCAGGAACAAGTTGCCGTCGTCATCAACCTTGCCCAGGTCTCCCGTATACAGCCAGCGTTCGACCAGCGCCTGGCGCGTGGCGTCTTCATCGGAATAGTAACCGAGCATCACGTTGGGCCCGCGTGCGATGACTTCGCCCACGCCACTGGCGTCAGGATTCGAAATCTTCACTTCCACTCCGGGCAGGGGACGACCGACGCTTCCGGTCAACATACGATTTTCGGGACGGGTTACGGTGAGCACCGGCGAAGCCTCGGTCAGACCGTAGCCTTCGAGGATCGTGAATCCAAGCCCCTGAAAATCTCTCTGAATTGTTTCACTCAGTGCCGAACCGCCGCTGATGAAGTAGCGAATGCGCCCGCCCAAGCCTTCGTGAATCGGATAGAAGACAATCGGCCCGAAGTTGAGCGGCGTGTTATCGCGGATCCAGGCGTTGGCCTTGATCATCGTGTCGGCAGTTTTACCAATCCAATCGCTCCGCTCGTAAAACTTGTTCTTGATGCGGCGATGCAGCAACTCCCAGAGTGCCGGTACCCCGACCATGCCGGTTACGTGGCCGTTCTTGATCGCCCGCGCGAGCGCGTCGCCCGTGAGCTCAGGCAAATACGTAATCTGTGCGCCACGACTTAACGGAGTGAGAAACCCGGTCGAAAACTCGAAGGTGTGATGTAACGGTAGAACGGAAAGCACGCCGTCCTTCGTCGTCATGTCGAAGACGGAAGACAACATGGAAACCATGCTGGTCAGGTTTCGATGCGACAACATCACGCCTTTCGGACGACCGGTAGTGCCAGAGGTAAAAATCAGCGACGCTAAAGACTGCGCCGTTACACGCGCCGGCAGCATCGCAATCCGTTCATCTTCAACTTGCTGATCCGGAACTTCGAAAACTTCATCAAACGTCCAAAGAGCGGGGGAAAGTCCCGCGGCAGATAATCGTTCCTGCAGGTCATCATGCTCGCGGAAAAGCTTTTCGCTAATCACGATCCCCGCGGCTTCGCCGGCGCGCGCGAAGTTAACGATCTCGTCGATTGAGCTTTCGGGATCCACCGGGATACAGCTTGCGCCGGTCTTCAAAACGCCGAAATAAGTCATGCCCCATTCCGGTGCGTTATGACTGACAAGCATTACGCGATCGCCAGACTTGATGCCGGCCGCAGCCAGGAAGCCGGCGGCGCGGGTCGCTAACTCACGCATGTCAGCATAGGTGTATTGCTCGTTTCGTCCGTCGCGCTCGATGCGCATAGCGACGCGAGTGGCGTGACGCTTGGTGGATGTTTCAAACAGCTCGAGCAAATCACGATAGGTGTAAATTCGCTTGGGCTGCGCGCGCATGTCTTCTTCAAGCGTCGGAAACACCCACTTTTTCAGGCCCGGCAGATGGACGTTCAACCAGTAGTCGTACCAGTCAAACTGATCCGGATTCCAGCGCAGGAGTCCCTGTTCGTCAGGGCGAATTCGCTCGAACAGGGCGCGCACGTTGTCAGCGCGAAACATGTAAGCGTTTTCGATCGTGAAGGGTCGAAAGATATCAAATGCTTCGGCAGTCTCATGCGTGATCTCTTCGACGCGATCGACCGTGCTCTTCATGCGGTCGATTACTTCAACTAGCCGGCCGCCACCCCAACGAGGTCGGGCGCGATCGAGCAGCGCCGAGGCTTTCTTCGCGGCGGCGTTGAACATTGGCACCGACGTCTTTTCGAAAGTATCGTTCGACACGGGCCGCGGTTCCATGCGCGCCACGATTTCGTTAAGCAACTTGACGCCGGTTTCTTTCTCCTGAAAATGGCGGCGTTTATAGAGTCCCACCAGACCGATGATGCGGTCCATGTTATTGGGATTAGAGTCTCCGGTCGCCGCCTGGTGGACGAGGCGCGGTTCTTCAACACAAGCCTGCGCCGACACTGCCAACATCACCGAAGCGACTTGATCGACCGGGGTAATATCGAGAATCAGCTTTTCGTTTGCCGGGAGTTTCTGCTGGCCCTTGAGCACGAGAAAGATAATCGGCGCAGTGGTTGTGAAGCCTTCATTCCAACCCGGAAAAGGATACGACAGCGCCGATTCGACGATACTGGGGCGAACGATGCTGCGAACGATTCCGGTCTCGGCGGCGACGAGCTGTTCGCCGAGCGACTTGGTATAGGTGTAAATGTTTGGCCAGCCCCACCACGCGGAGCGCTCAACGCCGAGGTCGGTGAGACGCGTGCGCGTCCAAACTTTTCGTTCGCGGGCCACGGCGAGTCCAAGCGCGTCGGGATCGTCAGCATCGCGGTTCTCTTCGTTGAGCCGCTTCCGTGCGAGATCGCGAAAGCGTGCGGCCATCATCGCATCGCGAGCTTCTTCGCGAACACGTTCGGCAAGCTTGGCGCAGTCTTTGATTTCCTGCTCAACATCAAACTGCACACCCGGCAGTTCGTCTTTGCGCGGGAAGTAGCCGACGACGGGATCGTTTTCCCAAACTGGTCCGGAACGATTACCAGCCACGAAACAGGTAGAAACGTGGATCAGCGCCGGACGCTTCATTCGCTTGGCAAACGCGATCACGTTCTGGGTGCCGACCACGTTTGTTCGTAATGCGCTCTCGAGCGTTGGATTGAAGGTGACGTTGCCTGCGCTGTTAAGAATGACGTCGATATCGTCGGCAACGGCCTGCGCCTGCTCTTCCGTATAGCCGAGATTCGTTTCACCGATATCGCCGCCCAGCACCACGACCTTGTCGCGAATGAATCCTTCGAGCGCGTTGCCGTAGCGTTCGCGCAACGGATCGAACGGCGGCGCAGTTAGAACGCTGTTCCAAAACCTGACTTCCGACTCTTCCTGCGAGCGAGCGCGCACGGTGACGTAAACGCGCCCGATGTTCGGGAAGCTGTGCAGCAACATGCTGAGCGTGACCTTGCCCAGAAAGCCCGTGCTTCCGATCAAGAGCATCTTGCGCTCGTTGAAGAGTTCAGTTGGAGAAAGTGCTGTCATTAGCCGTCAAGTTTTAGTGAAACGCTCAAGCGTCTTAGCCTCTCAGGTCGGGAAGGGCCTGCCCCGCTCTTTCTTTTCTGGTGTCCGATAAGCTTCAGCTTGTCGGTTCTTGACGACAAACTAAAGTTTGTCGAACATTCATTCCATATCTGCGATGCCGATAATCGGTTGATGCAACATGGTGATCTCGGCCGAGCTGCCCATGAAGCTGCGCGCCATCGCGATTGCCTCAGTTAGATTGTCCGCTCGATCCCAGCCGAGCATGGCCGGCACGTGCGCATTCTCAGCGCCGGCGGCGATTACTTTGCCCACGTGCTGACGCCCGTTCTCGCCCCAGTACCACATGAAAAAGGGATGCGCACCGTGATAGGCGTTCCCGCGACGATACATCTCGATGTAACTCGGGTTGTTTGCAAACTCCTGTTCATACTTGTCGCGCAACACAAAGGCATCGCGCGTTTCGGGCAACAGCCGATTGAAGAATTCGATATAGCTCGGATGGAATTTGTGATCGAATTCGTCGTAACACGGATGATGAACGATTAACACGCCACCTTTTTTTAGCAGCGGCTTATTGCGGTAGAAGTTGAAGTGATAGCCGAGGCCCATCACCTGAACCAGCAGCGGATTCAAAATCGAATAAACGTTGTAAGGCGAAATGTCAGGGATGCCGGTGATCAAAATGTCGCACTGTCCGCGCACCGGGATCGCATACTGGTCAAAAGCCTTCGCGATGATTTTCTCGTGCACTGGTTCGGTCTTGCCGGCGTGGCAGGCGATCATTTCGTATTGTGCCGGACGCGAGTGCAGCAGTTTGCGCCGCGCCGGTCGCGGCATCTTGCTCATCGTGTAACGCATGGCTTCAAATTTCATGCGATCGAAGGCCGTGAAGTCGTCCTCATTTCGCAGCAGGAAGTCCATGTCGCCTTTGTACATGCGATTGTTGATGGCAGTCTCGATGTGAAACACATTGAGCTGTTCGTCAACAATCTTTCCCAGCCGGTGGACTTTGTGGTTCAACTCCGAGCGCGCCGGATCCATGTAACTGTCAGAATCACGAATCGTCTGCGGCTCGTGATGCGCCCGCAACGATTCGTAGTCGCACAAACCCACAGCGACTGACTTGTGACCACCATCCATCGGCACTAGGTTGATGTTTACGTAAATCAGCAGATCGCTTTCAGCCGCGCGGCGATTAAGGGTGAGCGGCTCTTTGTGTTTAGTTTCGCCGAGCTTGATCAAGCCGTCGGCCCATTCCGCGTCGTGGTTGTAATAACGATCCGGGTAGTACTCATCAAAAATCTTGCTGCCCACCATGCGTTTCATTTCCCATTCCGTCATTTTGCGGTGCAGGGAATTGGCGATGATGATGTGTACGTCGTCGACGCCGTGGCCGGACAACATATCGAGGACAATTTCAAGAACGGACTGGCGAATGTCAGGCGTCGCCATCGGAGGGAGCGGAAGGCTGATGTCATCTACCGCTATCGTCACCCGCATACCGGGCTCGAGTTGCGCGAACAGCGGATCGCATTCATGCGGGTGATTCAACGCGTAACGAATCGCCGCTTCACGATTTGGCAGTCCCTTGATTGGCGCGTTTGGATAAAGCACGCGTGTGCCGATGGGAAGATCTTCGAGGATGAAGTCTTCGCCAGACGGCATGATGCGCGGCGCGCTATCGCGGTCGATGTAAACAACTGATTCGTGCGTTTTGCGTCGTAGTTGAAGTGCCATGAGTTTCACGTTCGAAGTTTCAGGTTTCAAGTCCGGAGTTCCGTGTTTTAACTTGGAACTTGAAACTCGAAAACTACTTCAGGTTCAGTATCGGCCAGTCGTGGTGTAGCGCTGTCTGACGTAAACGCATGTCAGGGTTAATGGCCGCCGGGTGGCCAACGATCGACAACATCGGCAAATCACTCATGCTGTCTGTGTAGGCGTAAGAATCGCTCAGGCTTAATCCCTCGCGCTCGGCGTAAACGCGAATCCATGATGCTTTGGTTGCCGCCGCCATAACCGGTGGCAACAATCGTCCAGTGGCGACGCCGTTAACAAACTCCAGCCGGTTAGCCACGTACTCCTGAATTCCCAGGTGTTCCATCAAGGGCTTGACTGAAACGTCGAGGGCGCCGGTCACGACCACTTGTCGCAAACCCAGGCTGCGAGATTTCTCCAGCAGTTCGTAAGCGCCGGGAAACACAGCCGGCTTGAGAACTGAGAAGAACAGATCGTCGGCCAGGAACCTTAGCCGGTCTTCCTTCACTCCCTTGTAGCGTTTGAAGTAAAGATCGTTGAAAACCTTGCGGCTGTACTGGTCCGTAATGGCGAACATGGGCAGACTCAGGAGGGTAGACGCGCTCTTTTTCAGACTACGCAAGAGGCCGGGCTCATTCCGGGCGTAGAAGCCGAGGGTATGCACGAGGTTCGTGCTTACGAGTGTCCCCTCGAGGTCGTAGAATGCGGCGGCTGCCAAGTTCTTCCTCCGAAATCGTCGCTGCCAAAGTCCTTCGGCGAGCTCTGACTGCAATTGTTTGAAGCGTGGCGGCCACTATAACCCAAACCCCTGCGATTCGGCTAACGGGAAGCACAGGTGTACGGAAGAGACATACAATCCTCGAGGAAAATACAAAATCATTGAGTGTTTTAAGGGGAGACGTGCGATGGATCCGGGGCTGTGAGGCTGGGAGCGCAGACATCCTGTCTGCTGATTCGTCGGCTTTCAAGCTAAGGAGCGGAATTTTCGCGCTGCGCGCTCATTGCAGACAAGATGTCTGCGGTCCCAGCGCACGTCGGAACTGTTAGGGCTTGGTCTGTACCGCGCGTTTGAGCTCGTCCAGAGTGCGGCGGTGCTGCTCCAGCTTCTGACCGGCTTCTCCGAGTTTGCCCTGGGAGGTGAGGCGCTGGTACTCATCAAACTCTCTCACCGCCTTATCGAGGAGTTGCTGAACGCTGGCGCCGCCAAGTGCTGCCGTCGCGGGAGTGGCCGATGCTCCGGGCGACGAGCCTGGTTGGGCCTTTACCTCCGCTGAGGCTTCTTTAGTCGTTTCAGGCTGCTGAGTATCTGGGGGTTGGGACGTGTCGCCGAAGATCCTGGTCATGGCTTCGTCGAAGCTTTTGCCATAGCCGAGCCGGTCCTGAGTTGCTAGCACGACCAGTCGCAGCTCCGGCATCGGACTGCTTTCCGCCTTCAGATAGATTGGTTCGACGAAGAGCAGTGAACGACCGATGGGAATCACCAGCAGATGCCCGCGCAGCACGTGTGAGCCTTGTTGATTCCAGAGCGTGAATTGCGACGAGAGTTCTGAGTTTTGATCAATCCGCGCTTCGATCTGTAACGGTCCGTCTATCAGGCGCGATTTTGGAAAGTTGTAGATTAAGAGTTTGCCGTAATTGTCGGCATCGCAGCGGCCGGCCATCCAGCCAATCAGGTTATTGCGGCCCGCCGGCGTGAATGGCAGGATCAGCACAAACTCCTCCGGACCAGATTCACCCGGCAATTGCATCAGCACATAATAGGGATCAATAGGCTGAACTTCTTTCTTGCCTTGTTCATCCTGTCCCACTTGCTGTGCAATATTCCAAACATCTTCGCGCTGAAAAAACGCCTTAGCGCTTTGCGTGTGGTAAAGGCCGTAGACTTCACCCTGGAGTCTGACCAGCGTCTCCGGGTAGCGAACGTGCGCACGCAAGTCGGCCGGCATCTGACTGGCGTCGAGGAACAACGACGGAAATGTCGCCCGGTAAGTCGCAATCAGCGGATCATTGTTATCGAAAACATAAAAGTGGGTAGTGCCGTTGTAAGCGTCGATTACGACCTTCACGCTGTTGCGGATGTAGTTAACCTCGCGACCACCAACCGAATGATGCCGGGCGTAAGGATAGTTCGACGATTCCGTGAACGCGTCCAGCATCCAGAACAACCGGCCTTCGTTATCGATTACGATGTAAGGGTCGTTGTCGTAGACCAGAAACGGCGCAATGCCATTCACGAGCTCACGAATGTTTCGATGGATAAGTACCCGACTGTCCGCCGTCACGTCATCGGAAAAAGGAAGCTTCGACAAATCGCCAAGGGCCCAGGCCAGGAGCATGCGGCTGGCACGCCCGCCAATCCTGATTCCGCCCGTGCCTTCATAACTCGTGAAGGTATTTGTTTCGCCCTGCGGAAAATCAAATTCCTTTTGCTTCGTCTTTACATAAACATCGGTGTTGGTTTCCTGGCCGAAGTAAATTTCGGGACGGGTAACCTTTAGCTCCGCCGCGTTTGATTGCACCGGCATGTCTGAAACAATGAATTTGGGCATGCCTTCGGGAGTAAATCCGTTAGCAGTATTTACTGTGACGCCATATCCGTGTGTGTAGATCAGTTTCTCATTGATCCAGTTGCGCGAAGCTTCGGGAAGTTTTTTTACGTCGATCTCACGCGCGGCGATCATCATTTGATGAACATTGGTAGTCCGATAACGATCGACATCGACGTCCGGGAAATCGTAGTAAGTTCTAATAGCCTGAATTTGTTTGAGCGTGTCCTGCAGAGCCCGCCAGTCCCAAAGACGAATGTTGTCGAGGGTCGCGCGATTGTTACCCAACTGTAGTGCTTCCGTTGATCCTTCGGCTTCGTAGTCTCTGAGTTCAACCTGTTCAAGCCCAAAAGCACGCCGCGTCCAGGCAATGTTTTGCTCGATGTAAGGCGTTTCGCGGCCCAGCTCGTTCGGTTTGACGATAAAGCTGTTCACGTAAGCCGGCACGAGGAAAACGCCGACAACATACGTCGCCAGAGGAATCGCAAGAGCGAGCAGCAAGAGTCTTAGGTTCCGACGGGAAAAGGCGTTAACCAGCGCGACCGCGGCAGCCAGCAGCAAGGTGAGCGCCACGAGGTAGAGAGCTGGTAAGAGATATTTCGCTTCGCCGAACGTAACGCCGGAAAATGTTTGATGGTCTTGCCACAAATAAGGGAAGCGCGAAAGATAGGTGCGCCAGGCGAGGATGCCGAGAAACACAGAGAGGGCAATAGAAACAGCGACCCAGGGTGTCCCAGGCGATTGGCCACTCTTGAAGAGCTTCTGTGGAGTCGTCAAAAGCGCATAAGCGATTGCTGCGCAAAGGCCGATAAAGGCGAGCGTAATTAACCAGCCGCTGATCAGGTCGTAAACCGGCAGTGAAAAAAGATAGAAACCAAGCGGCTTCTGAAAAATCGGATCTGGCAAGGCGGTGGCGGTTTGGTTGAGATAGAGCGCGAATGCTTGCCACTCCGCCTTCATTGCGAATCCGTAAAACGCGCCAAACAGCAGCGCGACAATCCAGGCCACCGGACGAACGAACCGTTCGGGGGAAAACTGGATCGGTTGATTGTTAACGACGATCGTCCGCTTCTGCATGCCGTGCGCAGCAAACGCGCGTTCGAGCAACCAAAACACGCCGCGTAAAAGCAACGCCGTTAAGAGGGCGAACGTCACAAACAAGCCGAGCTTAAGTTTGAAGATGTACCAGTAAACTGCAGAGAAGCCGATTGAGTTAAACCATGCGGCCGAGAGGTAAATGGAGAGGCTTCGAGACAGTGCAATAAACAGCAGAATCAGAACGCCGATTACCCAGCGACGCCAGCGGCGCCTCCGAGGGGGCCCAACATCAATGATTTCGCTGTCGCCGATCGGGAAGGGTTGACTCACGCGCACGTAGCATACGCCTGATTCCTGAGTCCTACAAACTTCACTTAGTCGTCAGGCTGGTAATGGAAATTCCAAGATTGTGGAACTGTCGTCGGCTAATGCAGTTAATCAAAAGGTGGGTAGTGTTTGAATGTTGCATTGGCTAAGGAGGGGGCTGTAGCCCGACCGTCAGGGCGGGCTTTAAGTTGCAGAAAAAGCGCTCCCTGACGGTCGGGCTACTGCTCCGCCTGGTCCCCGCTCCTGGCAACACAACTTCAAATCACTAACCTAAGTGAGCAGATTTCTTGTGCAGGAGGCGGTGTGTATAATGCGTCATACTCTGTTTGGAGTTCCCCCTTTAGGCGGGTTCTTAAGTCACTAAGAAAACTACCCGCCTAAAGGCGGAACTCCAAACAAGTACGTCTTCTGTTTTCTGGTCAAAAGTTCCAACCAAATAGACAGATGTTAACTGCGGATACCTTATTACAGAATCGTTATCGCATTCTCCGACTGCTCGGACAGGGCGGCATGGGTGCGGTGTACGAAGCATTGGACGAGCGGCTTGATACAACGGTCGCGCTCAAGGAAACGCTTTTCGCTGATGAACGACTGCGAAAACAGTTTGAGCGCGAAGCTCGTTTGCTGGCCCGCATGCATCATCCAGCCCTGCCTCGCGTCAGCGATCACTTTTCGGAAGGCGACGGACAGTTTCTGGTTATGCAGTTTATTCCCGGCGACGATCTTTCGCAGATGATGACGCGAAAGCAGGGACCTTTTCCGCCTGACCAGGTTTTGACCTGGGGCGACCAATTGCTGGACGCGCTTGATTATTTGCACACGCAGGATCCGCCGATCATTCACCGTGACATCAAGCCGCAGAATTTGAAATTGACCGGACGCGGACAGATCATCCTGCTGGACTTTGGCCTGGCCAAGGGTCAGGCGGTTGGGGTTTCTGTGGTTACAACTTCAGCCAGCATCTTTGGCTATACGCCGAACTATGCTCCGCTCGAACAAATTCAGGGGTTGGGAACGGATGCCCGTAGCGACATCTATGCTCTCAGTGCGACGCTGTATCACCTGATGACGGGTGTGAAACCGCCCGATGCGTTATCGCGCGCGGCGGCGCTGGTTAACGGGCAGCCGGATCCGCTCGTGGCCGCTAACGAAATCTCGTCGGCAATTGGACCCGAAATAGCCGCCGTGCTCGCGCGCGCGATGAGCCAGAACCGCGAACAGCGTTACGCTACGGCTTCGGCAATGTGCGACGCGCTGAAAGGTACTGCCGAGGCGGCAACGCTAGTCGGCAGAAGCGAGGCGGCCACGATTATCCACGCACCTTCTGCAGCCACGCTTGCCTCGGGTCCAACTATCGCTTCGCCGGGCGTTACCGCAATACCAGGCGAAACCACAGTCGTGCGCAGCTCATCCGAAAAGCGCAGTCCTCTCAAACCTATCGCCATCGGAGTCGCCGCGCTGGTTTTAATTGGTGTTGTCTGTGGTGTCTTTTTCGCCTATCAGCAACGGAAAAATCGGGAGTCGGCTGCACCGGTCGCTGCTGAGACGCCGGCCGCGAACGCGAATGTGACTGCGTCGCCTGCAGAACATGTTGCGGTCGAGCCTTCCTCTGGTTCCCTTAACGACGAAAAGAAACCCACCGGCGAGAAACCGGCCGCCATTCCCGGTGCTGAAACTGCGAAGAAGATTGAGAAGCCGAAAAAGAATGGCAAGGTGGCAAAGGATGATTCCGAGCCTGACGATGAGCCTTCACCCGATGTAGCCGAGCAGTTTCAATTTAAGAACATTCCGGTACCGCAAACCCCGCAGGTGTTCGCTCCGAAAGGCACAGTGAGACCAATGCGAGGCGCCGGAACCAGGAATTTTCCCGACGGCACCCAGGTACAAACCTATCCGGACGGCACGCGGGTCGTCACGACGCCGGACGGAGCGAAACATGTGTTACCCCCAGGCTCGAAATGGATATTCCGACGTCCGCTTCGTAAGCAGTAGACCTTCAGCCATTAACAATCCCCGTTCAATTTGTGTTAGCGAACTGTTTGAGGAGTCAAATGAGATCAGCTTCACGTCCTGCAACGCTACTTATCGTCGCCGCGCTTTTACTAGCTAATTCCGCCGCACTCTTTGGGCACGATCTGACGAGGGATTCATTGAAGCCTTCAACCGTTCGGATGACTCCGCCGGCGCCCGTGTTTGACGACGCAACGCGATTGGCGGAACTTGCCGGAAGGCGCGCGCGTGTCACCGACGCGATTTGGGAGAAGGGAATTTTGATTCTCTTCAGCACTGAGCCTCGCGTTTACGCGAATGACGTCGACTACGAATACCGCCAGGAGAATAATTTTTACTATCTCACCGCGTTGAAACAGAAAGGCGCGACGCTCGTGCTGCTGCCGGGTAACACAGCCATGCCCGCGATACTCTTTATGCCGCGGCGGAGTCCGGTTTCCGAAACCTGGACCGGCCACATGTACAGCCCTGAGGAGGCTAGTCAACGTTCCGGCATCAAGGAAATCTGGGAAGTCAGTGAGTTTGAGCCCTTCATACGCGCGCTCAGGAATCGCCAGCCCTATCTCCCGAAGCCAGAGAAGGTCTTAATGTCGGCAAACGTTTCCGCTGTTGAGCCCGGGGCCGCGTTGAACCCAGCCGTAAATGCTGGTTTTGAGAAGTTGTTCGCAGCCGCAGGCAAGAACGACGGGGAAATTTATTTGCTGGTGCCGGGAGCAGGCGATAGCCTCGAGTATCGCCAGGAGCAACGTTACGCTTCGGAGTGGGCCAAGTCAGCGTCGGGTTACAGCATTAAGAACGCAACGCCGATATTTGCAGAGTTGCGTTTGCGAAAGTCACCCTACGAGCTGGCGCTGATGCAACACGCGATTGATATCACAACGGAAGCACACCAGCGAAGCTGGCTCGCCGCCGCCGAAGCGCAATGGGAGTATGAAGTTGACGCCCAGGTTGCGTACACCTTTAAGTTACGCAACGCCGATCACTGGGGCTACCCGTCAATCGTTGGCTGTGGGCCAAACGCGACGACCTTGCACTATCAGGAGTCGCAGGGTCGGATTAAACCCGGCGAGTTGTTACTGATGGATGTAGGCGCTGAGTATGATCACTATTCTGCAGACGTGACGCGAACATTCCCGGTCAATGGAAAATTCAGTCCGGCGCAAGCGGAAATCTATCAGATCGTCTATGACGCGCAGGAGGCTGCCGCAAAGGCAACTCGACCGGGCGCCAGGATTTCTGACGTGCATCGGGCCGCGACCGACGTAATCAAAGAAGGCCTGTTCAAACTTGGCCTGATAACGGATCGGAATTCGGATCAATACAGAATCTGGTTCATGCACGGCACCTCGCACTGGTTGGGAATGAATGTTCACGACGTTGGCAACTACGCGAGCAAGCTCGAGCCGGGAATGGTCTTCACTAACGAACCTGGCATCTACATCCGTCCTGACGCGCTGGATAATTTGCCGAAGACTCCGGAGAGCGAGAAATTTATCGCGGCAGTAAGACCCGCGTTCGAAAAACATAAAGGCATCGGAGTTCGCATTGAAGACGACATGCTCGTCACAGCGGGCGGGGTGAAGTGGATGACCGAAGCATTGCCGCGCAGCGTCACAGACATTGAAGCCTTTATCGCCCGTGGCCGCACCCAGTCACAGTAGATTTCGTAGCCGGATGAGGTCAGCACCACCACGTGGTAGCGGGTACCTTGATTGCCGACTGCCAATTGTCGATTTTCGAGTGGCGATAGAATAAACAGGCAATCGCAAATCGACGATGCGAAAACCCACCCCACTACCGTGCGGTGGTACTGACTTACCTGCAACCAGGTATTTCATCATAGTTGCCCAGCCCAACGTATTGAGGTCGTACTGTCTTGAGACTAAATGAATACAACTCGCCTCTCCGTTCTAACCCATCGTCCAGCTAAAAACGCCTTTCGCATGCGCTTATAATCACGCTCAAAGTGCCGTTCTGCTGGCATCGTGTTTGCACTTTTCCCGGCCATGATTCAACCAGCCAAACCAGGCATAGTCGCCTCGACTGTGCTGCTTATCGCTGTATTCAGTATCTCGAGGGCTGCTCAGAAAAAAGTAGTCGACCAGATTATCAAAGAGGAACAACCTGCCGTTTCGGCGGCCGACAAGGCGACGATTAAAGCGTTTCAGGACCGCGTTGCTCAATACTTGAAAGTGCGCGCAGAGGTTAAGGCGAAGGTTCCGAAACTCGCAAAGGACAGCACGCCCGAACAGATTCAGGTTGCGGAAAATGCTTACGTCGTGTCGTTGCGCGCGGCGAGGGCTGGGGCGAGACAAGGCGCTTTGTTCACTCCGGATGTGGCCCAATACATTCGCACCACTCTCAAGCGCGAACTCTCAAGTACGGAAAAGAAAGACGTGCGCGAAACGGTGCTTGATAAAGAAACAACTATTCCCGTCGCCCTGAAAGTAAATTATCCGTATCCCGACCCGAAGGAATTCGTAGAGATGCCGGCGAAGTTGTTGTTGAAATTACCGGAGCTGCCGAAAGAAGTGAAATACCGGTACGTGGGTCGGACGTTGCTGCTGTTGGACACGGATAGCAATCTGATCCTTGATTACATGGTTGATGCCCTGGCCTAGTGCCTGGAGGAGGACAACGATGAGAGGTCTGAGGCTTGTGCTTGCTATTCAGTTCCTCGCCATTTGTGTGCTGGTCGCGCCTGCTTACGCGCAAACGGCGAAGGTCGCTAAGGGCAATGCCAGCGGGGCGAAAGTTTCACAGCCTGCGAGTCCGGCTGTCCCTTTAACACTGCCGGTAGCAGATGGGTCGGTACGTTTTGCAGTCATCGGTGACACGGGAACCGCCAGCAAGCAACAACACGAAGTGGCGGACGTGATGGTGAAATACCACGGTGTCTTTCCTTTCGATACCGTGGTGATGATGGGCGATAACCTTTACGGCAGCGAAACGCCGGCGGATTACAAAGCAAAGTTTCAGGATGTGTACCAGCCGCTGCTTGATGAGAAGGTCAAGTTTTACGCATCGCTCGGCAATCATGACCAACCGAACGAACGCTATTACGAATACTTCAACATGAACGGTAAGGAGTATTACCACTTCACCAAGGGCAATGTCGCGTTTTATGCGCTCAACAGCAATTACATGGACAAGGCGCAATTGAAATGGTTTGAGGACGAGCTCGCCAAGGACACTTCGGATTGGAAGATCTGTTTCTTCCACCATCCGCCTTACTCGTCCGGGTCGAAGCATGGTTCCGACAAGCAACTGCGGGAAATAGTGGAGCCGCTGTTCGTGAAGTACGGAGTGAACGTAGTACTTACGGGGCACGATCATTTTTACGAGCGAATCAAGCCGCAGAAAGGGATTTATTATTTCGTTTCCGGCGCTGGCGGGAAGCTGAGAGAAGGGAACGTGAAAGCCGGATCGGCGCTAACCGAGAAGGCCTATGATGCTGACATGTCGTTCATGCTCATTGAGGTGGTAAAGGACGCGCTTCACTTCCAGGTAATTTCGCGCACCGGGGAAACGGTGGACTCGGGCGTGATTATGAACCAGAAGAAGAAAGTCTGATGTCCCCCTGCTCCCTCTGATAATCCCCACCCAAAGCTAGAGTGATAAGTTTCGACTTCTTATTCTTCTTCAAAGATCTGCCGTAAGTGCTTCTTCATGTGATCGAGATAGTCACGGATGAACCAGTCGAGTGTTACCGGTTCACTTTCAAGCAAATTCTCGGACGCGATCTGATGAAGATTGTGTTTGTGCCTCAGTTTAAGGCGTGTCTCTTCCGGCACGAGGGAGATTAGGTGCAGCAGGTGTTGATTGAACAACTTCCATAGCTGCACCAGGTCAGCCCATTTTTCGGCCTGGTAATTCTGCACCCGTACCCAGCCTTCCTGTTCATATCCCGCAAAAACCAGGTCGTCCGTGAACTGTGCGCGCACAAAGCGCTGATGGTTGTTCGAGGCCGAATCAATGAGGTGGCCGATAATTTCTTTCGGCGACCACTTGCCCTCGGCTCTCGGAGTTTCGTACTTCAACGCCGGCATATCCATGAGACGGGCCGCAGCGCTTTCGATAGTCTCGCGAAAATCATTCAAGAAGTCTTGCATATTTTTCCTCGATGTCGGTTCCTTGGCAGCCAGTAGTTCAGAGTGCACCCGGCTTGCACAAAGAGTGGCCGACGCTCCAAGTTCTGAAAATCTGAATCTTGGGCTGGTCGCTACCGCTCCCAGTTCTGATTTTGTCTTACTAGACAATTCAATTACTCAGCTATGGATTAGACTCTTCGTGCAAAGCAATTCGGCCTTTAGGTTGGCTTTTGCCCGTCAAAAACACAAGCTAAAGCTTGAACTCTGAACTGCCGGCCTCAATCCGCATCAATGCAGGTTAACTCATAGTATCTTTATCATCCGAAACGCAGGTAACGGCTCGCCATCTGGAATTGCCAGTTGCATCGCTTCGACCTTCGCGTAACCCCTGGCAAGGTAGAGCGGTTCACCGGGAAGCGTCGCAACCAGCTCAATCCTTGTGAATCCAGCGTCGCGCGCGGCCGACTCACAGGCCTGCAGGATTGCGGTGGCAACGCCACGACGAGCCGACTGCGGACGTACATAAAAAGCGCGTATACGCGCTGCTTCCGTGCGCGGATCGAGGAGCCGATCGGGTGCAGCACTCTTGGTCTGGTCGCCGCCAAACAACGTCATGCGTTTGCTCCAGCCACCGCTTCCCGCGAGTTGCCCATCGAGTTCCGCGATGTAGTAGGTGCCATCGCTGATGAGTTGCGTGTCAACACCGAAAATGTTGGCGAGCGCGCCTGAGATTTGCGCAGGGGAGTAGAAGCGTTCGCTCAACCCACTGACGGATTCGTAAATTAGAGTTTCCAGTGCGGGAACATCGTTCGGGCCCGCGAGGCGTAACGTGACGTCCATATAAATCGCCGTAGTGGGTCCGTTTTGATGTCCGATTAGCTTTAGCTTGTCGTGTTGCTCGACAAACTGAAGTTTGTCGGAACATTGTTTTGAAAATCTTCGCCGCTCGACTATCAACTTCGGAAGGCGTTATAAAATAGGGTTGAATCCAGTTTAGAAGCAAACATTCGCAGTGCACCGCTTAAGTCTGTGGTGACACTTCTCGGTCGAAACTACATTTAGGGGCAGCACAACATGACTGACGAGGAAGTAGAACAACGAATCGTGCGTTTAGCATTTGATGGAGACGCTTTGCGCTATCGCGAATTTCTCGCGAAGTTGAAATCCGGTTTACCGGAAGGCACGGGCGTGGCTTTGCGCGGCAGTGTTGTAACGAACAAGCGTTGGGAAGATGGGAAGCCATTTGACTCTGGCGGACGCGGTTCGAGCGACCTCGATGTCACTTTGGTCGGCGACAAAGTCATGGAGTTTTGGAATGAGGACGCGTTTTATATTCCCGCGCTTCACACCAAACCGCTTTGTGACGAGGACTCGGGAATCGCACCCGGCATGAATCCGTTGCGCGAAGAACTGCAGAAGCTGGCGCAGCGGCCGGTGAATTTCCAGGCCACCTCCAACCTGATCCTCTACGCGCGGGACGTCTTGTTTGACGAGCCCTACTGCATGGTGATTGAGGCGCAAAAAGCTTCGTGATTGTTAAGCTGCTCAGCTACAACATTCGCTTTGGCGGCCGCCGCCGGGAAGATCATCTCGCAGAGGTAATACGCACTGCAGCACCTGACCTCGTCGTGTTCCAGGAAGCGATCGATCCAAACGTCATTCGCCGTCTCTCCGAGGCAACGAAGCTGCCGTTTTGGGCAGCGCGCGACGAACACTCGATCGGTTACATCAGCCGTATCGAGCCCGCGTATCACGAGTGGCATTATCCCGCCGGCGCCAAGCATTCCTTCCTCGAAATCATTCTCAAGGGAACTGACTCGCCTATCTTTGGACTGCATTTGAGTTCCATGTTTTCCAAGTGGGGTGAACGCAGGCGAGTGCGCGAAATCCGCGCCTTGCTGAAGAGCATTGAAAGACATCAGCACGGTTTCCACGTCTTGTTAGGTGACTTTAATACGCTGGCGGTCGGCGAGGTGCTCGACGTGCGGCGGATGCCCGCGTGGATTCGCGGACTCGTTTGGTTAAGCGGGCGCGACATTCAACGCGAAACGATTCAGGTGATGACTGACGCCAACTACGTCGACGGTTATCGCTCACTGCACGCGGACAAAGGCTACAGCTTCCCGGTGTGGGACCCGCATCTCCGGCTCGATTATGTTTTTGTACCGAAGGGGTTTTCCGAACGGCTGTTGAGTTGTGAGGTCGTAACATCGCCGCCGATCGTGACGCGGGCGTCCGATCACTTTCCAATTCTGTCCAAACTCGATTTCAGCTGAAGTGGCTATTACTGCCGCCGGAATGTTTTGGCAATCCTTCGATCAGATAATCAAACCCGAGCCATAGACTCCAGCTGTGATGGTAGAAGGCGACCGGAAATAGCAGGGCGACGACGGAGAGACCAGCCAACACCGATTCGTAGTTCGCACCGATCACCACAATCCAGATGAGGCACACCAGCAGGATTACAAACTCCGTCATCATCAGGTTCGCAAGAATGGCGCCCACGAAGAACCCTTCTTCTCGTTTGAACAACGCCAGACAGCTTGGGCAATGATGCCGAATGCGAAAAGGCCCGCGGGCAATTCGTGACTGTCCGCAGGCCGGGCAACGTAAGCGCAGGGCGCGCGCTAATACCTTGAGGATCGATCTATCGCCCGTCATCCGCTCAAAACTCAGAGATGCTTTCCGGCAAATACCGCGAAGTAAATTATCGCAAGCGCTGCCACGATAACTGCGGCGACCGCGAACTTCTGTCCGGTGGAAAGGTTGTTGCCCTTGACCTGTTTCACGTCAGGGTAGGCCACGACCGTGCTGACGCCCGTTTTGGTGTTGGTTACAACAAAGGACGACTCGTTGACTTCACTGATATAGCCCGAGAGTTTGGTGTTATCGCGGAGTTTTACCGCGACGCGTGCGTCTGGACCTACGCCGAGTTTGAGAATGCCCGTCTTAACTTTTTCGGCGAAACGAGCCTGCTCCTCCAGGGTTGTGTTAGCTGAAATCTGTGCGGGCATGGCAAAGGCAAAGAGCGCGCAAGTTATCAGGGTTGCTAAGAGTCGCTTCGGCATATGTGTCCTCCTTAAATTTGATTACTCGTAAGCGAGCGCTTCGACGGCGTCCTGCCGCGCGGCCCGTAATGCCGGATAGAGAGCGCCAATGCTGCCACCTACGAGTCCAACCATAAAGGCGATCAGTATCCAGCGTGGTTCGATATCGACCACCAGCGTCGTCATTCGCATTACGCCGAGGCGTGCCACAAAAGTTAAGAGGATGCCCATCGTTACACCGAGCAGGCTAACGATGATCGCTTCCTGTTCGATCACCCAGGCGATGCCCGTTTTCGACATGCCGAGCGCTTTTAGAATGCCGATCTGGCGAGTCCGCTCCGTGACGGTTGTGTACATCGCCAGCAGAATCACAAGCATACTGATCGCGGTAGCTACGCCCACCACGACTTTGATGAACACGTTGAGCGCAGGCACACCCGAAGCATAAATCTCCGGCAAGTCGCGCGTGAAAATTATCTGATCGTCAGGAAATCGTCCTCTGATGCGGGCGGCTACGTCGTCCTGGTTCGCGGGATCGATGACCGCAACGAGAATTGCTGACGCTTTACCGTCGGCTCCTTCCTGATCCTGCAGCGTTGCTAACGGAATCTTGATGCGTCCGCCGCCCGGGGGTTCATAGACGCCTACGATCTTGAACGGCCGCTCGAACAATTGCACCGTGGACCCGACGGTTGCTTTCCGCTGCTCCTGCCAAACGGGATCAATGATGGCCTCATCGCCGGTACCCAACTCGCGGCCCTCGCGGATTCTCAGTCCAGTCAGTTTTCCGTAGTCCTCATTTTCGATGCCATCGATTAGCCGCGAGCCAAAGCCGGCGTCACTGCGATCGAGCACCTGGCCAATCGCACTGGCAGCGCGCACCCCTTCGATACCGGAAATTTCAGCGGCGCGTGAGACTGGCAGCATGAACGGGGACGTGCCGCCGAAGCCCATAGTGCCGGAAGCGCGCACCATAATCTCGGCCCCTATGTTTGATTCGCGGCGGCCGCGTTCACGCAGCACACCGTGCGCGAGCCCCACTGTGAAGACGATCAGCAAAACGCCGACGGCCGTTCCCATGATGCTGACAAAGGTGCGCGCGGGGCGATGAGCAATGTTAGAAAGTACGAGGCTGTCCATAAGTCTTTGCAGGCGCGGACTGCGATCCAGCAACCGGCCATAAGCGTTTGGCAAAGTGCGCCAGGTTAAAATGAGAAGTCCAATCGATGTCCAGACGACCGTGCCGGCTTTGCGTACGAGGGCGAGCGTAACGCCTGTCGCTACTGCGAACCCGAGAGTTTGCAATACCACTTCAGTGCCGGTCTCGTACACGCCGATCGTGCCAGGCACGAAGGCGAACACAAAGTTTATTACTTTCGTTAGCGATTCGATAATGTACGCCTGCGCAATGTTTGGCAGGTAACCAAGCATGCGCAGAGTAATGTAAACCTCGAATACGCTGGAAATGTGCGCCAGCAGATCGCAACCAATCATCCCGAAGAAAACGCCGGGATGATGTTTGTAGAAATCGTAGACCTTCGACTCGATGTGGTAGATGTGCTGGCGTCTTTTGAGAATTACTTTTGGACTTAAACGCAAACGCGCCAGCTGATCGAGCACCCACGTCAACAGCATGATGCGGCGCTTGGCTGCCAACGCGGCGCCGACGATGCCCAGCGCAGCCACACTCGCAATCGCCACCAGTGAGTAATAGACGAGCGGCGGCAAGTTGTAAGTGAACAACATTACGCAGGCGCCGCTTAAAATGAAGAACACAACGGACAGGTTGTAGAGCAGGTTATCAACCACCAGTGCGGGCACGCCGTAAGTCAGCGGTACGCGTTTGCGCAGCAGCGCGACTTTGGTCGCTTCGCCCAGCAGCGGGCCAGTGAATGTGAGAAAACTGATCGCCTCGCCACCGAGTCGCGCGGCAAAGGCCTGCTGAAAATTAAAGCCGCGATGTTCTTTGGGCACCGCAGCCGACATCGCGATCGTGCGAAACACGTGTCTGGAACCGCTGACGGCGAGCAGAATCAGAAAACCAAAAAAGCCAATTCTCAGTAAGGCGTCGAAGATCGGCTGCACGCCGACTTTGTTGATTACGACAACTAACAGGGCGAGCCCCAGCAGGAAGGCAATCACCTGTAGCCAGATGAATGAGCGGCGAGATCTATTCGAGGCGGGTGCTTCACCTTCATCGACAAGTTCGTCCAGTTCGCGAACGTCTTCATCAGGTGACTGGTTTTCGAGACTCGTCAATGAGAAAAAGTAGCTCCCGTTAGCGCGCTGTGTCCGACGCCGGCAGAGTCAGCAGTTCTTTTACCGGCCGTCCTGGGAAACGACGAAAACCTTTATCCCACAATGCCGGAATAGGGTTGTTATCATCGCGTAAATTACCTGTTAACGCCAGCACGGTAGGAACGAAACTGAGACTATCGTAGGGTTCATCGATCTCGAGCGCGTGTGGAATTCCAGTTTTATCACCGCCGGCAATCATGAAAGTGGAATGCGTGGAAATACGGAGAAAAGAACCGTGGTTCCCGCCGGGGTTAAAGCCCCGGACGTCGAAGTTCCAATGATCAGTTGCCACCACCAAAAGATCGGCTTCGATGTTTTCGCGGAGTCGCCGCAGAAAACGCCGCTTCATCAGGTCATCTTTACTGAGCCCAGCTTCATTGATGTCGATACTCGGTATCTGGTGACGCGCGAGCTCCTCGTGCAAACCGATCAGGCCGTTGGAGTACCTGGCGCGATGCAGAGCGCGCAGCCATTCCAAGTCCGTGTGCCAACTACTAAGCCACGCCGCTCTATCGCTCACCGGAACGTGAACGTCAGGGTCTTCAAATATTTTGAGTGGCAGTCCGGGTTGCCAGGGCAGCTTCTCAAAATGTATTGCACCGTTTAGATCCTGCGTTAGTTGTTTGATTGGCAGGTAGCGAAAGCTCAATTGTTTGTTTCCGTCTTCGCGCGCGAGGATGAGCGCCTGCGAGTCGGGTCCGGCGTTCACCCAGATCACGTCTGGGCTGATATCAGTTTCGCCGATTAGTGTTTTCACCTGTTCCGCGGGAATACGTAACGCGAGCAAGTCGACGGGCCGGCTGGACACGCCGGGCTGCACGTTATTGCGAACGGTAAGATCGTGCAGCAACGAGAGGTAGTCGATATGAATAAAACTCCGCTCCTCGTCGAGTGAACCATCCGCCTTAAGAACCAGACCAGCCGGCGCGATTCCAACGGCATAGTTTTGAAGTGAGTGAATGCTGTTGTGCTCACCCATCGCATGTGGCGCAATCACGGCGGGAATTTTGAGTTGGATGGGGTTGAAACTTTCCTTGCGCAGCGCGAGCAGATTGGTTTGTGCGCGCGCGTAGGCAGAATAATTCTCGTCCTGGCCCAGCATGATGTCGAAGCGAACGCAAACTCTTTTGGCAGCGTTGTCCCGGTCGGCCTCGGTTTCCTCCCTGGTAAATTTCTTCGGCTGCGAATCACATAACGCTTTTTGTTCGCCGATCGCTTTTCGCAAGCCAATTAGATCTTCGTTGAGCGCGTCGAGGTTCTGCTGCCATTCCGCTCTCCGGCGATCCACGGTGGCAAAAAACGTTTCGGTCAAGGCCCTTCGCATATTCGGCGGGAGGTCTTTGCGTTGAAGTTGCTGAAGGATGATGTGCAGCAGGTTCAAATCTGAATCCCGCAGATGAATCGAGGCGCGCTCATTGCCATCAAAGTCGAGCAGTGCAGTCGGATATTCACTACTTTGGCCCTGGAGATAAAAAGAATCGCGCGTGGTAGTAGTAATTATCGGAACGAATGGAACGACACCTTTGATCGCGTAATCAAGCAGCAAGCGACGTTTAGTGATCACGTGGTGGCCGCCGCCCGCCGCGCTGGCCAGCAGCTTCACGAGGTTATAACCCTGACTGTAGACGCGCTCATCGCTGTTGATGCCATGATCTGAAACGACAATCAGCGCCGTCTGAGACGCGAGCGGCGTTTTCTGAACGGCAGTCCAGATTTCACCTACCATGCTGTCCAGTTCTTTGATCGCGGCCAGGTGTGACTCGCGATCGTTATTGTGATGTGCGTTGTGATCAAAATCAGTGTTAACGAGCTCGAGGTATCGAATTTTGGGATTGTTGAGTCCCTCAATAAGCTCTTTTACAAATTGATCGGGGACGGCATTGCGCAAGCCGGTGCCGCCGCCCATGGCCCACTCATCAAAAAGTTCACGCGGTGCGGTGCGAACCCTGTTCTCCAGGGCCTTTTGAAAAGTTGAGTATTTGGGCCCGCGCTGGAAAAGGGAAAAGGTCGCGTGTCGTTCGTTGCGGGGAAAAGCGTCAGACAAAAGCGGAATCCCGAGACTGTCAAGCACTTCCACCCCCTGCATGTCGATGCGTTTTCCGATGGTCGCCTGAATATAGAAGGGGATAAAGTTCAGGTAGTCGTAGGTCTGCATCGTGTAGCGGTCAAATTCAACGTTGCCTTTGATTTGAAGATGTTGACCACTATCGATCAATGACCATGAAGGTGCCGACAGGCTCATTCCCCGCACGTAAAAATTCGCCAGCCGCGTACCACCCTGGTAGAAAATATGGTCGAACCAAGGCAGCCGGCTGCGACCGGTTCGGGGATCGCGCTCACGCACAAAGCGATCGACCACGTCAAACGGCAATCCGTCACACTGGATTACAACTACGCGTTGTGTTTGCGACCAACAGTTTGGCGCGAGGGTGATCAGAAAGAGAACGACGCAACAGAGTTGAGGCAGAAGACGGTGCCAATGGCGCCAGGGTAGTAGAAAGAAGATTAGACTTTTGGAAACACAGCCGTGGCGCAACATAGATTAGTGATCGCTTCGAGCGCCTGCAGTCTTGTCGCTAAGAACGATTACAGGTTCGCCCGGTACCGGAGAGTTGAGGTAGGAGATCACGAGGTCTCGTCCAGCCTGGTCGAGAGATTTGTGCTGCGAAAGCTTCTGTAATTCCTCCCGCGCTTTGGGAGTATCGATGCGCGTCAAGGTCTGCAAACAATAGCGGCGAGTGTCGATGTCCTGCGTGCGCAGGAAGATGTTGGCTACTAAGCTCGCCGATTTCGACCCGGCACTCGCGCCATGCTGGCCGATGGCTATGAGCGAGCGGTTCACGTCGTCGAGGTTCCAAACGACATCGATTTTTGGACCAGAGCGCGCGACTTCCTGCAAAAAGTGCGTGTGATAATCCAGGCGCCGCGACTCATCTAGTTGCGCTTCCATGTCCGACGTCTCTTTTTCCCGATACGTGTATTTACCGAAACTCAAAATGTTTCCCACGCGAAACAAGATCTGTTCTTTACGGCTATGCTCGAGCGGCACCAGCTCAGTGCGGCGGTCTCGATTAAGCTTTGCGGGCAAGCCGTCGGGACGATTCGCGTAAGCAAGTAAATTGTCATACTGCTCGGTCGCAATCCTCGCCTCAGCCTCGAGATCGTTCTCCAGAGGATTTAGTGAAACTCGCTCGAGACTTTTGCCAATCTGAGTTCTCAGGTCTGGGTCCATCGACTGATTAAGAGACAGCAGCAATTTCAATTGTGAGTAGGTTTGCAGTCTCGAGGGTTGGTTCACATCCATCCCACGTCGACCGGTAATGAAATCAAAGACCGTCCTGCCAAGAAAATAGGGCAGGTCGCCGAAGGCCGATACTGACAGGATGTTTTTAGTAACGTCCGTTAAAGCCCGGCGCGACATCTCACGCTTCTTAGGATTGAACCCGTCGCGGAAATCCACCAGCAGCATGGGAATCCTGGGATTGTCCAAACCGTAAAGCGCGAGGGGAATCATCTCTGTTGCCCGAGCTCCAGGTGTATTGGCGTCAACCAGATGCCCATCAGCATCGAGAAAGCGTGTTTCAGCGTAACCTTCCCAATTGAGCAGCCGCTTATCTCCCCAGGGGCTGGCAATATTAAGAAAGCGTTTCTCGTAGCGCTTGTTCTGATTTGCAGCCAGGTCAGGTGACGAGACCCACAACAACGCGTGCGTCATGCTGCCATCGGGCATTTGCAGAGGTTCAAAGTATAACGACTCGGCTTCCGCCCGCTGACGCAGGAGCTCCCAATTGTGCCCGCGTGTGTCGCGAGCGTGGGCATCCTGCTGCTGGTTATAGCGCTGCAGATTCAAATCGCCTACAAACCCGCCAAAGGTTTTGTCAGTAAGTTTGAGCCGCGCCTGAATTTCAGATAGCTCGGTTTCTGAAAAGGCTTTCTCCCCTCCGACTGCTTGATAAAGTGCCAGCACGGATAGCGCTCGAATGATGTGAGACTTTCGATAGTCCCCAATGTTCTGACGATAGGATCGGGTTGAGGCCTTAAGCGGCAGGCTGTATGGATCCAGCAATAAACTCTGAAGCGCCGTCCAAAAAATCTTGTTCCAAACGTAATGGTCTGTGTCCGCGAGATCGAGTACCGGTGGCGGGGTTTTTTCGTGCGACGATTTGCGGTTGCCCACTCGGGTGTACAGAAAGGGGACCGCACTGGAAATTTTCTGTCGCAATGTCGGTCGCGTGTAGGTGAGCGGCCAAACGTAACGCAGCCGGTCGTTTTCGGGACTAGTGTCACCGAGTGTATCTCGCAGCACGCTTACCAGCGGAACCCAATTCCTCTTCTCCCCAGTTGTCAGTCCATCCAGGCGCGCATGAATGGTAATCAGCTCGGCGCCGCCCGCCACCGGAACGCGTTCGATGCGAAAGATTTCGTCAGTCTTCGGCGCTACCGGATCGGTAGGCTGAAGCGACTGAGCCAATAATAAATTGGGAGTTAGAAGGGAGATCAGCAGCAATGAACGCAGGACACCGACTGCGGGTCGCGCTGATCTATTATGAAAACAGCAGGTATTCCAGCCAGCCTTGATCAATCGTTTAGATCCTTTTTCAGGTGCGGCCCAAACCGCCTCGGTTCATTGTTCTATCGGATGGGGGGCAACCTGAGCGAGTAAACTAGATTCACCCGCGAACGCTACTGGTACTTTCACTAGCCTAATCAATTTTGATTGCCGTTTTAGCAATCAATGTGCCGACAAAATTACTGGGAGCTGTGACAATATATCATCGCTTGGACGCGCGTGGTAAGGCCTTGGTTGGTCCATTATTTTCCGGGCCCTCGGGTTCGATGAAATTTCTGTGGGGAGTGTCCGTGTATTACTGGGATTTCGGTGGGGACGCAGCGCTTTCAGCTTCCTTGACATCTTTTTCCGGCGGGGATTTCCATCCGGTGCGTTGCAGCAAGGTTATGCCATAACGAATTGGCACGGCGAAATTCGACGCTGCATTTTCTGTGAAAACAGCGAAGTTAACTCCGATGACCCGGCCCGTCGGGCCAAACACTGGCGCGCCTGAACCACCTTCGGCAGTGCGCGCGTCGTAAGCAATGCGACGACTGTTAACATCCGTGATGTTTCCCTGCGTCGTCAACGGCTGAATTCGCCGCGATTCGGCCAGATGACCGAGTAAGGAATCGAGCGATCCACCATAACGCTGTTGAATGCTGCGAGACTCAGCATCGTCCATCGTCGCAAGTAACCGATCTATTCCAGAGGGAAAGCCCATCATGACGACCGAGGTGCCGACCACGACGGCATCGTCGGCGCTCTCGAGCGGAATCGTGGGCAGGTCAGTTGGAAATTCTTTGACGTCCAGCATGCAAACCGCCAGATCATCGCGGTTGCCGGATACTTTGAATTTCAGCGGAAACGCTTGCGCGTGATCGGGGAAGTAGGCGCTCAATTTCTTCAAACGCGGTTGGCCACGAACACTGCTACTCAAACTCTGCGCCCGATCATCCGCGAGCCAGGGTTGGGCGATATGCCGGTTGGTGATTACAAATCCGTCGCCTACATAAAAACCGCTGCCGGAAAATTGATACTCAGCGATGGCCGCGTTTCCTTCAGGCGTCAACGTAGCCGTGTCACCGCTATTTTGGACCGCGGCGCCACTTTCATTAGTCTGCGCTTCCGGATAACGAAGCGGCCGCCCGGTGCCTGATTCGACGAAATAATAAGTACCTGCGATGAGGCAAACCCCACTGCCAAAATCGCTGCGCAGTTTTACCGCGAGCGACAAACTGTCGCGTATTTCCTTGTTCGAGCGCCCGATGTCCGACAGCGTCTGATTCATTTTTGACGCTTGGTCTTTGGCCTGCGCCAGCTCAGCTTTTTGGTCGTCAATCAGGCGACGCGTGCGCTGTAGCTCCTTGAACATCGAAAATCCAATGTAGAGAGTGCCGCCCACGAGCGCGACTGCTATGGCGAGCGTAATCAGTTTCGTGCTGGGATTGATTTCCTTTACGAGCTCGCGGGTAAACTCACGAAGAAAAACTTTGGCGTCGTCGCGTCGCGCGGTCGCAGCAGATTCGAGCGCTGCCTGTTCAATAAACGGCGCCACATGCGCCTCGTGGGCCGAGGTGCCAATTACAGCGGGCAGGGAACGAATCGGATAAAACGTCAGCAGCAAATGGGTGTCGCCAATGCGAAGCTCATCGCCGTCTTCGATCTCTTTGGTTAGTTCAATAGCACTGCCGTTTAATTTAAGGTCGAGAGAGTTATCGAAATCAGTAACCAGGTAGGCGCCATTGCGGCGCACCAGTTCGACGACGGCAGTTCCGTTCGCGCTCTCGGGAAGCGATGCCGGGCGCAAGCGAACGGAGCAATCCTCCCCGCTGCCAATGCGGACCTGTTCGTCGGTCAATACCTGGGTGTGCTTGTCTTTACCCGAAGAGATGTGAATTACGAGGCCGGTAGCCATAAAAACTGTTAGAGCTCTACTGGGTTAAGTCATCAATTTTTAGCGCCAGCAAACCGCTTAAGCTGCCGGCGGTTTGTGAGAACAGTTGCCCTGTGTGACCACATTCTACAGGTATTTTCAGGGCGAGCAAGAGACTTAACAGAAATGGTTCTGGCTACTGCAGCTGCAAGCCGCGCTCGTGGTAGCATGCGACTCTTCAGGGAGAAGTTGGCAAGATGGCAGAGAACTACTTCATCGAGGATTGCGAAAAACTGGAGACGCTGGCTCCGATTGTTAACGCGCCTATCGAGCGTCACGTATTTGTGTGTACCGGGAAGTCGTGCTCGGCGGTCGAGAGTGTTGCAGTCAAAGCCGCGTTCGATCGGGAACTAAGCGCGAGAAACATTCTTTTCGGCAAAGTGAAAAAGGGTAAGAACCCGATGGGGAAAATCGTGGTTACTGAGTGTGGGTCAGTTGGATTTTGCGCCGTGGGGGCGGCCGTCATGGTTTATCCGGACGGCGTTTGGTACGCCCAGGTGCGGCCAGGAGACGTAGCGGAAATCATTGAAGAGCACTTGATTAACGGCCGCGTGGTTGAGCGCCTGGCGTTGCTGCGTATCCCAACCGCCGGCAAACACCCTCCCAGGTTCTAGTGTCGACGCTCAAGCGGTAGTGGCCGCTTGCCTGGGCTTCCATCGAAGCACGGGTTTCCTCGCTGCCGCCGCTTCATCGAGCCTGCCAATGCGCGTGTCGTGCGGCGCGTTCAGGACCAACTCCGGATCCTCAACAGCCTCGCGCGCGATGGCGCGCATGGCTTCGACGAACTGATCCAATTCCTGCCTGCCGACTGATTCCGTCGGCTCAATGAGCATCGCGCCCTGCACAATCAACGGAAAATAGATCGTCATCGGATGGAATCCGTAATCGATTAACCGCTTGGCAATGTCGAGTGTGTGCACGCCTTTTCGCGACTGACGTTTGTCGGTAAAAACCACCTCATGCATCGGCGGCGAATCAAACGGCTTGTCGTAGTCGCTGGTTAAGCCGCGCGCGATGTAGCGCGCGTTAAGCACGGCCGCTTCAGTCGCTTCGCGCAGCCCATCATTGCCATGAGTTTGGATATAAGCGAGGGCGCGCAACATCATTCCGTAATTGCCGAAAAACGCTTTAACGCGGCCAATCGATTTCGGGTAATTGAAATCCAGCTTGTAATTGTCCGCCTCTTTCACGATGCGCGGGACGGGCAGAAACGGCTCAAGTTCTTTCGTGCAACAGCACGGTCCACAGCCGGGGCCGCCGCCGCCGTGTGGAGTCGAAAAGGTTTTATGGAGGTTGAGATGGATGACATCGACGCCCATGTCGCCTGGTCGCGCAATGCCTACGAGCGCGTTCATGTTCGCGCCGTCCATGTAAACCAGGCCGCCGGCCTCGTGCACGATGCGACAAATTTCCTGAATGTTTCGTTCGAACAGACCAAGGGTGTTTGGGTTCGTCAACATCAAACCGGCGACGTCGCCCACGGCGCATACTTCGCGCAGGTGATCGAGATCGGTCAGACCCTCGGCCGTCGATCTGATCGTCTTGACCGAAAATCCCGATAAGTGAGCTGAGGCTGGATTGGTTCCGTGCGCAGAGTCGGGAATCAACATCGTGCGGCGTTTAGCGGAACCACCTTCGCCGTCGCGCGCGTCGATGAACGCTCGGATAATCATCACGCCTGTCATCTCACCATGAGCGCCCGCAGCCGGTTGTAACGAAATGCCGGGCAGGCCGGTAATCTCGGCCAGATCCAACTGTAGTTGATGAATAACTGCGAGCGCGCCTTGCGCGTCCTCGGCTTCGGTTAAGGGATGAAGACTGGCAAAGCCGGCGATGCGCGCAACCTTTTCATTGAGGCGCGAGTTGTATTTCATTGTGCACGAGCCGAGCGGATACATTCCCTGATCGATCGAGTAGTTCCACATGGACATGCGGACGAAGTGACGAATCACGTCGACTTCACTAACTTCAGGCACGCCATCCAGATCGTCGTCGCGTAAAAACTGGTGTGGGATTAGGTCGCTGATCGTCTGTTCTTCAACATCCAATGGCGGCAGACGATAACCGACGCGTCCCGTCTGGGAGCGCTCGAAGATCAGTGCTTCGTTCGGATTGATGTGGGCGCTGACTTTTGTGATGTCAGATTTCATAAAAATCGTAACGCAAACTTGCGTTTTGGAGAACGGTGGCCATTCGCAAACTAAACAGATTCCGTTATAGAGCTACCTGCGATTCAAGCGCTGACACGAACGAATCAATCTGTTCGCGTGAATTGATCTCGGTTACACAAACCAGAAAATCGTTCGGGCGATCAGCAAAGTAACGCGACAACGGCAGTCCTCCGGTAATCTGGTTCTTCGAGGCCAGCTTTGCAAGCAGTTCTTTAGCGTTACCCGGAGCACGCACAACGAATTCGTTAAACCGCGGCGCGGTGAAGGGAACTGAAAATCCGGGCAGCGCGCTTATACTTTTTGCGGCGTAGGCGGCCTTCTGTGCACACTGCTGTGCGACTTCCTGCAGCCCCTGCCTACCCATCGTTTCCAGGTAAACAGTTGACGCGAGCGCAATCAGCCCTTCGTTGGTACAAATATTCGAAGTGGCTTTCTCACGTCGAATGTGTTGTTCGCGTGTCGCCAACGTCAGCACAAAGCCGCGGCGGCCCTGTTTGTCAAAAGCCTCGCCAACTAAACGTCCAGGAATTTGCCGCGCATATTTTTCACGAGTAGCAAACAACCCGACGTATGGCCCTCCAAACGAAAGCGGCACGCCAAACGATTGCCCTTCGGCGACCACGATGTCAGCTCCACACGCTCCGGGCGACTTCAACAGGCCGAGCGAAATCGCCTCAGTGATGGCGACGATGAGCAGAGAGCCGTTGGCATGAGCGCGCTGGGCGAGCGCGGCAACGTCCTCTATACAGCCAAAGAAATTTGGCGACTGAACGACGAGAGCCGCCGTTTTGTCGTCAAGCAAGTCCGTCGCATCTCCAACCTGTCCAGTTTCGGCGTCGAAGGGCGCATGCACCAGTTCGATCCCCGCGTGTTGCACGTAAGTGTCGATGACTTCAAGGTATTCCGGATGAATTGCGCCACAGGCCACGACTTTGGATCGTTTAGTAACGCGCTCCGCCATCAGCACAGCTTCAGCGAGCGCAGTCGAGCCGTCGTACATCGAGGCGTTGGCCACTTCCATACCGGTCAGTTGGCACACGAGAGTTTGGAATTCAAAAATTGCCTGGAGCGTGCCCTGCGAAATTTCCGGCTGGTAGGGTGTGTACGCGGTGAAAAACTCTGACCGGGAAATGATGTGATCTACGACGGTGGGGATGTAGTGCTGGTACGCACCCGCGCCCAGAAAGCTGATGCGTTGGGCGCCGTAGTTGGTCGCAGCCAGGCGGTCGAAACCGGCCAACAGTTCCAGTTCGGAAAGCGCGGGAGTCGTGTCGAGATTCCTGGTGAGACGTAACTCCTGGGGAATTGAATCGAACAGTTCGGAGGCTGAGTTTAGGCCGACCTCATGAAGCATCGCGGCCCGCTCTTCAGGCGAGTTTGGAATGTAACGCAAGTTTACTCAGTCTCAGCTTTCGTGAAATCTTCGTACTCAGCTGCGGTCAGCATGCTGTCAACTTCGCCGGCATTCGACATCTGGACACGAATCATCCAGCCGTCGCCGTAAGGATCGGAGTTCACTTTCTCCGGCGCATCAGCGAGCGTTTCGTTGGTGCCAACAATTTCTCCGGAAACAGGTGAGAAAACTTCAGAAACCGCTTTGACTGATTCCACTGAACCAAACGATTCATTAGCGGCAAATTCGTCGCCCGCTTTTGGCAGTTCGACGTAAACCACGTCGCCGAGTGAATCCTGCGCGTAGTCGGTGATGCCGACGATGGCGATGTTACCGTCCACGCGGACCCACTCGTGGTCCTTGCTGTAGTGCAAGTCATCAGGGATGTTCGACATTATTCCTCCGCAACTATCTCTCTCGTTTATAAAACGGTGTCTTAACAATTCGCGCGCTGACGAGGCGACCGCGAACGTCGATTTCGATTACTTGTCCTTCCGAAGCTGACTCCGTGGGAACGTAGGCCATGCCGATATTCTTCTTGAGGTATGGCGCCGGGCTTCCCGAAGTCACTGTCCCCGCGCGCTGGCCGTCAATCAATACTTCCTGACCGTCGCGAGCAATTCCGCGTTCCGTAACTTCAAAACCTACAAGCCGCCTGGCCACTCCGGTTTCTTTTTGTTTCGCGAGGGCTTCGCGGCCGATGAAGTCGCCTTTGTTTAGTTTGCAAATCCAACCGAGGTTAGCTTCCAACAGGGTGGTATTCTCATCGATCTCGTGGCCGTAGAGCGCCATCGATGATTCGAGGCGCAACGTGTTGCGCGCGGCGAGTCCGCAGGGAAGCACGCCGGTGTCGCTGCCAAAGTTGCCGGCGTCAAGCATCTTGTTCCAGATTTGTTCGCCCTTATCGGCTGCCGCGTAAACTTCGAAACCGTCTTCGCCGGTATAGCCGGTGCGCGAAATGATCGACGGAACGCCGTCAACCGTGCCTTCGGTAAAGTGGTAATACTTGATGTCGGCGAGCGGCACGTCAGTCAACTTTTGCAGAATGCCGAGCGCGTCTGGTCCCTGCAGCGCCAGCTGGCAATAATCAGAGCTAACGTTCTTCAGATCCGCAGCGCCAGCCTGTCGATGCGACGAAATCCATTCCCAATCTTTTTCGGTGGTGCCGGCGTTCACCACCAGCAGCAGACGATCCGCGCTGAAACGATAGACGAGCAGATCGTCAACCACGGTGCCGGCGGGTGTAGTCAATGCCGAGTACTGGGCCTGACCGTCGACCAGCTTTGTCGCGTCGTTTGATACTAAAAAGTTGACGACGGCGATCGCGTCAGCGCCGCGGACGTCGATCTCACCCATGTGAGAGACATCAAACAAGCCGGCGTGGTTGCGTGTGCGCAGATGCTCTTCGATCGTGCCGGCCGGATACTGCACCGGCATATCCCAACCGCCGAAGTCGACCATGCGCCCGCCCATACGACGATGGACGGCATTCAGTGGTGTTTGTTTTAGGTCTTGAGCGGCGGCAGTCACGCGTTATTTCAGACGGGCTGGTTAGTCCGGTTCTGATCAAATTAACTGGTAAAGCAGGGGTAAGCCGCAAACTAACACGCGAACTGCGGTTGGTCAAGCGGGTCTCTCTACTGTGACGGGTAGCGGCGTGAAGGGGTCGAAAGAGTTGCGCGAGGCGCGTGACGGAAACTAAAAACTGGTGTCGCGCACATCAACTTTTTGCACGCTGAAAACAACGCGCATAGTGTCCGGACGGCGATCGAGCGACGCCGGGACAAACGCTGCGCTTTGTCGCAATGCAACTTCGAAGTCTGCCAGCATCTGCCGGTTGCGCGGCGCCTGCACCACGTCTGCAAGCGAGGCTGAACCGTTACTGAAGACGTCTGCGATTACCACCATGTCGTCGGCTTCCTGGGTTGAGTCAGGATGAGGTGCGGTATAAGAACTAGTGAGGGCCGCCAGGGCGCCGCCCGGATTAAGACTGGGCGACTGCGCCGCATAGGGCGCGCGCAAATTGGAGAAATCTTCGGAACTGACGGGTTGATTTAAGTCCAGCCCTCCGGTCGACCGAAATACCAGCACGGTGCTGAGTTGTCTCGAAGCTTTTTGCAAAGCCATGAAGTGTGGACCGAGCGCCAGGAACATAGCCGCGAACAAAACAATTGAAGCGAACGAGCCCACTCCATAGGGCATCAACCGCGGTTCCAGCCAAAAGGCGAGCTGCTCGGCAAACGTTCGCACCGGGACTTGCCGCCGCGCCGCTGCTTCGATGGCGATGGCCGCGTTGATCGAAGGCGCCAAATCCGCGGGAGGAATTGGACGCGTCAACTGACGAAGGCTGCGACTGAGCGAGCGAAGTTCGAAGACGTGCGCTCGACAAACCGGACAGCGATCGACGTGTGCGTCAACCTCGTTACGCACAGCCTGAGGCAGCACGTCGTCGACAAACTGTGAGATAAATTCTTTCGTGTCCTCGCATGTCATATTGATAATTCCATTTTCAGTTTGCGATCAAAGACGCTGTGTCATCGTTCATCGCAAATTGTCAATGTATTGAATGGCCGGCCGACCCCGGCTGCTTCGATGTAGCAAAGAAGCACTGCCGATCAGGTCCAACACGAAAAGTAGCCTTGCTGATTTAAGCGACGCTTTCAACGGGTTGTTGCTGGCCACGTTTCAAATTCGCTTTCATCTCAAGTTACACCGCGCGGGTCCCGCCGTTTTCTCACTTCTACCCATTTGGCACCGGGTTAAGTTGAGCCGGGGCGGGGCGACCATTCAAAGAACGATTGCGGAATTCAGATTGCGGAATGCGGATTACAAAGAACCTCCGCTCGTTCGGAAATCCGCATTCCGCATTCCGAAATCCGCATTCATAAGGAGCCTTCCAACTTCTTTCGCAATTCCTGGCGACCACGCGCCAGTCTCGACTTCACCGTTCCGACGTTTGTTCCCAGAGTGCTCGCAATCTCTTCATACGTGAACCCTTCGATGTCGCGAAGGATTAGCGTCTCGCGGTATGCCCGACCCACTTTATGTAACGCCGCCTGGAGAACCACTTCACGTTCGCGCGCCAGCGTTCGTTGTTCAGGGTTCGCAGACATTTCTTTTAACGTCGAACCAACCGTCTGCCCAGACTCCATCGCCGTCGAATCCAAAGAGACTGTCGAGTCACGGCGCCGGCGTCGCCACCAGCGCCAGCGGTTTCGAGCCTGGTTGATGGCTATCCGATAAATCCAGGTCCGTACGTCCGCATCGCCTCGAAAGCGCTCGATGCTTTGGAACGCCCGTAAGAATGTTTCCTGGGTTAGGTCTCGGGCTTCTTCAGCGTTTTCGGTCAGACGATAAAGCAGGCCGTAGATTTCGCCGGAGCGTTCCGCGACCAACTGCTCAAACGCCGCCGCCTCACCGCGCTTTAATCTTTCAATGAACTGAACTTCGGCTCGCGGCCGCGTCTCGCACGGCTCCATAACGCCGGCCGCTGCAGCCTGCTCTAATTCCATTTGGCGGAGCGCCATTGGCTCCCCGTAGCTCACTTGTTTCTCCCTGGGGACGGAATTGGAGTAGCTGCTGTGTTACGCCTGATCCAAATACATTTTTGGCCAGACGCGACGTTAGACACCAGCATGGTTCCGTTTGTTCCCAATGAATTTTCTTTCGGCATTTTCCCGCTGCCTGTTTCTGTTCGGCTCGCTTTTAATAAGTCGCAAGAGACGTAAATGCCTCGCTTGACAAGATTTCCGAGCGGCCTTTACAGTGAGTTTCGCTAATCATACACCTGAAGAACGCAGTGCTCTAGGAAGACTTGCGAGAAAGAACGAAGTGGCAAAATACAATAAGAAGCGCGCCCGCGAACTACAACACGACAAATTTCGCGACACGGCGGGTAGAATTTTCGATCGCACAGCTGACAAGCTCGAGGGTCAGGGCAAGACCCTTCTCTACGGTTTGCTGGGTTTGGTTCTGCTGGCAGTAATCGTTGGTGTTTATCTTAAGTGGAGTAATCGCAAATCTGACGAAGCGCGTCGCGCTCTCGGCCGCGCGATAGCGATCGCGACTGCACCAGTTGCCACTGCGTCCCCCTTGCCTGGCGCCCCGCCGCCGACCTATGCGAGTGAACAGGAGCGCGCACAACAAGCCGTCGCTGAATTCGAAAAGGTCGCAGCCAAGTATGGCGACCCGTATAAGACCGAGGCGCGCTACTTTATTGGAGCAAACCTGTTGAGCGTCAATCGCGACCGCGCGATTAATGAGCTTACCGCAGTCAGCAAGAGCAGCGTTACTGAAGCGGCCACGCTGGCGAAGTTCGCGCTTGCGCAGGCCCTCGAGTCGGAAGGGAAGTACGACGAAGCGGCTAAGCTATATTCGGAGCTGGCAGCAGCCAATAGCATCGTCGTTACCCCGGACACTGCAAACGTTCACCTCGCCGGCGTCTATGAAAAACAGGGAAAAAAATCCGAGGCCGTAGAACTGCTATTCAACATAGTTGAGGCTTCGCGTAAGGCAAAGGATGCTGACGGTGCCCCGTTGCAACCCTCTGCTGCAGCGCGCTCGGCTAGCGAAAAATTGCAGAAGCTGGACGCCGATCGCTACGCCAAACTCACACCAGAACTGCCAAACGATTCACCATTCTGATCTTCACCGTCTTTGAATGGACAATCTCACGCATTCACTCGTGGGGCTGACCCTGGCAAAGGCCGGTGTCGAGAGATTGTCGCCCGGTGCCACGGCTCTTTGCGTGTTAGCGGCGAACGCACCTGACGTCGATGTCGCCGTTCTGGTGTTTCGCGATCGCTGGGATTATTTACAACATCACCGCGGCATCACGCATTCCATCGTCGGCGTCTGCTTCCTCGCGCTTGCGCTTCCGAGCGTTTTTTACCTCGTTGACAGATTGAGCGCGCAGTTTCGCAAACGTTCGCCGCAAGTGAAATTTCCGGGGCTATTGCTGGCTTCAGCGATAGCCACCGCCACCCATCCCTTTCTCGACTGGACTAACAACTACGGCATTCGTTTCCTGCTGCCGTGGAACCCGAAGTGGTTCTACGGCGACTTCGCTTTTGTAATTGACCCCTATTTTTGGATGGTGCTGGGCGGCGCCGCTTTCCTGCTGACGGCAACGACGAAACCGCGGCTGATTCTCTGGGCGGTGCTGGCTTTGTTACCAACTTTTCTCGTTGTGATGGGTGCCGTCGGCAACAACCGTGCGGCGAACGCGAACGTGCTACGCGGGTTCTGGTTACTGGCCCTGGTGCTCGTGATTGCGGCCTACCGCCTGCAATTCGCAAAGCGATTCGGCAGAAAGATCGCGGTGAGTGCGCTAATCGCTATTTCGGTTTACTGCTCCGCGCTTGCCCTGACGCATCGCGTGGCGCTCAAGCGCGCTGAAGCACAAGCTGCACGTTTGTCGCTGGGTAACGGAGAGCAAGTGGTTCGGGTTGCAGCTATGCCGACGGTGGCAAACCCAACCGCGTGGTTGTGTGTGTTCGAAACGGAGCGCGCCACCTACAAATTTGATTTGTCGCTTTTCAAAGCAGATGAAGCAGTGAACTTGAGACGCTTCGAGAAGCCAACCGGTCGCGCAGCCGAGTTAATTGCCGAAGCGGACCACGACAAGAGAGCGCAGGTGTTTCTGGGGTTCGCCCGTTTTCCGGGTTTCCGTGTCGTCGACGAAAGCTGTGCGACCCAAACTCTCGTCCAGTTTGCCGACTTACGTTACACTGAGCCGGGCAACGGGCGGGGCACGTTCTCGCTCGAACTACCGGTGGAATGCGCTCCGTTGAACTAAATGCACGACGCTGATCAAATCGAAAGTCTGAAAGCGCTAACGGAAGTGGCGCGCGAACGCGAGCGGCCGCGTAAAAGCTTGTGCTTGGCGAGTGTTCGCGTTTCGCCTGGGCCTTACCTTGCAGCGTCGAGCGTGCTCACGTTCGGTTCTGCGCTGCTGCTTCGGTCGAACCAGGACTTCGCCGCGTTAGTAGCATTAGGAATCGCGTGGCTCGCGATACCAGTGCTGGCCTTGAGCGATCGGGTGGAGTTCGACGGAGAATATTTAGTTCGTTGTGGTCCGATGCCTTTGGTTATTCGCTATCTCAGCGGCCGCCGGAAAGAGCTCAGCGTTGCGGATTTCGAGAAGGTCGATACCCACGCGGTAAGAACATTAAGACGTCGAGGCCGCGTTCGTTATCGCTATCGCACTCAAATAATTGGCAAGAACTCAGAATTTGTTTTCGCCTCCGGCGGTCGCAGTTACCGCAAAATGGTGCGCCAGCTTTTCCCTCTGATCCACAAAGACAAGCTTGACTTGCGAACGATCGAACTTCGCGACTATCTCTGCGAGCCCAAACCTTTGAACCAGGAAGTAGATTCACTACATCTTGCCTCCGCTGACATTCTCGAAAGCGCAACGCCCGGGTTCAAGCTTGGCGGCCCGAAGGGTAAGCCCCTCAAGACTCACCTGGATGACGAGCGTGCAGTGCTGCTGGGACGAGTCGGAAACAAATTACGAATTGCGGGCAGACTGAGTGAGGCGCGCGAAGCATTTCGCCGGGCATTGATTGTTATTCCAAAAGATGGCCGTCTCATTTTCGACTTCGCACGTTTGCTGCGTTCGCAGGCCGGCAGCTTGAGCGATCCGAAACTGTTGTCGCGCGCGCGGGCTGCGCTTCGTCTGTCAGCCAGGCGTGCTGAACGAGAACCGGAATTACTAGCTCTGGTCGGCGAAAGCTTTCTTGAATGGGGTGAGACGGTGCGAGCGCAAAATAGTTTTCAGAGGGTCATCGAACTTGAGCCGCTAAATTTTCGCGCGCGTATTGGTCTCGCCAATCTTGCGTTGCGACAAGGCAAACTCGCTCATGTGATTCATCAGTATCGCGATGCTGCTCATGCCGCCAGTGATATTGCGCTGTCTCGTCATGCCGGCAGAGAGGCTGAGTACTATGCCCGCTTAAACGAAGATGAGGACTACCTGGTAACTGAACTGCGCCGCATAAATTGGCTGCAGCACTCATTAAAAGTTCGTCGGTTGGCAGCGCGCGCCACAAACGTGAGCATCCTGGTGGCTTTGCTCGCTCCGTTGATTGACGAGTCGATTGGCGGTCTTTGCTGGTACCTTGCAACTTCTGCGCTGATCGCGTGGATGTCCAGTCTCATCGGAATCAAGCTGCTGGCGAAGCGCAGGACCCCACGTCTGGCCGCCTGAGGTCAGTCTCATTTTCCGCGTCTATCTCAACACTCGCTTAGATCGTTTTCGATTTGGCTGAACCCCTGGCCGGTTTGCGTGTGCCTTTCCCTGACTTTTCCGGAACCGCAGTCGCAGCTTTTGCTTCGGTATTCATTGCATCTGCGGAGGGCTGAATGGTTCGCGCCGCCTGTTCAGTGGGCGAAGCCACCGCAGCCGTGCGCGATGGCTCAGGGTTCAACAACATGTCCCAGCGATAACGAGCGGTCTGACGCGGCGCGCTCAGACGTTTGAAGACGAGATTTGTAACCGCGTTTGCAATCCAGTTGTGATAGAACTCGCCCACAGATGCGAGCTCGGCATCCGGCGCCGGGTTCATGAAGTCGATCGCATAGGGAATGCCATCCTTGATCGCAAACTCCACGGTGTTCAGATCGTAACCCAGTGCGGTACACAAGGTACGGACGTCACGTTCGACCCGATCGGCTAACTCCGGCGAAAGGTAGTCCGGATTGTGGACGTACTGCTCGCCGGATAGGTAGGGCTTGCGCGGATCGTAGGCCATGATCATGACGTCTTGCTGTCCCACGCAGTAGCAGCGCACAAACTGATCGAAGTCGATACCCTCCTGCAACGTCATGCAGAGCGTTCCTGTCTGGTCATACTCCTTCAACAACTCTTCGAGTGAGTTAATCTTCGAAACGTTTTTCCAGCCGCCTCCATCGAAGGGCTTCAGGAACGAAGGGAAGCCGACGTAATCGGCGATGCCTTGCCAATCAACCGGAAACTCGAGATTACGTAGACTCTCGCTCACGATGCCGCTGATGTAGTCCTTTTGCGGCAATAACACGGTCTTGGGAACCGCGACGCCGAGCTTTCGCGCCAGCGAATAGTTGAAGAACTTGTCGTCGGCCGACCACCAGAAAGGGTTATTGATGATGACGGTACCTTCGAGCGCCATTCGCTTGAGCGTCGCACGATAGAAGGGCACTTCATGCGAGATGCGATCGATTACCAGGTCATACTGGGGCGGCGCGTCATGCCGAATGCCGCCAAGCTTGATGTAGTCGGCCGTCACTTCGCCCTGACCGCGTTCGTTAATATTTCGAATCAGGGCTTCGGGAAACGTTTTTTCCCGGCCCACCAAAATGCCTACTCTCTTCATGACTCACCTGTCCTCTGATCGTGATTTTAGACCGCGATTCGCAATGCTGAACCAACCGCGCGCGCTGAAATTGCCAGACTTTGGAAACCAAGGAGACTACGATTTAACGGGAATGGATGTCAATTTGGGATCCGCCCAGGTAGTGGCTCACTTTCAAAAAATGTCCGACAAACTTCAGTTTGTCGCCGCGACACGACAAGCTAAAGCTTATCGGACATCAAACGTGAACCACTACGTCCGCCTATGCGAGTTTCAACGCGCGGTCCTAAGGCATCTGAAGGCGCCGAATTTCGCATCAATAACTGGGTTGAACCGGTATTTTACGGCTATTGTGTTACAATCCGGCGCTCGGTCAGCCAGCTTTCTCCCTTTTTTACGGCATAAATTACTTCGTTGATTCGACAGGAGAACTCCTTGCGTCGCCTATTTTTTACCGTCAGTGTGCTCGCGCTTCTCGTGAGCTTTTCCGCACTTGGGTTGGCCCAGGAGCCTACTCCTTCCCCCGAAAAGCAGCCAATCCTGAAGCCGGACAAGGACGCCAAAAACTTCACTTCGGATCAAGTCGCGGAATCGACGATCTTCATCTACGGCAGCCGGAACTTGTTGGCCAAAATTCGACGCAATGGAGTCGAAGTCGGACGAATCTGCAAACCGACGTGCGAAGTTGGCAAGGTTGAGGAAGCTACTTACCAGCGGCGTTTCGTGCGCGGTGAGAGCATGGACAAAGACAAAGTCCGGCTCGATCAAAAAATGCCGACGCTGGAATATTCGCTGATTTTCGGTAGCGGGCAACTGTGGGGACTGATTAATGGTTCGTCCTTCACCCCGCGCCAGGATGCGACCGATACTTTTCTTGCCCAGCATCGGCACAGCCTCGACACTCTGCTGCGTTACAAAGAAAATGGTTCGACTCTCGCACCATTGCGCAAGGACAAGCAGAAAGGTCTCGACCTCTACATCTTGGACGTAATCGACAAAGATAAACAGTTAACCCGCTATTTCATCAGTGTGAAGACCCTTCACGTCTTGTGGCTTGAGTATGACGACGCCACTCCTGCCAGCTCAGGACCGTTGAAATACTCGCGCAAATTCATGGATTACCGGTATGCCCAGGGGACGCTTGTCCCCTACCGCACCGTCCTGCTGGAAGACGGTAAGCAGATTCAGGAGACCCGCGTGGCAAATGTCACCTACGGGGTTCGCCTGGACGATGCGCTGTTTAAGAGTCCCGAAGCCTAGTCCACGTAATTTATTCCGCCAAGTCTCCTCAATTAGCCGAACTCTTCGGAACCTCTTCGATTTTGGGACGTGTAAGACTGCGAGCGGCCATCGTCAGGGTTATAATGGGCGCAAGTGACCGTTCAAAAGTCAGAGACCCTTTGGTTCCTGAGCTGAAAACCCAAAAATAGGAAACTCGTCAGCGGTGTGAGAGCCTACCTGCCCTGATGGACACACTATCTACGATTGAATTGAATTTCTCCGCAGCCGTGCGGCGTGAGGTCGTGAGCGACCCGACGTCGGATCATGCGCTGCTCGAGGCAACGCGAATCGGGGATCACGACGCGTTTGCGCAGCTGGTTGGCCGTTATCGGAATCCGATAACGAATTACATTTACCGGATGACTAACGATTACGACGGAGCGGTGGATTTGGCACAGGAAACATTTGTTCGAGTTTACCGGGCCGCTGATCGTTACCAAACCACGTATGCGTTTTCGACTTACATCTACCGGATTGCGACTAACCTTGCCATTAGCGAGCTGCGGAAACGAAAGCGGCGCAAGCTGGTGTCCCTGACCGGGTTCTTTCAAACGACGGACGGCGCTGAGCCGCAGGAGTTCAATCCGCCGGACAAGAAGCCGTTGCCGGATACGGAACTGGTTGACACTGAACGACGCAACGCTGTTCAGCGGGCGATTGCAACTCTCCCGGAAAAATATCGAGCCCCCTTGATTTTAAGAGATGTTGAAGGGAAGAGTTACGAGGACATATCCCGGATTCTGGAAACGAGTGAAGGAACTGTCAAATCCCGTATCAGCAGGGCGCGCGGATTTCTGCGCGAGAAGATGACAGCTTATCTCTGAGGAGTACCATGAAGAGAATAAACTGCGGAAATATTAGACGTGAAATTGAATCAGCAGGCTCGGCCCGGTTGAGCCGCGACGCAATTTCACACCTGCGTGATTGCGCCGGCTGCGCCGAGATTTCGCGCCAGCAAAGCAACCTGCACTCTCTCGTTTCGGGTCTTGGCACTGTCGAGGCGCCCGCCGATTTTGATTTTCGATTGCGGGCTCGCCTGGTGGAAGTCGACCAAAAACGTGCCCGGTCGCGTTCGTTTACCAGCTTTTCGTTGGGTTTCCGTTCAGCGGCTGTTGCGGCAATGCTGCTGCTGACCGTGGCAGCGGTAGTCTTATTCAACTTGAAATCACGCGTCGACAATTCGCCGGTGGCAGTTCAACCGGCAGTTTCTCAACCGGCGATGCCTGCAGCGCCTGATACTCGAACCACACCAACGCTCGCGCCGGTTCAGGCTGTAGCCGAGGCACCCGTTATCACCCAACAAGCCGGACCGGCGTACAAACCCTCGGTGGTTCCGCAATTGAAACGTCGCGGCGTGAACAGCGAAGTCGCCTCCACCAGGTCTAATCGTTCGGCGTCGCGCGACTTCAGCAGTACTTCCGCCGGTGTCGTCAGACCTTTTGATCAAGTAGCCGGTAGTTTTCCAACGGAAGCGTTTCCGATCAACGCTTCGTATCAACCTCTGAAGGTTTCCGTAGACAACGGCAGTGGCTCTCCGCGCACGATCTCGCTGCCGAGCGTTAGTTTTGGTTCGCAACGCGCGCTCTCGCAAAGCGCTACGCCGTTGGTGGCCTCCGCAAGAGGCACGTGGTAATTAATCATCCCGTTTGCGAGGAAGTTTTAAAGACGAAATGATAACTCGAAAGCAATTTATTCTGATGGTGCTCTTGACGGCTATGGCGGGCGCGTCAGCAGCGGCGCAAACGCCTGCACCTTCACCGCAACCGCGGACTCCGGCCGCTGTACGCTCAGCCGGCGCGGCGGATGCGGCGGGTCGAGTAATTCTTGAGAATAAAGCGCCGGCCCCCCAGGTAGTCACCATCCTGCACCGGCTTAACGGCTTAAAAGTTTTAAGTTTACTTATTCGATCGAAGGAGCAGGTCGAGGCAATTGCGAAGCTCGACGAGGCGTTCAAGCTATCGGCTGATGTTCATACCAACGTAATCGCCGGACTCGCATTAGACGACGGGGAGACAATCGCTGCCTGGTTACCGGAGGCGGAGGCAGAAATGCCGCCGCCGCTAAGGTTGTTTACGCCGCGGACGCCGGTGCCGCCTGGAACTGTCGCACCTGTGGCTCAGGGTGTAGGTGGAGTTGCAGTCGCACCTGCAGTGCCGCGTACGCCAGCCGTTCCCGGCGCCGCCTCGATTCAGGGCGCACCCGGGATGATGTTTCCGTCAAATCTAATAGGACCGGCCGACCTCAGGATCATCACGCGAGATGGCAAACGTATTAACGGACGTTACATCGGAATTGATGGCCTTACGGGTCTATCGCTGATTACCTTAACTGGCGGCAATCTCGGGACGACAGTTGCGGGCAAGGACGAAACCATCACGGTCGGCCAGAAGCTCCGGATCGTCGGCCCACAGCCGGCGCCGCAGAATGATCAAAATTCAAAGTCTGCCCTGTACATTCGCATTGGTGAAACGGAAGGCATCGTTACGGACGTGACCCGTTCACCGTCAGGCAGCGTGGCGCGCGTGAAACTTCGCTCGGTAAAGTTCTCGCCAGTAAATATAGGCGGCATTGCCATCAACGAAAACAACGAGACTTTGGGAATAGTTAACGCAGTCGAAGGAGCGGAAGCGACGATCGTTCCGATGTCGCTGGTGCGCATGGCCGCGAAGCGCGTGTTGGCCAGAAACGCGAGCGTGCCGCGACCTTGGCTGGGAATCAAAGGCGAGCCAGTCGGTTCCGTCACGTTGGGACGGATTGTCGATGTCGGTTGGCAGCTCGAGCGCGCGCGTGAACTGGCTGCCAAGCGGCAGGGAATTCTGCTGACGTCGGTTGCGCCGGGTAGTCCGGCAGCGCTCGCGAAGCTCAAACCCGGCGACATAATTCTCAGCGTCAACGATGGTTTCATTCGCAATGCCCAGGAGTTCTCCTGGCTGTTGGACGAAGCCGGACCGGGTAACGCCGTTCGCTTCGCTATCGCTCGACCGGAAAAAGAAGCAACTGAGGCAATGGAGATCAAGCTGAGCGAGTCGCCCGATCCTTTCCTGGGGTTGAGGACCTTTGAAAGGCAAATCAATCGCGTTTACACGCGTCGTCATTCACTGTTGGGCGAGGGAATCGAAACGGTGGCGCTGAAGCCTCAGGCCGCCTCTCGTTTTGGCGCCGCGGGTGGACTGCTGGTCGTTTCGGTTCAGCCCACAACTGATGCGTTCAAATCGGGCCTGCGACCGGGCGACGTAATCGAGTCGATTAACGGTCGACCGGTATACGTTGCGGGTGCAACCGGAAGTGGCGGCGTCTATGTCCGAACCGGAACTCCCTCAACCTGTGTCGTCATCCGGAATAAGGAAAAGATTTCGTTGAAGATTCAGTACGCAAAAGAACCGGAGCCTGACAAACCCTAGCAATCGAGGACGGCTAATTCGAGGGCGGTGGCGATGAATGCTGCCGCCCTTTTTCTTTGCCTGCCTCCGCTAATCCCGCTCCCGCATAGGCAGCGCGTGTGCTACTCTAACCACTCCTGTTATCTCGTACTATCTCGTAAAGTTTGGTAAGTATCCGGCGCTTATCAGCTTTCTCGACCCAGACCAGCGCCCCTTCTATGTTGCACGACGCAGTTTCGCGTTATCACGATTTGCTTCGCGACGATACGCTCGCCGAATCGTCACGCTTGATGCTCGACCAGGGCCTGGAAGAGTCTCGACTAATTTTCGGCGGCCGCAGGTTGTCACCCTATCTGCGGCCTCACTTCGTCACCGAAGCCGACTTCGCTCGTATTGTTCGAGTCTGCGAAACCGTGTGGTCTGCGATTCAGAAGGTGAAGGACGCCGCCATTGACGACTCTACGATTATCGACGATCTCGGCGTTACCGAAGTCGAGCGCGATCTGATCAGCATCGATCCGGGTTACCAGGCAGTGTCGCCCACTGCGAGACTCGATTCATTCCTGACCGAAACGACCTACAGCTTTGTTGAGTTAAACGGAGAAAGTCCGGCGGGAATCGCCTACGTCGACGCGGCCTACGAGATTTTTTCGCGTCTTCCAGTGATGAAAAAATTCGCTGAGAGTTACACCGTGCGACCTCTCTACGGCAGTCGCTTCATGCTTGACGTGCTGCTCGATTCCTATGAGGAATATTTGGGACGAAAGCCTGACACCGTGCCCCAAATCGCTATCGTAGATTTGCAGGGGATGCCGACGCAGAAGGAGTTTGAACTCTTCAAAGACTTCTTCGAAGCAGAGGGCTATCCCTCGCTCATCTGCTCTCCGGATCAACTTGAGTTTGACGGCACTACGTTGCGCGTCGGCGAGTTCAAAATCGATATTGTTTACAAGCGACTGCTGGTAAATGAGTACCTGCCAATCGTGAAAGCTCATCCGGCCTTGCTTGACGCTTATCGCGCCGGCTCGATCTGCATGGTTAACAGCTTTCGCTCGAAGCTAATCCACAAGAAGGCTTTGTTTGCTGTGCTGACCGACAACCGCCGCGCCGCTTTGTTCACTCCGGAAGAACACGAAGCGATTCGCGCGCATGTTCCCTGGACGCGCATCGTGAGGGCAGAGAAGACCGACTACTTCGGCAAGCAAATCGATCTCCTGGAATACATAAAGGCCAACCGCAACAAGCTGGTGCTCAAACCGAATGACGACTACGGCGGGCATGGAATTACAATTGGCTGGAATAGCGACGAAGCTGCCTGGACTGCCGCGCTGGAAAGCGCACTTGCGAACGGCGACTACCTCGCGCAGGAACGAGTGCCGACAGCCCGCGAAGAGTTTCCGGAGTTAACGACAAACGGGACTATTGAATTCAAGGAACAGTTGGTCGATCTTGACCCGCTTCTATTTAACGGCAAAGTGCGCTCGGCGTTCACGCGGCTATCGTCTACCGAGCTGGCGAACGTGAGCTCGGGAGGCGGTATGGTGCCGACGTTTATTATCGACAAGCGGTAGCGCAAAAGGAGAAGTGCAGTGATCGAGGATGTGGAAGAGAGCTTGGACGGGCCGGACGATCGGCGGCGATACGATCGCGCGCGTCTGATTGTCGATGTCTATTTTGATGGTAAGGATGCAACCGGAGTCGCGAGCACGAAAGACATCAGCGTGGGCGGCTTCTACATGAATACGCAGGCGGCTCTGCCTGAAGGCGCTACCCTGCTGGTGCGAATACCGCTCGGCGACGGTCGTCAGATAATTGCGAATGCAGAGGTGGTTTACAGCAATCCTGCTCGCGGCGTCGGACTTCGTTTTCAAAATCTGTCAGACGAAAACCGTACTTTGATCGAAAGTGAGTTAGGTCGTGGCTAACACCCCGGAAGCTCGAGAGATTTCGCCATTGTTCTGGAAGGACCTTGCCGCACAGGCGCGTGAAGATCTGGCGGGAAAATTATCGGGCTTATGGGGAGCGCTAACCGACGAAGCCGCCTTCGATAATTGCGCTGTTGATAAGCAGCAAACACTCCTGATTCTGGCGGCGCGTTTGCGCGAAAAAGGGCTCTGGCAGGTTATCAAAAAGATCGATAATGTTTACGGCGAAGGCGGCGTCGGCATTGGATTCAGCGCCTGGCCGTTCATTTATTCAACGCTGAGCAAGCGCAAAGACTTCACGCGCAGATTTGCAAATCATAAAGACACCACCGGCGGATTCTATGAGAAAGGCCGGGGCGATGCCGTGCTGCATTTTCTCTATCAGGACGGCAGCCCACAAAAGTGGTATGTGCATTTTGACCTTTACAGTCCCGTCCATTCGCCCGGCAGCATACTCAAGCATTTACGACATGAGTTCCTTGGTAAACTTACCCCTGACTGGCGGATGATTCGCGACATTCTCAACCCCACGAAGGGTTCACAAATAGGAGCCTAAAAGTATGTTCGATCAATTCACGTTAGGTATTGAGGAAGAGTTTCAAATCGTCGACCCTCAAACGCGTGAGTTGCGTTCGCATGTGTCCGAATTCCTCGAGGAAGGCAAGATGATTCTCGGCGAGCAAATAAAGCCCGAGATGATTCAGTCCATGATCGAAGTGGGCACCGGCATCTGCAAAAACATTCAGGAAGCACGAGCTGACATCACGCGTTTGCGAAGCATCATCTCCGGTCTCGCCGGCAAGACCAACCTCGCGATCGTGGCTGCCTCGACCCACCCGTTTTCTCACTGGCAGGACCAGAAAATCTATGAAGACGAACGATATGCGCTGCTCGTCCAGGAACTGCAAAATGTGGCGCGCTCGCTTTTGATCTTTGGCTTGCACGTACACGTCGGCGTGGCCGATCTCGATCGCCGCATTCACATCATGAACGCGGCGCGCTATTTTTTGCCGCACGTGCTGGCGTTGACTACTTCATCGCCGTTCTGGATGGGGCATAACACCGGACTGAAGTCATATCGCTCGGAAGTGTTCAAACAATTTCCGCGCACCGACATTCCGGACCACTTCGATTCCTATGGCAGTTTTCAACGCTACGTCGAGTTGCTGGTGAAAACCGGTTGCATCAATGACGGGAAGAAGATCTGGTGGGACCTGCGGCCGCACCCGGTGTTTCCGACGCTCGAATTTCGCATTTGTGACATCCCCACGCGCGTCGACGATACGGTCGCAATCGCCGCTCTATTCCAGGCGATCGTGGCGAAGCTGACCCGGCTGATCGAGAAGAATCTGGGCTTCCGGCTCTATCGCCGCATGCTGATTCAGGAAAACAAGTGGCGCGCAGTCCGCTGGGGAATCGATGGCAAGATGATCGATTTTGGCAAGCAGAAGGAAGTGCCGACCCGCGATTTGATTCTCGAGCTGCTGGACTTTGTCGATGACGTTCTCGACGAACTCGGCTCGCGGAAAGAGGTGGAGCACATTCACACGATTCTCGAACGAAAGACGTCGGCGGAGGAACAACTGCGGGTCTTTTCCGAAACGAAAGACTTGAAAGCGGTGGTCGATCGACTCATTGAACTGACGATGGAGAACGTGCCTGTCACTACCGACTTCACCTTGCCAGCTCCGGTCACTACCGCATCGACGATCTCGAAATAAAGCTTCGTCACTTCGACAAAAAAGTGATGAGTTATGAGTAAAATCAGGCGTGCGCTTGGTGCTCATCACTCATCATCCATGGCTATGCCTCAAAAGTCGTTCACGGGGACGGCTGTGCCGTCTGATGTGCGGAAGGCCTTCGGCCCTTCCGGCCAGTTAATATTGAATGCTCGGGCTACGCCCACTCGTTGAACTCACCCCAAATCGGTTTTACCGCTCAACGAAAGCGCGCGCGCTTCCGCAGATCGGGCAGCATAGCCGTACTCGTATCGCCGAATCTTTTTGAGGCAAAGCCAGCACTCATCCTGTCCTTCTCACTCATCACTCAATACTGTTTTTTGTTCCTCGAGTCGCAAGGTAAAACTGCCACAACATTCGCGCCGCTACCGACCGGTATGGCCGCCAGCTCTCAGCCAGTTGTAATAGTTCATTCGTAGTTGGCCTCACGGACATTTGCTTCAACTCGGTAACCGCGGTCACGAGAGCCAAATCCGTCGCGGGGAAAATGTCCGGCCGGCCCAACACCATCAGTAAATAAACATCTGCGCTCCACGCTCCGAGTCCCTTTATCTGCATCAGCGCCGCTTTCGCTTCCTCGTCGCTCAGACGCGCAAGTTGGCGTAATCGTAATTTCTTTTCCTGGATCGATTCCGCCAGGTGCAAACAGTAGGCAATTTTCTGTCGGGTTAACCCCTGTGACTTTAAATGTGCTTCACCGAGTTCCAGCATTCGTGCGGGATGAAATGGTCGGGTGTTTTTCTCGAGACGAGTAAACAGCGCGGCCGCGGAGGCTAACGAAACTTGTTGCTCCAAAATAATCTTGACGAGCGTTGCAAAGCCGGGCGGCCGTGCCCACAGCGGAGGCGGACCAAATGCTTTTAGGATCAGCGCGAGATCTTTATCGCGGCGCGCAAGCGTTCGGGCGGCGCGCGCGAGGCTGACTTCTGTTAATGGATCCGAAGCCGTCACGATAACTATAGAAGCTGGGAAAGGAAAAACTAACGGCGGTGAGCGAGCGCAAGTTGCAGGAAGTTTTCGAACAGGATGCGGCCGTCGCGAGATTCGTTCTGGTGCTCCCAACGCGTGCGACTCTTGTTCCAGTCTTCAAAGGACTTTTCGAGATGAAACTGGACCGTGTAAATCAATTGATCGTCAGCGCGTTTCACCATCATCTGATTGCGGCACAGGTAAGAGGTGGCCAGCAGGGTGAACCCTTCGGGAACCTGATCGAGTTGCAGGCCGTGGTTTTGCCAAACGCGTAACACGCGCGCGTAGTCGGGATAGTCATGCCAGATTCCCGATTCCGGGTTATTGATCCCCTTAAAGATCGGATCCTTTGGTTCGACGATTCTGATGAAGCGATATTGATATTCCAGCGGACGATTTTCGCGTTGCTCGTGCTGTTCCAGCCGGTCGAGCGTCACCACGCGCGCGCCGAAACTAAGTCCGACCAGTTGGTGACCACCACAAATAGCGAGCACAGGAATCTTGCAGGTGCGAATAAACTCAGCGAATGTTTCGAGCACGACCGGATTGTAGTAATCGAAATCGCGCAGCGTGCCGCTGAGAACGATCGCATCGGGTTTGAACTGTTCGACTGCGATTGCGACGGAGGCGAGCGATGTCACTTGCGAGCTGGGGTTCTTCACCAGTCGCTCGATGTTGCTGACAATATTTTCAAGCGCCATTCCGGCGATGCGCCGTTCACGCCTGATTTCCAACTCCGCAGCGCTCCCCCACTCGCTACGCGCAACATCGGAAAGATCGTCTTCGTCCCGCAGCAGGCAGTCGACTACCAGAACGCGCACGGCGTCGATCTGTTTTTCGATCGGCTCGTAACGACAAAAGGTTTGTTGATTAAACGGGAAGGGAAGCGTGGTGTCTGCTTCGGTGGCTGGGAGTTCTTCAGTCAATAGTTCGCGCGGCTGCTCGATCATGCTCGGAGTATTAAACTTCGAAGCGCCAGTTAACGCAAGTGCTCAAGTTTATTTTTTGTTACGTAGTAGTAACAATCCGGTTCCCTCACACTCGTTGTTTAGTGCTCTTCTTGAATTCGGGCATCAATGCGCCAGCACCCGCTTCAGCCACTTCGCTGCGAATGTCATTGACTAACAACCTGGTAACGCGCGCTTTCAAGGCCGGAGAGCGGTCGCCGCAATAGTGGTCTACGAGCAGCAGCATGCGGTGCCAGGAGGATTCGAGCTCGTCGGCGAGTTGGGAAATCCTGGTGATGTCGTAAGGGACCGCAACGTGTTCGCAACCAGCGCGGGCAAAAACAGAGAGGTAACGCGCTGTGGCCAAATCCGGACAAAGGAGGCGCCGCCGGCCGGCTTTCAGTTCGACGCCAAGAAGTGTGTGCTGAATTTCAACCCGCGACGCGTTTCGCAATCCTGCGAATTCGTACGAACGCGTTCGCTTCGTGCGAATTCGCTGCCGGTAGATGTGTGGCAACCATGCCTCGTTGAGATCGGCCCGCACCCGCGCCGCATATTCGGAAGCATTCATGATCTGTCTTTCAGGGTCTGGTAGATTCACCTGTCGGGATCAACGCCGCGACAGGGAAACGCCCGGCTTGTTGGTAAGGGCGTTGAGGACGCGACCGGGAAACAGCCCGAGATATAGGACACCGAGCACGGTGATTACGAGGGCGACGGCGATGCTCGCCGGAATGCGCGGCGCGTTCCACGACGTCGTTCGTTCGCGGAAGAACATCACCACGATCAGTCGCAAATAGTAGTATGCCGACACCGCGGTATTCAGCACGCCAATGACGACCAGGACGTAGTAACCCTGATTGAGCGCGGCGCGAAACACCGCCACCTTACCGATGAAACCCGCCGTCAGTGGCATTCCCAAAAGACTCAACAGGAAGAGCGACAAACAAAACGCCAGCCAGGGCGTTTGGAACCCGATGCCGTTGTAGTCCTCAACCTCAGTGCGACGGTCGGCGGCACGCGCTATCAACTGCACCACGGCGAAGGCGCCGAGGTTCATTACGGCATAAGTGAGCAAGTAAAAGATCACGGCCACAATGGCGGCGTCGCGTTGTTCGCTGTCAGCCGCAGCGCCTGCAGCAATGAAACCAACGAGCGCGTACCCGGCGTGCGCGATCGACGAGTAAGCCAGCATGCGCTTGACGTTGTTCTGTGCGATCGCCACGACGTTGCCGATCGTCATCGTCAGCACTGCCAACACCAGCAATGCCCCGATCCACGCAGTGTGAATTTGACCGCCGATGTTGTTCGTGGCGCCTGCGACCACAAAAGGAAACGCAAAGATGAATACGCGGAGAAATGACGCGAAGCCCGCCGCCTTGGGTCCGGCGGCCATGAACGCCGTAACGGGAGTAGGTGCGCCTTCGTAGACGTCTGGAGTCCAAACGTGGAAAGGCGCGGTTGCGATCTTGAAACCAAAACCAACCAGCATCATGGCCGCGCCTGCGAACAGCAGTTGCGGGTATTGCGCCTCCGGTATTCGCCGTGCAATTTCAGCGATGTTGGTGGTGCCCGGAAGTCCCGCTGCGGTGGAAGTCGCGCCGTAGGTTAAGGCGATCCCGTAAAGCAGAAACGCGGACGAAAACGAACCGAGGATGAAATACTTCATCGACGACTCGTTTGAGCGAACGTCCGTGCGCCGGAAGCCGCACATCACGTAGGTGGCGATAGAGAGTATTTCAAGCCCGAGAAACACCATCACTAAATCGCCGGCCGAAGCCATGAACATCATGCCGGCGGTGGCAAACATCAGTAACGAATGAAACTCGCCGGCGGGGAGTCGTTCATTTTCAACCCACACCATCGAGACAAGTATCGTGAGCGCGGACACGACCAGGAAGACGAACGTGAACCCCAGCCGCAGCTCGTCTAAAACAATCATGCCGTTGAAGGCCTGGCTTACTGTTCCAGACGCGCTCCAGAGCCAACCTGTGCTGCCTGCGGCAACGCCGAGGCCAAGCAGCGACAGGCCGCCGGTAAGCCAACGTTGCGCCGGCTTGGCAAACGCGTCGATCAACATCACGCCGACGCCGACAATACAAACGATCAGCTCCGGCAGAATGAGCCAGAGATTTACGTCCGGCGTACCAAGTTGCAGTGCGAACAAATTCATAAGCGAGTTTGACTAGGGCTGCAGCGGAGCAACCTTAGGGTCCTCTTTCCGTGCGAAGGAACCGCCGGCCTGTGACGTTCCGATTCGCGCGCGCACTTCCGCCACACTACCTCTGGATCGTTCCAAAAAGACGTTTGGATAAACGCCCATGAAAAGCATCAGCAGCAGCAGTGGAAGTATCAGCCCGAGTTCACGAGTGTTCAGGTCATGCAGGTTCGCGTTCTCCGGATTAGTAACCGGTCCAAACACGACGCGCTGCAACATCCAAAGCATGTAGACGGCGGCCCAGATTACCCCTGTGCCGGCAAGCATCGTGGCGATCCACGCATGCTCGATCGCAACCGAAGTCCAGCTGCCGAGCAGAATCAGGAACTCACCCACGAAGCCGTTGAGAAACGGAAGACCGATTGATGATAACGAAGCGATTACAAATAGAGTCGCGAACCAGGGCATGGGCGTCGCCAGACCACCGAATTCGCTGATTTGCCGCGTGTGTCGTCGTTCATAAATAAAACCGACAAACAGAAAGAGCGCACCGGTTGAAACGCCGTGATTCAACATCTGATAGAGCGCACCCTGCATGCCCTGCTCGGTAAACGAAAACACTCCCAGCACTACGAAACCCATGTGGCTGACCGAGGAGTACGCGACCAGCCGTTTCACGTCTGGCTGCACCATTGCCACCAGCGCGCCGTAAATGATGCCGACGATAGCGAGAGTGATGATCAGTGGGGCGGCCGCCCGCGTTGAATCAGGGAACAGGCCGAGATTGAAGCGCAGCAAACCGTAAGTCCCCATCTTCAACAAGACGCCGGCGAGGATAACCGAACCTGCTGTTGGCGCTTCGGTGTGCGCGTCCGGCAACCAGGTGTGAAAAGGAAACAGCGGCACCTTGATGCAGAACGCGAGTGCGAACGCCGCAAAGATCACTATCTCAAAGCGCGCCGAGCGCAGTGTGACTAACGTTTCGCCGCGCTGCATAGCGGCAAGAATTACCGTGTAGTCAAACGTGTTGTAGACGTAGTAAAGCGCAATAATGCCTGCGAGCATCAACAAGCTGCCAACCGCGGTATAGATAAAAAACTTTACCGCTGCGTAGATCCTGCGTTCGCCACCCCAGATGCCGATCAGGAAAAACATCGGCACCAGCGAAGCCTCAAAGAACAGGTAAAACAGCAACAGATCGAGACTGATGAACACGCCGATCATCGCGCTCAAGAGCATCAGCAGGAACATGTAGTACGCAAGCTCGCGCTTATGAATGGCAGTCCAGCTCGAAAGAATTGCGATGGGCATTAACAGCGTGGTCAAAATCACCAGCCACAGACTGATCCCGTCAACGCCGACGTGATAATGCGCGCCGATGGAACCGATCCAGAGCACGTCGTCCACGAAACGGAATCCCGTAGCGGAGCCGGCGCCGCGAATCAGCAATAACGACGCGACAAATTCAAGCAGACTAAATGCGAGTGCGATCCAACGGTAGTTCGCTTCACGTTTGCCGGGCAGCAAGCTATAACCGACGATCGCGAGCGCGCCGATAAAGGGCAACAGAATAAGTATGGTCAGTAAGTGCTGCATGAATTACCGCAAAGCGTGAACGCCGTAATACGCAAAGAATCCAATAATGGCCAGGGCACCGAGGAGAATTATTGCCGCGTAGCCGCGTACAAAGCCTGCCTGGAGGTGTCGCGCTAGTCTGCCGCTCTCGCTGACCGCGTCGCCGAGCGAATGAAGGAATCCGTCGATCACTCCGACGTCAAACAACTTCCAAAGACCTTCTCGGGAGCCGACGTTAATCGGATTGATGATGACCGCGTCGTAAGCTTCGTCAACGTAGTACTTGTTTTCGAGAATACGCGGCAGCTGGAGCAGAGGCCGTTTTTTGAAGATTAGCCAACCCGCGCCAATGCCAACGAGCGCGATTGCGACGGAGAGCAGAGCCAGCAAACGCTCTTCGCGAAGCTCTTCCGGCGAATGAGCGGCGGCGCCTTCGGCGTGTTCATCGAGCGACCTGAATGCCGGCGGACCGTCGACTTCTTGCGGTGGCGTCGAAAGCCAAATGTGTTCCTGCACATGCTCGCCGATTTCGACGTTGCCGGGCGCAGTTGCAATAACCGGCTCTAAGGTCCGCTCGATGTAATTCTCCGGGTGGCCGCCAAAAAGGGAGCTGATCGCGTAGGGCACACCAATCAATCCGCCGAAGGTCGAGAGCACTGCCAGGACGATCAAGGGCACGGTCATCAGAGCGGGAGACTCGTGCGGTTCGTGGACGCCGTGAACGGAATGATGTGCGTCTTGCGGCGCATCGTCGCCATGATGCGAAACGTGTGGCGCCGGTTCGCGAAAACGTTCGTCGCCCCAGAACGTCATCACCATCATGCGCGTCATGTAGACAGCAGTTAGTAAAGCCGTCAATGCGCCGACTGCCCAAAGCGCCTTGCTCCAAAGCGGCCCCGGCATACTCGCCCCAGTGGCGCTCCAGGTCTGCCACAGAATTTCGTCTTTCGAAAAGAAGCCGGCGAAAATCGGTATGCCGGAGATTGCGAGCCAGCCGGTGAGCATGGTTGCGAAGGTAATAGGCATGTACTTTCGCAGGCCGCCCATGCGTCGCATGTCTTGCTCGTGATGCATGCCGTGAATCACAGAACCGGAACCGAGGAAGAGCAGCGCTTTGAAAAATGCGTGCGTGATGACATGGAAAATGGCCGCGCCAAAAGCGCCCACGCCGCAAGCGAGAAACATGTAGCCCAGCTGCGAAATGGTTGAGTAGGCCAGGACCTTCTTGATGTCGTTCTGGGCGAGTCCGATAGTTGCCGCAAACAATGCGGTGGCCGCACCGATGATGGCTACGATGAACATGGCCGTCGGCGCGTGAACGTAGATCGCGGAACAACGGACGATCATGTAAACACCCGCCGTCACCATCGTCGCCGCGTGAATCAGGGCGGAGACCGGAGTGGGGCCAGCCATGGCATCCGGCAGCCAAACGTAAAGCGGAATCTGCGCGCTCTTGCCGGCCGCGCCGATAAACAACAGGACTGCAACCGAGGTAAGACCGCCGGCGAAGATTGCTTTCCAGGCAAACGCTTCCACTGGCAGGGCGCTAATTATTTCGAATGCGCTCTTTACGTCCGTTTGCGGTTGATGGAAGAAACTGATTGTGGCGTTGCCGGCGGCTGAAGTAATGAAGAACAGCAACAGTATCCCCATCACGAAACCCCAGTCGCCCACACGATTCGTTATGAACGCTTTCTTCGCAGCGTCGCCCGCCTCCTTGCGATCCAGATAGAACCCGATCAAAAGATAAGAGCAGAGACCGACGCCTTCCCAACCGACAAACATCAATAAGAAATTGTCTGCCAGGATCAACGTCAGCATGGCAAACATGAACAGGTTCAGGTAAGCGAAGAAGCGATAGAAGCCGCTGTCCTCGTGCATGTAGCCGACTGCGAAAACGTGTATCAGGAAGCCGACGAAAGTTATGAACAGCGCATACGTGCCGCTCAGCCGATCCATTGCCAGGCCAAAGTCTGCCCGAAAGCTGCCGACCTGAATCCAGGTCCAAAGATGATCAAAGACTGGTTCGGTTGAACGAAGCGCGCCGCCAGGTTTTAGCGCTAGATAGAAAGCAATGAGCGTGGAGACTCCGACTGAGCCACAGGCGACGATGCCAATGAGTTTCTCATTTCGCACACGCCGGCCGATGAACCAGTTGATGGCGGCGCCGGCCAGCGGTGCGAAGATGATCAGGCTGAGAAGGTTGTTGTTCACTATTTAAATAAAACGAACTTTGATCTTTGTGCTTAGATCTTTGCTCTTAATTCGAATGCGAAGACCAAAAGCCCAAAGCACTAAGAACAAAGTTCAAAGATCAAAGTACAAAGCTCAAAGCTCACAGTTTCAGTATGCTCGCATCATCAACATCAAGCGTTTCGCGATTGCGAAAGATGGCAATGATAATGCCGAGGCCGACAGCCGCTTCCGCAGCCGCGACGGTCATTACGATAAAAACGAAAAGCTGTCCCGTAACGTCCTGGAAGAAACTTGAGAAGGCCACAAACGTCAGGTTCACAGCATTCAGCATCAGCTCAATGCACATGAACATCGCGATGACGTTTCGCTTGATGATCACGCCTACCGCGCCGATCGTGAACAGCACGGCCGAAAGCGCCAGATACCAGGAAAGTTGTGGCCCCATAAATTCTACTCCGCTCGATCTCGATCGCTGTGAAAGTCGACACCGAGCAAATGCGCTGCCTCTTCGGTCGACTCGGTTTCCACCGGCCGCAGATCGCCGACCGCGGCTGGGTTGACGATATCCATGGCCAGAACCTGCGCTCCCGGCACAACGCGCGCGCTCGACGACAGGATATCCGCCCTCCTGGCGAGCGACATGGCGCCGACAATCGCCATCAGCAACAACACTGATGTGACTTCAAACGGCAGCAGGTAACGCGTGAACAGGCCTTCGCCGATCGAGTGTGTCAGCCCAACATTCGAGAGGCTGCCGGCAAGGTGGTTTTCCGTAGTCTGCACTGAATAAAGAATAAAAGCGGTTTCCGCTAGTAGAACCCCGGCCATCGCTATGGACAGCGGCACTAAGAACTTGAGCCGCCGCCTACGCGGTTCCGCGTGTTCGACGTTCAGCAGCATGATCACAAAGATCACCAGCACCATAATCGCGCCCGCGTAAACAATCACCTGGACCGCCGCAATGAAAGGCGCGGCGAGCGTCACATAAATCGAGGCGAGCGAAATAAACACGCCGATCAACGAGATCGCGCTGTAAAGCGGATTCGTTTGCGACACCATTGCCAGGGCGCAACCAATCGCCATGCCTGCAAAAATGATGAAGAGAATGGTGCTCACGAAAAAGTCTAACTTTCAGTTTTGTGTTTGGAGTACCGCCTTCAGGCGGGCTTTTTGATTTGGCTTTAGCCGCCCGCCTAAAGGCGGTACTCCAAACTTTTCGCTAACCGAACAAAAACTGAACCGTTGCCGTCAACACGATATTCAGAATCGCGGTGGGCAGCAGAAACTTCCAACCAAAGTTCATCAACTGATCAAAACGGAAACGAGGCAAAGTGCCACGCAGCCAGATGTACAAAAATAGAAAGAAAAGAATCTTCGCGAAAAAGTAAACCACACCCAACAGCGGAATCTGCGCCACGCCCGGGCCGTTCCAGCCGCCCAGAAACAGAGTGGTCGCAAGCATCGAGACCGTGATCATGTTGATGTATTCGGCGTTGAAGAACAGCAAAAACTTAATGGAGCTGTACTCGGTATGGAATCCAGCCACCAGTTCCGTCTCCGCTTCCGGCAAGTCAAAGGGCACGCGATTGGTTTCAGCGATCGCGGCAATTAAGTACAGGATGAAACCGAGTGGTTGGTAAATAATGTTCCATTGCATCCCCATCCAACCCGATTGCTGTTCGACGATTTGATAAATGTCGAGCGTGCCGGAAATCAGGATCACACCGATTAGCGAAAGTCCCAGCGCAAGCTCATAAGAAATCATCTGCGCAGACGAACGCAGGCCACCCATCAAGCTGTACTTGTTGTTCGACGACCAGCCTGCCAGCGCGATTCCATAAACGCCGACGGAGGTGACACCGAGCACATAAAGCAAAGCCACGTCGAACTGCGCAATGCGCAACGGAAACGTGCCGAGCAAGGGAAGCGTGACGGTAGGCCCGAAAGGGTAAACGATGATCGCCATGATGGCAGTCACTACCGCAATCATCGGCGCCAGCAGAAACACGAACTTGGTTGACTGATCGGGAACGAGATCTTCCTTCATCATTGTCTTGATGAAGTCGGCAAACGGTTGCAGGACTCCGGCAAAGCCCACGCGATTCGGACCAACCCGGCCCTGTATGAACGCGAGCACGCGCCGCTCCGCGAGCACGGTGGCCGCAACCAGCAGCATGATGGTGAGGAACGCGACCGTGATAGCAACGATCAACACCACCGAATGAATGTATGGATTACTGAAGTCCACCATTAGTGAATAGTAAATCGTGAATGGTAAATAGAGACGGCGTCCTGCTTAGTCGTCTGACTTCTCTGTGCGACCCTTGTGTACTCTGTGTCTCTGTGGTGGCTGAAACTCGAAGGAACCCATCACGGAGTTCATGAACTCTACACAGATGAAACTCTACTCACTTAACTGCTGCTGCTATTTGCGGACGCAAATCCGCATCAACCGTAATCTGATACAACGGCGAAACTCTGACGGTCTCTGGTCGTGGATTGCCTGACGCGAGCAGGTGGAATTGCGGTACCTTGTCAGTCAGCGTTCCGATCCGGAAAAGTTCATGACCAACTCGCGGCGTCTCAGTTGCTTTCGGTCCTGGTTCCGGCAGTGCCTCAACAATTTCGCGTAACGTTTTTAATTCTTCTGAAAGGCTATGCTGCGCGGCGATCTTATGTCGCACCTGCACCGGATTCTCTTCGTCTTTCAACAAGGGGTATCGCAGCCCCGCATATGCCGGCACGCGTTCGGCAATTTCGTTGAACACCGCGCTGGCCGACATCTCAAAACCAAAATTGATGCCCAGCTCTGCCGCTAGCTGTGTAGTGATCATCCAGTCGGGCTTCGCCTGATGCACGGGCGGAATTGACTGACGCACCCGTTGCACGAACCCGTCGTTGTTCGTAAACGTCCCGTCAATTTCGGCAAATGAAGCGGCGGGCAGAACAACGTCCGCGAACGCGGTGGTATCGGTTTCAAATAGTTCCTGAACGACCAGCAGATCCAGCTTTCCCAGCGCTTCTTCGCGACCGCTCAGTTGTGCGGGAAGAAAACTACCGGCAATGTACACGGCACGGACCGTTTCGCCGGCACTGTCGAGCAAGCGTTCGGGACTCAGGCCTACGTCCATCAGACCCATATCGGTTGCGCCGACGCTATTGTTGTAAAGGGGCAACGGATGAAGCAGTACGCGCCGGTTGTCAGCGCCAAGCGAGTAAGGCGACTGCGCTATCACTGCCTGCGCGGCGGCACTTAGCTCGCCGCCAAACATGATTACAAGGTCGCCAGCCGAGTCGTCGATCGTCTGTCTCAACACTTGTAACTCAGTCCCTTCAATGCCGCATTTCGCCGGCCCGCTACTGTTATGTTTGTCTGCGAGCGCGAGCACAAAGGCGTCTTCGCTGCCGGCCGCAATCTGAATAAACTGCGCAGACTGTTCCATCAAACGAATCGGCGTGCTGTTAACTACGATTAGCTTGGCGCCGCCGTTGCGGACTGCCTGACGAATTTGCTTACCGGTCAACGGCTGCAATTCCTCCGGCTCGCCACCAATGAGGAGAATTGTTTTCGCGTGACGAATGTCGCGATGAGTTGCGAGCGGGCCACCGAGGTTGTCGAAGAAGGGTCTAAGACTAAACGCGTCAGTGGTTGTGTAGTTTGTGGTTCCGACGAGCTCAGTCGCAAACTTGTGCAGCAGATAATTTGCTTCGTTGGTTATACGCGGGCTGCCGACAACCGCAACCGAGTTCGGCCCGTGAGCTTCCGCGATGGCGTCGAGCTTTTCCGCAACGTGTTTGATTGCATCGTCCCAGGTTGCGGGAATCAGCTTGCCGCCCTTCTTGTAGCGAATCAGCGGCGTGCGAATGCGATCCTCGTGGTTCACAAACGGATGTCCGAAGCGGCCCTTGATACAGAGAAACTCGCCGTTGAGCCCGTTGACATAACGATCGCGCGCGACCACCCGCATTAATTCGTCACCGCGCGAACCGAGAGACATCTGGCACCCGTCAGAACAATAGCTGCAGGTGGAAACTGTCTGCGTTAACTCCCAGGGACGCGCCTGGTGACGGTAGGTGCCATCGAGCAAGGTGCCGGTTGGGCACACTTCAATACAGTTGCCGCATTGCGAACAATCCAGCCAGCCGCCGTAGGTGCCAATGACAGTGTTCGCGCCGCGGCCGCCCGCTTCGATTGCGTCTTCGCCCATCCACTCATCGCAAACGCGCGTGCAGCGTTTGCAGAGAATGCAGCGCTGTGGATCGTTAGCCACCACCGGCGAAAGATATCTCTCGGGTTGGTAGTTTTTCTTCTCGGTAAAGCGCTCTTCCAGGCCGCCCCAGTCAAACGTCATTTCCTGCAGCTCACACTCGCCGCCGCGATCACACACGGGACAATCAAGCGGGTGGTTCGCCAGCAGAAACTCAAGCATCGAGCGCTGGGCTTTTTCAATCTCGTCGCTTTGAGTAGTCACGACCATGCCGTCGGTGCAGATGATGGTGCAGGACGTTTGCAACTTCGGCATCTTCTCGATGCGCACCAGGCACATACGACATGAAGCTTGCAACGCGAGGTCGGCGTAGTAGCAGAACGACGGTATGTCGAACGCTTTTTCGCGACACACGTCGATCAAACGTGCGCCTTTGGCCACCTGAAACTCGGCGCCGTTGATGGTGACTTTGATTAGTTCAGTGGACATTATCTAGCTCTTACAAACTCGTCGATAGTCAGGTTCGCCGCTCGAATCAAACTTCTAAGCGTACCTTCGCGACTTCCCGCTGGTTTGATCATAATGATATGACTGCTGCTTTGCCGAACTACGCTCCAACCAAGTTTTTGGAGGTGCCCTAATTTGAATTCTCTCAGTGCGTTCTTTGTGCTCTCTGTGTCTCGGTGGTGAATAAAGTAAGCCAAGACTCACCACAGAGGCACAAAGGACACGGAGGTCTCCCAGAGAAACTGAAATTAGGTCACTACCAAGTTTTTCGAACGTCTAACTAATTCCTTTCCACTGAGGACAGGCAAGGAAGGCATCAGGCGGCAACCTCAACCTGCTTCGTTTCAATTGTCAGTGGAAGACCCTGCTCGCCACGTACCTCAAGGCAAAGCTTGATAGCGTCCTTCACGTTTTCAAGGGCTTCCTCTTTGGTCTTGCCTTGACTAACGCAGCCTGGAATCGAGGGACACTCCACAACCCACACCCCATCCTCATCTCTATCGACGGTTACGTTGAAAATCATAAAATCTCCTTGGCGCCGGCCGCTGGGCACAAGCCCTTTCTAGAACGCTATTTTCAAAGGCCACGACCCTTCTCTAAACAGCGAGCTTCCAAGGCCTGTTCTAAACGTCAATTATTGCTGGTTTGCCGTTTGTTCCAACCAGGTGCTTTCTAAAATCCTCCGGAAAACGTTTGATCGCCGACTGAATCGGCCACGACGCCGC
>Ga0070682_100000082_pt1 | contig 85071 bp, 78 predicted proteins | sample KBSC63LmetaG_FD_64668 | JGI IMG/M metagenome (GOLD analysis project Ga0070682, IMG submission 64668) | Corn rhizosphere microbial communities from Kellogg Biological Station, Michigan, USA - KBS C6-3L metaG | ecosystem: Host-associated > Plants > Roots > Rhizosphere | place: USA: Michigan...
CAGGAAAATCAGACGCTACATCCGCAAGTACAACCAAGCTCCCCGTCCCATCCGCTGGCAATACCGCAACCCCCAACATCGAATCACCACACCCGGTTCAGTTGTTACACGGCACTAGAACGTGGTTTGACACCGTCCGAACCGCAGATTACCCTCAGCAGATTCGGGTGCACCCACCATGGTCCTCTTCAATTACGCCACGAAAGAGATCACTGCCAAGATCGTCTACTACGGTCCCGGCCTCTGTGGAAAAACGACGAATCTGCAGTTCATCTACGACTCGTTGCCGTCGAACAACAAGAGCAAGATGCTCTCGCTGGCGACGAAGACCGACCGCACTCTCTTCTTCGACTTCCTCCCTCTCGACCTCGGCAAGATCCGCGGCATGCGGACGAAGCTCCAGCTCTACACGGTGCCCGGGCAGGTCTACTACAACTCCACGCGCCAGCTCGTCCTGAAAGGCGCCGATGGCATCGTTTTCGTCGCCGATTCCCAGGACTTCGCGCTCGACGCGAATCAGGAGTCGCTGCAAAACCTCGAGGACAACCTCAAGCGCCAGGGCGTCCGCATCCGCGAGATCCCGCTGGTCCTCCAGTACAACAAGCGCGATCTCCCGAACGCCTTGCCGGTGAACGAGATCGACGACGCGGTCAACAAGCTGCACGTCCCGACGTTCGAGTCGGTGGCGACGACCGGCATCGGCGTCGAAGAGGCGCTGAAAGGGATCACGCAGCTCGTCCTGACGCACCTGGTGAAGAAGTACGGCCTCGAGGGAGGACCGGAGGGGGTGGACCGCGAGATCCAGATCCTCAATCCGATCTCCAGCGAGCGCCCCACGACCGATTCGCTGTGGGATGAGGAAGAACCGGCTCCTGTATCGGCGCCCGCTCCACCCCCTCCCGCCGCCGCCCCGGCACGCGCCGCCGCGGCCAGCACGCCTTCGTTCTTCGTCGACGACTCGGCGGATGACGAGTCGATTCCGCTGGTCGAGACGGAGCTGGTCGGCTCTGCCGCCGCGCAAAACAGTCCGTTCGAGGATGTGACCGATTACTTCAGCACACCCGGTCCGGCCGCAACTCCCGCATCCCCATCCCCGAAGTCATCACGTACTGAAATGGCGACGGACGTCCCGATGACGTCGATCGAGATTCCGCTCCCGCCGGGCATCCTCGATTCGCTTCCGGCACTCGACGACCTGCCGTCCGCCGTCGCCGCCCCGCCCGCCCCCGAGCGCCGCCAGAGCGACGGACTGGTGAAGGAGGTCAGCATCCCGCTGAACCTCTCAGTCGAAGAGCTGCGCCATCACCGCCGGCTAAAGCTGAAGATCATCCTCGACGTGAATCTTCTGCCGTAGCCCCCTGTTGTCCACATTCCCGGAGGAGTGGTCGAGTGGTTTAAGGCAGCGGTCTTGAAAACCGCCGTACCGGCAACGGTACCGTGGGTTCGAATCCCACCTCCTCCGCCACCGGCCCGGATCTCTCCGCGATTTCAGACTGACTACACTCGCAGTTTGATCGCGGCCATTACGGCCAATGCGGCGGCAAGGGTCATCAACATCCAGCCCGACAATGTGGGGACGAGATTGACCACCGTAAGCGTTCCTGACGCGGGGGCGCCGGGCGCGGCCTCGTTGGAGGTGACTGTCGAGGTCGTGTTGACGTGCGCGCCGAGGATTGTGCCCTTCACGCTGACGGTAATCGTGCATGACTGGCCTCCGGCGAGCACATTCGATGTGCTGGAAAACGTATCCGTGCCGGGATTGATGGAGAACGTGCCTCCTCCGGTTGCGAGCGTGCTGCACGTGCCACCGGTTTGGGTGATGAGATCGATTCCCGCCGGCATGGTGTCGCTGAACTGAACGTTCGTGAGCGGGCCAGCGTTGGGATTCGTCACCGTGATCGTGGCGATGGAGTTGCCGTTGATCACGACCTGCGCCGGGTTGAAGCTCTTGGTGATGACCGCAGAGGCGGACTGCGCAAACGCCGTTCCTGCGAAGGACGCACTGATGAGCAGAGCAGTGAGGATAGACAGGCGCGACGACGTTTGATTCATGACACTCCTTCTTGAACGCGGGATTGTGATTGTCGAACAAGTCCGCGGCTCGCGCACGAACTATTTCACATCAGCCCTTGAACTTGATCGAGCAGCCGAAGGCCCGCGTGGCGGTGACCTCGACCGGCTTGCCGGCCAGCAGCGCGTCGAGCGCGTTGCGCAGGCCTTCGTGCTTGCGCTCGTCCGTCTTCGCCGAATCGTCGACGTAGCCGCGATAGCGCACGGTTCCGCTGCCGTCGACGACGAAGATGTGCGGCGTGACGCGCGCGCCGTACGCGCGGGCGACGTGGCTGTCGCCATCCTTCAGGTACGGATACGGATAGTGGCCGGCCGCCGCGCGGCTCTTCATCTCCGCGGCGGATTCGATCGGATACGCGGCGTCGTCATTGGAATCGATCGCGTAGAAGACCACGCCGCGTTTGGCGTAGTCGCGCCCGAGGTCGGCGATGCGCTGCTCGAAAGCCTTGGCGAATGGGCACTGGTTGCAGGTGAAGACGACGACCGAAAGCTTGCCGTCGCCCGGAGTGAAGCGGACGTTCGTTCCGTCGACAGCGTTTCGGAGCGCGAATGCGGGCGCCTTCGCGCCGACCTCCACCTCCGCGGCAAAAGCCAGCGTCGACATCAGCAGCATTACCGCAAGCGCGGTTCGTTTCATTTCGCGGCCCTCCGTTTGGCGATCAAGGTTTCGAGTTGTTGCATGAACCATTTCCTGTCGAGCGGCCCTTCGTTGCGCATCAGCTCGTGGCCGTTCTCATCGAAGACCAGCGTGACCGGGATCGCGCCGTCGAAGTGGAATTCGTCGGCCAGTGCGTCCCCGCTGCCGGTGTAATAGACGTTGCGAAAGCGGATGTGGCGCAGCTCGAGGAAGTGCGCAAGGCTCGCCTTCGTCGCGGCGCGCTGGCCGGGGATCATGTCGTCGAGCGAGACGCCGATGACCTCGATGCCCTTGTCGCGAAAGTGATCGCTGATGGCCTGCACGTCGCCGATCTCCGCGACGCATGGCGCGCACCATGTGGCCCACACGCTGACGACGCGCACGCGCGACGCGGGACGGAACGCATGCAGCACTTCTGCGGGCGCGTGGATTTCCGCGATCTGCGGCGCGGCCGTGACGAGAAACAGCGCGGCGAGAAGAGTGGGCACCGCGGCGATTCTACGCCCCACTCCGGATCGCGATCACGCCCGTCAACGCGACGACGATGGCGAGCAGGAGCGGTGTTTACCATCTGTCGACAGCGCAACGGACACACTCTGAAGCGCGTCCTCGGGTGGCGAGGATGCGGTCACGGCAAACAACTTCGCTTGCTGCACGAATTGAGCGATGAGCGGGAGTGCTGCTGCCGTCATCCAAGCCAGGCAAACAACACGGATAGTCGTTCGCAAGCGCATCGGGGCTGCACCGTGATCAATTGAAAGTGGACGCTCCGAGTGTAATCGGCCCGCCTGCCAGCGCGCGGACAAAGAGCGCCTGGCGGCCAGTGCGATCGCGCGTCGTGATGCGCACGTTCGTCCGTCCGGGATTGAGAAAGAGAACGCCCTGCCGTCCTTCGTTCCAGCCCCACGCCACGAATGCCGGTGCCGGCGTCTCCACGCTCGTCATCAGCTGATGCAGCGCACCTTCCTCGGCATCGATGCAGATCGACAACACGCCGCTGCCGCTCCATGCGCTCGCCGGCACTGTTTGCTGCTGTTTCGCCGCGGCATTCGCGCTCGCGCCTTCCAGCTGCGCGAGCCTGCGTCGCACCGCAAGCACGTCGCATTCGTTCCGGGCGGCGGGAGGGAGCGCTTCGAGCGCGGCGCGCACGGGATCGGAGATGCCCTGCGTCAGCCGGTATTCGGCGAGGTCGAGCAGGAACGGCGTCCACTCGAACGAGCCGGCGCTGTCGCTTCGCTCGAAGATCGCCTGCGCCCCTTCGACGTCGCCGCCGAGAAGATGGGCGCGGGCGCGGATCGGCTCGGGGACGCTGGTCATCGACGCGACGACGGTCGAGACGATCGCGCCGCCGGGCGCCGTCTCGATGCCGCGCCGTCCCGTGGCCGTCGGACTCATTCGGTGATTGAGCAGAAAACGGATCGCGGGACCTCGGGCATCCGATTGCCATGGACCGACGCGATCGTTGACCGCGAGCTGCAGCACGCGGAGGAGCTGTTCGCGGCCGGCGGGCGAATCGAAGTCACCGGGACGATGACGCGCGAGCCACGACTGCGCGACTTCGCGCTGCTTCTCGACGTCGTTCAATCGCGCGCGCTCCTCGAGCTCGCGAAGATCGCTGATGCGCGATTCCCACTCCGCCGTCTGCCAGCGCGGATAGATCGCTGCGGCGTGCGCGACGTCGTCCGCATGCGCGAACGATTCGAACGCCGACCGGAGCGTGTCGGGAACCGGTGGCAGCATCGCGATCGATTCATCCGCACCGATCGCCGCGATGAGCAGCGGGAACGTGCGCGACGCGAATCCCGGATCGAGCAGCGCGCGGCGGAAACCGTTCACGGCACGTGTGCGCGCGGCGTCGGTCAGCTCGGGCCAGCTCTCGAGGTAGGCGGTCGACGCGAACGTCGCCGCTTCGTCGTCGCCGGGAAACGATTCGATCCCAACACGCAGCGGCTCCTGCCAGAGACGAGCGTCGGCCGCGCCGAATGTTCTTCGCTGCGACGCGTAAACGAGCTCGCCGAGAGTCGTCACGTGACGCGGCCAGCCGGGACGCGTCGCGAGCGCATCGAGCGTGAGGTCGCGCGCGACTTCGAGCTCGTTGCCGAGCCGGCCGATCGTGCGCAGCCATTTTTCGCGCAGCTCGGGCGAGAGATCGGCGAGGTGCACGGTGCCGAAGGCGTCGCTGAGCGCGATGTCGGCGACGACGTTGGCGCCGAGGTCCGCGGCCGGGACGAGCGGCAACGTCGCGGCGATCTCGGGGCGGCGTTCGGCGACTTCGAAATCGATCAGGAATTGCTCATTCGCGGAACGCGCGCGGCGATCGCTTTCGTATCGCACGATCGACGCGATCGCCAGCGCGATTGCGACGATCGCGAGCAGGCGCTTCATCGCGCCGCGACTCCCGCCCGCGTGACCGCTTCGACGTTCGTCTCGAACATCGCGATTTCCGCGGCGCGCCCCCAGTGCTTTTCCACCCACACCCGCGCGGCGCCGAGCCGCGGCGGACGACGCGTGAGCGAGTGCGCGTCGGAGGCGACGATGTGGACGAGTCCGCGCGCGTGAAATTCTTCCGCGGCGGCGAGCGGTCCGCGGCCGAATTCGCCGAGCAGCGAGCCGGCGGTGATCTGCGTGAGCGCTCCTTTCGCGACGAGCGCCGCGAGGCGATCGGGATTGCGCGCAAACTCGCCGTTCCGCTCCGGATGCGCGATCACCGGCTGCACGTTCATCACCGACAGCTCGTGGAAGACGAACTCCGCATTCGTCGGCACGGCGTACGCGGGAAACTCGATCAGCAGCGCCGATCCGCGATTGAGTCCGACCAGCGGACCGTCGGCGCCTTTCTCCCACAGGTCGAGCACATCAGCGGAGAAGAAGTACTCGCAGCCGGGAACGATGGCCGGCTCGCCGCCGAGGAGCGCGTTGAGTCGGACGAGCAGGCGATCGCGCTCGGCGCGGTCTTCGTTCAGCCACGGATCGCGCAGCACGTGCGGCGTGGCGACGATCGTCTCCGTTCCTTCCGCCGCAGCGGCGCGGCAGAGCGCGACCGCGTCATCCCACGTCGCGGGACCGTCATCGATCCCCGGGAGGCAGTGGAAGTGGATATCGATCATTACGAGTGCTGAGTGCTGAGGACTGAGTGCTGAGTATGAGCCCGAAATCTCTCAGCACTCAGGACTCAGCACTCAGCACTTTCTTCTTTTCTTCGGCGCCGTAGCCATACCCCGCTCGGTAATACCGGTACGCCTTGCCGTATCCGTACCCGAACATCTGCTCGTTGAACTTGTTGATCAACACGCCGAGGATCGTGACGTTGCCGGAGCGGAGTCGGTTGCAGATGCGGCGCACGCGGTCGCGCGGCGTGCTGCCGCCTTCGACGCAGAGCACCACGCCGTCGGTCTGCGCGCCGATGAGCATCGCGTCGGCGACGGAATCGAGCGGCGGACTGTCGAGCAGCACGTAGTCGAAGTTCATCTCCGCGAACTGCAACAGCGTGCGCATCGACTCCGATGACAGCAGTCCGGAAGGATTGGGCGACGGAGGTCCGGAGGTGATGACGGCCACACCGGGGATCTGCGTCGGCTGGATGACGCGGGTCGGCGAGACGTTCTCGACGAGGATCGAGACGAGTCCGGCGCGATTGGTCAGCCGCAGCGCGTCGTGCACGCGCGGCTTGTGCAGATCTGCATCGATGAGGAGCACGCGCTTGTCGAGTTGCGCGAGCACGATCGCCAGGTTGAGCGCGGTCGACGTCTTTCCCTCTTCCGGCAGGCAGGAGGTGATGACGATCGAGCGCACGCCGCCGGCCTGCGACAGCAGCAGCGCCGCACGCGCCGCGCGATACGCCTCGGCCACCGCCGACCGTTGATGGACGTGCGGCAGCAGCTCGATCTTCGCTTCATCGGGATCGACTTCCTTCTGCTTGCGCTTCGAGCGTCCGCCGTAGCCGTACCAGCGATGCGGCCCGAGCACCGCGCCGACCGCCGGGATCACGCCGAGCGCGGGAAGCCCGAGGTGATGCTCGACATCTTCGACGGTGCGCAGGCTGCGGTCGAGGAAGTCGCGGAAGATGGCGAGGCCGATGCCGATGATCAGGCCGTAGAACAGGCCGGCCCAGATGTTCTTCGGATACGAGGGACTGAACGCCGAGCCCGGAACGAGCGCGCGGTCGACGACGCGGATGTTCGAGACGCGCTGGCCGCGAAGGCGCGCCGTCACTTCGGTCTCGGCCTGCCGTTTCTGCAGCGTGTCGAGCAGATTGCGCTTCGTGTCGACTTCGTTGCGCAGGTTGTTGAACTCGACCGCGTTGCTGTTGAGCTGCATCGCTTCTTGCTTCTGCGTCGTCAGCTCGTTCTGCAGCGCCTGCTCGCGCCGTTGGGCGGTGAGGAAGTCGCGGCGCGCGTCGTCGCGAACGCGCGATGCGGCGTCGTGCATCGCCTTGTTCACGACCTTCTGCATCTCCTCGATCTGCACGCGGAGCTGCAGCATGGCCGGCCATTCCGGCTTGTAGACCTGCAGTTTCTCGTTGTAGGTGCGCTGCAGTTTCGACAGCTCGCCGCGCAGGCCGGCGGCGGTCACGTCGTTCGACTCCTGCGCGATCGCATCGTTCGGCGCGCCCTGCACTTCGTAGTAATGCGCCTCTTTCGTCACGCGGTCGGAGACGGCGCCGGCGTAGTCGTGGTTCAGCGACTCGAGCTTCTGCAGCGTGACGTTCGTCCGCGGATCGACGGAGATGATGTCTTTCTGCAGACCGTAGTTGTGCAGTTCCTGCTCTTTCAGATCGACGTCGGTCTTCAGCTGCTCGATCTGCGTACCGAGAAACTTCGACGCCTGTCCGACGACCTGGAACTTCGATTCGAGGCTCCAGTCGATGTACGACTCGGCGATGGCGTTCGTGATGTCCGCGGTGAGCTTCGGATTGCGTCCGATGTACGACAGCTCGACGAGATTCGTGCCCGGCACCGGCGTGGCGGTGATCCCTTCCTGAATGCGTCCGGCGGCCTTCGCCAGATCTCCGGTCGTCGTTCCGGTGGCGCCGGTGAAGAAGCGGAAGAAGCCGCTGCGCGGCGGCGCGAGCTCGGGATTGCCGAGGAGATTGAGGCGCGTGATGCAGCGCTCGGCCACCTCGCGGCTGCGCATGAGGCGCGTCTGCGTGGCGAAGAACTGCGGATCGTAGAAGGTGTACGAATTCGATTCGGAGCCGACTTCGAAGAAGCGGCCGGTGTCGCGCTCGACGTTCATGGTCACCGCGGCGCGGTACTTCGGCTCGGCGAAAAGCGTGATGAGGATGGCGGTCAGCAAACCTGCAGCGACCGAGAAGAGGATCAGCTTCCGCCCTTTGACGACGATCGACCAGGCCTCGGCCGGACCGACGGTCTTCTCCTCATCGCGAAAAAGCGACGACACCCCTCCACCCTGTTGCAGTCCAGCCATAAGGCCTCAATTATGTCAGGGACGCGCCGGTGATGGCGCGCGATTGTTCTTGCCGTTCTCGATCGCGAAACCGGCACTGGCGCCGATGAACGCGCCGGCCGCGAATTCGGCCGCCGGCGTGCGGTACCACGGCGAAGCTGGTCCATGCCCGAGGAGCGACGCGAGCAGCAGACGGCATTCTTCGTTCGGCTTCATGTCGCCCGCCGCGGTGATGTAGTTCGTCACGCCGTTGCAGCGGAACTTGCACGGAACCGGTTTCTGCGACGGCTGCGTCAGCCCGAGGACCAGCGATTGCGCGGCCTGGGCATCGGCGGCACTCAGAGCCGGCGCGATGCACTCCTTGCGCACCGATGCGGCAACCGGCGCGATGCCCGTTTCGGTGCCGCCGGCGGCCTTTGCGCGGATCTGGTACATCACGACATCGGCGTCGGCGGTGGGGATCGGAAGGAGCGCGCTGTAGAGCGTCGGGTCCTTGTCGCCGCGGCGCATGTCGACGTAGTACTCGCCGCAGGTCTGGCCGATGGCGTGGAAGTAGACGCGGACGGAAGCCGGCTGGCCATCGACGTGCGCGGTTATTTTTGAGTTGGTGTCGGGAGAGAGACAGGCGAGCGGAGTGTGGGTGATCGTGGGCGCTGCGGAAAGCGACGATACGACAGCCAGGACGGCCACAAACGACACCACACCCTGGGGCATAGACGGAAACAGTAGGCCAGGGGAGTAGGATAGTCAAATCGACCACGATCCGGTTTCACTGACACGGCGCGCCAATGTACTCAAGAAGATGCGCGTCGATTCACCGCTCGAGCTTTGCGCGCTGATCGCCCTGCTGAGCTACGTCGCGGTGGCTCCGATTCCATACGGCGAGATCACATCTGGCGGCGAACTGACGCTCGAGCTCTTCGCCTTTTCGACGTTTGCGCTCACGTTTTTCGGCCACCCTCGAGTGTCGCGTTTGGCCAGTGTGAAGACGACGATCGCGGCGCTGACCGGCATCGCAATCCTCGGCCTGATGCAGCTCATCCCGATGAACGACGGCCTGCTCTCACTCGTCTCGCCGGTCAGCGCGAAGGTCTATCGCGACGCGGCAACGACGCTGAAGGCATTCGGCCATTCCGCGCCGGTTGCGCGGATCTCGATCGCACCGACAGAGACGTGGGACACGATCCTCCTGACGCTCGCCTACGCCGCGCTCTTCGTCTCCGCGGTGCTCCTCCTGCGATCGCGCATGCGGCGACGGATCTTTATCGCCGTGCTCCTCGGCAGCGCGGTGCTGCACATCCTGATCGCGGCGGCGTTTCGCGAAGGGGACCGCATCCACGGCGCGTTCGTGAATCCGAATCATTTCTCCGGCTACCTCGAGATCGCGCTGGCGATCGCGTTCGGCGTGCTGTGGCGCGAGGTGCTGCACTACCGCGACGGGGCGCGGCGCATCTCGGAGCGCGCGCGTCGTTTCGAGAGCGTCTTCATGCGCATCTCGCTGCGCGTCGTGTTGTGGGGAACGATCGCGGCGGGCGTCGGGCTGACGCAATCACGGGCCGGCATTCTCGTCGCGGTGATCGTCACTCTCGTTCTGCTGACGATCGCGCCGGCGCATCCGCGGATCAATCGCCGCCGCTGGACGTTCGCAGGCGCGGGTGCGGCAATCGTCGCGGCGGCCGTCGGCTTCACGATCCTGACGGTTCGCCAGCAGCCGATCATCCGCTTCCTCGGCTCCGATCCGCGCGATCCGGCGAGCGATCTCCGGCTCACGCTCTGGCGCCTCTCATTCGACGCCTGGCGCAACTTCCCGATCTTCGGCTCCGGCCTCGGGACTTTTCGCGAGGCGTTCCGCCGCGTGCAGCCGCGCGATCTCAACTTCTACGTCGAGTTCGCGCACAGCGATCCGCTGCAACTGCTCGTCACCGGCGGCCTGCTCGGCTTCGCGCTCGGTGCGGTCGCGGTGCTCATGCTGATGATCGCGCTGATCCGCCGCTGGCATCGCGAGCAGCGCCGCGAAGAGAGCGCGATGCTGCTCGCCGCGTTCGCCGCACTGCTGTCACTGACGATCCATGGACTGGTGGAGTTCAACCTCTCCATCCCGGCCATTCCCGCTACGCTCGCCTGCGTGGCCGGCTTCGGCTGGGCCGCGGCGCACAGCGATGAAGAGGATGAAGAGCGGCGGCAGATCCGGCTGGTTCCGCCGCCGCCGGAAATCACATGAACGGGTTCTCGTCCGCCGTCGGGCCGTAGACCGACGGGAGGAGCACGTCGAGCGTGCGCAGATACGTCGTGAGCTGTCCTCGGTGGTGATAGAGATGATTGAGGATCACGCGACGGATCACCGCCACACGCGGCAGCTCGAAGATCGGCACTCCGCCGCGCGTCAGCGACCAGGTCGTGTTCAGCTCGTCGTCGCTGAACTTCGAGAGATTCGCTTTCGCCGCGGCCAGCGAGTCATCGAAAAGCTGCAACAGCTCTTCGGTGCTGGCGGGCATGTGCTCCGGCGTGCCGCCCGCTTCGTGCGATGCGTTCTGCAGAAACCCCGACAACACGCGCGGCACCATCGCGATGTGCGCCGCGAGCTCGCCGAGGGAGCGCGCCTTGGGGTGAGGCTTCCAGCCGAGTTTGTCCGCCGGCACGCGCTCCATCAAACGGCGCGTGGCCACTGATTCCTGCTCCAGTTCCGTCACCAGGGGTTCGATCATCGTCATAATCGGCGAATCATGACGTACTTCTCTCCTGAAGTGTTCGCGTTCCTCCGCGAGCTGGCGGCGAACAACAACCGCGACTGGTTCACCGAGAACAAGACGCGGTACGAGCAGCGCGTTCGCGAGCCGATCCTGCATTTCATCAGCGACTTCGCCCCGCGCCTGGCGAAGATCTCGCCGCACTTCGTCGCCGATCCGCGGCCGTCGGGCGGATCGCTTTTCCGCATTCATCGCGACACCCGCTTCTCGCGCGACAAGTCGCCGTACAAGACGCACCTCGGCGTGCACTTTTTCCACGACAGCGGCAAGAAGGCGCCGAGCGTGCCCGGCTTCTATCTCCACATCGCGCCCGGCGAATGCTTCGCCGCGGCGGGCATCTGGCATCCCGATCCGAAGGCGTTGGCGAAGGTGCGCGACGCGATCGCGAGCGGCTCGCCGGATTGGAAATCGTTCAAGCGATCGAAGCTGCCGATCGAAGGCGGCACGTTGAAGCGTCCGCCGCGCGGCTATCCGTGCGAGCACCCCGACATGGACGATTTGAAGCGCACCGACTTCGTGACGTCGGTGAAGCTGCGACAGGAAGATCTCACCAGCAAGAGCTTCATCTCCGGCTTCGCGGCGCACTGCAAGCGCATGTCGCCGCTCGTCAAATTCGTGACGCGCTCCCTCGGCATGTCGTGGTAGGTTTTCCGCTGCCGAAAAATGGAGGTAGGTCATGACGTCCCGTCTCTCCGCGACGTTTGTCGTCGTTCTCCTCGCCGCCGCCACAGCGTTTGCAGCCACTCCTCAAACAGTCACGATTCCGGCCGGAACCGCGGTCCATTTCAAGCTTCTCCGCACGATCAACACCGCGACCGCGAAACCGGGTCAGAACGTGCCGGGCGAGCTGACCGCACCGATCGTGATCGGCGGAAGAACCGTCGCCTCGAGCGGCGCCGCCGTGAACGTCCACATCACGACGGCCGAGGAATCGGGCCGGATCGGTGGATCGGCGAAGCTCATCTTTCATGTCTCGTCGATCACGCTGGCGAACGGCAGCAGGGTCAGCGTCCGGACGCGCAGCTACTCGCGTGAAGGAAAAGCGCACGCCAAGCACAACGCGAAATACATCGCCGGAGCCGGCATCCTCGGCGCGCTGGCCGGGCAGGCGATCGGCGGCAATCGCAATTCGACCGCGAAGGGAGCGGCGATCGGCGCGGGAGTCGGCATCGGCGCTGCCGCGGCCACCGGCAAGTTCGACTTCCAGGTGCCGGCGGGAGAACACTTTTCGCTGTCGCTGAAGTCGTCGGTCACCGCGTCGCTGTAACGCTCCGATATAGAATGCCGGGGAATTTCGGATTTCCATCCGACCTTACCGAGTCGTTCATTGCGTAGGCCACACGGAGAGATGGGTGAGTGGCTGAAGCCAGCGGTTTGCTAAACCGCCGTAGGGGGTAAACCTCTACCGAGGGTTCGAATCCCTCTCTCTCCGCCACCGGCAACGTGCCGGTGCGTTTGTTGGCCTAGCCTCCTTCAGGACTCCTTATTTGTGGCGACCAATTGTCGCGAGAGCCTCGTTTAGGCGATACGCCTGAAGAAGGCTTTGCCAAGCAACGCCGCCGGCCGTGCCGGCTACTCGTCGTCGTCGTTGCCGACGATCTCCTGGCGCGACGCGAGGAACGTTCCCACCAGCGATGCATCGAACTGCGTGCCGGCGCCTTCGCGCAGACGCGAGACAGCGTCGCCGGGCGGGACGCAATTCACGTACGGCCAGGGCGAGGTCATGGCCACCCAGGCGTCGGCGATGGCGATGATCTTCGCGGCGACCGGGATGCGATCGCCCGGGATGCGGCCTGGATAGCCGCTGCCGTCGACGCGCTCGTGATGGCGCAGCACGGCCAGTGCGACTTCCGATCCGAGGATCGGCTCGACGAGCGCGGCGCCGACGAGCGGATGTTCGTTGACCGCGCGGCGTTGTTCTTCCGACAACTCCTTCGCCGCGGTCACTTCGTTGTAGTCGAGGAGACGAAGTCCGACGTCGTGCACGAGCGCGGCGATGCGCACGGTCTCCGCGTCGCGCTCCGGCAGTCCGAGCACGCGGGCGAAGCGTTGCGCGATGTCCGACACCAGCTTGCAGTGATCCGACAGTCCCTCGTAGCGATTGAAGTCGGGCTCGAGGAGGAGCAGGGCCATCGCCCGGCGCTCCGACAGCAGGTCGGTGCGGCCGATGATCCCTTCGACGGCATCGCCGAGGTATTCGGCGAACTGTTCGATCTGGCGGCGTGTGGCGTCGTCGGGAGTACGTTCGAATGCGATCGTCAGCACGAGACGCTCGACCGCCCGCCCCGCGAGTTGCGAGCTGGCGACGACGCTCAGCTGTTCGTGCGTGATCGTCCCGCAATTGCGCGACGGAAGAATGAGCGCCTTCGATGAGGTGTCGCGCGGCGTGCGTTTCGCCCACTGCGCGATCTTCATCTGGATGAGCTTCAGCGCTTCGGTTGTGAGCTCGCCATGCGCCACGATCGCCTGCATCTCGTCGTGCGTCATGCTCGTCAGCACCGCCGCGGCCACGCCGGGAATCGACAACGACGCCGGCAGCAGCACGCGGACGCGCTCGAACTCCTCTGCGGTGAGAATGCGCCGGCGGCGATCGATCGCCAGATCGCGATGCGTCATCCGTTCGTGGGCGCGCCGGATCACTTCGATTGCGCGCGTCGACAAGGTGGCCGCCGCCGGCCGGTCGCCTTCCGGCTTCCGGGCGATCGGCATCCGCGGCATGGCCCATGCGCCGCTGCTGTTTTTCGACGCCCGCTTCGGCATGTCGACCAGCGGCACGCGCCCGACGCCGTACAGATTCTTTGTCGCCAGCACCTTCATGATCTCGCGGGCGATCTTTTCCGCGGCCACGACGTCGGAGGCATCGAAGTTCTTTCGTCCCGCCTTGTCGCGCAGATCGATGAAGCCGATCATCCGCCGCCCGCGGCCGAAGATCGGCACGGCGACGAGCCGCTCGTTGTTGTGTCGAAACAGGATCTCCGCGACGCGCTCGTCTTCACCGAACGCGTTGATCACGAACGGGGCATGTGACGCGGCGAGGCGCTGCACGAGCGCATCTTTTCCATCGACGACACGGCGATCGGCGGGATTGAACGCGTAGGAGGTGACGATCTCGTAACGCTCGCTGGCGTAGGACGAGGCGAGATAGAGCGCCGCTTTCGTCGCCGCCGCGAGCTCGTACGCGGCGTAAAGCGCGCGCTTGAGCTCCGGCTCGAGCGGACGCACTTCGTTCAGAACGGCAAACCCCTCCTCACGGACGCCCGCGTCGTCGTGCAACATTCCCGTCTCCTTTGTTCTGGTTCGGACCCGCAGCCAAGGTAATCCCGAAATCTTCATTCCGCAACCGAGCTACCGTTTTTACACGTTGCTTCTGAGGCAAACGAAGGCCATATTGGTGCGCAGGTCCAACAACTTGCGCAGCTCACACTACTTCGTGGACGACGATCGTCGTCACCTCGGCCGAGTTACGCCGCGTGCACCGATCGAAGGGCGTGTCGGACGGACGCCGGTTCGCATCCTCGACATCTCGCTCCGCGGCTCGCGCGTCGCGCATGAAGAGCCGCTGCCGGTCGGTGAGACCTGCCTGCTCACGTTCCGCTGGGCCGAGGGCTCGATCGAAGCGTGGTGCGAGATCGTTCGTTCCCGACTTCATGCCTTCGCGCGCTCCGGACATCCTGAGTTCCATACGGGACTCCGAATCGTCGAAGCGCCGAACGGGACTACGGCGTTGCGCCAGATGATCACCTGGCACGTCTCGCGTGCGCTCGACGAGCAGAAAGCCGATGCGCGCGGAGAAGCACCTCCAGCCGACCTCGAGCCGCCGCCGGTCGAGAACGTGTTCGTCCGCTGCGAGCTGTTGCGCGGCACCTGGCGGAAAGTGACGACGTCCGATCCACAGCAGCCAGCCGTTGGTTTCACCGTGCGGGCAAGCGAGCCGGTCCCCGGCGTCGAGCGGCTCTGCCGCGTCTACGAACGGACCGACTCGGATGGCCGCCGGCTGATCCAGCGGATGGCCGCTGTCAGCCTCGGCAATGAGGCCGCTGCCGCCCAACGCCGCTACGTCCCCTGACTCCCACCTTCCCGCAACTCGATTCCCGCCAATAACTTGCTGGCAAGCGGTGCGATTCGGCACATTTCGTGCTCGATTACGAATTGGCCTGACGCAACGAAGTTAGCAGTTCACGCAGTACCGATAGCAACCCCCGAAGGAGACAACCCTATGGCAAACACCAGCAAACGCGGTTTTGCGTCGATGGATGCGGCCAAGCAGCGTGAAATTGCGAGCAAAGGCGGACGCGCTGCTCACGCGAAGGGAACGGCGCACGAGTTCACCACTGATGAAGCGCGCGTAGCCGGCCGCAAAGGCGGTGAGGCGGTCAGCCGTGATCGCCAGCACATGTCGAACATCGGTCGTGAAGGCGGTCACAGCCGCGGAGCGCGGGCACGCGCAGCCGCACAACCAGGCGGCAATCTGAACGCAGGCCAGGGCCGGCCGAGTGAACAGACATTCGAGCGCCAGACGAATACCGAACCATCAGGCTTCGAGCGTTCGACGGGCGACATCAACCGCCCGATCAGCAACAACAGCGAGCGCCCATTGGAACGCGATCGCGGCTCGTACGCGGCGCAGGATCGCAGCACCTCCCGCGGCGATTCCCCGTCCGAGAACAACCCGTACTCGGGCCGCGGCAACATCTGAGCTCGCACCCATCCATCTCCGCCAGCCTTCTCCCCTCACGACGGGGGGAGAAGGCTTTTTTTTTACTGATGCTCGCGCGCGGGGCGGCCGCTGAGCGAGCTCGGCGAATTGACGTTCGCTCCCTCGTCCACACCGACCGCCATGCGGTTGACCAACTCTCCACCGAGCCACCCGGTGACGAGAGCCGTGGAGACCGCGATTGCCGACAACACGATTGCGGCCATCGAGGGCACTTCCGGATCACCGCGCCGCAAAAGCCAGCTGGCGATGAAGAGCGCGACGACGAAAACGTTCCCGATGCCGTGCCACGCACCGATGAACTTCGCGCGCGTTCCCGACGGAATCGCGAGCCAGTCGATCAATCCGAATACCGCGGCCAAGAGGCCTCCGATCACACCGGCAAAGATCATCCAGAATGAGACGACGCCGATGTCGCCGGCCTTCGTCACGAGCCAGCCGATGTCGAAAAAGAACGACGTGGCGAGCAATCCGAGGGGGAAGACGATGAGCATCTGATGAATCGGATGCCCTAAGAGCTTCGCTCCTTCTCGCATAAACACCTCCTGCCTTGGAAAAGTAGCAAGAGGGATACCGCAAGCGCCGCGGCAGCGATCCATCCACGCCTCTTGTTGAGCTCGAGCTCAATGCTCACTCCGGTCGAGCGATCGTCGAACACGCCATGCGCGCCTGCATCTCCCGGCAACGGATGCCAGAGGTTGTCCGCGCGATCGGCGTCCTCCGCTTCATCGATCATCTGCGCTTCGTAGCCATGACGCGCAAGGTAGCGGTCGCCATATCCGGGAAAGAAATTGTTGCCGACGATCGCCTTCGTCGTCGGCCAGCCGACGTTCACCTCGCGCCGGTCGCTGTACGCCGCCCAGACGATCGCCTCGGCCGCGACTTCGGGCTGGAAGATCGGAGGCACCGGCTGCGCCTTGCGGGGCAGCCTGCTGCGAACCCAGCGGAATTGCGGCGTGTTGAGCGCCGGCAGCTGCACCATCACCACCTTCACCTTGCTGTTGTCGTGAATGAGCTCGCTGCGCAGCGAATCGTGAAAGCCCTGCACCGCGTGCTTCGCCGCGCAGTACGCCGACTGCAGCGGAATCCCGCGATACGCCAGTGCCGATCCGACCTGCACGATCGTCCCGCGGTCGCGAGGCTTCATCCGCCGCAACGCCGCGAGCGTGCCCCAGACGTAGCCGAGGTACGTGACCTCGGTGACGCGCCGATACTCGTCCGGCTGCATCTGCATGATCGGCGAGAAGACGGAGACCATGGCGTTGTTGATCCAGATGTCGATCGGTCCGAACCGCTCCTCGACCGTCGCCGCAGCTTGCTCCATCGAGTCGTGATCGGCGACGTCGAGCGGCAGCACGAGCGCTTCGCCGCCGAATGATTCGATCTCGCGTTTCGCTGCCTCGAGTCCATCGCGGCCGCGCGCGATCAGCGCCACGCGAGCACCGCGCCGCCCGAATTCACGCGCTGTCGCGCGCCCGACGCCCGCCGATGCACCGGTGATGACGACGACTTCGCGCTGTTCTTGCATGAGGTTTAGATAGCAGACAGCAGATAACAGGTAGCAGAAGAACGGCCTGCTATCTGCTTTCTGCTCGCTGCTGTCTGATAAGCAATGAATTTGCCGAGCATTCTTCTCTGGGGATTCGGCGCGACGATCGTGCTGACGACGCTCACGATCGCCGGGCAATCGCTCGGACTCACGCGCATCGACATCCCGTTCATCGTCGGCACGATCTTCACGCCAGACCGCGACAAGGCGAAGGTCATCGGCGTCGTCGTGCACCTCATCAACGGCTGGATGTTCGCGTTCGTTTACGCGCTCTTCTTCGAGAACGTGCACGCTCCGACGATCTGGCTCGGCGGGATGATCGGCCTCGTGCAGGGCATCTTCGTCGCGACGGTGCTGCTGCCGGTACTGCCGGGAGTGCATCCGCGAATGGTGTCGGAGTCGGGCGGTCCGGAACCGACGCGTATGCTCGAGCCGCCCGGATTCCTCGCCGTCAATTACGGCCGCAACACGCCGCTCGTGCTCCTCGTATCGCACTGCGTCTACGGCGCGGTCCTCGGCATGTTCTATTTGTTGCGCTGACGCCTTTGCCGATTGATGCAGAGCGCGGCGTTGAGCAATCCAATGTGCGTCAGCGCCTGCGGCATGTTGCCGAGAAAGGCGCCGCTCTCCGGATCGATCTCTTCCGGCAGGAGCCCGACGTCGTTACGCCGCGCGAGCAGTTTCTCGAACAGCTCGCGCGCCTCGGCGTCGCGCCCCGCGAGCGCAAGCGCTTCGGCGAGCCAGAAGCTGCACGGCAGAAACGCGCCTTCGCCGGGCGGCAGGCCGTCCTTCGTTTCGCGTCTGTCGTAACGGTAGACGAGGTCGTCCTTCCCGAGGCCTGCTCGGATCGCGTCGATGGTCGAGAGCATGCGCGGATCGTTCGCGTCGAGGAGTCCGACGCGCACGACGTACAGCAGACTCGCATCGAGCTCGTGCCCGTCGAGAATGCCGACGAAGCTTTGCGTTTCGCTGTCGAAGCCGCGCGTCAGCACGAGGTCACGGATCTTCTCTTTCTCATCGCGCCAACGCGTCGACCCGAGCAAGCGCTCCGCGATGTCGAGCGCCGCCCAGGCCATGACTTTTCCGTGCACGTGCTGCTCGCGTCCGGAGCGCTTTTCCCAGATGCCGTCGTCGGGCTCTGTCCATCGCTTCGCGACCTGATCGGCGAGGCGGCGCGCCAGCGTGCGGACGTCGCGATCGAGTTTCTTGCCGCGGTTTGCGGACTCCTCCATCGCGCCGAGGACTTCCGCATAGACGTCGAGCTGGAACTGATCGTGGGCGGCATTCCCGATTCGCACCGGCGCCGATCGCGCGTATCCCTCGAGATGTTTCAACTCGCTCTCCGGGATCCGCGACTCGCCGGTTACGTCGTACAGCATCTGCAGTTTCGGATGCGTCAGCCGCGTCGAATAGATCAGCCATCCGACGAACGCATCACCCTCGGCGTGGAAGCCGCAGTCGTACAACGCGCTGGCGGTGAAGGCCGCATCGCGCAGCCAGCAGTAGCGGTAGTCCCAGTTGCGAATGCCGCCCAGCTGTTCCGGCAGCGAGGTCGTCGGCGCGGCGACGATCGCGCCCGACGGCGCGTACGTCAGGAGCTTCAACAGCAGCGCGCTCCGCATCACCGCCTCGCGATACTCGCCGTCGTACACGAGCTGCGACGACCACTCCTTCCAGAAGCGAAGCGTGCGATCGATCTCCGCCGTCGCCTCGTCTCCGATCGCCGGATAAACAGCCGGCGTGTGATCGTCAAACGCCAGCGCGAAGTCGCGACGCTCGCCGCGGCGCAGCGTCAGCTCGCAGCGCGCGTCGCTCTCCTTCACGTCGAACTTCGCATCGCTGTGGAGATGAAGCACCGTCGCGCGATCGACGCAGAAGACGCCGTTGTGCAGCACTTTCAGCGGCGGTGAATCGCGCGCGTAGTCGGGCCGCGGCTCGAAGCGGACGATGAGCGGCACTTCGCCTTCGATCACTTCGATGCGCCGCAGCAACTGGCGAAACGGCGCGAGCATCGTCCGCTTCTCGTTCTCGCGCGCCACCGGCATCAGGTCGATCAGCTTCGCGACACCGCCGTCGGTCGTGAACGTCGTCTCCAGCACGTTCGTGTCGTCGATGTAGCGCCGCGTCGCGCGGAACGGGACCGACGGCTGAATCGAGAAGCGTCCGCCGGCGTTCGCGTCGAGCAACGCCGCGAAGACCGATCGGGAATCGAAGCGCGGCCAGCAGAGCCAGTCGATCGAGCCATCGCGCGAGATCAGCGCGCACGAACGCGTGTCACCGATTACGGCGTAGTCGGCGATCGCTTTGTACGTTTCCGCCATCGTCTCAACACTGCGACCCCGGCGCCGAACAGCAGCGCGCCGCCGATGAAGACGCCGACATGCCTCGCCGTCTGCCCGAAATCGGCAGGCGGCGGCGTCTCGACGTACTCCCGTTCCGGCAGCTCGCCTTCCGGCCCGCCGGGGCCTTCATGCAGAGCCATTTGCAGGACCTGTGCGAGGTGGAGCGCTTTCCGGTCTGTGCTCTGCTCGATCTGCTCGCGGCAGCTGAAACCATCGGCAACAATCAGCGTGTCGCGCGACGCCGCGCGCACCGCCGGCAACAGCACCCGCTCGCCGATGCGCATCGAGATCTCGTAGTTGTCGCGATCGAATCCGAACGCTCCCGCCATGCCGCAGCAACCGGAGTCGAGGTTCTCGAAGTCGAGGCCGATCTTCTTCAGCATCGCCTCTTCCGGCTCGAACTTCATGATCGCCTTGTGATGGCAATGCCCCTGCACCACGGCTTTTCTTTTCAGCTGCGGCAGCTCGACGTTCTCGCGCTGCAGAAACTCGCTGAGCGTGAAGAAGCGCTTGGCGATGTCTGCATGTTCGGGAAAAAGATTCGGAAGCTCGTCGCGGAAGACCGAGATGCAGCTCGGCTCGAGCCCGATGATCGGAGCGTCGTCGTCTTTGAGCACTTCGATCGCCTCACGCAGTAGCTTCTTCGCCGTGTCGAGCATTCCCCAGTCGTAAAGCGGACGTCCGCAGCAGAGCTGTTTGCGAGGGATCGTGACTTCGTACCCGAGTGCCTCGAGCACCTCGGCCGCCGCCATCGCGGTGTCGGGGGAGAAGTGATTGTTGAAGGTGTCGGGCCAAAGCACGACGCGACGCGCGCCCGTGTGTTGCACAGACACTCTTGTCTGTGCCCACCGTTCCCTGAACGTCTTCGCCGCGAACCGCGGCATCTCCCGCTGCGGGGCGATGCGCGCGAGCGTCTTCACGAACGGCAGCGACATGATCGCGTTCGCCAGCTCGGGGGCGATCGACGCGAAGCGCGCCCAGATATGGATCAGCCCCATCGCATACGCCGGCATCGGACGGATGCGTCCTTCGTAGTAATGCGACAGGAACTCCGCCTTGTACGTCGCCATGTCGACGTTGACGGGGCAATCGCTCTTGCATCCCTTGCACGAAAGGCAGAGATCGAGCGCTTCCTTCACCGCTTCGTTGCGCCACGACGCGGGCGTTTCCTTTCCTTCGAACATCTCGTACAGCAGATGCGCGCGGCCACGCGTCGAATGCTCTTCCTCGCCCGTGACCATGAAGCTCGGGCACATCGTGCCGCCGTCCATCCGCCGGCAGACGCCGACGCCGACACAGCGGAGCACGGCAGTGGCCATGCTTCCTTCGTCGTCGGGAAAATTGAAATGCGTCTCCGGCGACCACGGCTTGTAGCTCGCGCCGAGGCGGAGGTTCTCGGTCGGCTCGTAAGGATCGACGACCTTGCCGGGATTCATCTTCCACTGCGGATCCCAGAGTGCCTTGAACTCGCGGAACGCGCCGATCAAGCGCTCGCCGAACATCTTCGGCAACAGCGCGGCGCGTGATTGGCCGTCGCCATGCTCGCCGGAGAACGACCCGCCGTACGACACGACGAGGTCCGCCGCTTCTTCGATGAACTGCCGGTACTTCGCGATGCCGCTCTCCGACGCGAGATCGAAGTTCGTCCGCGTGTGGACGCATCCCTGGCCGAAGTGGCCGTACAGATCGCCGCCGTAATTGAACTTCTGGAGCAGCTTGCGGAGATCGCGCAGATATCCGCCGAGCTTCTCCGGCGCGACCGCCGCGTCTTCCCAGCCCTCCCACGTCCGCGTGACACGCGGCGTGTACGCGGTTGCGCCGAGGCCCGACTCGCGTACTGCCCACATCAGCTTCTGATCGTGCGGATGATCGAAGAGATGCATCGACTTCGCTTCTTTCCGCAGCGCGTCCATCGCCTGGCGCGCCTTGCCGTTCGCCTCTTCGCGCGTCTCGCCGCCGAATTCGGCGAACAGCCATCCGCCGCCTTCGGGCAGCAACTTGATCCCGCGCGGATTGAGGTTCTTCGCCTTCTCCGCCTCGATCAGCAGATCGTCGAGACCCTCCAGTCCGATCGGTTTGAATTCGAGGATGCGCGGCACGTGATCGGCCGCTTCGTAAACGTTCGGATAGCCGATCACCAGCAGCGAGCGGACCGGCGGCGAGTAGACGAGGCGGCATTTCGCGCGCAGCACGATGACGCACGCCGACTCGCTGCCGACCAGCGCCTTCGCCACGTCGAAGCCCTCCTCCGGCAACAGCGCGTCGAGGTTGAGACCCGACACGCGGCGCGGGATCTTCGGATACTTCGCGCGGATGTCATCGGCGTACGTGTCGCGGATCCGCTTCAGCCCCGCGTAGATGTCGCCGCGCCGGCCGTGCTCGTGAATGATCCGCGCCAGCTCGTCCTCGCTCGTCGGACCGACGCGCATGCGCAGGCCGTCGTACGTGAGGATGTCGAGCTCGTCGATGTTGTCGACCGTCTTCCCCGCCATCAGCGCGTGCACGCCGCACGAGTTGTTGCCGATCATGCCGCCGATCGTGCAGCGCGTGTGCGTCGCCGGATCGGGTCCGAACGTCAGGCCGTGCTTCTCCGCCGCGTCGCGGAGGTCGTCGAGGATGATCCCGGGCTGAACCCACGCGTACTTTTCGTCGGGATTCATCTCCAGGATGTCGTGCATGTACTTCGAGAAGTCGATGACGACGGCGACGTTGCAGCACTGTCCCGCCAGCGATGTGCCGCCGCCGCGGGAGAGGATCGGCGCGCCGAACTCGCGGGCGATGGCCACGGCGGCGATGACGTCGTCTTCGTTGCGCGGCACGACCACGCCGATCGGTACCTGCCGGTAATTCGAGGAGTCGGTCGCGTAGAGCGCGCGGGAGCCGTTGTCGAAGCGGACCTCGCACGTCGTCTCGCGCTGGAGCCGCGCCGCCAGCTCCTCGGAATCGAGCTCGATCGATTGAATGCGGTCGCGGTAAACGAACGGCGAGTAGACCGGACGTTCGTCGTGCGGAAACTCGATCGGCGGGAAGCGATTCCGTTCGTTTTTCTGCATCGCCTGAAAAATACCACTTGACAACATTTCGATGTTTGGCTAATTATCGAATCGTGAGCACGGTGTTCAAAGCGCTTTCCGACCCGACGCGGCGCCGCGTCCTCGAATTACTGAAGTCGCGGCCGATGAGCGCCGGCGATCTCGCGGACCACTTCGACGTATCGAAACCGACCATGTCCGCACACTTCGCGGTGTTGCGGGAAGCGGGCCTGATCGCATCGGAGAAGCAGGGGAAGTCGGTCGTTTACGAGCTGCAGATGTCGGTGCTTGAAGACGCGCTCCTGACGTTCGCCCGGGCCTTCGGGTGGAAGCTGGAGAGCAAAGAGACGAAACCAAAACGTTCAACCCGCGAGGCACTCAACCGATGAAGATCTGGAAACCTGTCATTGCATTCTTCTGCCTCATGCTCGTCGCGATCGCGCTCGGCGTCGCCCTCAGGATGGGGCTGATCGACACCGCGGTGATGAGGCGCGGCATCGGCCTGGTGATCGGCGCCTCGGCGCTGGTGGTCGGCAATTACCTGCCGAAAATGCGGCCTCTGAAGTCCGCGCCGGCCGAACGGATCGGTGGCCTGATCCTCGTCGCCGCCGGCATCGCGTTCCTCACGCTCTTCACGTTCGCGCCGCTCGATCAGGCGCGGCGCGTCTCCTCGATCATCGGATTCGGCGCGCTCTTTCTGATCGCATTGAGCTGGTTGTGGCAGGCGCGCAGCATCCGCTTCCGCGGCGCATACACCGGCTCGCGCCAGCTGGCGATGAGCGTGCTGTTCGCGTTCCTCTACATCTTCGCCACCGCCTGCATCGTCTATCTCTTCGGCAAGAAACCGTGGATCGAGTGGCTCGAGATCGGTTTCTGGGTCGCGTTCATGTCGCTCTTCGGAGCACTACACATGGAGCAGAAAAATGTTTGCACTCCTGATGGGTCTGAAGACCATCTCGCCACGTGACCTGCAGCCGATGCTGCACGACGATCACGTCGCGATCTTCGACGTCAACTCACCCCAAAGCTGGATGACGGCGCACGTCCCCGGCGCGCGAAATCTCGATCCCGTCTCGTACCGCGACAGCGACCTGCCGGCCGACAAGGAGTCGCTGCTGGTCTTCTATTGCTCCAATCCGCTCTGCCGCAAAGCGCCCAATGCCGCGAAACGCGCGAAGTCGCTCGGCTTCGGGAACGTGCGCGTGATGTCGGCTGGCATCAGCGGCTGGGTCAGCGCCGGACTGCCGACGGAATCAGGCACTTAACCGTTCTTGCCGTCATCCGAGCGTAGTCGCTTCTAAGAAACTCCCTGTGTTCTGCGAGATTTTCGCTCGTGGCACCGAGCCCCTCATCCGCCTGCGGCACCTTCTCCCCGCTCGTCGCGGGGAGAAGGGCAACAAGGCCCGTGCCTCGCGAGAATCTGGTTTTGTTGCCCCTCGCCCCGCTTGCGGGGAGAGGGTGCCGCAGGCGGGTGAGGGGCCGTGCCACGAGCGACACTCTTCCGTCTGGCGGCGTTTCTTGCCCTCAGTCGCGTCGCGTGCGACGTCCCGAGCTCGGGATGACGAATCATTTCGTGATGGCGTCGAGCATCTGCTTCATCGATTGCTTGATCATCGCTCCGCGCGCGGGGTCGCGAAGCAGAGCCCAGAGAAACGATTTTGCCTGATCCACCGTGATGTGCGGCGGCAGCGGCGGGACCTCGGGGTCGGTGATGAACTCGAGCACGCACGGCCGCGTTTCGGACAGCGCGACGTCCCACGCATCGGCGATCCGTTCCGGCTTGTCGACGCGGATGCCGCGCAAGCCCAGCATCTCCGCGTATTTCGCGTAGCCGAAATTCGGCAGGACCTGCGAGGCATCGAGCTTCGGATCGCCGGCGAGCACGCGCTGCTCCCAAGTCACCATGTTCAGGTCGTCGTTGTGCAGGATGGCGACGATCAGCCGCGGATCGCTCCAGTCGCGCCAGTACTTCTTGATCGTGATCAGCTCGTTGATGCCGTTCATCTGCATCGCGCCGTCGCCGACGCAGGCGATGGCCACGCGATCGGGGAACGCGAACTTCGCGGCGATCACGTACGGCACGCCAGGGCCCATCGTCGCCAGGTTGCCGGAGAGCGATCCGAGCATGCCGCGGCGGAACTTCAGGTCGCGCGCGTACCAGCTCGCGACCGAGCCGGAGTCGGCGGACAGAATGCAGTTGTCCGGCAGCTTCGGCGAGAGCTCCCAGAAGACGCGCTGCGGATTGATCGGATTCGCTCCGTCCATCGCGCGCGCTTCCATCAATTTCCACCAGTCGCGAATCTCTCCTTCGAGCTTCTCGCGCCAGGTGCGATCGGTCTTGCGTCGCAGCAGCGGCAGCAATGCGCGCAATGTCTCGACGCTGTCGCCGATGAGGTTGACCTCCATCGGATAACGGATCGAGAGCATGCGGCCGTCGATGTCGATCTGAACGCCGCGCGCCTTCCCTTCCTCGGGCAGGAATTCCGAGTACGGAAATCCGGAGCCGATCATGAGGAAGGTGTCGCATTCGTTCATCATCACGTCGCTCGGTTTCGTGCCGAGGAGGCCGATCGAGCCGGCGACGAACGGGAGGTCATCCGGAACTGCGGCCTTCCCGAGCAGCGCTTTCGAGACGCACGCGCCGAGGACGTCGGCGAGCTCGATGATCTCGTCGGTTGCGCGGAGGGCGCCGGCTCCGACGAGGATCGCAGGCTTCGATCCGGCGTTGAGCACATCGGCCGCGCGCCGCAGATCTTCGTCTCTCGGGATCACGCGCGGAGTGGTCCAGCCGGTGCCGGAGTGAACGGTCGAGTGCGCGCGCGGCGGCTGTTGCATCTCCTCGTCCTGCAGGTCGTGCGGGAAGACGATGCAGGTGACGCTGCGCGACGCGAGCGCGACGCGCACGGCGCGGTCGACGAGATGCCGCACCTGCGCGGGCGCCATCGCCGTGTTCACGAATTCCGACGCGACATCCTTGAAGAGCGACGGCAGATCGACTTCCTGCTGATACGCGCCGCCGATCGCGACGCGCGACGTCTGTCCGACGATGGCCACGACCGGCTGATGATCGAGCTTCGCGTCGTAGAGCCCGTTCAGCAGATGGATCGCGCCGGGGCCGGACGTGGCGAGGCAGACGCCGACTTCGCCGGTGTACTTCGCATGCGCGCAGGCCATGAACGCGGCCATCTCTTCGTGGCGGACCTGGATGAATTCGAGGCCCTCCACGCGCTCGAAGACGCCCATGATTCCGTTGATGCCGTCGCCCGGATATCCGTAGATGCGCCGCACGCCCCATTGCTTGAGGCGCTCGAGCAGAAACTCCGATGTCGTCTGTGCCATCGCGTGGCACGAGCTGCAAACAGGTTGCCGTCTACAATCGGCCTCATGCGCTCGAACCTTCTCGCGCGAATCGGGATGCGCAGCGCCGACTTCTGCGAGCGCTGGTTCCCCGACGCGTTCGTGTTCGCGCTCGCGGCGATCGTGCTCGTGTTCATCGGCGGATTGACGATCGGCGTCGCGCCGGTGAAGCTGGCGACCGAGTTCGGCAACGGCTTCTGGTCGCTGGTGAACTTCACGATGCAGATGGCGATGGTGATCGTCGGCGGCTTCGTCGTCGCGTCGTCGCCGCCGGTCGCGCGGCTCACGCGCTGGCTGGCGTCGATCCCGAAGACGCCGCGCGGCGCGGTGGCGTTCGTCGCCGCGTTCGCGATGTTGTCGTCGCTGATCTCGTGGGGCCTGTCGCTGATCTTCACCGGACTGCTGGTGCGCGAAGTTGTTCGCCGCATCGAGCGCGTCGACTATCGCGCCATCGGCGCCGCCGCATACCTCGGGCTCGGCAGCGTCTGGGCACTCGGCCTCTCGTCGTCGGCCGCGCTGCTGCAGGCGACGAAGTCATCGATCCCTCCGTCGCTCCTGCCGATCACCGGCGTGATTCCGCTGACGCAAACGATCTTCCTCTGGCAGAGCCTCGCGATGGCGGCGACGTTGATCGTGATTTCGGTGGTCGTCGCGTATTTCTCCGCGCCGGATGGGGAGTCGGCGCGGACCGCGAAGGAGATGGGGATTACGTTTGAGAGTGTAGGGCAGGCGCCCCCGCCTGCCGCCACGCCAGGCGAGCGATTCGAGGAATCGCCGATCCTCATAGTCCTCATCGCGGCGCTGATGATCTGGTTCCTGGTGATGAACTTCCGCGAGAAGGGCGGCTTCGCGGCGCTCGATCTCAACAACTTCAACTTCGCGTTCATCGCCGCGGGGCTGCTGCTGCACTGGCGTCCGCGCTCGTTTCTCCGCGCGGTCACGAACGCGATTCCGGCGACCGCCGGCGTGCTGATTCAGTTCCCGTTCTACGGCGGGATCTTCGGGATGATCTCGAAGACCGACATCGCTCCGCGGCTCGCGCATGGCTTCGTCGCCATCACGACGAAGTCGACGTTCCCGCTCGTCGTCGCGCTCTACTCCGCGATCCTTGGCATGTTCGTGCCGTCGGGCGGCGGCAAGTGGGTGGTGGAAGCGCGTACGTGATGGCGGCCGCGAAAGCGTGGGGCGAGCACCTCGGCTGGACGGTGCAGATCTACAACGCCGCCGAGGCACTCCCGAATCTCATCAATCCGTTCTGGATGCTGCCGCTGATGGGCATCCTCAACGTCCGTGCGCGCGATCTTGCCGGATACTCGATGCTGCAGCTGATGTTTCACGCGCCGGTCGTGCTGCTGCTCTGCTGGCTATTCGCGCAGAAACTCTAACCCGCCGTCATGCCGAGCGTGAGTCGAGGGACCTGGCGGATGGGTGGCGCGCGATGTGCGAGCCGCCGCCCGCCCAGCTCCCTCGACTACGCTCGGGATGACGGGAGCTATTCGCGCAGAAACTCTAGCTTGCGCTCGATCTCCTGCCGGATGCCCGCATCCTTTTCCTTCCCCGCGAGCTCGCGCAGTTGCGCGCTGCCGCCGAGGAAGAAGAGCGACTCGACGATCGCGCGGCGGACGCTGGCGTCGCCCTCGCCGTCGTACAACGACATCAGCATCGATGCGTCACCGCCGGCGAAGCCGATGTTGCGGACGGCGGTCGCGCGCAGGTCGGCGTTCTTCTCGCTCCGCGCGATCTCCATCAGCTTTTCCTTACTGCCGCTCATGAACATCGCCTGAATGATGCGTTTCCGGATCGGCAGCGCGGTCTCGGCCTTGTAAAGAGCAGACAGCTCGTCGCGCGCGCCGAGGGCGCCGAGGTCGCTGACCGCATCACAGCGGAGATCGATGTTTGGTTCGGACTTCGCGAGATTCAGCAGCTGCAGGCGATCGCCGGAGATCAGAAATCCTTTCAGCACCGCGCGGCGGACGACGATGTCCTTCGTCGCCGCATACACCTCGACCAGCGCCTTCCGCGTATCGTCGCCGCCGGCGATCGCGAGGTACCGCACGGCGCGCGTCTGCAGCTCGGGACTCTTGCCGTCCTTCGCGGCCTTGCTGACGATCGAGATCGCCTTCGGATCGCCCGACTGCGTGAAGACGAACAGCACGCGGTCCTTCACCTTCGCCTTTTGCGTGCCGCGGAGGATCTCCTCGCCGATGCGCAACGCCTGATCGGGATCGCTGTCCATCATGCCGCTGAGCGCCATCAGCTTCGCGTCCTCATCGGAGAGATGGCGCACCTCGATGTGTTGTCCCGATGACTGACGGATCTCGACTTCCAGAGCCTTGCCGTCCTCGATCCAACGGCTCTTCGGATACGACTGTTTCAACTCGCCGAGCGCGGAGAGCGCATCGACGCGGAGGCCGCGCTTGTTGTCGGCGTAGGCCAGCCAGTAGAGCGCCGCGTCGGCGTGCGCGAGCCGCTGCGTCGCGATCTCACGAAACAGATTCGCCGCGCCCTGCCAGTCGTGATCGTCGAGCGATGCGGTGGCGCGATCGTAAAGCGCTTCCTCGCGATCGGCGCGGGCCTGCGTTCGTTCGCGCTCGCGCGGCGCGGAGACTTCGACGCTCACCTCGATCGGCATGACGACGCTGCCGAACGCGGGAAGCGCGAGCAGAAACAATGTTGCGAGTCGGATAGGGGTCATGTGTGGGTTCCTCATAGCGATTTCAGATGTTGCGAGGCGAGGAGGTTGTCGTGTTGTCCTTCTCCCTGCGCACTCATCACGCGCATCTTGAAGAGCAGATTCTTCGAGTCGATGCGCTTCTGCATGCTGGTCAGTTCATCGGAGGAGAGCTTTGCGCCGGAGTGCGAGAGCTCGACGAGAATCGGTTCGATGTCGGAGAGCAGCGCCGCGATGCGCTTGTCGCCGCGCCGCACCGCCGTCTGGCGATAGATGCGGTTCGCATCGACGAGATCCTCGGCCCGCTTCTGCTCTTCCCCGACATCGAGTCCTTTCTTCGGATCGGCATTCGCCACCTCGGCAAGCACGCGCTCCGCCGCATCGAGGTGATCGCCGACGACGTAGACAAGAACCCGGTTGTTGGGTTGTTGGGTTGCTGGGTTGCTGGGTGTCGCCGTCCTGCTATCTGCTATCTGCTGTCTGCTATCTACGGGCTGTCTTTCCTTCCACCACTCCCCCGTCACGAACGCAATCGCCAGCACGGCGGCCACGCCGGCCAGCCACTGCCACGTGCGGCGGCGACGGCGCTCGAGGCGCCAGCGGAGGCGGTTCCAGACCTGGTCGGGATACGCGGCGTCGCGCTCGGGGACCGGGAGCGCGTCGACGAGTGCGAGAACGCGGCAGAGTGTTTCGTACTGCGCGCGGCAATCGGCGCAGACGTCGAGGTGCTCCGACGCGTCGGCGTCGCGGTAATGATGGGCAATCAGATCTTCGTCGTTCAGGTGTTGCATTGGGTCGACCTCACGAACGGCTCCAGGGCATCGCGCAGTTTCCGCACGGCGCGGAAGATGGTGTGTTTCGTCGCGTTGACCTGGATCCCGAGCGTTTTACCGATCTCCTCGACCGGCATTCCTTCGAAATGGCGAAGCACGAACGCGGTCCGTTCGTTGTCGCTGAGGCGCTTCATCGCCGCCGCGACGTGTTCCTTCAACTCGGCGCTGAGCGCCAGCCGGTCCGGTTCCGGCGCATCGGAGCTCAGCTCGACGACATCGACGTCGCCGCCGTATTGCCTGTCATGGCGTCCGCGGGCCCGGAGCAGATCGAGCGAACAATTGATGGCGATGCGATGGAGCCAGGTGGAGAAGTTCGCCCGCTCCTCGAAGGCATCGATCTGCCGGTAGGCGCGCAGAAACGCCTCCTGCACCACGTCGTCCGCATCGTGTTCGTTTCCGGTCATACGCCAGGCCACTCGGAAGATGGCGCGACTGTGCCGCTCGACGAGCAGCCGGAACGCTTCCGCGTCGCCGTCCCGCGCACGGCTGACGGCTGCGACGTCGGTCATCTCCATGTCGGAAGGTTAGACTCGGAGGGGTCACTTCGGTTAGGTAAGGCGGGTTGTTCGGTTGTTAAGTTGTTGAGGTTGTTGAGTCTGCTTACCACCAGCAACCCAACAACTCAACAACCCAACAACCGCTACACTGTCATCGCACCGAAACCTAACCTTCGCTGCTTCGTAACGTCATTAGACGAGACACGAACATGAGACTCATGGCGATCGGCATTCTGTTGGCGGTCGCGGCCCTGGCCGCGCATTCCGCGCCGCCGGTCGTCGGGACGACGACCGCAGTGGCCGTGACGCCGCCACCGCCCCAGCGCTCGATGATCGTCACCTCCCAGGATTTCTCGAACCTGCTCGCTGATGACTGCGAGCACTTCCACACCCGGAACGTGACCTCGTTCCCCGCCACCTCGCGCTCGCAGGAACAGCAGGAGATGCCGCTGCAAGGCATCGACATCCTCAAGATTCATGGCAGCGAGCAGGGGGGCGTGTCGATCAAAGGGTGGGACAAGCCGATGGCCCGCCTGATCGTCTGCAAGGAAGCGGTCGGATTTACGCAACAGCAGGCGCAGCGCACGCTCGGCTCGATCAACATCGCGGTGCGCAACGGCGACGTCAGCGCCACCGGCCCGGCCATCGACGAGAGCCAGGCGTGGTGGGTGCACATGATCCTCCGCGTGCCGAAAGGGGCGCGCCTCGACGTCACGTCATCGAACGGCGGGATCGCCATCCGCAACATGAGCGGACGGATCACCGCGCACTCGCTGAACGGAGGCATCTCGATCGAGAGGACGTCTGGCCGCATCGACGCCACGACCGAGAATGGACCGATCTCCGTCAAGCTGCCGCAGGACCACGACACCTCGCTCGAGGCGCAGATCGCCGACGCCGGCGAGATCCTCTGCAGCCCCCGCCTCTGCCGGGCCGAGATGTACAGCGCGAATCACAAGCATCTCCGCATCGGCAGCGCCACTCCGTCGTTCAGGTTGTCGACGAATAGCGCACCGATCGTCATCGATCAAGTGAGGTAACCCCGCTTTATCCTGCGCGCAGACGCAGGATCTCCGGTTACACCGCGCCGCGCACGAACTTCAGCCCCTGCAGGTATAACCGGAGATCCCGCGTCTGCGCGCGGGATAAACTTCAACCAACAAATGCTGCAGCATCTGATCGCTCTCATCCTCCGCTACGGAATCCCTCTCGTCTTCGTCAACGTCTTCCTCGAGCAGATCGGCGCGCCGATTCCTGCCGTGCCGACGTTGATCGTGGCGGGAGCGCTGGCGCGCGATGGCCGGATGTCGTCGACCAGCGTCCTGACCGCGGCGCTGATCGCCTCGCTGATCGCCGACTGGATCTGGTTTCTCCTCGGGCGGCGCTACGGCTATCGCATCCTGCGCACGCTCTGCCGCATCTCGCTCTCGCCCGACTCCTGTGTGCGCGACACGGAAGCGACGTTCGAGCGCTGGGGGATGAAGTCGCTCCTCGTCGCGAAGTTCATCCCCGGCTTCTCGACCGTCGCTCCGCCGCTGGCCGGGGCGACGAAGGCGAGCACGCTCGAATTTCTGATCTACGACGCGATCGGCGCGTTCCTCTGGGCCGGGGCGGCAGTCGCCAGCGGTCGCGCGTTCCATCACGCAATCGAAAAGCTGCTGCAGAAACTCGAAGATCTCGGCTGGTGGGCGGTCGTCTTCATCGGCTTCGTCGTCGCGCTCATCGTGCTCATCAAGTGGTGGCAGCGGCGGACGTTCTACAAGAAGCTTCGCGTGGCGCGCGTGACGGTCGAGGACCTGAAGGCGATGCTCGATCGCGGCGAATCGCCGATCGTGCTCGACGTCCGGACGCGCGGCGCGCGCAAACGCGACCTGCGCCGGATCCCGAGCGCAATCGTCGCGTCGTCACCCGAGGAGGTCGCGCAGCAGCTCGAGCACATCCCGCCGAGCAATCCCATCATTCTCTATTGCACGTGACCAAACGAGGCCTCAGCCGCCCGTGTGGCGCGCATGCTCATCGATCGGGGATACATCGAAGTGCGGCCTCTCGCCGGCGGGCTCGACGCCTGGGTCGACGCCGGCTATCCGATTGAGGAATTGCTCGAGTGACGGAATCGACGTACATCCACGGCACCGCGCCGGAGGAGCAACGCCGGCTCTCGCTGCTCAATGACGTACTGTTGAACCCTGCGTCGTTGCGCGAGCTCGCCTTGCGCGGCGACGAGCGGATCATCGACTTCGGCTCCGGACTCGGGCAGTTCTCGCGCGCGATGGCGCGTTCGGTGCCACGCGGGAAAGTCGTCGGCATCGAGCGAAACGACGAGCAGCTCGCGCTCGCGAAGCGACTGGCCGAAGAGGATGGCGAGGCCGGACTCGTCGAATTCCGGCAGGGCGACGTGCTCAACGCGGAGCTCGAGTGGGGAACGTACGACGTCGCGCACGCGCGCTTCGTGCTCGAACATGTTCCCGACCCGCTGCGCGTGGTGAAAGCGATGGTGCGCGCGGTGCGGCCGGGCGGAAGAGTGATCCTCGCGGACGACGATCACGACGTCCTCCGCCTATGGCCCGAGCCTCCCGGCATTGCCGAGCTGTGGCGCGCGTACATGCGGACCTACGACCGCATCGGGAACGATCCGTACATCGGACGCCGCCTCGTGCAACTGCTGCACGACGCCGGCGCCCGGCCGGTGCGCAACACCTGGATCTTCTTCGGCGGCTGCGCGGGGATGGAGATCTTTCCGACCCTCGCCGCGAACATGGCGGGCGTCGTCAAAAGCGCGCGCGACACGATTCTGTCGATGGCGCTTTTCGAAGAGCACGCGTTCGACATCGTGATGCGGGAAGTCGAGACGTGGTCGAAGCGGCCTGATGCGGCGATCTGGTTCTCGATGCCGTGGGCAGAAGGGGTTCGCGATACGGAATGAGGGTTGCAGTCCGACTCATCCGTGACCGCTACCGCTGAGCCGTTCCTCCACGAATCGACCATCCGCTTCTACCGCGATGCGCTGAAGGTCATGAAGGATGCCGGCGTCCCGGCGCTCGTCGGAGGGGCGTACGCGTTCGCGCGCTACACCGGCATCGAGCGGCACACGAAGGACTTCGACGTGTTCATCCGTCCCGAAGACTTCGAGAAGACGGCCCGCGCGTTTCGCGATGCCGGCTACGACGCCGAGCTCACCTTTTCGCACTGGCTGGGCAAGGCGTTCCACGGCGATGACTTCGTCGATCTGATCTTCAGCGCCGGCAACGGCGTGGCGAGGGTCGACGATAAATGGTTCGAGTACGCGGTGCGGGAGAGGGTGTTCGGCGTCGACGTCGACCTCATCCCGGCCGAGGAGATGATCTGGTCGAAAGGACTGATCATGGAGCGCGAGCGCTTCGACGGCGCCGATGTCCTGCACGTCATCCGCGCGGTCGGACCGGAGCTCGACTGGCGGCGCCTCATCGACCGTTACGGCCGTCATTGGCGCGCTCTTTTCGCGCACATCGTGTTGTTCGGCTTCGCTTATCCGTCCGACCGCTCGCGCATTCCGGCGTGGGTCGTCGGCGAGCTCAACGAAAAACTGCGGCGCGAGACCGCGGAGCCCGACAGCGCGGAGCGGATCTGTTTCGGCACGATCCTTTCACGCCAGCAGTACCTGAAAGACATCGAGGAGTGGAGCTATCGCGACGCGCGCCTCGAGCCGGTCGGGACCATGTCGGAAGATGAGATCGCGCACTGGACGGCCGGCATCGCGCAGGACGGAAGCAAGTGATGACTATCGAACGAACGACACTACGCATCGCCGCCGCAGCCGACATCCACGCCAAGAAGACGTCGCAGGGGGCGTTCCACACGCTGTTTGAACAGGCGACAGAAGCGGCCGACGTGATGCTGCTGTGCGGCGACCTGACCGATTACGGATCGCCCGAAGAGGCGCGCGTGCTGGCGAAGGAGATCACGACGTCGCTGCGCATCCCGGCCATCGGCGTCCTCGGCAATCACGATTACGAGTCGGGCAACGACGGCGAGATCGTCAAAATATTGACGGATGCCGGCGTGACCATGCTCAACGGCGATACGTTCGAGCTGCACGGCGTCGGCTTCGCCGGCGTGAAAGGCTTCGGCGGCGGCTTCGGACGCCGCGCCCTCGGCGCCTGGGGCGAGAAGATCATCAAGGATTTCGTGCACGAGGCGATCGAGGAAGCGCTGAAGCTCGAAGCGGCGCTGGCGCGGCTGCGGACGCCGCAGAAGATCGGCGTGCTGCACTACTCGCCGATTCAGGCCACGGTCGCCGGCGAGCCGCTGGAGATCGTGGCATTCCTCGGTTCATCGCGACTCGAGGAGCCGCTCGATCGCTATCGCGTAACGGCCGTGTTTCACGGCCACGCGCATCGCGGATCGCTCGAAGGACGGACGAAAGGAAACGCCCCGGTCTACAACGTGGCCATGCCGCTGCTGCTGGCGAATTTCCCCGATCGCGCACCATTTCGTGTCATCGAAGTGCCGATCGGAGAGCTTGCATTCGCGGGATAGAATGATCCCCGTGAAACACGCGGCATTTCCGCGCGGCATCACTCGCGAAGACCTGACCCACTGGTATCGCGCGGGGCGCGAGCGGTCGAAGGCGGTCTTCTCCATCCCGACCGAGAGTGCGTACTACGATCGTCCGATCGATCTTCGCAATCCGATCGTTTTCTACGAAGGCCATCTCCCGGCGTTCGCGGTCAACACGCTGATCAAGCTCGCGCTGAACGGCCACGGGATCAACGACGATTACGAGATCCTCTTCGCGCGCGGCATCGATCCCGACAGCGTCGACGCGGTGAGGAATCCGACCGATGTCTGGCCGAAGCGCGATCAGGTCATCGCGTACGGGCGGACCGCCGACGCGATGATCGAGGACGCGCTGCGCTACGCGGTGATCGAAGATGAATCGGTGCCGCAGCTCCGCCGCGGCGAAGCGGCGCTGGCGATCCTCGAGCACGAGCAGATGCATCAGGAGACGCTGCTCTACATGTTTCACAACCTGCCGTACGAGCGGAAAGTGAAACGCGCACCGCTTGACCGGACAGGCGAGGGCGCCAGTCCCTCCACGGTGGAGCGACAGGCGCCCTCGCCTGTCGTCATCCCACCCGGCGTCGTCACGCTCGGCGCGGACCGCGACGATATCGGCTTCGGCTGGGACAACGAGTTCCCATCGCAGCGCGTCGAAGTCCCTGAATTCGAAATCGATCGCTACAACGTGACGAACGGCGAATTCATGGAGTTCATCAACGCCGGCGGTTACATCGATCCATCGCTCTGGAGCGCGAGCGGCTGGAACTGGATCTCGACGACCGGCACGAAGCATCCGCATTTCTGGATCGAGAAAAACGGCGGATGGTGGTGGCGCGGCATGTTCGCGCTGATTCCGCTGCCGGAGGACTGGCCGGTGTACGTGACCTACGCGGAGGCGGAGGCGTTCGCGCGCTGGCGCGGTGCGCGCGTGCCGGCGGAGGCCGAGTATCACCGCGCGGCATTCGGCACGCCGTCGGGCGAGGAGCGATTGCATCCGTGGGGCGATGAGCTGCCCGATGCGACGCGCGGCAACTTCGGGTTCACGCATTGGGATCCGGTGCCGGTCGGCTCGTATCCCGATGGCGCGAGCGCGTGGGGCGTGCACGATCTCGTCGGCAACGGCTGGGAGTGGACGTCGACGGCGTTCGGCGGATTCCCCGGCTTCGAGCCGATGCCGTCGTATCCCGTCTATTCATCCGATTTCTTCGACGGCGAGCACTTCGTGATGAAGGGCGCCTCGCCGGCCACGGCGCCGCAATTGATCCGACGCAGCTTCCGGAACTGGTTCCGCGGCACGTACCCGTACGTCTACGCGAAGTTCCGCTCCGCGCGTTCTCTGTAGGCTCGTTTCCATCCTTGCGCGTTGCCGTTATTGCCTGTTGACGGCATTCCCTCTTCTCCCTAAAATCCCGCGCCTCCCCCAGGAAACCCCCCAGAAAACAAACGAAGGAAGGAATTTGCAATGAGTTACAAACCCGGGAGAATCCTGCTCTGTTCAATATTGCTGAGCCTCGTCGCGGGGCTCGCAACCGCCGATACGGACGCGGCGAAGGTTTTTCATGGCGCGATTTACGTTGAGAGCTACGACCAGGTGATGGTCATCGCCGTCGACTCCGACGCCAACGGCGCGCGCGACGGCAAGGCTGACACGGTGTTCGTCGTGGCCACGCCCGAGTCGTTCGTCACGCCGGTCTCGTACCGCTGGACGAACGCCAGCCTGGTCTTCAAGGCGAGCGGCGTGATGGTCACGTCGCCTGCCGACCGCGAGGCGCTGGTCGTGACGTTCAAGCGCGACGTGCCGCACGCGAACTTCACCACGCCGGCGGAGTTCCATACGACGCGCGTCGCGAATGCCATCGGCCTCGCACATCACAGCGCGCTGGCCGATGAATACTTCATGGACGCGATGCCTCCCGGCAACGGCCGCGGTCACGGCCGCCACGGCAGCGAATGGGTCGACGACGGATGGACGCGCCAGCCGTTCCAGAACAACTGGGACTCCAACAGCGGCGGCGGCTGCATGTCGGGCGGACAGGGCTCGCTCTCCTGTTCGGTAGGCGGCTGCGCGTCGACGCAGGGACGCAACGACTGCTCGGTGAGCTGCTTCGGTACGGGCTATTACGCCTGCTGCAACTGCGGCAATTGCATCTGTCTGCGTTACGACGGCAGACCCTGACCCTGATCCGCGTCTTCGGGGGCGGGTCGGAGGACCCGTCCCACATTGCCGCTTTACGGAATGCCGTCCGGCCGCTAAGATTCGCGGTCGCATGAAACGGATCGCAATCCTTGCGGCGCTCCTGATCGCCGTCTCCGCGTATGGCGGGAACAACACCTTCACCGGCACGGGAGATGTCGCCATCCAGAGCGATGACCGCGTCGTCGTGATCGCAGTCGATACGAACGGCGACAAATCGCCCGACCGCGCGTTTGTCGCCGGCATCGAGAAGCCGCTGGAAAAGGCGATCGATGTGCACTGGACGCACGCATCGATCGAGCTGACCGAAGAAGGCTCGCTGGTCATCGTCGACAGCGAACATCACCGCGCCTTCGTCGCCGCGGCGAAAGATGCGCGCACGTTTCCCGACGGATTCGAAGTCACGCGGATTCCGAAGGTGATTGGCGTCGCGCATTACTGGGGTCTCGGCCGCGATTTCAAGCTCGAGAGCCTGCACCACAACTGGTAGCGTCTGTCACGTTTCCGGTGCGCGTCATGCAATACGACTGCGCATGGAAATGAAGACCTACAAAGCGAAACAGTTCAATCTCAGCGGCCTCACCGGCATCTCCGACAAGACGCTGGAGATGCATTTCAAGCTGTACGAAGGCTACGTCACCAACACGAACACGCTCACGCAGCGGATCGCCGACATCCTCGCCGACGGCAAGGTCGACAAGGAGGAGATGCCCGCCTACTCCGAGCTCACCCGCCGCCTAGGTTTCGAATACAACGGCATGGTGTTGCACGAGTACTACTTCGGCAATCTCAAGAAGAGCGGCGGCGGAGACCCCGAGCGGCGTTCCGAGCTCATGCAGTCGGTCACGCGCAGTTTCCCGTCGTACGAAATCTGGAAAGCGGACTTCGTCAGCGTCGGCAAGATGCGCGGCGTCGGCTGGGCGATCTGCTATCTCGATCCGGCGAACGGCCTCGTGTCGAATCACTGGATCGAGTTGCACGAGACCGGCAACATCGCCGGCTTCGTCCCGCTCCTCGTAATGGACGTCTGGGAGCACGCGTACCTGCTCGACTACAAACCGGCCGATCGCCCGAAGTACATCGAGGCGTTCATGGCGAATGTCGATTGGGGCGTGGTCGAGAGCCGGTTGAGCGCGGTGCACGTGACGGCGTCGGCGCGTTAGGTGACCAGCTCCACGGTTCCCTTCCGCTCCAGCTTGCCCCAGCCGGCGCGGATGCCGGAGATGGCCGTCTTGATCGACTTGAGCAGCACGGCGTACATCAGCTGCCGGTAGAGGAAGCGCTGCCAGAAGAGCCAGACGAGCATCTTCGGATCCTCGCGATCGAGCTTGAACGCGACCGCCGATCCGATCAGCTCGATGACGAAGAAGAACGCGTACATGAGCGCGACGAAGTAGAGCTCTCCCGCGGCACGCGGCAGCGGCTGCCAGTCCTGCGTGAGGTTGTGCCGGAACGAAGCGTCGATCGTCATCCCGATCGTCCAGAGAATCTGCAGATCGACGAGCGGCGAGAGCGCCTGGTAGACGATCTGAAAGAGCCAGAGCGAGGGCATCATCAGCCGTCCGAACCAGCCGTAGCGGCCGAGTGCGCGGCGATGTTTCCAGAGACATTGAAGCGTGCCGAAGGCCCAGCGGAAGCGCTGCTTGTAGAGCGCCTTGAACGAGTCAGGCGCCTCGGTGTAGCCGACAGCGTCGGTCTCGGTGTCGACGCGCCAGCCGATGCGCCGCACGCGCCAGGTCAGATCCATATCCTCGGCCATCGTGTCGCTCGTGTAGCCGCCCGCCTGCACGATCGCTTCACGCCGCCACGCACCGACCGCGCCGGGAACGACCGACACGGAGTTGAGCACCGAATAGGCTCGGCGATCGAGGTTCTGACTGGTCACGTATTCGATGGCCTGCCAGTACGTCAGCGGATTGATCCGATTGCCGACCTTCACGTTGCCGGCGACCGTGCCGACCAGCGGATCGGCGAAGCGGCGAACGAGCTTGCTGATCGTGTCGGGAAGGAAGAGCGTGTCGGCGTCGAGCGCGATGATGATCTCGCCCGTCGCCACTGCGATGCCGCGGTTCAGCGCCGCCGCCTTCCCCGCGTTCTCCTGCCGCATCAGCTGCACGCGCGGATCGTCGCCGTACGCGCGCATCACCTCGCCTGACGTCTCGTCCGCCGAGCCGTCGTCGACGACGATGACGTCGAGCGCTCCGCCGTAATTGTTCGCCAGCACCGCCTCCAGCGTGCGATTGATGACCATCGCTTCGTTGTATGCCGCGATCACGACCGTCACTGGCGGATTGAACGTCTCGTCGAACGGCGGATGTCTCTTTTCCTTCCACCGCGCCACCAGCGCCAGGATGGTGATGAAGAAGACGCGAAGCGCGCCGAGGATGATCGCGGAGATGAATGCGATGGTGAGGAAGACCTCGACGAGGTAGAGCGCTTCGAAGACGATCCGGTCGCTTGCCAGCATCCACGTGTCGGAGTTCGTGACCCGCGGATTCACATCCTCGCGCGTGGCGTTCACCAGCGCGGACACGGTCACGAACTTCTTGCCGCGCTTCTGCAGGGCGTCGACGAGCAACGGGATCAGCTTGACCGTCTCGGTGCGGTCGCCGCCGCCGTCGTGCAGGAGGATGCAACTGCCCTTCTCCGTTTCGACCTGCTGCAGGACGACGTCGAGCATCTCCTTCGCCGACCTCTTGCGGATCGTGCCGCTCTCCGTCCGCTCCTCGGTCTTCCAGTCCTGCGGATCGAGGAACTCGAGGACGGTGATGTAGTTCATCTCCGACGCCAGCACGATCGGCTGCACTTCTTCCGCGGCGTTCGGCTCGGCATCGGCGTTGTACGGCGGGCGGAAAAGAAGCGTCGAGCGATGCAGCAGGCTCTGAAAGACGCGCTGCGTCGCGTTGAGCTCGAACTCCGCGCGGATCGGCGGAATCGCGCCGATGTTCGGATGCGTGTAGCTGTGATTCCCGATCTCGTGGCCCTCGTTCCAGATGCGGCGCACGAGTCCGGGATAGCGATCGGCGTTCTGTCCGATGAGGAAGAACGTCGCCTTCACGTTCAGCTTCTTCAACTCGTCGAGCATCTGGCCGGTGTAGGGGCTGGCCGGTCCGTCGTCGATCGTCAGCGCGATCAGGTCGGGGTTGTAGCCGCTTCGCTGAATGACGTACGACGTCGGAAAGCTGTGGTAGACCTCGTCGAGAAAGAGGCCGGTCTTCGGATCGATCTCCATGTCGCGCGAGCCGGCCTTCGGCAGCGCGGCGACCCGGGCGATCTCGCCGTCGCCGACGAACTCGACGTCGTACGAGAAATTGATCTTGCGCAACACCGCGCGGTTCGGCTTGAACGCCAGACGATCGCGGCGCAGGAACTCGAAGATCGATGGATCGGTCGAACCGAGGACCCAGATCGCGACGCCGCGCGGTCCGTACTGCTGCGCCACCATCCACTCGTTCGCGGCCGTGATGGCGTCGAGCATCCAGACTTCGTGCTCGATCCCTTCATCGTCGACATAGAAGAAGGTCGGGTTGAGGGCCTGATCGTCGAAGTCGACGATCTTGTCGGGCGTCTCGCCCGGATGGTAGCGGCTGGCGAGAACGAGCGCGCCCTGGTACGTGAGCGGATCGGCCCAGTCGCGGTTCTCCTGCCAGTCGTACGCGTAGTTCGCCAGCCCGAGGACCAGCTTCTCGCGCGGGATGTTCGTGACGGCGCGCAGCAGCACCTGGCGGAACCAGTTGATCGAGGAGATCGGGCCCGGCTTGCTCGTCGAGCTGTGCTCGTCGTACGCCATCACGATGACGAAGTCGCAGACCGCCGATACAGCGCGCCAGTTCAACGGCTTCGGCGCTTCGAGATCGGCGGAGACGATGAGGTGGCGCGGCGCGAACTCCGTCTTCAGCCGCTGCAGAAACGGGATCAGCAGCGGATAGTCGGCCGGATCGAGATTCTCGAAGTCGATGTTGATGCCCTGAAAGTGATTCGTCAGGATCCAGTTCTCGAGCTGCAGGATGACCCGCCGCTGGATGAATGGATTGGTCAGGAAGATGTGGACCCGCTTCGGATCGAAATCGGACTGCTGGGCATTGCTGAAGATCGGGATGACGTTCAGATTGTTGTCATGCGCGACCTTCAGCACTTCGATGTTGTGCGGTACGGTCTCGGGATCCCAATCGCGGAAATCGAGTCCGCTCCCGTCCTTCTTCAGGTGCACCCACGCCGGCAGGAGATGCGTCATGTGCGACGCGTTCGCGTGCAACGAATGGAGTCCCGTCTCCTGCCATGGCGCGTAGAACGCGGCGACGATTCCTCCGCCGGTGACCGGCGGCAGCGCCGCTTTCTTGCTCCTGATCTGCTGCTCGTTCGCCAGCTGCCCGAGCAGCTTGTCGCGTGCACGCAACGCGATGAACTGTTGCAGTCTCGATTGATGGCGCGGCAGCCGGACGGCGCGGCGCAGTGTGCGCTTCAACTCCGAGGTGAGGCCCGGCATGTCGGGCAGGAACGGAGTAGACGAAAGGCTGATGAGAAAAAGGCTGACGACGACGACAGACAAAAGTCCAAGGATCGTGCTGATCCTTTTGATCCACCACCAACGCTTGCGCGAAGGGTCGAAGAAGACGGCGGTATCGGACACGCTGAGTTCTAAACAGGAAACATGATGACTGTCATCCTGAGCCGCGTAGACGGCGAAGGACCCGTAACTTCAGGCGCAGCGCCTGTGGGATACGGGTCCTTCGCCCTCTGCGGGGCTCAGGATGACACGGCGACGGCGCAACCCCGCGAGCGCTTTTCACGTAAAGGATGATCATGACCGATTCACTCATCGAAGTGCGAGCCCTCCGCAAGGAGTACCGCTCCGGAATCGGACGGCCGCCGATCGTCGCGCTGGACGGGATCGATTTCACCGTTCGCGCCGGCGAGCTGTTCGGCCTCCTCGGCCCGAACGGCGCCGGGAAGACCACGACGGTGAAAATCGTCCTCGGATTGACCGCGGCGACGAACGGCAGCGCGTTCGTCAGCGGCCTGCCGGTCAGCAATCCCGAAAGCCGCCGCCGCGCCGGCTACCTCCCCGAAGGCCACAAGATCCCCGGTTACCTCACCGCGCGTCAGGCGATGACGATCTTCGGGCGGATGTCGGGGATGTCGACCGAAGACATCAAGCTCCGGATTCCCGAGCTGCTGGAGCGCGTCCGCCTGTCGCAATGGATCGACATGCGGGTGAAGAAGTTCTCGAAGGGAATGACGCAGCGCCTCGGCCTGGCCTGCGCGCTGGTGCACCGCCCGAACGTGCTGCTCCTCGATGAGCCGACCGACGGCGTCGATCCGGTGGGACGCCGCGAGATCCGCGACCTGCTGCGCGACGAAGCGAAGAACGGGACCGCGGTGCTGCTCAACTCGCACCTGCTGTCGGAGATCGAGCTGACCTGCGACCGCGTGGCCGTGCTGCGCAACGGGAAGGTGGCGGCCGAGGGGACGATCGACGAGCTGACGCGCAAGAGCGCGAAGTACAAGATGGTGGTCGCGCCGGTCGACGACTCGCTCGTGTCGATGTTCCGCGAGACCGGCGCCATCGTCGATCGCGTGAACGGGCATCTCGTGCTCTCGGTCGACGATCTCCAGCACCTCAACACCCTCGTCGACGGCCTCCGCGCGCGCGGCAGCATCCTCAGCGAGCTGGCGCCGGTGCGGTCGACGCTCGAAGACGTCTTCGTCGATCTGGTGAGAGAAGTTCATTCCGAGCGCAGCGAGGAATCAACGGAGCCGCCGCAGTGAGCGTGTTCATGCCTCGAACATCAAACCTGCCGGTGCCGCCGTTGACCCCTCGCGTTGCTCGGGGTGAACTACAGGAGCAACAGCCATGAAGGTCATCTGGTCGAACATCGAAGACGTCTGGCGGGAGGCGGCGGCGCGCTGGACACTCGTCGCGTACTTCTTCCTGTCCACGATTTTCATCATCATTTTTGCGTCTGCAATTAACCTCGACATTGTTGATGGTGCTTTAGCTGGCGCGAAGCTCTTCGGCAAGCAGGTCGAGATGCGCGGCAACGAGATGAGCATCGAGAAGCTGGTGCTCGGATTCGAGTCGGGATTCTCGGCCGTCCTCTACTTCCTCTGCACCTTCCTGGCGATCTTCGCCACGGCGCATCTCGTGCCGCGGCTGCAGGAGAAGGGGACGATCGATCTTTACCTCTCGCGCCCCGTGTCGCGGACGAAGCTGCTCCTCTCGCGCTACTTCGCCGGGCTACTCCTCGCCGGCTCCAACGTCGTCTACCTCCTCGGCGCGATCTGGCTGATCGTGCTCTGGAAAACGCACGTCGTGCATCCGCGCTTTCTGGCGGGCGGCCTGGTGATCCTGTTCGTCATCGCCACGCTGCTGGCCTTCGCGTTCCTCGTCGGCGTGATCACGTCGTCGACCGCCGTGTCGATCATGACGAGCTACGGTCTCTTCTTCTTCTCGCTCATGCTCGCGGCGCACGACCGCATCGCCGCCGCGGTGTCGCACGAGTGGCAGGCGTGGGTGATCCAGACGCTTTACTGGGTCATCCCCAAGACCGCCGAGCTCGGGACCGCGGTCGTGGCCTTCGTCTCCGGCAATGCGCTGCCGAAAGAGATGAACGCCATGCTCAACCCCCAACCGTTCCTCACCACGGCCGCCTTCGGCGTGGTCTCTCTCATCCTCGCCGTCTGGCGCTTTCACAAAAATGAGTTCTGACAAATGGAAATGAAATTGCGTCATCTGATTGCTGTCGCATTATTGCTCGTCGCACCGATGGCGTTTGCCGTCACGAACGGCGCGCTGTCGCTCGTTCCGCGCGACGCCGTGAGCGTCGGCATGGTCCACATCTCCGACATGCGCAGCAGCCCTCTCTCCAGCATGCTCTTCCAGCAGACCGACAAGATGAGCGCGAACGGCGACGCCGAGCGCTTTCTGATGGAAGCGGGCCTCAAGCCGTCGAAGGACGTCGATCTGCTCGTGGTGTCGGTGTCGCCGAAGTCGGCGCTCGGCACGGAGAGCAAGGTGCTGGTCGCGGCCGAGGGGCGTTTCACCGTCGATCGCCTCACGAGCGCGCTCACCGCGCGCGGCGCGAAGGAGAAGAAGACGGCGAACGGCTCGTACTACCTCCTTCCCGATTCGGGCAAGAGCGAGAACCAGGGCGCGGTTGCCTTCCCCGATTCGCACCTCGCGCTGGCGGGCGATGAAGCGTCGGTCTCGCAGGCGCTGGCCGATCGCGCGCACGGCGGAACGGCATTCGCCACCGCGGGCGGACTGGGACATGAGATGAGCCGCATCGAGTCAGGCGCCACGGCCTGGGCGCTCGTCGACGTCGCTCGCGCATCGCGCCTCAGCGGCTCGCCGCACATCGACAATCACAACTCGTCGGCGCAGCAGCTCAACGCTGCGCTCAATCACGTCTCGACGATCGCCGTCTGGGCCACGGACACCGGCGACTCGCTCAAGCTCGGCGCCTTCGGCCTGGCGAACGACACCGAGACGCTGCAGCTCGTCGAAGACACGCTGCGCGGCGGTCTCGCCGCCATGCGCCTAGCAGTTCAGGAGAAGTCGCCGGAAATGGTCGGCGTGCTTCGCCGCTTCGACGTGAAGCGGAGCAGCGACTCGGTCAGTATCAGCGGATCGGTGCCTGCGGAGTCGATGAAGAAGTTCGCGGCCCACAAGCAGTAAGCGTCAAGGCGTCATCCCGAGCGTAGTCGAGGGACCTGGGTGGGCGGAGGCGCGAACATCGTGCCTTCCGCACGCCCGGGTCCCTCGACTCACGCTCGGGATGACGGGTCGCTCACACGAAGCGGCGAAGGTGCTCGCGCCACCACGGCCAGTCATGGCCGAAGACGCCCGGCCATATCTCGAGATAATTCGGGATCCCTTTGGCCCAGAGCAGCTGGCTGAAGTCGTGGTTCTTCTGCACGATCGAGTCGTACTCGCCGGTCGCGATCACCCAGTTCACGCGTGAGAGCTTTCCGACCCACTCCGCGTTCATGTTCGGGATGTACGCCACCGGACAATTGAAGTAGCAGTTGTCGTCCCACCAGCCGTCGACGGCGGAGTAGATGTCGTACACGCCGGAGAAGAGGATGGCCCGGTTGACGATGTCGGGATAGCGGGCGGCGAAGTTCGATGCGTGATACGCGCCGAAGCTCGCGCCGTACACCGCCAGGTCCCCCCGCTGCGCGCGATTGAAGATGTACGGCACCAGCTCGTTGCGCAGGTACGAGTCGTACTGAACGTGCCGCGCGGCGCGGACCGCGGGATGGACATTCTTGTTGTGCCAGCTCTCGTCGTTGACGGTGTCGACCAGGACGAGCTGGATCTCGCCGGCGTCGACCTTGTCTTCGAGCGAATCGGCCAGATGGAAATCCTCATTCTCGAAGTAGCGTCCGGCCGAAGTCGGAAAGAGAATCACCGGCCGGCCGAACTTGCCGAACCAAAGGAATTCCATGTCGCGGCCCAGCGAAGGGGAGTACCAGCGAACGTATTCTCTATACATAAAATCAATGCACTCGGGCCAGCGATTCTATACGATCCCTTCTTCGGAGAACGCACGCATGCGCAAGAAGAGAGTCGGCATTTTGTTCGGGATGGAAGACACCTTTCCCTGGGCCCTGGTCAACGAAATCAACGCCAAAGGGGGCGCTGACGTCGAAGCGGCTCCGATGGAGATCTCGTATCTGAAGGACGACGGCGTCTTTCCGTACGACCTGATCCTCGACCGCATCAGCCACGAGGTCCCGTTCTATCGCACGTATCTCAAGTGCGCGGCGGCCTCGGGCGTTCGCATCGTGAACAACCCGATCTGGTGGTCGGCCGACGACAAGTTCTTCGACAACCTCGTGGCCAAAGCGGCGAACGTCGCCGTCCCCCGCACCGTCCTGCTTCCGCACAAGGACTACCCGCCCAATACCGAGGCGAAGTCGTTCCGCAACATGCGCTTCGTCAACTGGGAAGAGGTCTGGAGCTACCTCGGCTGGCCGGTCTTCATGAAGCCGGCGTACGGCGGCGGCTGGAAGGATGTGTACAAGGTCCACGACCCGCAGGAGTTCTTCGCCGCGTATGACCAGACCCGCGACCTGACGATGATGGCGCAGGAAGCGATCGAGTTCGATTCTTACTACCGCTGTTACGTCCTCGGCCGCAAGCGCGTCAAGATCATGATGTACGACCCGAAGCAGCCGCATCACCTCCGCTACGTCGCGAACTACCAGACGCCGCCGGAGCTCGAGCAGCGGATCCATCACGACGCGATCGCGCTCTGCGAGGCGCTCGGCTACGACATGAACACGGTCGAGTTCGCGGTGCGCGACGGCATCCCGTACGCGATCGATTTCATGAACTGCGCGCCCGACGCCGACCGCGTTTCCGTCGGCGAAGAGAACTTCGCCTGGATGGTCTCGAACATGGCCGAGGTGCTGATCGAGCTCGTGACCGGCGAGAAGAAACTCGAGCTGACCGGATCGTGGCCGACCGTGATGGACACGACGAAGGCGGCCGACGCGCCGATCGTGAGCAGAACGTAAGTGAGGCAGATCGGCCTCTCAGCCCCGGACATCACCGCCGAGGAGCGGCGGCTGGTTGATGAAGTGCTGCGCTCGGGACAGCTCTCGTTCGGTCCGATGCTCGATTCGTTCGAGCGCGAGTTCGCCGAGCGCTTCGGCGCGCGGCACGCGGTGGCGATGTCGAGCGGCACCGCGGCGCTGCACGTGGCGATGATCGCGGCGGGTGTGACGGACGGCGACGTCGTGATCACCACGCCGTTCTCGTTCATCGCATCATCGAACTCGATCCTCTTCGAGCGCGGCGTTCCGCATTTCGTCGACATCGATCCGGTGACGCTGACGATCGATCCGGCAGCGACGGTGCGGGCCATCGAAACGCTGAAGCCGCGTGCCGTGCTGCCCGTACACGTGTTCGGGCGTCCGGCCGAGATGGACGCGATCGTCGAGGCCGCGCGCACAAACGGCGTGGCGGTGATCGAGGACGCCTGCGAGGCGATCGGCGCATCCGCCGACGGCGTGTTCGCCGGCCGCTGGGGCGATGCCTCGACGTTCGGCTTCTACCCGAACAAGCAGATGACGACGGGCGAAGGAGGCGTGCTGCTGACCAATCGCGATGATTGGGCGCGGCTTGCGCGCAGCCTGCGCAATCAGGGCCGCGCCGGTCTCGAGTTCGAACGCCTCGGCTTCAACTACCGCATGGACTCGATCAGCGCGGCGATCGGACTGGCGCAGCTTCGCCGGCTCGATGAGCTGCTCGAAAAACGCGATGCGGTTGCGGCGCGCTACGACGCTTTGCTGGCGAACGTGGAAGGCGTCACGCCGCTCGCCCCGGCGCGTCCGGGAATGCGCATCAGCCACTTCGTCTACGTGATCAGGCTCGCCGACGGGATCGATCGCGAGCGGCTCATCGCATCGCTCGCCGACCGCGGCATCGACAGCCGGCCGTATTTCCCGGCCATCCATCTGCAGCCGTTCTATCGCCGCCAGTTCGGATTCCGCGAAGGGATGTTTCCGCACACCGAGGCCGCGGCCGCGTCGCTGCTGGCGCTGCCGTTCCACGGAAACCTGTCGAGCGACGACATCGAATACGTCTGCGCCGCGGTCGCCGCGGAAATCACCAGCATGGTGGTATGAACCGGATCGTCATCGTCGGCGCGGGCGGACAAGGAAGAATCGTCGCCGACATCCTCGGCGATCGCGCCGCCGGTTTCGTCGATGCCTCACCGGCACTGCACGGCACCACGGTTCTCGGCCTGCGCGTGTTCGCTTCGCTCGATGAGGTCGAGCACGACGGCGTGATCGTCGCGATCGGAGACAACGCCGTGCGCCGCGCGATCACCGAACGCCTGACCTCCGAAAACTTCGCGACGGCCATTCATCCATTCGCCTCGATCGCACGATCAGCAACGATCGGTCAAGGCGCGATGATCTCCGCCGGCGCCATCGTCCTGCCGCGCGTCACGCTCGGACGCGGCGTCCTGCTGAACACGAAGTCGTCTGCCGATCACGATTGCGTGCTCGGCGACTTCGTGCACCTCGCGCCCGCGGCAACCCTCGGCGGCAACGTGCGCATCGGCGCGGAGACGACGATCGGTCCCGCGGCGACAGTAGTTTCGAACATCACCATCGGCGCGCGCGTGGTGATCGGCGCCGGAGCGGTCGTGCTGCGCGATCTGCCCGATGACGTCACCGCGTGGGGCATGCCGGCGCGAATCACATCCGATCGCCGTTCTGCAGCTCCCAATCGCTGATATCGGTCGCCGGAAACGTCGTCAGAAACCCGTCGGTCCATTCGCACTCGATCGACGGCTTCCGCAACGTGAACCAGAACAACCGCCGCCCCGCCGCATGCGCGCGAGCCGCGAGAGCCGGCAACACCGAATCATCCGAAACCGCATGCACGCGATCGAAATCATCCGTCCGCTCGACGATCGCGTCTTCAAGACACGTGATCTCCGCATGCGGCCGCTCAATAAACTGCGCCCGCCACTCCTCTGCCGTATACCGAAACGAGCTCCTGAAAATAGCCCCTCTCCCCGCGTTGCGGGGAGAGGGTGCCGCAGGCGGGTGAGGGGCCGCGGACCTACAGTAAAACGTGGGATGAACCTCCGCCCCCGCAGCCGCCAATCGCCGACAACTCACGTTATCCATCCGCCCAAACGCAATCGTGATCGCATCTCGCTCCCGCGCAACTTCGTGCGTCGCCTCGATCAATCGCGTGAACGCCCCCACCCCCCGCCCCGCCTGCGCCGTCCAGGCCCCGCTGATGATCACGATCTCCCGCCCATCCACCAGCGTGCGGTAATTGATCCCCGACCCCGCGATCACACGGCCGGCATCATCATCGAGAAACAGCAGCTTCCCTCCGCGAAACGCCCACGCGAACAACGCCTCATCGCCCCAATGCCCGAACGCCTCATTCGCGCCGGCGATGTACTCGGCCGGATCGGCTTCCGAAGCACGCACCCGGCGAATCTTCATGACGCCATCTCCCCCATCGACGTCCACCAGATGCGATCGCCGAATCGCTCTTCGATCGCGCTCAGGATGCGGTGCAGGTGCTCGCGATACTCCGCCGTGAGGCCGTCGAGCGCGCGATACGAACCCGATTGCGCGAGGAGATGCGCCTTGATCGAGAGCAATCCGCCGCATTCGAGAATCGCGATCGCGCGCTCCAGCGTCGACGTCGCCTGAAAGTTCGTCGGGAAATGCAGCACACCCTGCTCGAGCCGTTGCGGGCGAATGAGCGAAACGCCGCGCAGGCCGCTGCCGTTGGTGAGCGCGTCGCCTGCGACCGGCGTATCGAGATCGCGCGCCGACGCGACGAATGCGAAGCCGGTGTCGCGCATCGCTTCGAGCAACGGCGGCGGCGCTTCCCATCCCGGCGGCGACATTCCGCGCACGAACGGCAGGCGCGCGGCGTCGAAGATCGCCATCGCTTCGACCAGCGTGGCGCGGCATTCATTGCGATCCCGATTCTCGAACTCGAGCACCGGCCGCATCCCGGTCCGCACGTGCTGCAATCCATGCAGCGCGACTTCCGCACCGCTCCATGCGCGCAGGAGCGAACAGAACTCGCCATACCGGTCGAGGCGGTACGTGCCGCTCGGATGGACATCGACGGTGAACAGCTCATCGGACACGAACGGCCGCGTCGGATACGGATCGCGCGTCCGCCAGTCGGGCGTCGTGAAGAACGTGACGCGCAGCTGCGGATGCCGATCCTGCAGCCAGCGCACATGCGCCAGCGCCTCCTCAGCGACCGGCGCTGGATGCACGTCGTCGACGGAGAAGCAGACCGCTGGACGATTCCAGTTCATGTTGAATGTTGCGCGGCCGCGTACTGCCCGACCACCTCCACCGGATCGCCGAGGGCGCGGATCTGACCCTGATCGAGCCAGACGATTCGATCGCAACTCGCCTGCAGCCGCGCCACGTCGTGCGAGACGATGACGAACGTCACGCCGCGCGCGCGATGCTCCGCCATCCGCGCCGCGCATTTCGTCTGGAACTCCGCATCGCCGACGCCGAGCGCCTCATCGATCAGAAGAATGTCGGCTTCGACGCTCGCGGTGACGGCGAATGCGAGCCGCACGATCATCCCCGCGGAGTACGTGCGAAGCGGCGCGTCGAAGAAGCGGCCGATATCAGCAAATGCTTCGATGGACTCGATCCGTTCGTGCATTCGCGCGCGGCTCACGCCGAGGAACGCGCCGCGGAGGTAGGCGTTCTCGCGGCCGCTCAGTTCGGGATGAAAGCCGCTCAGCAGGTCGATGATCGAAGAAACGCTGCCGCGCATCCGCAAGCGGCCGGACGTTGGCTGAAGCACACGCGCCATCACGTTCAGCAGTGTCGTCTTGCCGGCGCCGTTGCGGCCGATGACGCCGAGCATCTCGCCGTGCGCGACTTCGAGCGTCACGTCATCGAGCGCGACATGTTCGACGAAACGGCGGCGCCGCCAGCGGACGATCGATTCCTTCAGCGTGACGTGCGGATCGAGCGCGATCCGGTATCGCACCGAGATGCCGTCGAGCCTCACGGCAGCGTCATGCGCGATAGGCGATGTCATCGGCGGATCGAGTGAAGAGCAGCCAGCCGAGTGCGAGCGTCGCCAGCGCGATGGCGGACATCAGCGCGAACGACCAGGCATCGGGCGACGTGTTCGAGTACAGCGGTGCGCGGAAGGCTTCAATGTAGAGCGTCATCGGATTGAGGCGCAGCCACGGCGCCACCGACCGCGGCACGATCGCCGCGGGATAGAGCACCGGAGCGGTGAACATCAGCGCCGGCAGCAGCATGCTCCAGACCGGCATCACGTCGGCGAAGTAGAGCGCGCCGGTGGCCAGGATGAGCGACGCGCCGAGGACGAACATCGCGGTGAGCGCGATGGTTACGGGCAGCGTCGCGAGCGCGATTCCGAGCGGACGGCGCGCGATGGCCAGAATCAGAATGAGCGGCAGCACGCCGAGCGCGAGATTGAAGACGCCGGTCAGCAGCGTCGAGATCGCGAGTGCCGTCTTCGGAAAACGGACCCGCTTCCAGACATCGCTGCCGGCCATTTCCTCGCCCGACATCGTGGTGGTCTGCGCGAAGAAGTTCCAGAGCAGCAGGCCGGGAAAGAGATACGCCGGGTACGCCGGCGCGGTCGCGGCGAAGGCGCGCGAGAACGCCAGCGAGACGACGACGAGCATCAGCGCCGGGTTGAGCATCGTCCAGAGGAAGCCGAACGCCGAGCGCTTGTAGCGCACCTTGATGTTGCGCGCGACGAGTGCGCGCAGGAGCGAGGCGTGCGCGCGAAGGTCGGCCAGTTCTTCGAGCGCGCGGGGCGGGCGGGCGGCGGAGTCGTATTCGATCATGCGAGTTTGCGGTAGACGGCGGCGACATCATCCGCCGTTCTGGCCGATGTGAACCGCTCGAGCATCAGCCTGCGCCCCGCGCGTCCGAACGCCATCGCCGCTTCGCGATTCTCGAGCAGCTCGATGATCGCCGCCGCGAGCGCGTCGGGATCGGACGGCGGTACGAGCAGACCGGTCTCGCCGTCGCGCACCGACTCCGGCATGCCGCCGACCCGCGTGGCGACGACCGGACGTTCCATCAACAACGCCTCGATCGTGCCGCCGAGGTTTTCGGTCAGCGAGCATTGGACAGCGACGTCAGATGCGGCGAGCAGCGACGCCACGCCCGCCACCTGTCCCGCGAAGATCACGCGGTCGCGCAGCAGCTCATCCTTCGCGCATGACTCCATCAACTGTTGACGATACTGCTCGCCGCTGTCGATAACCCCTTTCCCGGCGAGCACGAATCGCGCGCCGGGAATTCGCTGCGCGACGATCCGCGCCGCGGCCAGGAAGTCTTCGTGGCCCTTCAGTCCGCGGCCCATCGTGTGCGGTGGCGTCTGCGCGCCGCGGGTCGGCGGGTAGAAATGCGCGACGAGCGCGATGAGCGGCGCGCCGTTCGTGATGCCGAGCATGCGCCGCGCGGCGGCGGCATCGCAGAGCGCGGGATCGAACTGCGTTGCATCGGCGCCGTAATAAATAGTGGTGAGGCGATCGTCATTCGCGCCGAGCGCGGCGTACAGCTCGCGCGTGTGCAGACAGCCGGCGATCGTGACGTCGTCCATCCACCACGTCCGGCGATCGATGGTCCGCGTCAGCGGCGCCTCGAGGTGCCGCGGGCCCGGAATGCCGGCGACGTGCGGCACGCGCGCGAGCAGCGCCGCCAGCCGCGCGACGACGACCGACGCGAAGACATGCGAGTGGACTACGTCGATCTTTTCGCGGCGCAGAATCCGCGCGAGCCGGATCGCCGCGAGCGGGATTTTCGTCGCATAGACCGGCAGCCGCGCGCGATCGAGACCGGTGGCGAACGTGAGCGCGAGACGATGGAAACGGATGCCGGCTGCATCGAGCCGCACGCCGAGATCGCCGCGCTGTTCGTCGATGACGGCGACGACGTCGTAGCCGCGCGACTGCAGATCGCGGCAGAGGCCGGCGAACCACTCGCAGTTCTCCCACACGCCCGCCACCTGCGCGATGCGAACCCGCTTCTTCGTTTTCGCGGATGGTTTGAGCAACCTGCGCAATCTGCTCTTTACGCGCGTCGCGAACGGCGGCTTCGGCATTGCGTAGCGCCGCTGCACGCGCTGCACTTCGCGCAGAATCGGCAGCAATTTGAATGGCGCGACGAGTGCGCGAACGATGCTCGTCGTCACGCGATAGTGATCTTTGGCTCGCGCGTTCTCGCATTGCAGCATCGTCTCCAGTTTCGCGACCGAGCACTGCAGCGTGAACCCCTCGAGCATGCGCGCGCGTCCGTTCTCGCCGAGGCGGCGGGCGAGGTCGCGGTCGCGAAGAAGGCGGACGACGGCATCCGCGAGCGCTGACGAATCGCCCGCGGGAACGACGAGTCCCGTCTCCTCGTGCAGCACGCTGTCGGCGTAGCCGCGGATGTCAGAGACGACCATCGGCCGCGCCATCAGCAGCGACTCGATCGTGCCGCCGAGGTTATCGGTGAGCGATGGATGGACCGAGACGTCGAATGCCGCAAGCGTGTCGGCAACGTCGCTCCGCTCGCCGGTGAAGAGCACCGCATCGGCGATGCCGAGCGCCTTCGCGCGATCCTGCATCGCACGCATGTACGTTTCGCCGGCCGCGCCCCAGCCGCGGCCGACGAGCGCGAACTTCGCATTCGGGATCCTCGCGAGGATGCGCGGCACGGCATCGATCAACACCTCGTGTCCCTTCACGCCGCGGCCGACGAGATCGGGTCCGAAGACGGCGGGCGACTCCGCCGGTGCATAAAAGTAGGCGACGATGCCGATGAGCGGCGTGTCGTCGCCGATGCCGAGCTCGCGCCGCACGCGCGCTCCATCCGCGGTCGCCGGATCGAATCGCGCCGCATCGGGCCCGTAATAAACGAGATCGCTTTTCGAGATTCCATAGCGCGCGAAAAGCTCGAGCGTGTAGCTGCACGACGCGATCGTCCGCGTATCGAGGCTCGCCGTTCCCGCTTCCATCGGCCGCAGCAGCTCCGATTCGAGCGTGACCGGACCGGCGTTGGCGCCGAAGCGGATTGGCACGTCGGCGATCCATGCCGCGATGCGCGCGGTGACGACGGAGTTGATGATGTGGCTGTGCACGACGTCGGGCCGGAGCCGGCGCAGGAGCCGGACGAGCTTGCCGATCACGCGCACTCTCGCAATGTGGCCGCTCGCGGATACGACGTCACACGGCGCGAGGTAGTACGGGATGCCCTCGCAAGCGAGCGCAGGCGCGATGCTGCCGTTGCGCGAGGGGATGATCACTGCCACGTCGTGCCCGAGCCGCCGCTGCTCGCGCGCCATCCCGATCATCCAGGGCGCACCATCGACCGCGGCGGTGAGATGGACGATCCGCATGCGATCGTCAGCTTATCGCGCGATGCCCAGGCCTTGCGGCCCGACCGTCATCAACGAAGAGCCGCGGAGCGGCTTTGGCATGTAGCCGGGGGTGAAGCGCGTAGCGCGCCACCCCCGGATACGCGTCGATTCCTATTTGCGCCGCGGCAGCCGCGCTGGAATCCGGCGCCCCAGCCGGGGCGCATTCCGCGGCATTCGCGATCCCGGTGGTAACGCGCTGCGCGCGCAACCACCGGCTGTTGGCCGTAGCCGCTCCGCGGCATGAGCGACCTCTAGGGCAGAAGGGCAACCGGGGCAGTGGGCCGTCCTTCCGACATTCGCGATATCCTTCCTGCATGCCGCAACCTTCTTTCACTCTCGGTATTGAAGAAGAGTTTCAGGTCATCGATCCGGCGACTCGGGAGCTGAAGTCGCACATTCAGGAGCTTTTCACCGAGGGTGAGAAGCGGCTGAATGACGAGATCAAGCGCGAGATGCACGAGGCGGTGATCGAGGTCGGCACGCCGATCTGCAGCGACATCGCGCACGCACGCCGCGAAGTGACGAGATTGCGCGGCGAGATCATCCGCCTCACGCGCGAGAACGGGCTGCGCATCGCCGCCGCCGGCTCGCATCCGATCTCGCACTGGGCGAACGTCCCGATCACGTCGAACGATCGATACGACAAGATCGTGTACGAGCTGCAGATGCTGGCGCGGGCGAACCTCGTGTTCGGCCTGCACGTGCACGTGGCGGTCGAGGACAACGAGACGCGCATCGCGGTGATGAACGCGGCGCGCTACTTCCTGCCGCACGTCTTCGCGCTGTCGGTGAACTCGCCGTTCTGGTGCGGCCAGGACACGGGCTGGAAGAGCTATCGCGCAAAGGTGTTCGAGCGCTTCCCGCGCACCGGCCTGCCCGACTACTTCCGCGACTGGTCGGAGTACAGCCAGTACGTCGACGTGCTCGTGCGCACGAACTGCATCGACAACCCGAAGAAGATCTGGTGGGATGTCCGCCCGCATCCGTTCTTCCCGACGCTCGAATACCGCATCTGCGACGTGCCGATGCGCATCGACGAGACGATCTGCTTCGCGGCGCTGTTTCAGGCCATCACCAAGAAGCTCTACAACATCTACTCGAAGAACATGGGGTGGCGCCTCTACCGCCGCTCGCTGCTGAACGAGAACAAGCAGCGCGCCGCCCGCTTCGGCATCGAAGGCAAGCTGATCGACTTCGGAAAAACCGAGGAAGTGCCGTTCACGATGCTGCTCGATGAGCTGCTGGAGTTCGTCGACGACGTGGTCGACGAGCTCGGTTCGCGCAAAGAGGTCTACTATGCGCGCGAAATCGTGAAACATCACACGGGCGCCGATCGCCAGCTTGCGGCTTACGCGCAGCGAAATGACTTGCGCGACGTGGTTGATTACATCATCTCGGAAACGGAGCTCGGCACCACCATTGCCTGATCCCATCGTTGTCATGCGCCGCGACATCCACCAGCCGTACGACTTCTTCGAATACCTCCGGGCCGAGGACGACTCGTTGCCGCGGGAGGAGCTGTCGAAGATCGACGTGGCAATCCTCGACATGAATCATGCGTGGCCGAACGTCGGCCACGATTCGCTCGTCCACGCGGTGCTCGAATGCGCGGAGGCGATGCGCGACGACCTCGTGGCGCGCGGCCTGAAAGTGCGCGTGATCTCGTTCGACGTGCGCCGGCGTCTGGCGATTCCGCCGTCGCCGAACGGCCGCTTCCGGCTCTACATCGGCACCGGCGGACCGGGCCATCTCGATCCGCGATTCAACGACGGCATCAGCGAGGTGTCGCAGGAGATCAAGGAGACGACGGAGTGGGAAGCGCCGCTCTTCCGGCTCTTCGACGACATCCTCAAACATCCGTCCGCAGGGCTGCTCGCGGTCTGTCATTCGTTCGGCCTCGTCTGCCGCTGGTCGGGCGTCGCGCATCCGAGGCTGCGCGAGGAGAAGAGCGGCGGCATGCCGCTCAATGCACTCTCTCCGGCAGCGAACGATCATCCGTGGTTCGCGGAGTTCGGGCGCCAGCTCGAGGACGGCAAGCATTTCGTCGTCGTCGACAACCGCCTGTTCGACCTGGCATTCGATGGCGGCGACGTGACTCCGCTGGCGTTCGACAGCGAAGGGAGCGACGCGATGACGATGGCGGAGTTCGCTCGCGCCGACGGCATGCCGCGCATCCTCGGCGTGAACCATCATCCGGAGATCATCGACCGCGATCACGTGCTGCAGGTGATCGAGGAGAAGTGGCTGCACGGCGAGGTGTCGCGCAAGTGGTACGAGGAACGCCTGCACACCTTGGAGAACGAGATGATCGGCGACAACGTCCGCCGCAGCCGCCTGACGTCGGAGTACACGCTCCTCGGCGTGCTGCGGCACCACCTCACGACCCTGGTGAGCGGGCGGTGAGGCACACAGCATTTGCTCTCTCGCTCCTCCTCCTCTTCGGCTGCGCCACGACCCGCACGACTGACGAAGCCGGCGTCCGCGCCGCGATGGCGAGCTTCATGGACGCACTGAACAACCTCGACGTCGAGCGCATCAGCGCCGCGTTCGCGGAAGATGCGACGGCCTTCGTCCCAGTCGCGCAACCGCAACGCGCGAATGGCCGCGCGGAGATCGACGCCATCTTCCGCGGCTACATTGCAGGCACGAAGGGGCAGAAGACGAACCTCGTGCCGCAGGACATGCGGATCGAGACCGGCGGCGATTTCGCGGTGGTCACATTCCAGATCCCTGGCGGCTCGACCGCGCGGCGGACGTTCGTCTTCCGCCGCATCGCCGGGCGCTGGCTGATCACACACTTGCATGCCTCGAACTTCCGAGTGCAATAAACTCGGCGCATGCATCCCGAATATCGCGCTCTGTTCAACGACCAGATCGATGACGCGCGTTATCAGTGGTATCAGCAGGAGCTCGAAGCGCGCCTCGACTGCGAGTTCGAGTTCCGACTCGCGGAGACGCCGCTCTTCCTGACCGACGACTTCACGCAACGCGCGGTCGAGGCGGCGACGGCAATCGTCGAGCAGCTCTCCGATCCGCAGAAGATCGAGCAGATGCGCGCCGCGATCCCGGAGCGCTGGAACACTCCCGGCATGGACGCGCTGCCGAGCTTCTCGCAGGTCGACTTCGCGGTCGTCAACGAGAACGGCACGCTCGAGCCGAAGCTGATCGAGCTGCAGGGCTTTCCGTCGCTGACGAGCTTTCAGATCGTGCAGCGCGACGTCTGGGTCGACACGCTGAAGCAGCTGGAAGGGCTCGACAAGGATTGGTCGTGCTGGTTCAACGGCTACGACCGCGCGTCGTTCCTCGAGCTCGCCCGCCGCACGATCGCCGGCGATCACGATCCGGCCGAAGTGATCCTCATGGACATCGATCCGCCGCGCCAGAAGACCTCGCCCGACTTCGACGCCACGAAGCTGCTGTTCGGCGTCGATGCCGTCGACCCGACGCACCTCGTGAAGCGCGGCAATCGGCTCTTCCGCCAGGATGGAACGCCGGTTCGGCGGATCTACAACCGCGTCGTGTTCGATGAGCTGCTGAAGAAGGGACTCGAGCTGCCGTTCGATTACCGCGAGGAGCTCGACGTGGAGTGGGCGCCGCATCCGAACTGGTACTGGGTCTGGTCGAAGTACTCGCTGCCGTTCCTCGATCACCCGTCGGTGCCGCGCGCAACGTTCGTCTCCGACCTCGATCGCGTCCCGGACGATTTCGAATCGCGCTACGTGCTCAAGCCGCTCTTCTCGTTCGCCGGCGGCGGCGTGAACGTCGAGCCGACGCGCGCCGATCTCGATGCCATCCCGAGCGACGAGCGCCACGCCTGGTGCATCCAGGAAAAGATCGAATACGAGCCGGCGCTGAAGGCGCCCGACGGCGGCGTGAAGGTCGAGATCCGGATGATGTTCCTCCGCCCCGACGACGAGCCGAAGCCGATCCTCTCGCAGAATCTCGTCCGCCTCTCGCGCGGGAAGATGCTGGGGGTTGACTTCAACAAGGAGTACACGTGGGTGGGTTCGACGGTGGGGTTGAGCGCTTCGTCGTGAACAACCAGGTGTCATCCTGAGGCGCGTAGACGGCGAAGGATCCGTATCCGACAAGCGCATCGCCTGAACCTACGGGTCCTTCGCCGTCTGCGCGGCTCAGGATGACACGACACGACACAGACGGCGGCACCTCTGGTTTCAATCGTGATCGTGCGCTAGAGGCCGCGGTTCGTTCGCGATGAACTCCGCCAGCTCGGCGCTCGCGCCCGGGAAGCAACGTGCGCGAATCTCGAGCGTCGGCCGGTCCCACGGCACCCACGGTTCAAACGCGCGCAATGCGGCGATCGTCCGCGGGCCGCAGTCGTCGAGCTTCCGCGCCAGCGTGAGACGCGTCTCGAGTCGCGACTGGTTCAATTGTCCCGCCGCGAACGGCGACGCGAGCGCGTCGTACAAAACCGCGGCACTCGCGCGATCGAGTGTGCCGAGCGTGACCGCGAGGTCGAGCGCGCGCGACATGATCGCCGTTTGCGGCCACGGGTTCGATCGGAACGCGACAAACGCGCGGCGAAGCAGTTCTGTCGCCGCGTTCGCGTTGCCCTTGCGCAAAAGGAACCGCGCTTCGAGCACGTCCGCTTCGATCGGTTCCCACTTCCGGAGCACGTCGAGGAGCGGGTTCGGATAGCCCTCGCCCGTGTCGATGCTCGTCTCCGCGAGCATCGCAATCTCCGCGCTGTTCACCGGCTGCCATCGCCCATGCTCCGTCCACGAGCTCATCGCCGCGCGGAAGTTGCCGTTGTTCCACGTCGTGGCGAAGTCGTGATGCGCGCGTTCATCGGCTGACATCACGCCGATCGGAACGTCGACCGACGGATCGGAGCCGCGTTGGATGAGCACTTCGGCACCGGCCGGCTGCTCGCCGAGTGCCGACGCCAGTCCGAAGACCTCCGACATGCTGAAGCGGCTGACGTCGCCGACCGAGCGTGCGAAGCCGAACTCGATCGGCGTCCGGTCGTCAGTGTTGATGCGCGCACCGCGTCCCGCCACGCGCGCCACGCGGTCGCCGGCGACGAAGTGCGAGAGAAATCCCTCAGCCGACTCGACGCGCCACGTCGCGTGCAGCGCCGTGCGATACGGCTCTGACGCGACACGCTCGCGGAGCTGCGTCAGGTCGAACGCGACCGGCGCGTGCGTCGCGACCAGCAGCAGGTCGCCCTCGCTCGTGCGCCACGTCGCCACCTGCGGAAAGACGGCGCCCATCGTCGCGTAGATCGTCCCGATCGTCTCCGCATCGACGTCGTACGTCTGCACCCACTGCAGAAACATCCCGCCGCGATTCAGCCGCGCGCTCGCAGCCTCGTAAAACTCGCGCGTGAAGAGGCTGGCGATGCCGGCGCGATACGGATTCGACGGCTCGCTGAAGATGATGTCGTAGCGGTCGCGCGACGTGAGCAGCACTTCACGCGCATCGCCGATCCGGATGTTCACCTTCGGGTTGTGCAGCACATCGTGATTGACCGCGGTGCACGCGCTCGCCACGCGCAGCACGACCGGTTCGAGCTCGACGACGTTCACCCGCCGCATGGACGGAATCGCGCCGAGCCACCCTGCCGTACTTCCGGTCCCGAGGCCGATGACCAGTGCGCTGCGCGGATTCGGGTGGAGGATCGCGCCGACAAGGCCGGCCATCACCTGCGTCGAGGCATCGCCGCGCGCCGAGCCATCCGACTTGCCGTTGACCATGAACGCCAGGTCGTCGTTGTCGATCAGGCCGATCGCGCTCTCCCGGCCGTCAGCATCCCAGACGAGCTGGCGCCGCTCGGCGTGCTCCCAGCGGCGGATGTCGTTCGGATTCGACGGCGTTCCGGCACGCCCCGCGCCGATGCTCGAATGCCGCCACGCGGCGGTCGGTCCGAGCGTGAACATCGCGGCGACAGCCAGGGCAGCGAAGAGCAGCGAGCCCACGCGCCGAGCGGCGACGATTCCTGTCGCGACGAGCAGCGCCGAGGCGATCAGCCAGCACCCTTTCGCGCCGAAGAGCGGGAGAAATCCAAAGCCGCCGGCGAGCGATCCGACGATCGCTCCCAGCGTGTTCCAAGCGTACGCGCGTCCCACGTGCGCGCCGACGCCATCGCTGCCGCGCCCGAGGAGCGCGATCAACATTGGGAACTGCACACCCGCGATGATCGCCGGCGGGAGCACGACGATCGCAGCGATGATCGTCCAGCCGAAAACGAATCCGCCGAAGCCGGCGTGTCCGATCACGCGTAGGAACGCCGCCAGCACCGCGATGCGATCGCCGAGCGCGTACGGCAGCATCAGCAGCACCGCTTCGAGCGTGCAGGTGAGCGCGAACGCGCCGGACGTCGCGGGACCGCCGCCGCTCCAGAGCGAGTAACCGGTCCCGCCGAGCGCGATGCCGAGGAGCGCGAACGCGAGGATCAAGCCGAAGGTGAACGTCGAGCCGCCGAGGATCGGACCGAGCATCCGGTACCAGACGAGCTCCATCAGCAGGAAGGCGAAGCCGGAGATTGCGGCGGCGGCGAGGATGAAGAGTGATGATGAAGAAGAGGGGAGTGGGGCGGGTTGGAGAACCCGCCCCACATTCAGACGCAGCGCGACAAACGCGATGACGACGTTCAGGGCGACGGCGATGAAGAGGGTGTTCCGGTTGCCGAAGCGCTCGATCATGAAGAAGGTCGATGCGATCGCGCCGGCCACCGCGCCGAGCGTATTGAGCCCGTACAGCAGCGCGAGTTTGCGCCGGCCGGTGTCGTCGCTCGTCTCCACCGCCCGTGCGGCGGCGGGGAGCGTGCCGCCCATCAGCACCGTCGGGATCGCCAGCACGAGCGTCGCGAGGACGACCCGGAGCACGACACCTCCGCCGAGCGCGATGTAGATCTTCCCGGCGGCCCACAACATCGGTTGCGACAACGCCGCGGAGATGGCGATCAGCAGTTCGAGCGTTCCGTAGAACCGGATCGGATTCGGATGCGCATCCGCGCGCCGCCCGAGGATTGCGCTGCCAAGACCGAGCCCTCCCATGAAGATCGCCAGCACGGCCGCGGTCGCCAGCGTCGACGCGCCGAAGATCAAACGGAACTGCCGCATCCAGGTCGTCTGGTAGATGAGCGCGCAGAGCCCGGAGGCGAAAAGGAGCGGCGCGACGGCTCTACAATCCGTGGAGTGACTTCCCGTTTTTCCTTGGAAATATCGCATTTCTTGACCTCTCCAACCCGCCCCCGTACACTCGCCTCACCACTCGAATGTCCACCAGTGCCGACCCTCGCTCGCGCCTCTCCTCGGCGTCAACCATCCTGAAAACCAACCTCTAAAGGAGCAGGCAGAATGGCCATCATTCCTGCAGACAAACTGAAAGCCGCCGAAACCGCGCTCACCCAGATCGAGCGCCAGTTCGGTAAAGGCTCGATCATGCGCCTCGGGGCGAAGGAGTTCCTCCCGATCAGCTCGATCTCCACCGGCTCGATCGGCGTCGACGCCGCGCTCGGAGTCGGCGGCGTCCCGCGCGGCCGCATCATCGAGATCTTCGGACCGGAATCGTCCGGCAAGACCACGCTCTCGCTGCACATCATCGCCGAGGCCCAGCGCACGGGCGGGCTGGCGGCGTTCATCGACGCCGAGCACGCCCTCGATGCCGAGTACGCGAAGAAGCTCGGCGTCGACATCGACAACCTTCTCGTCTCGCAGCCCGACTCGGGCGAGCAGGCGCTGGAGATCGCCGAGGTGCTGGTGCGCAGCAACTCCATCGACGTGATCGTCATCGACTCCGTGGCCGCCCTCGTGCCGCGCGCGGAGCTCGAAGGTGAGATGGGCGATTCTCATGTCGGATTGCAGGCACGTTTAATGTCGCAAGCGCTGCGCAAATTAACAGGCATCGTTTCGAAATCAAAAACGTGTCTGATTTTCATTAACCAGATCCGTGAAAAAATTGGTGTCATGTTCGGCAACCCGGAGACCACCACCGGCGGCCGGGCCCTGAAGTTCTACTCCTCCATCCGCCTCGACATCCGCCGCACGAACCAGATCAAGGAAGGCGAAGAGGTCGTCGGCTCGCGCGTGAAGGTCAAGGTCGTGAAGAACAAGTGCGCCGCGCCGTTCCGCCACGCGGAGTTCGACGTAGGCTACGGCGAGGGGATCTCCAAGACCGGTGAGCTCATCGACATCGGGATCGAGAACAAGATCATCGATAAGTCGGGCTCCTGGTTCTCATACGGCGACCTCCGCCTCGGCCAGGGCCGCGAGAACGCCAAGTCGTTCATCAAGGAGAACTCCGACCTCGGCGCCGAGATCGAGCTCAAGGTCCGCCGGGTGCTCGGCATGGGCGGTCCCGATCTCACGGTGATCGAAGGCGGCGACGCCGCGATCGTTCCGGCCAAACCGGAACGTCTCGTCCGCAAATAGCACAGGGGCGGCGATGCGTCTCGACCAGGCCATCGCCGCCCGCTTCCCCCAATACTCCCGCCGCAAGGCTCGCGAGCTGATCGCCGCGCGCCACGTGCTCGTCAACGAGCGCCTCGTCTCGATCGCGTCACGCGAAGTCGAAGACGACGACCGGATCGCGGTGGTCGAGTCGGATCCGGAGCTCGAGATCATCCGCGAGACTCCCGACTGGATCGCCGTGAACAAGCCGGCCGGCATGCCGACGCAACCGGCGCGCGACCGCGCCGTCCGCTCGCTCGAAGAGCTGCTCCGCCTCCGCTATCGCGAGATCTACCTCGTGCATCGCATCGACACCCCGACCAGCGGCGTCGTGATCTTCGCTCGCACACGCAAAGCGGCGGCCGATCTCTCGCGCCTCTTCGCGGAGGGGGAGATCCAGAAGATCTACCTCGCGCGCGTCGATCCGCCGATCGTCAATGAGTTGACCATCGACACGCCGATCGAGGGGAAAGAGGCGGTGACGATCGTTCGCCCGCACGACGGCCTGGCCGAGGTGGAGATCAAGACGGGACGGACTCATCAGATCCGCATCCACCTCAGCGGAATCGGACATCCGGTGGCCGGCGACCGGCGCTATGGCGGACTCAGCGCACCGCGGCTGATGCTGCACGCGTGGAAGTTGTCGCATCCGCAACTCGGTGAACTGGTCGCACCACCGCCAGCCGCGATACGATCCTCCGCCTGATGGAGCTACCGATCATTCACGCCACGACCGTCATCTGCGTCCGCCGCGACGGGCAGGTGGCGATGGCCGGCGACGGGCAGGTCACCGTCGGCACGACCGTCATGAAACACGGCGCCGCGAAAGTTCGGCGGCTGTACCACGACAAGATCCTCGCCGGATTCGCCGGATCGGCCGCCGACGCCTTCGCGCTGTTCTCCCGTTTCGAGGCGAAGCTCGAGGAGTATCGCGGCAACATGGAGCGCTCGGTCGTCGAGCTGGCGAAGGACTGGCGGCTCGACAAGTACCTCCGCCAGCTACAGGCGTTTCTCATCGTCGCCAACGCCGAGCGCGCATACCTGATCTCCGGCACCGGCGATCTCATTCAGCCCGACGACGGCATCCTGGCCATCGGCTCCGGCGGCCCGTACGCGCTCGCCGCCGCTCGGGCGCTGATCAAGCACACATCGCTGCCGGCCGCCGAGGTTGCGAAAGAGGCGATGCACGTCGCCGCCGCGATCTGCATCTACACGAACGACAACATCACGGTCGAGACTCTCTGATGGTCATCCAACTTCCCGGTGAGGTCGATATCCATGCCCCCGAGCGCCTGACGCCGACCGAGATCGTGCGCGAGCTCGACAAGTACATCGTCGGTCAGCGCGCCGCGAAACGCGCCGTAGCGATCGCGCTTCGCAATCGCTGGCGGCGGCAGCAGCTTCCGCCCGACATGCGCGACGAGATCGCGCCGAAGAACATCATCATGATCGGCCCGACCGGCGTCGGAAAGACGGAGATCGCCCGCCGCCTCGCACGCCTCACGCGCTCGCCGTTCATGAAGATCGAGGCGTCGAAGTTCACGGAAGTCGGCTACGTCGGCCGCGACGTGGAGTCGATGATTCGCGATCTGACGGAGATCGGCGTGAAGCTTGTCCGCGACGAGAAGAACGAAGTCGTGCGCGAGGCCGCGATCCGCAACGCGCGTGAACGGATCCTCGACATCCTCCTTCCCGACTCGCGCCGCGCCGCCGCGAGACCGGCGTTCGTCGCACCGGCAACGCCCGGGGAAGATTCCTCGGGTGAGACACGCGAGAAGCTCGGCCGCTGGCTCGACGAAGGAAAGCTCGACGAGCGCGAGATCGAAGTCGACGTGAAGGAGCAAGGCTTCCCATCGCTCGAGATCTTTACGCCGCAGGGCGTCGAGGAGATGGGGATGAACATCAAAGAGATGATGCCCGGCCTCTTCGGCGGACGCTCGAAGCGGAAGAAGATGCGCGTCGGCGACGCCCGCGAATACATCATCGCCGAGGAAGCGGAGAAGCTCGTCGATCAGCAGAACGTCGCGCGCGAAGCGATCGAGCGCGTGGAGCAGAGCGGCATCGTCTTCCTGGACGAGATCGACAAGATCGCCGGCCGCCAGAACGCATCGCACGGCCCCGACATCTCCCGCGAAGGCGTGCAGCGCGACCTCCTGCCGATCGTGGAAGGAACGACGGTGAACACGAAGTACGGCATGGTGAAGACCGATCACATCCTCTTCATCGCCGCCGGCGCCTTCCACGTCTCCAAGCCCTCGGACCTCATCCCCGAGCTCCAGGGCCGCTTCCCCATCCGCGTCGAGCTCGAGTCACTGACCGAGGACGACTTCGGCCGCATCCTCCGCGAGCCGAAGAACGCGCTGACCATGCAATACACCGCGCTGCTCGGCACCGAAGGCGTGACGCTGCAATTCGCCGACGACGCAATCGCGGAGATCGCACGCTACGCCGCCCTCGTGAATGAGAAGACGGAGAACATCGGCGCAAGACGTCTGCACACGATTCTCGAGAGGTTGCTCGACGAGTTGTCGTTCGATGCGAGCGAGATGGGCGGGACGTCGGTGACGATCGATGCCGCGTATGTTCAGCGGGTGCTTGCGGAGACCGTGAAGGACGAGGACCTGTCGAGGTACGTGTTGTAATCATGAAGCGGCGTGATGTCGAACGCCATCTGCGACAGCATGGTTGCAGGGTGTTACGTGAAGGCGGCCGTCACACTCTGTACGTGAACCCGAAGAACGATCGCACGAGTGCGCTTCCCCGACATACCGAGATCAAGAACCCGGTCGTCGTCGACATCTGCACCGAGTTAGGGATCCCGTCGCCTTTCGCGCGCTGACTACTTCTCACCAACCGTGATGGTTTCGCAGATGCGCTTCCGGCCGGTGTTTTTCTGGAGCGCGATTTCGCGATTGCCCTCGAGGACCAGCTCGATCGCATCTCGAAGATTCTCCCGAGCTTCTTCGAGCGTTTCCCCTTGCGTCGTAACGCCTCGAAGCTCGGCTGCATATGCGATGTAGCCACCCTCCTCCGCCTCTTCAAAGATAGCGGTGAACGTGTTGGTCATCGTTGCAACTGTATCGATGCGCGCAGACACCTTTGGGCTCCTTTAGTCTCATATAGGTTACTGCTCATCCGAAATTTCCGCTCATGAAACCGTCTTCTTGAACGCCCTCGTACTGACCGCGATCAAGACGGTTGAGATCGCAAGCAGCGACAGAACCGGCTCCCACAAATCCGCAAACGTCGCCCCTCGAATCACGATCCCTCTCGCAATGCGGATGAAATGCGTCGCGGGCAATACGTAAGAGATCATGCGCAGCGGCAGCGGCAATGACGAAATCGGGAAGATGTAGCCGGACAGGAGTACCGACGGCAGCATGATCCCCATCGCCAGTTGCATGGCCTCCATTTGCGACTTGGCGCGTGACGAGATCAGTAGTCCGAACGACAGCAGTGCGAGCAGGTAGACGGACGACAGGAGGAGCAGCAGCACGAGGCTGCCCTCGATCGGGACCTGGAAGCCGAAGCGCATGAGGGTCAGGACGATGATCAGCGTGACGTAGGCGACGCCGAGGTACGGGAGGATCTTGCCGAGGACCACCGCCAACGGCGAGACCGGCGTGACCATCAGTTGCTCGAGGGTTCCGCGCTCGCGCTCCTTCACGATGGCGAAGGCCGAGAGGATCGTGCCGGAGAACGTCAGCAGAATCGCGATGAGGCCGGGGATGAGCAGGTTCGCGCTGCGCATGTCGGGGTTGAACATCATCACCGGATGCGCTTCGATCGGCGGTTCCTTCTGCGACGCGGTCAGCAGGCGTTGAATGTCGTTCGAGAGGACGACGCCGTTTGCGGCACTCAGAGCCTGCGAGGCAACGCTCGAATCGGATCCGTCGATCATCACCAGCACGTCGGCGCGGCGTCCCATGGCGAGGTTGCGCGCGTAGTCGGGCGGAATCTCCACCGCGACCTGCGCGTGGCCGGCGACGATCGCGTGCTGCAGCTCCTGGCGTGAATGCGCGACGAGCGTCACCTTGAGCAGCGTCGTGGCGGTGAACTGATCGATCAGGTGGCGGCTCTCTTGCGACCGGCTCTGATCGAAGACGATCGTCGGGATGTTCTTGGCGTTCATGTCGATGACGCCGAAGAGGATCAGCTCGAACACCGGCACGAGGATCGAGAAGATGAGCGTCGCGCGATCGCGCGTCATCTGCCTCAACTCTTTGCGGAAGACCGCCGTGAAGCCGTTCATCGCGTGGCCTCGACTTCCTTCCCGCGCGTTTCTGTGAGCTGGACGAAGACATCCTCCAGCGTCGGCGCGATGTCCGCGACCGTCACGTCGCTCGTGCCGATCGCCTCGAGATCGTGCTCGACCTTGTCGTTCGTGACGCTGGCGTCGATGAGCATGTGCAGCGACGTCCCGAAGATCGTCCCGGCCCGCACGTACGGCAGTTTCTTCGCCGACGCCATCAGCGTCGCGACACCCTCCCGGCATTCCGCCGATACGCGTCTCGTCCCTGCCGGAGTGACTTCCTCGAGCTTCTTCAGTTGTTCCGGATGACCGCTGACGATGAGTCGCGACAGATAGAGGTAGGCGACGGTGCCGCAACGCTCCGCTTCATCCATGTAGTGCGTCGTCACGAACATCGTCACCCCTTCGGCCGCCAGTCCGAAAAGGAGATCCCACAGTTCGCGGCGCGCGACCGGATCGATGCCGGCGGTCGGCTCGTCGAGGAAGAGCACGCGCGGCTGATGCATCAGTGCGGCGGCGAGCGCGAGGCGCTGCTTCCATCCGCCGGAGAGGGCGCTCGCCAGGCGGTCGCGATACGGCCCGATGTGCGTGAGGTTGATGGCCCACTCCTTCCGCTCCCGTCGCTCATCGCCGCGCAGGCGGTAGATGGAGCTGAAGAAGTCGAGGTTCTCGTCTACGGTCAGATCGCGATAGAGCGAGAAGGCCTGCGAGACGTAGCCGATGTGCTGGCGCACGAGCTCACCCTGGCGCTCGACGTCGTAGCCGTCGACGCTCGCATGGCCCGAGGTTGGCGCGAGGAGGCCGCAGAGGATGCGGATCAGCGTCGACTTGCCGGAGCCGTTCGGCCCGAGAAGGCCGAAGATCTCGCCGCGCGGCACCTGCAGCGTGATCTGGTCGAGCGCGCGGAACTTGCCGAAGTCCTTCGACACATCCTGGACGTCGATGCCGATCTCGGCGCTCATTCGGCGCGTCCCTTCACGCCGAGGTCGACGTCGGCCGCCATGCCGGCATGGAGTTTTGCGTTCGAATCGACGAGCACTTTCACGCCAAACACCTGCTCCGCGCGCTGCGAGCGGGTCTGCACGTTACGCGGCGTGTATTCGCCCTGGCTGGCGATCGTGCCGACGTGGCCGGGGAACGTTTCGTTCGGCCAGGTGTCCACGCGTACGCGCACCGGCTGGTCGACGTGCACCAGTCCGAGCATCGTCTCGGGAACGTAAACGCGCACCCAGAGCTGATCCGATTCGAGGATCTCAGCGACCGTTTGATTGGGAGCGACGAGATCGCCGGGTCGCAAACCGAACGACTGCACGACTCCGGTCACGCTCGATCGCACGTCGGTCTCCGCGCGATTCTTCATCAGCGTCGCCACGCGCCGCTCCGCCTGCTCGACCGACGCGCGCGCGGCGGCGATGTCTTCCGATCGCGAGCCCTTCTGCAGGATGCGGAGATCCTCCGCGGATGCCTTCGCTTTCGCCGTCGCATTTTCCGCGAGTTGCTTCGCCACGATGCCGTAGCGATGGAGCTCTTCCTGCCGATGCTGTTCGCGCGCGTCGTTGGCGGCCACCACCGCGGCCTTCGCGATCTCTTCCGAACGCGGGCCGGCGATCAGCTTCGCGAGCTGCGCTTTCGCGGCGTCGATCGCCGCACGCTGTTCGGCGATCTGGCGATCGATCGTTTCCGTCTCGAGCGTCACCAGCAGCTGGCCGGCGACGACGTGCGCTCCTTCATCGATCAGAACGCGGACGACGCGTCCGCCGACCAGCGACCCGACCTGCACGGTTCGCGCTTCGAGCGACCCGCTCAGGACCACCGGCTTCGGCTTTCGCGCTTCGCGCATGTACAGTAGCAGGCCGGTCGTCGCGAGCGCGAGCACCACGATCGCGAGCACGATTCGGACTGACGTTCCCTTTGATGGCACGGCTACCTCCACGTTCAGGCAAGAGAATCGCGCCGCCGGACCAGAGCTCGAGCAGCGCATCGATGTATTGATTGAGCGGCAGCGCCGGCGTGATCTTCAGCACGGCCTGCGAGAGGACATACCCCTGCAGCGAGCCCATGAAGAGCAGCGCCGCGGCCTGCGGGTCACTGATCCGCATCACGCCCGCCTTCGCCGCGCGGCGGAAGTAGTCGGCGACGATCTTCAGTCCCCTGCGCGGCGGGTTGTCGGCCTCGGGATCGAATGGCAGGACCACCGACGTGCTGCGCGCCTTAGCGTGCATAGCGACGACGATCCGCGTCGCCAGCACGTCCTGAATGAACGGCACGAACCCTTCGGCGATGCGGCGGAGCACGACGCGCGGATCGCTTTTCGCATCGACCTTCGGCAGCTCGAGGATGCAGGACGGAGGATCGAGCAGCATGCCGCTCTCCATCGCCAGACCGAACAACGCCTGCTTGGAATCGACGTGGCGGAGGATCGCGGCAGGCGTCACGCCGAGCTCGCCGGCGATGTCGGCCAGGGTCGTGGCCGCGAAGCCCTTCGCGGCGAAGACGCGGCGGGCTGTGTCGATGACGCGCTCGCGGGTGATGGTCGGTGGTCGGCCCATTTGTAAATAAACGTATATTTACAAATTAAGTTTGTCAAGGGAACGCGCGAGGAAAAGAAAAGGGCCGGCATTGCTGCCGGCCCCTATGACAGGCGAGGGCGCCTGTCGAACACAGTGGTGCGGTTAGAACGTAAGCTTGGCGGCGAGCTGGATGATGCGCTGGCCGGAGGTCGCGCTCGGGACGCCGAACGTCGCGACCGGCGTGAACACCTTGGTCGTGGCGTTGTAGCTGTACATCGCGCGGTTGACGTTGCTCACGTTGTGGCGGTTGAGCACGTTGAACGCCTCGCCGATGAGCTGCAGCCTCATCGAGCCGAGGAGGTTGATGTCGCGCGTAATGCGCGGATCGAGCGACATCTGCGTCGGAAGGCGGAGCGAGTTGCGGCGGAAGCCAGGCGCGTAATCGTTGGCCGAGTTGCCGTCCCCGTTCAGGTCGGTGGACACGGTCGGCGTGTACGGCTGGCCGGTCTGGTAGCTGAGGATGCCGCTGATGGTCCAGCCCGACGCCAGCGTGTGCAGCACGCCGTTGCTGAAGTGCTGCGCGTAGTTGTCGAGCGACCAGACGCCGCTGAGGACGATGCGGTCGCGAACGTCGGTGTCGCCGTAGGTGTAGTCCTTGTCGATGTTCAGCGGATCGCTGACGTACTTCGCGTCGTCGCCCGAAGAGAACGGTACGACTGCCGTGGCATCCGGCTTGTTGTCCTTGACCGTCGAGTGCGTCCAGGCGATGCGGCCCTGCCAGTTGTTCGAGAAGCGCTTCTGCAGGTCGAGTGTCAGGCCGTCGTACTTCGAGCGGGCGCTGCTCTCGAACGCGATCACGCGGTTGAACTTCGAGAAGGGACGGCCGACGTACTTCGTGAACTGCACGGCGCCGCCGCCGGCGATCGTGGCGTCGACGGTGGTCGGCGTGCTGACATTGATGTCGCGCGAGCGCGGCAGATCATCGCCCTTCACGTACTGGTAGGTGAGGCCGATGGAGTAGTCGCTGCCGATCTGGTGATCGACGCCGAGGCTTCCCTGCTGCACGCGCGGGCTCTGGAAGTCGGGATCGAAAGCGAAGATCGACGGCGTGACCGAGGAGCCGGTCGGGATCGTCGGGAGGATGTTCGGATACGAGACCGGGATCGTCTGACCCTTCGACGTGTCGAAGGTGAACGTCTGGACGTTGATGCCGTTGTTCGACATCGCCGTGCCGATCATGATCGACGTCGTGCGGCCGTAGAAGATGCCGTAGCCGCCGTGCACGACGGTGCGGTTGTCGTTCTTCGGCGTCCAGGCGAAGCCGACGCGCGGACCGAAGTTGTTGTTGTCGACCGGGATCCTGTCCGTGAAGTAGCCGGCCGCCTGCAGCGTCGGATCGGGATTGAGCGTCGACGGCTGCGCGATGTCCTGCTTGTCCCAGCGGAGGCCGCCGTTGAGCGTCAGCGACGAGCTGACGTGCCACTGATCCTGGATGAAGAGGCCGGTCTCTTTCAGATTCGGCTTCGTGATCGGGCCAGTGGTGCCGGGGCCAGGGAAGGCCTGCGTGAAGAGCAGCGGCTTGTTGTTCGCGAAATCAGCGAGGCTGTTGAAGCGGTAGACGCCGAAGAAGTTGCCCGGGAAGTAGTTGAAGATGTCGTCCTTGCTGTAGTCGAACCCGCCCTTGAAGGTGTGGTTCGCCAGCACGTACGTCGCCGTGTCGGCGATCTGATGGCGCTTGATGGTGGTCTCGCGCGGCGAGAACGAGTTGCGGCCGACGACGAGCACAGTGTTGCCACCCTGCAGGACAGTCGCCTCCGGCAGATTGCTGTTCGCTTCGCCCGGCTCGCTATCCTTCAGATACTGCGCCCGGACTTCGTTGAAGAACGAGCTGCTGCCGACCGTGTCCCAAACCGCGGAGAACGAATCGGTGAAGACGTTCGAGTTACCGGAGTGCTGCGCGGCGTTGGTGATGCCGCTGTTCTCGAAGTTGATGCCGTGGAATCGCTGGCGGTTGATGCGCAGCGAGAGGTGGTTGTTGGCCATCAGCTCGTGGTCGGTCTTGAGGAGGTAAACGTCCTGGTTCTGCTGCTGCGGATATTCGCCGGCCAGCGCGGTGAGCGTGGCCAGAGCGGCCTGACTCGCGGCGTCGGTCGGGAACGTGGTGATGCGGCCGCCGCCGAGGACGACCGTGTTCGGCGTCGAGTTCCGCTGGCGATCCCAGTTGGCGAAGAAGAAGTGCTTGTCCTTGACGATCGGTCCGCCGGCGCTGAAGCCGTACTGATCGAAATGGTACGGGCTCTTCGCGCGGCCGTTGATCTCGTTGATGTAGTTGTTCGCGTTGAGGCTCTTGTCGCGGTAGTAGTCGAAGATCGAGCCGTGCCACTCGTTCGTGCCCGACTTCGTCACGACGTTGATGACGGCGCCGCCGGCGCGGCCGTACTCGGCCGAGTAGGCGTTGTTGTTGACCTGGAACTCTTTGACCGCGTCCTGCGAGAACTGGTACGGCGCGCGGCCGGAACCGGTGCGGCCGACGGTCTGGCCGAAGAAGGTGTTGTCGTTGTTCGCGCCGTCGACGACGAGCGAGTTGAGCGTGCCGCGCTGGCCGGCGAAGCTGATATCGCCGAGGCGGACGTCGCGCACGACGCCGGGAGTGGTGAGAACGAAGTCGATGAAGTTGCGGCCGTTGGTCGGAAGGTTCTGAATCGCCTTCTCATTGACGACCGAGCTGATTTGCGACTTCGACGTCTCGATCACCGGCGCCGCGGCGGAGACGGTGAGGACTTCGGACACGCCGGGCTTCATGGTGAAGTTCAGCGTGACGTCGGTTCCGACGTTCACTACGATCTTGTCGCGCTTCACCGGCTGGAAGCCGGAAAGATCGGCCGCGACGTTGTAGCCCGCCGGCGGCAGAAGCGCGATTTGATAATGACCGGTCGCGTTGCTGACAGTGGTGCGCGCGACACCGGTCGACGTGTTCGTCGCGGTGACGGTGACGCCCGGAACGGCGCCGCCGGATTCATCGGTAACGACACCGGAAATCGAACCGTTCGAGCTCTGCGCGAACAGTGCGACCGGCACGAGTGCGATGAGAAGCGCGAGAAGAATGTACTTCGCGTAATTCATGCGGTCTCCTTGCATGGGACTTGTAGGTTTGCCTGATTTTGGACGGAACGAAACGGGCGAAGAATAGCATGGGGAATTGACGATGACGATCTCGACAGTGAATCCCGCGACGGGTCAGATTCTGCGGACATTCGAGCCCCTGACCGGCCCCGAAATCGAAGCGACTCTTCAACGTTCCGTCGCCGCGTTTGCGATCAATCGCGAACGCTCGTTCGCCGATCGCGCGACGCTCATGCGAGCGGCCGCCGATGCCCTCGACAAGCGCAGTGACGACCTCGGAAAACTGATCACGACGGAGATGGGCAAGCCGGTGAAAGCGGCGGTCGCCGAGGTGCAGAAGTGCGCACTCGTCTGCCGCTACTACGCCGACAACGCCGAAAAGCATTTAGCCGATGAATACGTGCAGACCGATGCGGCGGATTCGTTCATCCGCTACCAGCCGATCGGCGCGGTGCTGGCCGTGATGCCGTGGAACTTTCCGTTCTGGCAGGTGTTCCGTTTCGCCGCGCCGGCGTTGATGGCGGGGAACGTCGGCTTGCTGAAGCACGCGTCGAACGTGCCGCAGTCGGCGCTGGCGATCGAGGAGATCTTCCGCGACGCCGGATTCGTCGCCGGCGAGTTTCAGACGATGTTGATCACGGCGGAGCAGGTCACGCGCGTGCTCGAGGACGATCGCGTGAAAGCGGCGACGCTCACCGGCAGCGAGCCGGCGGGAGCGAGCGTCGCATCGACCGCGGCGAAGCGGATCAAGAAGAGCGTCCTGGAGCTCGGCGGCAGCGATCCGTTCGTCGTGATGCCGAGCGCCGATCTCGAGGAGGCGGTGAAGATCGCCGTGAAGGCGCGCATCGTCAACAACGGCCAGTCGTGCATCGCGGCGAAGCGCTTCATCGTGCATGAGCAGATCGCGGCGGAGTTCGAGACGAAGTTCGCCGCGGCTATGGCGGCGCTGAAGGTCGGCGATCCGATGGACGAAGCGACGGATGTCGGTCCACTGGCAATGCCGCAGATCGTGAACGACATCGACGAGCAGGTGCGGAAGTCGGTCGAGCTCGGTGCGCGCATCGTCACCGGAGGCAAGCGCCTCGGCGGCAACTACTACGCGCCGACGATCCTCGCCGACATCCCTGAATCTGCGCCGGCGTATGCGGAGGAGATTTTCGGACCGGTGGCGTCGCTCTTCGTCGCGAAGGACGCCGGCGACGCGATCCGCATCGCGAACGCGACGCCGTTCGGTCTCGGCGCGAGCGTCTGGACGAACGACCGCGCCGAAGCGGAGCGCTTCATCAACGGCATCGAGTCGGGACAGGTGTTCGTCAACGCGATGGTGGCGTCGGATCCGCGCATCCCGTTCGGCGGCGTGAAGCATTCGGGCTTCGGCCGCGAGCTCGGCGTGTTCGGCATTCGGGAGTTCGTCAATGTGAAGACGGTGTGGATCGCGAAACCCCTCGTGTCATGACACTGTTACTTCGCTCGCGACCGAAGTATCGCCGCGCATTCGCCGCTACGATGCACTCATGAAGAACGGCGAACATCACTACCACAGCCACCTCATCTGGGACGGCAACCATGGCGACGGGACGTCCGACTACGCGACGTACGGACGCGAGCATCGCATGATCGTCGAAGGAAAGCCGGTGGTCCATGCGTCGGCCGACGCGGCGTTTCGCGGCGATGCGGCGACGCTCAATCCGGAGGATCTTTTCCTGATGGCGATTGCGTCGTGTCACATGCTTTCGTACCTGGCACTTTGCGCGAAGTACGGCATCAGCGTGCTGACGTACGAGGATCGCGCGACCGGCACGATGCGCGAAGACGGCAAGGGCGGCGGGCGCTTCGAAGAGGTCGTGCTGCATCCGGTCGTGACGATTGCGAACGCGGAGCAGATCGAGCGGGCGGAGAAGCTTCACGAGCGCGCGCACGAGCTCTGCTTCATCGCCAATTCTTGCAGCGTGCCGATCCACCATCTCCCCGAGGTCCGCGCGTGAAGGATCTGGCGATCGCACTCGACAATCGTCCCGGTGCATTGGCCGACATGGGCGAAGCACTCGGCCGCGCCGGCGTGAGCATCGAAGGAGGTGGCGTCTTCGAAGGGATCGCGCATTTCCTTTTCGTCGATGCCGCGGCGGCACGTGCTGCGCTCGATGCAGCGGGCATTCGCGTCGTCGCAGAGCACGAGGTCCTCGTGCAGAAGCTGCGTCAGGACGAGGCGGGGCAGCTCGGCAAGATCGCGCGGCGGATGGCGGACGCCGGCGTGAACATCGAAGTGCAGTACAGCGATCACGATCACAATCTGATCCTCGTCGTCGATGACATGACGCGAGGCCGCGAAGTATCGGAAGCGTGGAAGCAGGATGCGTCACGACGTTGATCTCGCAGGCCTCGCGGCGCTGATCGCCGATCCGGCGCGCGCCCGCATGCTGATGTCGCTGATGGGCGGCACGGCATTGACGGCGACGGAGCTGGCGCTGGAAGCGCGCATCGCACCATCGACCGCGAGCGCACATCTCGCGAAGCTCACGGAAGGCGAGATCCTGGCGATCGAGAAGCAGGGACGGCATCGCTACTTCCGATTGTTCGATGCGGAGATCGCGTCGATGCTCGAAGACCTGACCGAAGTCGCGTCACGCCGCGGACCGCGCCGCCGCACCGGTCCCACCGATCCCGCGATGCGCGTCGCGCGCGTCTGCTACGACCACCTTGCGGGCGAGCGCGGCGTCTGGCTGCTCGAGCGTCTACACGATCGAAAGATTCTGGCGAACGGCAACGTGTCGCGCGAAGGCCGGACGTTCTTCGAGCAATTCGGAATCGATCTCGAGGAGCTCGCGAAGTCGCGGCGCGCGTTCAGCCGCACCTGTCTCGACTGGAGCGAGCGGCGCCATCACCTCGGCGGCGCGCTCGGTGCGGCGATCCTCGATCGGATCTTCGCGTTGCGCTGGGCGCGGCGCGAGAGCGACGGACGCGCGGTGATTTTTTCGGCGAACGGAGAGCGTGCATTTCGCGCCCTGGTGTCATCCTGAGTCGCGTAGACGACGAAGGATCCGTATCCTGAAACCGCTGCGCCTGAAGCTACGGCTCCTTCGCCGTCTACGCGGCTCAGGATGACACTTCGGCCTCGAGCGCGAAGTTGAAGTTCTCCACATCGACCGGCTCGTTCGCCATCACGCGAAAAATGCAGCGGCCATCTCCATCCTGGAACTTCTCTTCGCGGAAGACGCGTACGCCGAGGACGCGCGTCAGTGCGTTGACGGACACGCTGCAGAGATTCGGGCGGCGCATGGCCGTGTTGTAGAACGGACAATTGCGCTCGATGAGCCGGAAGCCGTCGGCGGTCTTCTCCGTCTCCATGTACGGATCATCCTGCAGGTACCAGTTCTTGAGCGCCTCGATCCGCTGCTCGACCGTGAGCTCGCGCAGCATCGGCTCGATCACGTTCGCCTTGTCTTCCGCCACACGCGCCAGCACGCGCTTCGCGGCATCGGCTCCGAGCTCGTCGGAGATTGCGTCAATCATCGCCACGCTGAGTGCGTCGTACTGCTTCGGGAAGAGGTGATCTCCCGCGGGCGTGAGGCTGTATCCGGTCGCCGGACGTCCCGTGCGTCCGCCGGTTGAGCGCTCGACGCGCGCCTCGATCCAGCCATCGCGCTGCAGTTGCAACAGCTGCTGACGCACCGCTTCGCCGGTCAGCTGCAGAATCGCGGCGAGCTGGGCAATCGTCGCGGAGCCGTTCTGCTTCAGCGCGGTGAGGATCGCGCGGCGACTGTCGGGCAATTGATTGATCGTGAGAATGAGAATGCTCCTCGTCTGGCGTGAACGCGAACGCCGTAATTGATTATTCACCGTCAAGCAGGCGCTTGCAAAACGCTGTCAGCAACGATGTTGGCCGTTGACAGCGCTCTCAAGCGTGGCACAATAGGTCTATAGCGACAGCAATCGTGAAATCCGGAGGCGAGTGCGGGTGAGGAGCGTGGGCCTTGTATCGATGCCCTTTGGGCCACTTTTCTCTCCATCGATCGCGCTATCCCTTCTGAAGTCTGCACTCACCCGCGACGGCATCGACTCCCGCATTCACTACTTCACAATACGTTTCGCCGAGCAGGTGGGTTCGCGCTTCTATCTCGACATCGCCGGCGGGATCCGTCCATCGATGACGAAGCTGGCGGGCGAGTGGATTTTCAGCGCCGCGCTTTCCGACATGAGCAGGGACGAGGAGGAGTCGTACGTCGAGACGATTCTTCGCCGCCAGCCTCCCGCGACGAGTGTGACGATGCGCCGTCCGACGCGCGCTCAGATCGCCGAGGTGCTGCGTGCCCGCGACAAAGCGCGCGAGTTCGTCGCGATGTGCGCGGAGGAAGTGCTGCGCGATGAGCCGCCGATCGTCGGCTTCACGAGTGTCTTTCAACAGCAGACCGCGTCGCTCGCATTGGCGAAACGGATCAAGGCCTTGCGTCCCGAGACGTTCATCGTCTTCGGCGGTGCGAATGTCGAAGGTGTGATGGGCGCCGAGGCCGTGCGGCAATTCGAGTTCATCGACGCGGCTGTGTCGGGCGAAGGTGATCTGATCATCACCGACCTCGTGCGCCGCGTGCTCGACGGACAATCGATCGAGTCGATGCCCGGCGTCCGCACACGTGCGGGCGTCGCAAACGATTTCGCGTCGGGACGATTCACGAACGCGCCGACGGTGATCCGGATGGACGATCTTCCATATCCCGATTACGACGACTATTTCGCGCAATTCGGGCGCAGCAGATTTCAGCGCAGCTGGGAGCCGCGCATTTTCTTCGAGACGTCGCGCGGCTGCTGGTGGGGCGAGAAAATGCACTGCACGTTCTGCGGCCTGAACGGCGCGACGATGCAGTTCCGCAGCAAGTCGGCCGATCGCGCGCTCGATGAGCTGACCTGCTTGACCGATCGTCACCCCGGCTGCGACGTCGAGATGACCGACAACATCCTCGACCTCGCCTACTTCAAAGATTTCGTTCCCGAGCTCGCACGCCGCAAGATCGACCTCGGGCTTTTCTACGAGACGAAAGCGAATCTGCGCAAAGAGCAGATCCGGATGCTGCGCGATGCCGGCATCCGCAGCATTCAGCCGGGCATCGAAAGTCTGCACGACTCGGTATTGAAACTGATGCGCAAAGGCGTGTCGGCGCTGCAGAACATCCAGCTCCTGAAATGGTGCAAGGAGCTCGGTGTGGAACCGCTGTGGAACATCCTGGTCGGATTCCCGCGCGAGCCGGCGGAGAGTTACGCGTGGATGGCGAACGTGATTCCGCTCCTGACTCATCTGCCGCCCGCTCACTTCATTTCGCCGATCCGCCTCGATCGTTTCAGTCCCAATTACTTCGAGGCGGAAAAGCTCGGCCTGGCCAATGTCGAGCCGCTCAATGCGTATCAATACGTCTATCGCGGCATTGCGCCTGAGGCTCTGCGCAATCTCGCCTATCACTTCGTATTCGATTACCAGGAGCCGCAGGACGTCGCGACGTATGCGCGCCCGGTCGCGCTGGCATTGCAGGAGTGGAAGGAGCTCGTGGGACGAAGCGATCTCTTTTCAATCGATACCGGCGATCACCTGCTGATCTGGGATCTCCGCCCGGTTGCAAAGCGCGCATTGACGGTTCTCAGTGGCGCGGAACGGCTTCTGTACATCGCGTGCGACGCCGTGACCGACACGCGGCAGCTGGAGAAAACACTCGCCTCGCTCGGCGCGCCGCGCAATGCCGACGAGATCATTGCGATGCTCGCGCCGATGATCGAAAACGGTCTCGTTCTTCAGGACGGCACGCGCTATCTGGCGCTGGCCGTGGCGGTCGGCGATTACGCGCCCGCGCAACCGGTCGTCAAGCAGTTCTATGGCGTCGTGAAAAGCCTCGGCGTGCCGACCGATGGCGGCATCGCTGTCCCATTGAACGTCGAAGCGGCACCACTCGTCCGTTCACGAAAAGTCAGGAAACCCGCAGTACCCCGATTCCCGCGCTCAATTTCGACTCCCCAATTCAAAGTCGAAGGGTCGTACCTACTCATCCGCTGACAATCGAAAAAGGAGAAAACAACATGGCTTCAAAGAAGGCAGCGAAGAAGGCAGCAAAGAAGGCCCCGGCCAAGAAGGCTGCAGCAAAGAAAGCCCCGGCCAAGAAGGCTCCTGCTGCAAAGAAGGCTTCCGCGGCAGCGAAGAAGGCTCCCGCCAAGAAGGCCCCGGTCAAGAAGGCGCCCGCCAAGAAGAAGGGCGGCACCAAGAAGAAGGCGCCGAAGGGCGACATCGTCAACGGTCAGGACTAAGACCAGCCTCGCGGCCGGGCCCGCCTGCGGCGCCCGGCCGCACTCACCGCTTGCGCGCCGCGCTTTGCGCAAACCATAATCACTCCGGTCTCTACATCGGAAATCAAGGCGCGCAACGTGTCATTCATTCGTACCGGAACCCGGCTCGGGCACTATGAAGTGGTCTCCGCGCTCGGGTCCGGCGGCATGGGTGAGGTTTACCGCGCCAAGGACACGAAGCTAGGGCGCGAAGTAGCGATCAAAGTCCTGCCCCGTCATCTGCAGCAGGACGAAGATGCGATGGCCCGCTTCGAGCGCGAAGCGAAGGTCATTTCCGGCCTCAATCACCCGCACATCCTGACCATCCACGAAGTCGGCAAGGTGCGCATCCGCGGCGACTGGCGCGCCACGCATTACATGGTCACGGAGCTGATCGACGGCGTCACGCTGCGCGATTTGATGGGGAAAGAGACCGACGGACGGAAGCTCGTCGAGTATCTCGCCCAAGTTGCCGACGCACTGCAGAAAGCGCACACGGCGGGCGTCGTCCATCGCGATCTGAAGCCGGAGAACATCATGATCTCCAGCGACGGCTACGCGAAGGTGCTCGACTTCGGACTCGCGAAATTCGTCGGCTCGATCGTGGGAAGCAGCGAAGAGGACCGGAGCGCGACGGAGAAGTTTCAGACGCAACAGGGAATCGTCATCGGCACGCTCGGCTACATGTCGCCCGAACAGGTGCAGGGCCGGCCGCTCGACAATCGCTCCGACATCTTCTCGTTCGGCTGCATCCTCTACGAAGTGCTGTCGGGGAAGCGCGCGTTCGAAGCGGATGGCGTCGTCGACACGCTGCACCACATCCTCCACTCCCCTCCGCCGACGCTGCCGACGCAGATCACGATCGACCTGCGCCGCATCGTCGACAAATGCCTGGCGAAAGAGGCCGACGGCCGCTTCGAGTCGATGCGTGCGGCAGCGGTGGCGATTCGCGATGCCCTGAAAAACTACGACGGATTGACGCGTCCGCCGGTGAAGAAACAGCGCGCCATGTCGACGCGCGGATCGTCGCGCATCAAGTCGCTCGCCGTGCTCCCGTTCGCGAATGCCAGCAACGATCCGGAGATGGAGTACCTGAGCGACGGTATTACTGAAAGCGTGATTCATACGTTGTCGCGCGTCGGCAAGCGGCTGCGCGTGATGGCCCGGAGCACGGTCTTCGCATACAAGGGAAAGTCGCCGACGCCGCAGCAGCTCGCGGCGGAGCTCGGGGTCACGTCGCTCGTGACCGGACGCGTGCAGCGCCTCGGCCAGAACATCCTGATCAGCATCGAGCTGGTGAACACCCGCGACGGATCGCAGATCTGGGGCAACCGCTTCCGCACGCAGTTCTCCGACATCTTCGAAGTCCAGGAAGAGATCGCTTCGCAGATCTCCGATCAGCTCCGCCTGCAGCTGACGACGGTGGAGAAGAAGCGGCTCGTGCAGCGCGCCACGAAGAAGAGCGAGGCGTACGAGCTCTACCTCAAAGGCCGCTACCACGCGAACAAACGGACGATCGAAGGAGTGGAGCGCGCCATTCAGGACTTCGAGAAAGCGATCGAGATCGATCCGACGTACGCGCTGGCGCTCTCCGGACTGGCCGACTGCTACGCGATCCTCAGCAGCCGCTACCTCGCGCCTCCGGGCGAGGGCTACGCACGAGCGGAGAAGCAGGCACGCCGCGCCGTGGAGCTCGATCCCTCACTCGCCGAGCCGCACGCCACGCTCGGACTCATCGCGTTCATCTACAAATGGGACTGGGTCGAAGCGGACCGCGAGCTGCGCCGTGCGATCTCCATCGACAGCAGCTACTCGACCGCCCATCAGTGGTACGCGATCTTCCTCAACTGCATGGAGCGGAAAGAGGATGCGATTCGCGAATCGCGAATCGCCACCGAGCTCGAGCCGCTGTCGCTGCTGCTCAACGTCAACTACGCCGACATCCTCTACTTCGCCGAGCGCTACGACGAAGCGATCGCGCACGTGCGCAAGACGCTGGAAGTCGAGAGCTACTTCCTCGCGCATCTCCTGATCGGCCGCATCTTCGCCGCGAAGCAGATGTTCCGCGAGGCGCTCGAATCGATCGAGACCGCCATCAGCATGGAAGGGCGTTACCCGGAGCTGGTCGCCGCCCTCGGCTACATCTACGGAATGATGGGCGAGAACAAGAAAGCGCGGACGATCCTCGCGGAGCTGAAAAGCATCGCCGAAAAGGAGTTCGTCGCGCCGACGTTCCTCGCCGAGGTCTGTCTCGCACTGGGCGATTACGACAAAGCGCTCGAGTACGCGGAGGAGTTTTTCCGGATGCGGGGCGAGCTCGCGGAGCTGCTCGTCGGACCTCGCTTCGCGCCGCTCCGCCGCGATCACCGCTTCGCCGCGATGCTGGCGCGAGTGGGTTTCCCCGATCGTGCGCCGATTCATTCGCCGGCATTTGCGCCGACCGCGGCGTTGTAATCACTCGTATCGAAGCGCTTCGATTGGATCGAGCTTCGCGGCCCGCGTCGCCGGATAAACACCCGAGATCCAGCCGACGGACGCCGACACGCCGGTCGCGAGAATGATCGACCAGGCGCTGACCACGGTCGGCCATCCCGCGAACGCGGCGACGAATCCTGCGAGCGCGACGCCGATCGCGATTCCGATCGCACCGCCGATGATGCTGATCGCGAACGACTCGATGATGAAGAGGTTGCGAATGTCGCGCGCGGTCGCGCCGACGGCGCGGCGGATGCCGATCTCCCGCGTCCGCTCCAGCACCGACGCGAGCATGATGTTCATGATGCCGATGCCGCCGACGAGGAGTGAGATGCCGGCGATGGAGCCCATGACGACGTCGAAGATGCGCTGCGTCTTCCGGCTCTGCTCGAGCAGCGCTTCCGGCACGACGACTTCGTAGTCCTCCGCTCCGCTGTGCAGACGCTCGAGCAGCGGGCGGATCAACTCCGCGGCATGCGCCGGCGACACATCGTCACGCAGCTTGATCGTCAGCTCATCGATCGGTGCCTCCATCGGATCGCGATCGAATTTGCGCGACGCGGTCGTGAAGGGAATCAGGATCTGGCGCGCCGTCGACGTCGTCGGCACGGTGCCGAGCAGGCTGTTCTTGCGCGAGGCGTCCATCGGCGCCAGCACGCCAACCACTTCGAGCCAGACGTCGTTGACCTTGAGTTGTTTGCCGATCGCGGGCGAGAGACCGAACAGGTCGCGCCTCAGCGCGTCGCCGATGACGCACACCTGCCTGTGCTGCTCCTCTTCATCGCGCTGGAAGAAACGTCCCTCGGCTACCGCGACCGCGGCGACGTATGGCATGCGCCACGACACACCGGTCAGTTTTCCTTTCCCCTTCGCCTCGCGCGACATGATCTTGTAGGTGTCGACCTCGATTCGCGGAACGACCACATCGACGCCGGCAACCGATTCGGAGATCGCCTCCGCATCGCGCAACGAGACGCCGAGTGATTTTTTGCGGATGTCCGCCAGGGCGTCGCTGCGGACTTTTGCGCTGCGCACGATCACGTTGTGCGCGCCGAGTTTCTCCACCGCCGCCACCGCGCTCTTCGCGGCGCCGCCGCCGATCGACAGCATGGCGATCACGGCGCCGACTCCGAACACCATGCCAAGCATCGTCAGCGCCGTTCGCATCTTGTGCTTGCCGAGGCTCGTGAGCGCGCCGCGAAACGCTTCGGGGAGATTCATCGCGGGTCCCGCAGGGCGATGGAGTCGCCGTCTTTCAAACCGCTGGTCACGACGATGCGGCCGGCGGTCGAGCTGCCGAGCGCCACGCGCTGCGGCACGAAGCGTCCCGCGCGACGGACATAGACGACTTGTTCGCCGCCGTTCGCGAACACCGCCTGGCGCGGCACGGCGATGACATCCTTTTGCGCGGCGAGTGTGATCGTCGCTTGCGCCCGCGCGCCCGGCTTCAACGTCAAACCGCCGGCCGGTGCAAGCTTCAGCGTCACTTCGAAATACTGTACCGGCACTTCACGGAAGCGCGGCTTTGCGACTTTGCTCATCTGCGACACGGTCGCCGCGATCGGTTGTCCCGGCGCGGATTCGATCCTCACACTCGCACGATCGCCGGTGGTGATTCCGCCGGCGTCGGCCTCGAGGACGAACACGACGGCCTTCATTCCGCCCGGCTTCGGCATGTCGGCCAGCGGCGTGCCGCTCCAGACCGTCGATCCGACACCCGGCAGATCGCCGCGCCAGTCGCGTTTGAGCACGAGCACGCCGTCATGCGGCGCGGTGACCGTGAGCGCATGCAACGCGCTCTGCGCCTGGTCGACGTTGAGGTCGGCCTTGTGCTGCTCGATCTTGATGAGCGCCGCGTCGGCTCCAGCGACGTTGTCCTTGATCGAACGAACGCTCCGGCTGTAGTCGCGTTTCTGCCTGGCAAACGTGCGGTCGATCTCCGACTCGACGCGTTGATAGCGCGAATAGATGTCGGGATCGTCGAGGTGCGTCTCCTGCGCGAGCGCGAGCTCGTGCTCCGCCTGTTGCGCGTCGCGATCGAGGTTGCGCGACCCCGCGGAGCGATCGACCTCATTCTTCATGGCCCGATTGGCCGACTTCTCCTGCGCCATCGTGCCGTTGCGCAGCGCGTTCTCGAAGTCGGTCGGATCGAAGCGCACGAGCACATCGCCCTTGTGGACGAACGTCTGATCGTCGGCGATCCACCCGATCTTCATCGGCTGCCGAGCGTCGATCGGCGCGGTGATCGGCGTCGCCAGCTCGGCTTCGACCGTCCCTTCGGCCGTGACGTGCCGCACGACCGTCTGCGGATGCACGACCACCAACGGAATGCTCGCAGTTGAGGAGCGCGCGGCGACAACGACGCCCGCGATGAGCGCCGCGATCGGAATGCCGATGATCAGCGCGCGCTTCATTCGCCCGCTTCCTTTGACGCCTGCTGCACGACTTCATCGCCGGGCCGCAGTCCGCGCAGCACTTCCGCGACCTCGCCGTTGCGACGTCCGATCGTGACGGCCTTCGTTTCCATTCCGAACGGAGTGCGGCGGACGACCGTCAGTGTCCGCCCCTCGATCTGCAGCGCTTCGACCGGAACGACGGTCGCGGCGGCCACGCGGTCCGTTTCGATGGTTCCCTGAAAACGCATGCCGGGCCGCATCAGCGCAGGATCGGAGCGGTCGAGCTGAATCGACACGCTCATGACTTTCAGCGCATTTTTCGATCCGCGCTTGCGCTGCACCGTCTGTCCGACCGATGCCACGCGGCCGTGGTATTCGTTGTCGGGATGAGCGTCGAGACGGATGATGACGCGCTGACCGACGGCCACGCGTCCCGCATCGGATTCGTCGACCTCGCCTCCGGCACGCATGTGCGTCAGGTCGGGGATCTCGACGATCCGTTCGCCGGCCCACGACTGGTCGCCGACTTTCTTCTTCTCGTTGCGCCAGTTGGCGACGTAGACGACCGTGCCATCGCGCGGCGCTGGAACGGCCAACCGGACGATGCTCTGCTCGATCGACGCGACTCGTGTTTTCGCCGAGACGAGCTTCGACTGCAGCAGCATCAGCTTTTCGGCCGTCGACGTCTTCATCGATGTGAGCTTCGCTCGGCGCGCTTTGATCTCGCCGCGCAGCAGGTCGCGCTCGATCTCCGTCTGCCGCCGTTCGTTGCGTCCGACGAGCTCCGGCGGAGCGTCGAGCTTCAGCTCCGCCCGACGCATCCGCGCCTCGGCATCATCGAGCCTGAGTTGTTCGTCCTTCTGATTGACCTGCAGATCGGCGGTCGTCTTCTCGATTTCCTTCGCGGCCGAATCGGCCTCCGCGCGGAACTCTTCGAGTCTTCGGCGGAGATCGCTCGTATCGAAGCCGAGGACCGGCTGTCCCCGTTTCACGTCGGCGCCTTCAGGAGCAATCATCGCGATCTTGAAGTCCCACAAGTCGGCGACCTGCGGCGGTCCGAGGCTGCTGGAGCTCGACGATTCCAGCTCGCCCGCGACGTCGACTCCGAGGATCAGATCATCGCGGCGGACCTTCACCCACTCGCCGGCGTGGCTCGCCGCTATCCTCGATCGAAGCGCACCCGCCGCGAGAATCGAGACGAGCAGTGCGGCGGCCGCGATGATTTTTCGTCTCATCACTCGTCCTCCGCGCACACGCTGCTGTTGCAGGGCCCGAGCTTCACTTCGCGTCCGCCGACTTTCGGTTTCGGTCCGGAGAAATCGATCAGCTCGCGCGGCACGAGCAGCGCATTGCGGCGCAGCAGCCGTGGAATCGTGACCTGCACCGAGTAGCCGGGATGCATGAGCGTCGCGTCGAGCGGATCGACGCGAATGATCGTGCGGAAGCCGCGGCGCAGACTCTGCCGCGCGAGCTCCTGCGCAACCGGCGCGACGGAAACGACTCTCCCTTCGTACCGATGCGACGGATAGGCATCGACGATGATCGTCGCGCGATCGCCTACGCGGATCGCGCCGTCGTCGACGTCCGACAACGACGCCACGACGAGCATGCTGGTCAGGTCGGGGATCCGCGCGAGCGACATTCCGACCCAGGCACGATCACCGACCTGCAGCCTGCGCGGGTCGAAGGGGTAGTCGCTGACGAGCACCAGGCCGTCATCCGGTGCGGTCAGCGTCAACTGATCGATCGAGTACTGCGCCACCTGGAGCTCGCGCCTCGCGGCCTCGACCTGCAGCTCGAGATTGCGGATGTCGGAGGCGATGCCCCGTCTTCCCGCCTCGAGCAGCGTCTTCGCTTTCGCAGCGTCGTTCGTCGCGCGCTCCAGCGCCAGCGCGCGATCGCGGACCTCTTTCGCGGAGATCACCGTTGCCGGAACCGCTGCACCCAGCTTTGCCTTCTCGACCTCGGCGGTCTTGTGATCGAGGTCGAGGCGTTTCTCGAGCAGATCCGCGTTGTTGCGCGCACGCGCTTCGGCCAGCTCGTGTTCCGCCGACTGCACCGCGGTCCTCTTCTGATCGAGCGTGGCGCTGAC